>Ga0207773_100288_pt1 | contig 26741 bp, 11 predicted proteins | sample TtaePargueraPR_2_FD_187281 | JGI IMG/M metagenome (GOLD analysis project Ga0207773, IMG submission 187281) | Aerobic enrichment media microbial communities from Bioluminiscent Bay, La Parguera, Puerto Rico - Tt and M1 (3) (SPAdes) | ecosystem: Environmental > Aquatic > Marine > Unclassified ...
CGGCGTTTCATTAACCGTTAAAAAAATAATCGTGTCGCAATGCCACGACCCAGTGCTTGTCCAGTCATAAAATAGAATGCCTCATTCCAGGGCTGGACAAGCCAGGTGCTCGCGCGTTTCTAACTCACGCCATTAATGGGGCGTCGCTGTAAACTCCAAAGGGCGTTTGATCATTCGGCGATGAATGCGGTCGGCATTCATTGTAATCCAGCCGCCAAGGGTTAATCTCTTCCCGCGCCTGCGCCAGGTCTCGCCGTCGTCTCGCCATTCGGCCTCCTGTCCGACAGCCAAGGCTGTGTATTTCTTATTTGAATCGGCTGATGCTGCTGTGTCCCTTGATGAGAGGGGCTTATCTAGAGCTCAGGAATTAACACGAATATTCAAACGATAAATTAAATGGTTGTCTGTTGTCATGGCATCGACAACGATAAGTCCATATTGGGAGGGCCGGGAATGTGTAAAGATAGGATGAAATGGCGTTACTTGGCGGCGGTGCTGTTAATCACGACCTTGACCGCCTGTGGCGGTTCGGGAGGTTCGTCCCCCCCCCCTCAGGGCGGTTCGAGTTCTTCCGGTAGTAGCTCCAGCTCCTCCTCAAGCAGTTCGAGCTCTTCCGGTAGTAGCTCCAGCTCATCCTCGAGCAGTTCGAGTTCTTCCAGCAGTGGCTCATCTTCAAGTAGTGGTTCATCTTCCAGCAGCGGTTCCGGTTCCAGCAGTGGTGGCGCCGCGCCTGATACCACTCCCGATACTTTCTCTTTCGATGCGCAAACGGAAGTGGCCTTCAGTGAGGTGATCGAGTCCAACATTATTGTGGTGGGTGGTACAGACGCGCCGGCGCCGATCAGTGTGCTCGGTGGTGAATACGCCATTGATGGCGGCGGCTTTACCAATGCTGAAGGCACCATCGAGTCAGGTCAAAGCGTGCAGCTAAGGCTGATGTCGGGGGATACGTTCGGTGTCGTCAGTACAGTAACGCTGACCATCGGTGGCGTCAGTGCCGAGTTTAGCGTAACCACTCTGCTGGATACCGCGGCGCCCATGGCCAGTGTCTATTTCCCGCTGCCGGTCTCTTCCACCACCGGCCAGACCATTACCGTGCGGGGAGCGGCCATTGATGAGGCGGGGAGCGAAATTGTCAGCGTTCTGGTTGGAGATGTTGTGGCAACCAGTACCGACGGTTTTGCCACCTGGCAGGCTGAAGTTCCCGTGCCTGAGGGTACTGCGACCCTGCAGGTTACCACCGAAGACAGTGCCGGCAATATTGATCCGGATGCAGCCCGTTTTCAGCTAAGCGGCAATCTGGTGGTCGAGGACAACGCGGTAATCCAGAGTGCGGGCGGTATGGACGTTAACGCTGAGCAAAGCGTCGCGTATATTCCCGATCGGTTCAGCAAGCTCCTGCTCGCAGTGAATCTGCGTACCGGCTCGAAAGTTTCCATTGGTCTGAATGTGGCGAGCGAGGGACCCAGGCTCGAGTCTCCCTCGGATGTTGTGATTGATGGCCAGAATAATCGCGCCCTGGTCACGGATCTCACCATGGGAGTGCTGGCGGTGAACCTGGGGAGTGGCATGAGAACCCGTCTTGCGGGTGGTGGTGTCGGCTCCGGGGTGGCGCTGGGTGGACCCCGGGCCATTGCCCTGGATTCGGACGGCCAGCGCGCCTTGGTTGGAACGAGTTCGTCGTCGCAACACTGGATGTTCTTCATGTATTTGCCGACTGGACATCGCACGCTGCTAACCGGCATGGGTGCTGGCAGCGGTGTGGGCTTCACGGCAGTCGATGACATCATCCTGGATCTGGAGGGGCACCGGGCGCTGGTGGCGGATGGCACCCTGAATAAGAGCTTCATCTATACCGTTAACCTGACCAGTGGTGAGCGCTCCGTACTCTCCGGAAACGGTGTGGGAGAGGGGGTTGCCTTCGAGTCGCTCTCTGGTATTGCGCTCGACAAAACCAACAGGCGGCTGCTCGCCGTGGACCATGGGGTGGACGCCCTGATCGCTGTGGATTTGGATAGCGGAAGCCGGACCGTGCTGTCTGGCCCTGGCGTTGGTAGTGGCGTCAGTATGGTTGAGCCCGTCGCCGTCCAGCTGTTGGATAACGACATTGCGTTGGTGCTGGACACAAGGGTTAAGGAAGTGCTGGCCGTGGATCTCATTACGGGCGCGCGTGCAGCGGTGCGACCCTGACGGCCCGGTCGCCGTAAGGGATATCCTTCAGGCCCTGTGTTCATCCGTGTTAGCCGCGGCCGAATTTCCACGATGGATCAAGCGGTGGGTCAAACGATTGGTCAATCGTTGGGCGAGTACTGTCAAACCCGCTGGAGCTGCCCCGTGATTAGGCGGGGTGGATCACTGTGCGATGCGCTGTCGGTTGGATCGCCTGGAAAAAATTGGGGAGGATAAATCATGTATACAAAGAAAGCGGCCGGTGGGCTGTTTGTGGTGACGTTAGCCGCTGCCTTGAGTGCTTGTGGTGGCGGTTCGGGAGGTTCGAGTTCTTCCAGTAGTAGCTCCAGTTCCTCCTCAAGCAGTTCGAGTTCTTCCGGTAGCGGCTCATCTTCCAGCAGCGGTTCCAGCTCCAGTTCCGGTTCCAGCAGTGGCGGCACCGCGCCTACGGCCTCGGTGCGGTTTCCCCTGTCCGGCAGCTGGACCACCGGGGCAACGATCGGAGTGCAGGGCACCACCAGTGATGCGGAGGCCGATGAGATTATCTCGGTCAGCGTGAACGGCGTGCCCGCGCAAACCGATGACGGTTTTGCCACCTGGCGTGTTCCGGGCCTGGCCGTGCAGGCGGGTGCCAACACGCTGGAGGGGCTTGTGCGGGATGCGCAGGGCAATGTCGGAACCTTCAGCCTGGTCATTGAGCGGGGCGAGAGCCCCGGCGTTGCGTTGGCATCCCCGCGCGGTATGGCCTTTGACCCGAACAATGGCCAGCCGCGACTGCTGGTGCCGGATGAGGGGCTGGATGCCTTGCTCGCGGTGGACCTGAGCGAAGGCCCGGGCCGGGGGCATCGCAGTGTCATCTCCCAGAATAAGATCGGCGATGAGGATCTCTTTGGCGCCCCCCGTGCTGTGGCATTGGATGCAGGCAATGGTCGCGCTCTGGTCGTGGACAGCCTCTTTAGTAATGCTGGCAAGCTATTCGCCGTTGAGCTGGCATCGGGCGAGCGCAAGGCCTTGCTCGATGGGTTGCAGGCTCCCCGGACCATCGCGGTAGATTCCGTCAACAATCGGGCTCTGCTCGGTGATACCAGTGCTGACACCGTCTCTATATTGGACTTGTCGGCAACACAGCCCAGTATCGATACCGTTGTTGGTGGTTTCAACCCGGTTTCTGTCGACATCGATCCGCGGAATGCAGACCGCGCCTTGGTGGTTGCCAATTCGCAAGACGCCAAGGCCCTGTTTAAGGTCAATATTGCCGAAAAGACGAAAACCAAGGTGGCTGATTTTTCAGACCCGCAAGCCGTCGCTTTTTATCCCGACGGCGGCAGCCTGGCGCTGGTGGCCGATGCCCGGGGTGCCTTGATTGAGGTAAATTCGAGCCTTGGCGCAATGTTCCTGCGGTCCGGCCTGGATGCCAGTGATGGTTCAATAAAGGGGCTCGGGCCAAGATTCCGCAGTGGCTTCGGGGCTAGTGTGGTCTTTGATCCTGCCGATAGCGATCGGGTTTACGCTCACGGCGGCAGCTCGTCAAGTCAAATTCTTTCGGTGGATTTAGCCACCGGTGACCGCATTGCCCTGGAGCGGAGCCTGGGGGATGGCCCCGAGTTTGTTGAGCCTGTCGAAGTGGCGCTTATCCCCGGGGCATCCCCGGACCACCCGCCGATGGCGGTGGTCTTGGATGAAAATGCCGGCCTGAGTACCTCCATCTCTCGTGTGAACCTGGCGGCAGGTGACAACCTGGGTGATCGCGTCGTCCTGTCCGGCTTTGATGCCGACAATCCTAACCAGCCTCGGGGTTCGGGGGAGGATCTCGTTACCCCTGCCGGTATGGTGGTGGACGTGGATAACAAGCGTCTCCTGGTGGTGGAGAATTTCGCGGCCCGGCTAGTGGCCATTGACCAGGAGACGGGAGAGCACACCATATTCTCGGGTACCGAGAAGGGGGGTGGGCCTGAATTTTTTAATCCGGCCGGCATTGCCCTGGACCCGGAGAATAAGCGGGCCCTCGTTGTATCAGAAGGTGCTCTGATCGCGGTTGACCTGGACAGCGGAGACCGGTCGATCCTGTCGGATACCAGTGTCGGTTCAGGTCCGACATTGCCAAGTCTGATCCTTATAAGTACGTCCTTAGCGCTGGCAGCCAACAACCGCGTGTTGGTGGTGAAAGGCGAGGAGGAAGAGGAGGATGAGGGAGCCTCGTTGATGGCGGTGGAGCTGGAGACCGGCAATCGTACGATCATCTCTGGTAAGGGTCTGGGGAGCGGCCCTGAGATACAGTCACCGGTGTCACTATCGTTTGACGCCAGCGGCAACCGTGCGCTGATTGTGGGTTCGGCGCGCAACAACATCTTTGCCGTCGATCTCGACACCGGTGACCGTTCGATTATATCCGGCATCGACCCGGGTCCGGATAAGGATTTCGGTACAGGGGATGATCAACTGGTTGGTGGTGGTGCCGCGTTCAATGAAGGGGCCGAGTTAAGCGATGCCGTGCTGGACGCCGATCGGCAGGCACTCTACGTCACTGACCGCGCTACCGGCAGCCTGATCGCCGTGGATCTCGCCACTGGCGACCGGGTGCTGGTGTCCGGGTTTGCCTTTTAACTCCGCTCTTCCTTCTTCCTCCTAACCCTCTCTCCCCCAAAAAAAGGGGGAGAGGGGCTGATGACGCAGGAAATACCACGTTGATTCAAACGATGCCCGGCTAGTGTCGGCCTGTTAGGCCTGCTTCGGGTATTTGTGAGCTGCCGGTTGGATCGCCTGGAAAAAAAGTTGGGGAGGATAAATCATGTATACAAAGAAAACGGCCATTGGGCTGTTCGTGGTGACCCTAGCCGCAGCGTTGAGTGCTTGCGGTGGCGGTTCGGGAGGTTCCGGTAGTGGCTCCAGTTCCTCCTCGAGCAGTTCGAGTTCTTCCGGTAGTGGCTCCAGTTCCTCCTCGAGCAGTTCGAGTTCTTCCAGCAGCGGCTCATCTTCCAGCAGCGGCTCCAGCTCCAGCTCCAGTTCCGGTTCCAGCAGTGGCGGCACCGCGCCTACGGCCTCGGTGCGGTTTCCCCTGTCCGGCAGTTGGACCACCGGGGCAACGATCGGTGTGCGGGGCACCGCCAGTGATGCGGAGGCCGATGAGATTATCTCGGTCAGCGTGAACGGCGTGCCCGCGCAAACCGATGACGGTTTTGCCACCTGGCGCGTTCCGGGCCTGGCCGTGCTGGAGGGTGCCAACACGCTGGAGGGGCTTGTGCGGGATGCGCAGGGCAATGTCGGAACCTTCAGCCTGGTCATTGAGCAGGGCGGGAATCCCGGCGTTGCGTTGGGAGTTCCGGGCGGCATGGCCTTTGACCCGAACAATGGCCGGCCGCGACTGCTGGTGCCGGATTCTGGGCTAAAAGCCTTGCTCGCGGTGGACCTGAGCGAAGGTCCGGGCCGGGGGCATCGCAGTATCCTCTCCCGGAATAAGAGCGGCGATGAGGATCTCTTCGTTACCCCTAGTGCTGTGGCATTGGATGCAGGCAATGGTCGCGCTCTGGTCGTCGACGAAAACGGGTTCTTTGGTGATGGCAAGCTATTCGCCGTTGAGCTGGTATCGGGCGAGCGCCATACCTTGCTCGATGGGTTGCGGGCTCCCCGGACCATCGCGGTAGATTCCGACAGTAATCGAGCCCTGATTGGTGATAATAGCGGCGTCGTTGTACTGGGCTTGTCGACAACGCAGCCCAGCGTCACCCCCGTTGATGATCTCCGCGCGTTTTCTATCGACTTCGATCCGCAGAATGCAGACCGCGCGTTGGTGGTTGACAGTAGGGTTGATACCTTGTTCCAGGTCGATATTGCCGAAAAAAAGAAAACCAAGGTGGGCGACTTTGCAGCCCCGCAAGCCGCCGCGTTCTATCCCAGCGACAGCAGTCGGGCGCTGGTGGCTGATTCCCCGGATGCTTTGTTTGGGGTAAATCTGAGCGATGGCTCAAAGTTCCTGCGGTCCGGCCTGGATGTCACTGATGGCTCAATAAGGGGGCTTGGGCCAAGATTTGGCTATAACCGCAAGACTAGTTTGGTCTTTGATCCTGCCGATAGCGATCGGATTTACGCTTACGGCGGCTTCGACTCAAATCGAGTTTTTTCGGTGGATTTAATCACCGGAGACCGCATTGCCCTGGAGCGGAGCCTGGGGGGTGGCCCCGAGTTTATTGGACCTGCCCACGTGGCGCTTATTCCCGGGGCATCCCCGAACCACCCGCCGATGGCGGTGGTGTTGGATGAAAATACTCGCCTGAGTGATTCCATCTATCGTGTGAATCTGGCTGCAGGCGACAACCTGGGTGATCGCGTTGTCCTGTCCGGCTTTGATGCCGGCAATCCCAGCCAGCCTCGGGGTTCGGGTGTGGATTTCCAGGACCCTGTCGATATGGTGGTGGACACGGATAACAAACGTCTCCTGGTGGTAGATGTAGATGAGAAGTTGTTAGTGGCCGTTGACCTGGAGACGGGAGACCGCACCATATTCTCGGGCGCCGGGACGGGTGAAGGATCTGAGTTTTTACGTCCGAGTGGTATTGCTCTGGATTCGGAGAACAATCGGGCTCTCGTTGCGTCAGCCGATGCTCTGTTCGCGGTTGACCTGGACAGTGGAGGCCGGTCCATCCTGTCGGATGCGAGCACCGGTTCAGGTCCGTTATTGCCAGTTGAGAGTGACCTGGTCTCCTTGGCACTGGGGGCCAACAACCGCGTGTTGGTGGTGACAGGCGTTGAGGAAGATGAGGAGGCCTCGTTGATGGCGGTGGAGCTGGAGACCGGCAAGCGTACGATAATCTCCGGTGGGGATTTGGGGATCGGCCCTGAGATACAGTTACCGAAGTCACTATCGTTTGACGCCGTCGGCAACCGTGCGCTGATTGTGGATTCGAAAAGGAACAGTGTCTTTGCCGTCGATCTCGACACCGGTGACCGTTCGATTATTTCCGGCATCGACCCGGGCCCGGAGGAGTTCGATACAGAGGATGATCAACTGGTTGGTGGTGGTGCCGCGTTCAATGAAGGGGCCCAGTTAAGCGATGCCGTGCTGGACGCCGATCGGCAGGCACTCTACGTCACCGACCGCGCTACCGGCAGCCTGATTGCCGTGGATCTCGCCACTGGCGACCGGGTGCTGGTGTCCGGGTTTGCCTTTTAGCTCCGCTCGCGGCTCCCTGTCACCGGGAGCCGCTTCGCCTTCCCCGTAAAGTGGGAAAAATCAACTCGTTGGATAAATACAATGAAAAACCAGATAAAAGCTTCTCTATCCACGCTGTTACTTGTACTTTCGCTATCGGCTCAAGGGAACTCGCCGGATGGTTTATGGCGGGACGGAGGCGCAGTTGGGCCCGGCTCCCTCGGTATCGGGAAATCAACCGTATATGGCCAGGCCGGAGAGAAGGAATTTCCCTACCGGGAAAAAATCCTGGATCTCGAAGGCTTGTCTGCCATGCTGTCGAGCGCTCCCCCGGAGTCCGCACCCCAAGGTTTGCGCTTCTACTTCCCGCATCCCGACGGCCGCTATATCCCGCTGGAAGCCTTCTATTCCCCGGTGGTTGAGCCGGGGCTGGAGGAAAAATACCCGCTGTTAAAAACCTATAAAGTGTTCGGCATCGGAAACAAACAGATTTCCGGGCGAATGGGGTTCTCCGCGGATGGATTCTACGCTCGCCTGGATACCCCGCAGGGCAGTATCACCATCGAATCGGAAGCCACTTTCACCGGGGAGGGTTCCGGTTACCGGGTATTTTTTACCGGCGATGCGCCGGCCGGGGAGGCGGATGATTTTGAAGAATCCTATCCTGAGCAGCTCGATGAAGCATTCGGGGAAGGTCGTGCGCCGTTTCCGAATCAGCTGTTTGCCCACAAAACTGTTGAACCCGGCTTGCGCCTGGGTGATCAGTTGCGCGTTTATCGTCTGGCGATGTCGATGAAGGCCGAACTGACGCAAGCGCTTGGCGGTACAAAGGCGCAGGGGATGGAGTTTATCGGAAAAGTGGTGAATCTCCTGAACCAGATCTATGAGAAGGAGCTGTCTATTCGGCTGGTGCTGGTGGCCAACAATGATGCTCTGGTTTACACAGACCCGAACACCGATCCATTTAAGACCATCGCTTGGCACACAAAGGAGAATCGAGAAAATACGCATGCTGTTATCGGGGCGGAAAATTATGATATCGGCCACCTGTTAACATACCAGCGCGGAACTCCCGGTGCGGCGGTGGCCGCAATGTGTATTGACGATGAGAATCACTTGAAAGCTTCTGCCATGAGCAAAATAAACGGGCTATCCGACGAGGTCTGGCAGGAAAAGGTCGTCGATTACCTGGCGCATGAGATAGGGCATCAGTTCGGCGCGTGGCATACCCAGGGCAAGTCCACATGTCATAGCGATGAGGGGAGCGCATGGGAAATGTTTTCAGGCTCTACTATTATGGCCTACGCTGGTGTGTGTTCTCCTAGCTTGCAGCAGCATTCAGATCCTGTGTTTCACGCTGGGTCCCGTCAACAAATTATAGACTTCGTTGAAAAGCGTTCTCAATGTGGAACTATAATCGAGACAGGAGACACTGCGCCGACTGTAGATGCCGGTGCAGATTACGTTATTCCGGTTGGCACGCCTTTTGTGTTGTCGGCCTTGTCAGAAGACATAGATACCGGTGATGCGGACAGCCTGTCATTTACTTGGGATCAAATGGACGCGGGCTCGATGGACCTGCCGTTTAACAGCGGAGAGTTGGAGTGGGAAGATCCCGGCAAGGGCCCTTTGTTCCGCTCAACGGCACCTACGTCGTCTTCTGAACGGGTGTTTCCAAAACTCGAAACCATTCTGGCGGGTAAGACGGCCAATTTCGGCGAGACGCTGCCCTCAACCAATCGAGACATCAATTTCCTGGTGACGGCCCGCTCTGGCCGCTATGGTCTGGCGCAAGATGATGTCAAACTGACGGCAGTGACCAGTGCCGGTCCTTTTAAAGTAGTTGGCCCCACTGGTACGAGCTTCGAGGGCGGTGCCGATATTGCCGTTACCTGGGATGTGGCGGGAACGGATCAGCCGCCCGTCAACTGTGCGAAGGTCGATATCCACTTGTCCCTGGATGGCGGCCAACAATTTGATATTGCCTTAAAAAGTGCAACCGCCAACGATGGCGGAGAAGTGGTCACGTTACCCGATAGCGTCAGCGATCAGATGCGCTTCCGGGTCAAGTGCAGTGATAACATTTTTTTCGCGGTATCGCCGGGAGAGACATCGCTTGATCCGGTGGTTGGAACCGGGAACATATCCATTGAGGCCGAAACACAAAGTGTTGCAGAGGGTGATTCCGGTGTGACGACATTGCCTGTCAAAGTGCAAAGGCAATACGCCAACGATACGCTCTCCATCAATTACGAGATAGCGGGTATGGCTGCGCAATCTTCCGATGGGGGCAATGAAGGCGTTGCTGACGAAGTCGACTTTGTCAACGGATTCGTCTCAAGCAGCCTGGTTCTGGCGCCCGGCCAATCCAGTGCCACCATTACGGTGGAAATCCAGGGGGATCTCGCGATTGAGCCGAATGAGAATTTCTATGTCGGGATTTTCGAGCCCAGCTCAGGCCAGGTCACCAAGCCAATTGAAGTTCTTACCATTCTTAACGACGACGTGGAGGATGATCCGGACACTGGTGGCGAGCCCGATGATGGTGGTTCCGGTTCGGGTGGCGAGCCCGGCGATGGCGGTTCCGGTTCTGATGGCGAGCCCGGCGACGGTGGTTCCGGTTCGGATGGCGAGCCGGGCGATGGCGGTTCCGATTCGGATGACGAGCCCGGCGACGACGGTGGTTCCGGTTCCGGTGGCGAACCCGGCGACGATGGGGCGGATTCAGATGGCGAGTCCAGCGGCGGCGGTTCGAGTTCCGGCGGTGCCATGGGCCCTGCGTTTTTTATGATGTTGGCTTTGGTTCTGCTTCGTCGCAGAGGTCGATTTGTTCGGGCTTAGAGTCGGGCGTTGTTGGCTCGCCGTGATCGCGGTGGCAGGGCTCGCGCATTTGCTGTCGGATGCCGCGAGGGTATGGTTATTGTATGGCCGCGGGGGCTTGCCGGACTTCTGATCTCCTTGCTGGCGGTGTTGGGTGCGCTCTGGTGGCGCACCCCTTCATGCGAAGAACTGCTTGAGAGTAGCGTTTAGGGGATCTATCAGGCAGGCGTAGTCAATCATTGGCCCTCTTCGATCAACGCAATGTGCTTCTTGAGAAGATCATTGATCAGGACATTGAGCGCAACGCCCTTCGCTTTGGCCCTGGCCGAGACGTAATCCAGTACCTCGGCATCGAGGTAGACCGGCTGGTGTGTCCTGGCATCGGGGCCGTAGAACTTGCTGCGCTCGTTTTTGGTAAAACCGTACTCGTCATACATGTTGTTCACTCATTCTGGTACTGCGTAATCTCATGTCTGGTGGTCTGCCTTGCGGAGATCGGGTGGATCACCGCCGCATCATCCGCCAGATGATTGGCCTAATTGCGAGCGATAAAATTCCGCACGCTTTCCACAAAGGCCTTGGCGGCGGTCTCGCGGCCGAGCAGCAGGTGTCCGTCGCTATCCAGCCCTATGAATTCGGCATTGGGAATGGAGGCGGCGATATCGCGCCCTGTCTCGACCAGTATGCGCTGGTCTCCCAGTGAATGAATCACCAGGGTCGGCACTTTCACCTGTGCGAGCCGGTCACGCACGTCAATATCGGCGAATACCGACAAAAACCGAACGGCGTTTTCGGGCGATGTCGTCAAGCGCTGGAATTCATTGAACCAACTGAGTTCCTCGGCCGTGGCACTGGGCATGAACGTGGATGAGAATATCTGCCGATACGCCGGGTTGTCCTTTCCCCAGCCCGCCTCGGTCAGCGTCATCACCGCCTCGCGCTCTCTGCGAACCTCGTTTGTTGCATTCACTCGCCAGCCTGCGGCATAGCCGCCAAACAGGATCAAATGCGTTACCCTTTCCGGGTGCCTGATGGCGTACTCGATGGAGACGGCGGCGCCCTGCGATATACCCAGCAAGGCAAATCTGTCCAGCCGGGCGGCAGAGACCACTGTCTCGAGATCGCTGACAAAGCTGTCAAAGGAAATATCATCGACATTCCAGTCGGACAGGCCATTGCCGCGTTCATCGTAGCGGATAAAGTGATGGTCAGTGGCAAGATTGCGAAACAGGGGGCTCCAGATTGGCGCCTCCCAGTCATGTTCCAGATGGCTGAGCCAGTTGGCAGCCTTGACAATGGGCGGGCCCTCTCCCACCGATGCGTAGGCGATGCGCACACCGTCGCTTGCCGTGCAAAACTGGATTTTTTGCCGGGCGAGCAATTCCCGGTTTGTGGGGTTCCTTTCGACACCGCTGGCAGCCAGGCCGCTTTGCTCGACACAGTTGACGGCCTGGTCGCAGGCTATGCGTATATCGGGGGACCAGGTAATCCCCGCGTTGCGAAAGCGTCTCGCCAGATCGTGCGACAGGCCGGCCACTTCCAAAGTCTTGCCGAGTTGATCCAGCAGGGTCAACAGCTGAGTCGCAGCATGGGGGTTGAGCGGTTCCAGGGCTTCCCACGCGCGGGCCCTGTTTAGCCGTTCGTGGAGGTCAATGTCGGGATGGGAGCATAAACGGGCCAGTACTTTACCGTGTAAACGAATGACTTCTTGTCGTTCTGCGGTCAGCCACTGCTGGAACAGTTCCTGGTCCGGCAGGTCGATACCATCCAGGAGTGGATTTTGCAGATCGTCCGCGATGGCGGCTAATTCCTCTGGTGCCAGGTCCGGATTTGCAGCCCTTTCCGCCAGGGTATTGATGTCGATTTCGAGATCCGGGGCGGCAATGGTTACGCGCTCCCGGTCTGCTACCAGACGCTCCGAGGATGCAGTATTCACCAGGGGGCGAAGTTTGCTTAACGACCAGCGCAATGCCCCGCGCGGGTCATTCGGGCTTTCCCAGAATACTTCGCACAGGCGTTCACGGCGATGCGGTCGGGCGCTCTTCGCCAGGTAGGCCAGCAGTGCGCGGGTTCTTTTAGAGGCCGGCAAGGCCACAGCCTTACCATCGTGAAAAACGCTTAATTCCCCAAGCATCTCCAGAGAAACTTTCATTGTATTTATTACCAACGGTATCCGGTTAACATTTATTGAGTGCGCCATAAGCGATGCCGTATTTGGCCCCTTCAAAGCTTATGGCAGGGTTTGTTTTTGTCAGGAGGTGTGCTGCCCGCCGGGATAGCATTGAGCACTTCCCCTCTCATGTCGTCAGCCCCGGGACTTTTGGGTTCAAGCGCCGGTCTGATGTGATTCCGCTGTCCCCTGTCATGGTAATGGCGTGTGACTGGCGTTGGCGATGCCGGTCACAATAGTGGGGCGCCGCTACGGGGTTGCATTGTCCACAGCTTCCGCTTCCGGAAAAACGGCGCTCAGTGCAGTTTCTTTGTCTCTCCGTGCAGGAGTCGTTTGCAATGTGTGGTGGAGAGCTTATCCCGAAGGCCTGAAGGGTAGTGGCTGTTCGGTGGTTAGGGAGCCTGTGCCTGGCCGGCATTGAAAAAAGTCGGGGGGGCTTTGTGCCCCCCCTAGGCGCCACTCACCGGCGCAAAGCCGTCATTGTCAATGGGTATTGGCAATGACGTTGGGCCGATTGCGCTGGGGGAGCGCGACGGCCCGCGGGCTGTCAGATGGGGGTTCTGACAGGATGAGCCGGCGTATTTGGGGAGGGCGCCGGCCCGCTATCTGCCAGACGGGGCGTCTGGCAGAGAGGTTTTGATCGCATGCAGGCAGGCTCCTGCAGGGTGGTTCCCTTGGGCCGGCGAGGGCTCACTGTGTGAGAGTAGTTGCCCTACATCAAGCGTAACTACTCACCCCCGTAGGAGCCTGCTTGCAGGCGAACAAGAACAGAGCTCCGTAGCCATTCGCCGGGCACATCCCTGTGCCCGGCCCTTCGGGCAGCTTCGCTGCGTCAAATCGCTCCAGGCGCTTTGATCGCCTGCAAGCAGGCTCCTACAGGGTGGTTCCCTTGAGCCGGCGCGGGCTCTTAATGGGCGAGTAATTACCATCAAGCATTTAATCCGTTGATCGTTTGCTCCGGTGTTGTCCGGGGTGTGTGAAGTACCGTTGTTCGCGGCATTTTTTTTGCGCATCAGTGATTGGAATTTCGTAAATACCATGATTTTTCCACGAGAAGCACCGCGCGCAATCACATGCTGGTGCGGCATAAGTGTATGTATAAGTGCCGCTGTTCGATGCAGAAATAATCGAATAAACGGTTTAAACGGCTAACGATGAAGGGGGTGGTTGGATGTGTGTATCCGGCGGGCAGTTGGCTCTCCTGTGGGGCGGGGGACGCGTGATCAACACTTTTTGTGGCAGAGCGGTGGCATCTTTGGTCAGGGGCTTTCTGCCCGCGCTCCGTGCTGTGCTGCTGGTGGTGTGCGGCTTGATTGGCTGGTCTGGGCAGGCACAGGCGCAGACGAGCGCATTGCAGTGCGATACGGGCCTCTATTTGTCGCAAACCCAGGAGCAGAACACGGCTCCGACGCAGCTGATCCGCTTCGATACGAGTACGAACCCGATTACATTCAATGAGGTTGGGGCTGCCGAAAATGTGGTCTATAACGCTACCGCGTTCAATCCGCAGGACTCGTTCCTGTATGCCATCGAGCGTGGAACCAACGTTCTGCTGAGGGTCAGCAACGATGGTAGTGTCGAGGAGTTGGGGGCTGTAGGGGGGCTTCCGGAGGGCGAAGGGACAGTGGGGTTTCCCGCCGGCTATATCTCGGGCGAGATTGATCCGGATGGTAATTACTACGTCAGCCCCAGTTCCATCAACGATCACCTCTACAGGATCGATCTTGGGGCCCGTACCGCTACCCTGATCGAAACGAGCCTGTCAATTGGGGTGTCGGATTTGGCTTGGCACAATGGCCGGCTCTACTCCGTCGGCACAGAGGAACTCCCCAGCACCAACCCCGACAGGGACCAGCTGTACGAAATCGATCCGGTCACCGGGCATGTAAACCGGATCGGGGAAGGCACGCCGGACAAGTTCTTTGCTTCCCATTTCGGTGCCCTGTTCGGCGCCAGCAATGGCGTCTTTGGCGTCAACAACGAGGGCGGCCTCTATCAGTTCGACACGCAAACCGGTGTCGCTACCCTGATTTCCGATGCCCCGGGCAGTGATACCAATGACGGTGCCAAGTGCGTCACCACTGCATTGGAGTTTCGCGCTGATCTGGAAATCTCCAAGGACGACGGCAATGAAACCTACACTGCCGGTAAGGAAGTGAAATACACCATCGTTGTCAGCAATCTGGGCCCGTTTGGTTCTTCCGGCGCGATTGTCAATGATCGGCTGCCGGACGGTATTACCACCGCCAGTTGGACCTGCGTCAGCGCTACTGGCGGCGGTGTCTGTGGCGCCGCCAGTGGTGAGGGGGCGATCGAGAATGTGCCGGTGAGCTTGCCAGTCGCCGGCGAGGTAACTTCCTCCGTGACGTTCACCCTGACCCTGTTGGTGCCGGAGGACTACACCGGCGAACTGGTCAATGAGGCGACGGTGGCCTCTGATTCTCCCGACGAAGATCTCAGCAACAACATCGCCACTGATCGCAACGTTACGACGACAGTCCAGGTCAGTAAGAGCGCCAACCCGACCAGCGGCACCGCGGTCTCGAAGGGTGAGACCTTGGCCTACACCCTGAGCGTGGACGTGGCCAATGCCGCCACGAATGAGGCGGTGGAGCTGATCGATACCCTGGACGACGACCTCACCCTCAACTCCAGCTCCCTGCCGGACGGCTGTTCGGCGGAGGGGCAGGAGATCACCTGCACCCTGGACGCGGGCGCGGTCATCGGCGAGCACACCTTTACATACACCGCCACGGTGAACGAGGACGCGACCACCGAGGTCGAGAACAGCGTCACCACCGATGACGGTGTCTGCGCGCCCGAGGCCTGTAGTACCCGCCACCCGGTCGACCCGACGATCCTGGTCAACAAGAGCGCCATCCCCGCCAGCGGCAGCCCGGTCTCGGTGGGCGACACCCTGGCCTACACCCTGAGGGTGGACGTGGCCAATGCCGTGACCGGCGAGGATGTGGTGCTGACCGACACCCTGGGCGCAGGCCTCACCCTCGGTATCCTGTCGCCCGACTGTTCGGCAGTGGGGCAGGTGATCACCTGCACCCTGGACGCGGGCGCGGCCATCGGCCCTCACACTTTCGGGTACACCGCCACGGTCGATGATGATGCGACCACCACGGTTGGCAACAGCGTCAGCGTCACCACCGATAACGCTATCTGCGGGACCTGTAGCACCAGCCACCCGGTTAACCCGACAATCCTGGTCAGCAAGACCGCCACCCCCGACAGCGGCACCTCGGTCTCGGTGGGTCAGTCCCTGACCTACACCCTGAGCGTGGATGTGGCCAATGCGGCCACGAATAAGGATGTGGAGCTGACCGACACCCTGGGTACCGGCCTCACTCTCGATACCCTGCCGGCTGGCTGTTCGGCGGACGGGCAGGAGATCACCTGCACCCTGGCCGCGGGCGCGGCCATCGACGAGTACACCTTTACATACACCGCCACGGTGAACGAGGACGCGACCACCGAGGTCAAGAACAGCGTCGAGACCACCGTTGGAGTCTGTGAGACCGAGGCCTGTAGCACCAGCCACCCGGTAAACCCGACAATCCTGGTCAGCAAGAGCGCCACCCCCGCCAGCGGCACCTCGGTCTCGGTGGGCGACCTCCTGACCTACACCCTGAGCGTGGACGTGGCCAATGCGGCCACGAATGAGGCGGTGGAGCTGACCGACACCCTGGGTACCGGCCTCACCCTCGATACCCTGCCGGACGGCTGTTCGGCGAACGGGCAGGCGGACGAGCAGAAGATCACCTGCACCCTGGCCGCGGGCGCGGAGATCCGCACTCACACTTTCGAGTACACCGCCACGGTGAACGAGGACGCGACCACCGAGGTCGAGAACAGCGTCACCACCGATGACGGTGACTGCGGGACCTGTAGCACCAGCCACCCGGTAAACCCGACAATCCTGGTCAGCAAGAGCGCCACCCCCGACAGCGGCCTCGCGGTCTCGAAGGGTGAGACCCTGACCTACACCCTGCGCGTGGACGTGGCCAATGCCGCCACGAATGAGGCGGTGGTGCTGACCGACACCCTGGGCGCCGGCCTCACCCGCGGCACCCTGCCGTCCGACTGTGGGGTGTCGGGGCAGGTGATCACCTGCACCCTGGCCGCGGGTGCGCCCATCGGCGCTCACACTTTCGAGTACACCGCCTCGGTCAACGACAACGCGACCACCGAGGTCAAGAACAGCGTCGAGACCAACGTTGGAGACTGCAAACCCGGGGCCTCCTGTAGTACCCGCCACCCGGTCGACCCGACAATTCTGATCAACAAGACCGCCAGCCCCGCCAGCGGCACCGCGGTCTCGGTGGGCGACGCCCTGACCTACACCCTGACGGTGGGCGTGGCTAATGCCGTGACCGACGAGGATGTAGTGCTGACCGACACCCTGGGTACCGGCCTCACTCTCGGTACCCTGCCGGACGGCTGTTCGGCGGACGGGCAGGAGATCACCTGCACCCTGGCCGCGGGCGCGGCCATCGACGAGTACACCTTTACATACACCGCCACGGTGGGCGAGGACGCGACCACCGAGGTCGAGAACAGCGTCACCACCGATGACGGTGTCTGCGGAACCTCCTGTAGCACCAGCCACCCGGTAAACCCGACAATCCTGGTCAGCAAGAGCGCCACCCCCGACAGCGGCACCTCGGTCTCGGTGGGTCAGTCCCTGACCTACACCCTGAGCGTGGATGTGGCCAATGCGGCCACGAATAAGGATGTGGAGCTGACCGACACCCTGGGTACCGGCCTCACTCTCGATACCCTGCCGGCTGGCTGTTCGGCGGACGGGCAGGAGATCACCTGCACCCTGGCCGCGGGCGCGGCCATCGACGAGTACACCTTTACATACACCGCCACGGTGAACGACGAGGCGACCACCACGGTCCGCAACAGCGTCACCACCGATGACGGTGTCTGCGAGTCCGGGACCTGTACCACCGAGCACCCGGTCAACCCGACGATCCAGGTCCGCAAGACTGCTATCCCCGCTAGTGGCAGTCCGGTCTCGGTGGGCAACACCCTGACCTACTTCCTGAGAGTGGACGTGGCCAATGCCGCCACGAAGGAACCGGTAGTGCTGACCGACACTCTGGGCGAGGGGCTGAGCCTCATCCCCGATTCCCTGCCGGACCGCTGTTCGGCGGACGGGCAGGAGATCACCTGCACCCTGGCCGCGGGCGCGGGCGTGGGTGTCGACACGCACGGTTTCGCATACAACGCCACGGTGAACGAGGACGCGACCACTGTTGTCGGCAATAGCGTCGAGACCAGCGTTGGAGTCTGTGAGCCCGAAGCCTGTAGTACCAGCCACCCGGTCGACCCGACAATCCAGGTCCGCAAGACTGCCAACCCCGCCAGTGGCAGTACGGTCTCGGTGGGCGACACCCTGACCTACACCCTGAGTGTGGACGTGGCCAATGCCGTCACCGATGAGGAGGTAGTGCTGACCGACACCCTGGGCGCCGGCCTCAACCTCGGCCCGCTGCCGGCCGACTGTTCGGCGGACGGGCAGGTGATCACCTGCACCCTGGCCGTGGGCGCGGACGCCGGCTCTTACTCTTTCGAATACACCGCCACGGTGAACGAGGACGCGACCGCCGAGGTCGGCAACAGCGTCTCGACCAACGTCGGAGTCTGTGCGCCCGAGACCTGTATCACCAGCCACCCGCTCGACTCGACAATCCTGGTGGGTAAAACCGCGATCCCCGCCAGCGGCACCCCGGTCTCGGTGGGCGACACCCTGACCTACACCCTCAGCGTGGACGTGGCCAATGCCGTCACCGACGAGGATGTGGTGCTGACCGACACCCTGGGTGCCGGCCTCACTCTCGGTACCCTGCCTACCGGCTGTTTGGTGGACGGGCAGGTGATCACCTGCACCCTGGCCGCGGGCGCGGATATCGGCCGGCACACCTTCGAATACACAGCCAGCGTCAGTGAGGATGCGACCACCGATGTCGAGAACCGCGTCACCACCGATGACGGTGTCTGCGAACCCGGAACCTGTACCACCAGCAACCCGGTGCTTCCCAGGGTGCAGGTGAGCAAGACCGCAGATCCGGAAGATGGCACCGAAGTCGCCGTGGGTGACATTCTCACCTACACGCTGAGCGCAACGGTGAGCAACGGCGCGACCATCGAGGCACTGACCCTGTCCGATACCCTGGGCGACGGGCAGACCCTGTTGGCGAACTCCGTCACCCTTCCCTCGGGCGGAAGCTGCAGCGCCGTTGACAGCGGCCTCGAGTGCGCCCTGGCCGTGGGTACGCCGCCGGGTGTCTACCTCTTTACCTACCAGACGCGCGTGGACCCGGACGCGGGCGACGCGATCAGTAACAACGTGGTTGCCAGCGGCGGCGGTGGCGGCGACGGTCCCGATTGCACCGTTTGCAGCACGGGCCACCCGGTGGCCAACCAGATGCAACTGCGGCTGACCAAGTCCGCCGGGGTGAGATCCGCACGGATCGGCGACCTGGTGCGCTACGTGTTGACCGTCGAGAACGTCGGTATCGCCCCGGTGACGGATGCGGTCGTGGTCGACACGCCGCCGCCGGGATTCAACTATGTCGAAAACTCGATGAGCGTGGACGACGGCGACGATGCCTTCGAGTTGTCGCCGGGCCGTTACCCGCTGCGGATCGGTGGGTTCGACCTGGCCGTGGGCGAGCAGGGCACCATCGCCTATGTGCTGCGTATCGGCGCCGGCGCGCGCCACGGTAGCCAGATCAACTCGGTGGTGGCACAGAGCGCCGCCGACGAGCCGATCTCCAACGTCGCCACCGCGCAGGTGAACGTCGAAACCGGCCCGCTGCTCGACGACAGCCTGATTTTCGGCACGGTGTTCGATGACCGCGACGCCGACGGCTGGCGGGATAGTGCCGCGCTGACGGGGATACGGGTGCAGGGTGGTTTCGAGCCCCGCGCCTATATTCCGCCGATGGCCGGTGCCTCCGCACCACTGCTGCAGGGCATCACCCTGGGCGACATCGCCGCCCGGCAGTCCGAGGGTGATCCGATCGAGGCGCACCGGCTGGTGATCCGCCAGCATCTGAGTGAGCCGGCGTTTACCGACGACTTCGTACTGATCAGCGACCAGGGCGTGACCGTGCGCATGGATGCCGCCGGCAACACCCGGGTTGAGAAATCCGGTGACGCCGCCAGGGGGCTCAACGCCGCCGAACCGATTGTGGAACGCCGCCTGTTCCAGGAGAAGGATGGCCTGGTGGTCGACTACGTGATCAGCAACGCCGGTATCGACGAGCGCGGCCTGCCGGGGGTGCGCCTGGCGTCCGCGGAGGGCGTGCTGATCGAGACGGATCAGTACGGCCGTTATCACCTGGTCGATGTGCAGGGCGGCGAACGCGGCTACAGCAACTTCCTCCTCAAGGTCGATCCGTCCACGCTGCCCCCGGATACGCCCTTCACCACTGAAAACCCGCGCATGCGGCGGATCACACCGGGCGTGCCGGTGCGCTTCGACTTCGGTGTGCAGTTGCCGGTTGAGCGGATGCCCGGCGGTACCGAAGAGGTGGAGCTGGCGCTGGGCGAGGTGATCTTCGCGCCGGGCAGCGCCGAGGTGCGCGCCGAGTACCGGCCGGCGATCGCCCGCATGGCCGAGCAGGTGGATGCCTACGGGGGCGGCGAGGTCGTTATCACCGCCGACGGCACCCGGCAGGCGCTGGCCTTCGAGCGCGCGGTTGCGGTGCGCGACCTGTTGATTGCGCAGGTCGCGCCGGAGCACGCACAGGCGCTGACGGTCAGCGTGCGCACCGAAGTGAACGAGTTGGTCAGTGGCACCACTGCGGGTGGCTTGCTGCTGGGCACGGTGCTGTTCGACACCGACCGATCCGAAATCCGGCCGGAGTTCGAGGCCGTGATCGAGCGCGTGGCGGCACACCTCGAGGAAATGGGCAGCGGCGTTGTGGCGTTGGTCGGCCATACCGACGTGCGTGCCAGCTATGAATACAACGTCGCGCTGGGCTTGCGAAGGGCCCAGGCGGTGTACGAGGCATTGGCTGCGCGGTTGAGCCCCGAAGTGCGTGCCCGGATTCGCGTTGAATCCAGTAACGATCCGAAAGCGCCCGTCGCTTCGGCCAATAAATAAGGAGGGCCGATCATGCAGATGAAATTGCTCGACGCCGCCGTGATCAGCATTCTGGCCAGCTGTGCGACACAAGCGATAGCTCAGCAAATGCCCGTAACGACGGCTGTCTTCACCGGCGCTTTGTATGCCAGTGGTTCGACGGAGGCGGATTCCTCCACGGCCGCGAGCCGCGACAACTCCAAGGCCGCCACGAAGGGCGGTGCATCCAAGGCCCAGCCTGTCAAGGGTTCGCGGTACGGCGATATCTATACCGTCGCGAGCGGCGACAATTTATATCGAATCGCTATCTTTGCCGGCGTTGGTTTGAGTGAACTCGCGCGTTGGAACGGCATCGAGGCGCCGTACCGTATCCATCCCGGGCAGCAACTGCGTCTATCGCCGCCACCGGGTGCGCCCGGCGTGCCGCAGGGAGGCGTGCAGCAAGTTTCTGCGTCGCAGGATGGTGTCGCCACACCGGAGCAGGCTGGCGACCCGGCTGTCACGGGGCCCGGAGAGGATGCATCGCCGACGCTGGCGTGTAGCGCCGACAGCTGTCGTTCCGGCGAGGGGATACTGTTCCAGCTGCGTACGCGCAGCTATGACGAGCCGGTGACGGTAGGCACCAACAGGCAATCTACGTCCGAGGCGCTGCAACCCGATCGCAGGGTTTCGATCGGGTTGGAGCCTCCGGGCCGCGCCGTGGCGCAGGGCCGCTTCTCCGTCCCCCTGCCCGACGGCGGCGTAATCTGGGCCACCGAAGACCCCACCCTGGGCCGGCGTGAGTTGTCGGTGTCGGCGCCAACCATGGTGCCCTTCGAAGATGGCGCCATCACCCGGCCGGTGCGCTTTTTCGTGCGCAGCAATTACAGCAGCTTTGTCTCGCGCATGGAGCTGGTGGTGTTCCGCGGTACCGACGGCGACCTGGTCAGTCCACTGGCAAGGGTGGCGGTCGACGCGGCGCCGGTGGCGGAGGCCCAATGGGACAGCGCGCTGCCCCCGGACATGCCGTTCCGCGTCGGCGATGAACTGGTCTATATACTGCGTGCATTCGATACCGAGGGGCACGTCGACGAGACCTATCCGCAGCGTCTGCAACTGGTGCGCCCCGACGAAGCCGAGCGCGGCCGCCAGCGCCTGCGTGAAGCCACCGAGCGCTCGTTCGGGACTGCGCTGGGCGAGGAGGAGGCCGAGACCCGGCGCCTGATCGACGACGTGTTCGACGAGAGCAACCTGCGCTACCAGAACATCCCGATCTACGGATCGCGTGTGCGCCTGCAGGGCCGCAATATTCCCGCCGGTCATTCGCTGTGGATCAACGGCGACAGCTACCCGGTCGACCTGGAACGCAAATTCGTCGCCGAGTACCTGATGCCGGTTGGCCAGTACCGCTTCGGCGTGAGGCTCGAAGGGCCAAAGGGCTCCGTCGTCGAGCGCGAGTTGCCGGTCGAGGTGAGCGGCCGCTACTTCTTCGGTGTCGGCATCGCCGACGTCACCCTGCGCCAAAACAGCGCCAGTGGTCCCGGCAGCGACCTGGCGCTGGCCGGGCGCGACGAGGACATTCTCAGCGACGGCCGGCTGGCGTTCTACGTGAAAGCCAAGACGAACGGCAAATACCTGATCACCGCCCAGGCCGACACCCAGGACCGGCCGCTGGAGGACCTGTTCGATGGCTTCACCCAGGCCGACCCGCAGGATATCTTCCGGCGCCTGGACCCGGACCTGTACTACCCGACCTACGGGGACGATTCGACCACCTCCCGGGACGTCGACACCATGGGCCGCTTCTACCTGCGCGCCGACTGGGACAAGAATGAAGCGCTGTGGGGCAACTACTACACCGGCATCACCGGTACCGAGTACGCGCAATACGGGCGCTCACTGTACGGCGCGGCGCTGAACTGGCGCTCGCAGTCGGCCAATCCCTGGGGCGATGCGGACACCGAGCTGCGCGCATTCGGCTCCGAGGCACAGACCGCGCCGGGCCACAGCGAGTTCATCGGTACCGGGGGCAGCTTGTATTACCTGCGCCACACCGATGTATTGCCCGGCTCCGATCACGTGGTGCTGGAGGTGCGCGACCCCGGCACCGGGCTGGTGGAGCGGCGCATCGAGCTGCAGCGCGGCGCCGACTACGAGATCGACGAACTGCAGGGCCGTATCCTGCTGACCCGGGCGCTGTCGCAGATCACCCGCGAGAACATCTCCACGATCACTCGCGACACGCCGCTGGACGGGTTCGAGCAGCGGTTGTTGGTGGACTACGAGTGGGTGCCGTCGAACTTCGATGCCGACGAAGTCACCACGGGCGTGCGCGCCAAGCACTGGTTCGGCGACCACGTGGGCGTTGGGCTGACCTACATCGACGAGAACCGCGCCGGCGAGGACTACACCCTGATGGGTGCCGACCTCACCCAGCAGTTTGGCAAGGGCACTTACCTGAAGTTCGAACACAGCCGTACCGAGGCCACCGTCGCCCCCGTGTTCTTTTCCGACAACGGCGGCCTGAGCTTCTCCCAGCTCAACCCGGACGGCCTGCGCGAGGGTGAGGCCAGTTCGGTCGAGTCGCGGGTGAACTTCCGCGAGTTGGGCTGGACCGAAGAGGAGTGGAGTGCCGGCAGCTGGTGGCGACGGGTTGACGGTGGCTATTCGATCTCGCGGCACGATACCGGTCTCGGCATCGAGGAACGCGGCGCGGAGCTGTTGGGCCGCTTCAGTCCCGGCCTCGGCATCAACGCCCGCTACAGCGAAGCCGAGCGCGGTGGTGAGACGCTGGTACAGGCGCATCTCAACAGCGAGTTGCGTCTCGGTGACAACAACGCGCTGAGTGCCGAGGTGCGCGGTATCGAAGAGCGGCGCATCGGCGGCGATGTCGCCGGCACCCTGGGTGCGCTGCGCTATACCCATCGTTTCGGCACATCGCTGGACCTGTCCGGTACCGCCCAGATGACCCTGGACAACGACGATGGCAACTACGCCGACAACGACGCCTTGTCGTTGGCGGCACGCTACAACTTCGCCAACCAGTCGAACTTGGGGACCGAGGTGACCACTGGTGACCGCGGCGACGCGACGACGTTCAGCGGCGAATACCGGCTCACCTCGCAACACAGTTTCTATGGCGCCTATACCCACTCCACCGACAGCACCGAATACGACTCGCTGTTCAACCCCAACCGCCAGAACGGCTGGACCGTCGGCCAGCGCTGGCGGCTGTCGAACCAGGTGAACCTGTTCAACGAAAGCCAGTATATCCGCAGCCGCGACGAGGCCGGGCTGGCACATACCTACGGTATGGATTTCTACCCGGCGGTCGGCTGGAACCTGGGCATGACCCTGAGCGACGGCGAACTGACCAACAGCACTGGCGGGCAGGTATTCCGGCATGCGGCCAGCCTGACCGGCGGGCGCACCTCACCCGACACCGGCTGGCAGAGCAAACTGGAGTGGCGGCGCGACAGCGGGGTGGAGCGGCGCACCCAGTGGGTCAGCACCCACCGCCTGACGCACAAACTCAACGAGAGCTGGGGGATCGCCGCGCGCTTCAACTATGCCGACACCGAAGACGAACTGGACCCGGCCGCGGGCGCCAAGTTCATCGAGGGCAATGCCGGTTTCGCCTACCGGCCGTGGAACAATGATCGCTGGGGCCTGTTCGGGCGCTACACCTACCTGTACGACCTGGCCTCGCCGGGGCAACTGGGCGAAGTGGACTACGACCAGGAAACCCAGGTTTTTGCGTTCGAGGGCGTGTACCGCCTCGACCACCATTGGGAACTGGCCGGCAAGCTGGCGCAGCGCGAGGGAGAAGTGCGCTTTGGGCGCGGCACCGGTGACTGGCTCGATTCGTCCACCACTTTTGCGGCCGGGCAGGTCCGATTTGAGTTGCACCAGAATTGGCATGCGCTGGCTGAGTATCGTTGGCTCAATGTCGAGGACGGCGGCACCCGGGAGGGATTCCTGGCCGGTGTCGACCGCGATTTCGGCCGCAACGTCCGCATCGGCGTCGGCTACAACTTCACCGATTTCAGCGACGACCTGACCAACTTCGACTACGACCACGAGGGCTGGTTCGTCAACTTCACAGGGCGCTACTGATGGCCGCGCACCGGGAGTGCCGTGACGGAATCGGCTTCGACCGGTGTGCGCAGCCCGGGCATCCGAGTATGTCCGGAGTCCGTGGGCTGCCAGTAGTGAAGGAGGGGGAGTTGTCCCTGAAGTATCAACCCAAAATGGATCTGGACACCGGCCGCGTCTTCGGGGTGGAAGCGCTGGCGCGCTGGCGCCATCCGATGCGGGGCCTGCTGGGGCCCGACGCGTTTATCCCCCAGGCGGAACGGACCGGGACCATTGACCAGATCGATACCTGGGCAATCCACGAAGCGTGTCGCCAGGTTCGGCTCTGGCGGCAACGCAGAGAATTTTCAGGCAGCGTGGCGGTCAACGTCTCCGCGCTGGAACTGTCGCAACCGCATTTCGCCGATGTCGTGTGCAGCGCATTGGAGCGGCATGACGTCGATCCCGGGTCCCTGGTCCTGGAGATCACCGAATCCCATGCCATCGACCATCTGGAACTGGTACTGAAAAACCTGAACCACCTGAGTGGTTTGGGTGTTCGTGTATCCCTCGACGATTTCGGCACGGGAAACTCGAACCTCACCTCCCTGAAATACCTGCCCGTCAGCGAAGTCAAAGTGGATCGCTGCTTTATCCAGGAAATCGCGCACAGCGCCCTGGATGCCGCCATCGTGGCGGCCATCATCGCTGTGGCGAAGGCCAAAGGCGCCCGGGTTATCGCCGAGGGCGTGGAGACGGCGAGACAGCTGGAAGTGTTGGCAAACATGGGGTGCCGCGCGGTTCAGGGGTATCTGATCGGTCCACCGATGGAGCCGGACGATCTCGTTCGCGCGGTCAGGGAACTCGAAAAGGTGATCGCACCCTATGATGCATGTGTGGCGCAGGGGGGGGCTTCGCTGTGGTGGCGGTGACGCTGACATTTTTTTAGTGTGATTACCCGGCAGACAGAGAGAAGACCGAGTTCAGCTTGTTGCGGAAACGTAGCCGGTAGCCACGTTTTTTCATCATCGAGAAAAGGTCACAGTTCCAGAATGCCTCCGAATTCTCGATGATGATGGTATTTGCCAATAGAACGTCGGGAGCTTGCTCCAGATAGGGGCCGAGGGCTATATCTTCCGCGCCCTCGATATCGATTTTGAGCACATCAATACGCTCAACCTTTTGCTCCTCCAATATGTCAAGCAAGGGGCGACAGCGAATCATTGTGCTCGGTGCACTGCTTTCATGATCACTGTTGCGGGCACGACCGCCTGCGCGAATGCTATAAGCGCCGAGATTGCTCTTGTCCGGCCACAACTCAAAACTTGAATCACAGTCCGCTATACCCAGGTTAAGTAGCGCAATGGCCGGCTGCGCCTCCATGCTTTTCCGGTTGGCACGTATGTTGAAGTCGAGTCTTTTCAGAGTGACCGGGTTGGGTTCAAAGGCCAGAATCCGGCCCCTATTGCTCAGGACCTTGTTGGCAGTCAGTGTGTAAAGCCCGATGTTGGCACCGATATCAATAAATACCCCATCCGTCGGTAACTCTTGCTCCAGCAGCTGACGCTCCCGAAAATCGTAACGCCAGGGCGTGAAGACAAATTTTCTTTCAGAGTAATTATCACAGAAGTGACAACGCAAATTAATGCTGTCCACGCTAATATCCATCGGAAGGGGTCTTGTAAGTGACAACCTGTGGGCTACTGAAGCGAGAAGACGGCTTTGGAAAAGGTGGGCCAAGCCTATCAGGCAATGCAGCCACGAAGGTGGATTCAATGTCCCAAATTTTGGGTTATTCATATAAACAGACTCGTTGGATGGATAAGAGACCGTGGATTCAAACAGCAGAATGCACTGCAGTCGTGTGGATAATCGTGTTATCAACCGTTTGGATGCCGTCTTCTGTGTTGATTGCCTGGATGATGCTTTGTGTGAATACGGCAGGCCTGAGATCTTCAATGGCGATCAGGGCTCACAGTTTACGAGTCGCGGGCTTACGGAAGTGCTCAGTAACCGTTCATTCATTCAAATAAATGGGGTTGGCAGAGAATGGCACTAGGTGAAGCTCGAGCTGCTCCCCTGGGGATTACGCTGTAGGAGCCTGCTTGCAGGCGAACATTCCCGGTGCCCGGCCGCGAACCTAAATTCGCCTGCAAGCAGGCTCCTGATATGGATTGACCTGTCAACTATTGGCACTGCATTTTTCGTTGCTCCTCTCTGTCAGCGGCTTCGGGTCAGGGCACGAAAGGCTGTTCGCGACGGTGGATCACTCT
>Ga0207773_100290_pt1 | contig 26596 bp, 19 predicted proteins | sample TtaePargueraPR_2_FD_187281 | JGI IMG/M metagenome (GOLD analysis project Ga0207773, IMG submission 187281) | Aerobic enrichment media microbial communities from Bioluminiscent Bay, La Parguera, Puerto Rico - Tt and M1 (3) (SPAdes) | ecosystem: Environmental > Aquatic > Marine > Unclassified ...
CAATCGGACGCCGCAGCTTTCTGGGTGGCGCGGCGGCACTTGGTGTTGGTGCCGGATTGGCAGCCCCCGCCATTATCTCCCGCGCGGCCGCGACAGAGACGTCTTCGATCATCGCGTTGCGAGACCAGGACCTGCCCTTTATCGCTACCGAAGAAACCTATACCACCGACGAACTGATCGCACTCAACGCGATTAACGATGATCACGTGGAATACCTTAAGGAAACCGGTCTCGCCGAACTCGGCCCCGGCCGCATCGGTGCCATGGATCAGGCGGGGATCAATGTTCAGATCCTCTCCGCACATACGCCGGGCGTGCAGGATCTCGCGGGTCAGGAAGGCATCGATTTTGCCTATCGCCTCAACAGGATGATTGCCACGGGCCCGATGGTCACCTATCCGGGCCGGTTCCGGGCCTATGCAACCCTGCCGCTACAGGACCCGTCGGCATCAGCGGACGAACTGGAACGCGCCGTTCGCGAGGATGGCTTTGTCGGCGCCATGACCAACGGCTTCATTGGCAAAAAGTTTCTCGACCATCCCGATTTCGAGCCCCTTCTGGCCCGTGCCGAGGCACTTGGCGTGCCGATATACCTGCATCCGGGTTTCCCGCCCAAGGAAGTCTTCGACATCTACTACCGCATCATGCAGCCGGGATATAATGACGAATATCAGGACTATATTCTCAGTGGTTCAGGATATGGTTGGCATCAGGAGGTGCTTACGCAATGCCTTCGACTGATCATGACCGGGGTGTTCGACAGATTCCCCAAACTGCAGATGATCATCGGCCATATGGGAGAAGGCCTTCCGTTCTATTACGAGCGTATCGTCGGAGATTTGGGTGATACGACCGAGCGCTCGCTAAACAAGCCCATCGGCCAGTATTTCAATGACAATTTCTGGTACACGACCAGCGCATTTTTCCAGGATGAACTGCTTCATCTTTTGCTGAGATACATCAGCGTGGACCGCGTGATGTTTGGAACCGATTATCCGTTTGCAGACATGAAGCAGGGCACCGACTGGTTTCGCGCAGTCGATCTTCCCCGGGAGGCCAAGGAAAAAATTGCGTTCCGAAATGCGGAAAAACTGTTCGGCATAAAGGTCTGATGCACACGCCCGTGCCACTGCGGGCGGGGGTAGCCCCGCCCAAACTGTGTGGCGCGAAATGCGGCCGGACCGGCCACGGGTGTTTCATGCTGTCGTGTTCAACGCAGAACAGATCGAAGGCCTCGCCCCATACATCTCGCCCGAACCGACCTTTAGCCCGGTCGAACGGACTGAGCTGATCCTCAAGCAAGGCAATGTGCCGATCTTCCATGATCAGAATGACCGGGCATTTTATCGATCCTCAACTGATCAGATCCACATGCCCCATCAGGCGGCCTTTAAAGGTCAGTATGAATATTACGCCACAGCCTTGCATGAGCTCGGCCATGCCACCGGTCATGGATCACGCATGGCGCGAGAGTTCGGGCCGTTTGGCTCGGAAGTTTACGCCAAGGAAGAGCTGCGCGCCGAGATCGCCAGCTACATGCTGACCACCGAGCTTGGCCTTGGCCATTATCCGGAACGCCATGCCGCCTATGTCGGCTACTGGATGAAAGCCATCAAGGAAGATCGCAATGCGCTGTTCGCTGCTGCGCGTGATGCAGAAAACATCCGCACCCGGATCATGGAGCCGGATCTTCGCCAAAGCCTGATCCCGGTTAAAGCCAAAGAAGAAATCAAAACCATCGCCCAAAACCCGGCTGTTGAACGACAGAAGGAAAATGCCATGAGTGATGAGATGTCACAGGCTCCCAACCAGGACACCAACAACGAGCGCAAACGCATCTATCTCAATGTGCCATTCAGCGAAAAGGATGAAGCCAAGGCGCTCGGGGCAAAATGGGATCGCCGGGCCAAGGCGTGGTATGCTCGAGATGATATGGAGTTTGAACCGTTCAAACGCTGGCAGGAAACCAAAGCCAAAACCCCTGAACCCAAGATCAGCCCGGAACAGGAATTTGCGGAGGCACTTAAGGAAAACGGTTTGATCCTCGATGGTCCACCGACCATGGACGGCAAATGGCACCGGGTTGCGGTTGAAGGAGATCGCAAGGGCCAGAAAAGCGGCTCCTATCGCGGGTTCCTTGAAGGTCTTCCGGCTGGCAACATCACCAATTACAAATCCGGACAGGATCCTGTCAAATGGGTAGCAACCGGCACCAAGATTGATCCCAAGGAACTGGAACAATCCAGAGCAGAAGCCGCTGCCCGCAAAGCTGCCCAGGAACAGGAACTGCGCGCACAATATCGGGCCGTGGCCAAACGCGCCTACGGGATTTTCCAGAACGCCGAACCGGCTCCGGCCAATCATGCTTACCTGCAAAGCAAACAGGTGCCTGCGGGCGACCTTCGCATTGATCAATCCGGCAACCTGCTCATGCCGATGGCCAATGACAAGGGCTTTGTCGAAAACATCCAGACCATCCATCCCGATGGCACCAAGATGTTCCTCAAAGACGGCAAAAAGCGCGGCCTGATGCATGTGATCGAGGGCGATCCAAAAGGTCCGATGATCGTGACAGAAGGCTATTCCACCGGCCAAAGCCTGCATATGGCCAGCGGGCTGACGGTGGTGGTTGCACTTGATTCCGGCAATCTAGCACCGGTGGCCGAGGCCCTTCACAAAAAACATCCGGATCGCGCCCTGGTAATTGCCGCCGATGACGATCACGCCAAGCAGGTTAATGCCGGGATCAAGGGAGCCGAACGCGCATCTGAGCTGACAGGGGCAAAGATCCTGCGACCCGATCTGAGTGAGGATGAAAAAGCCAAAGGTCTGACCGATTTTAACGATATTCATCGGGAACGCGGACTTGAGGGGTTGAAGCTTCTTGTCACCGAGCAGCTCGGCCTCAGTAAACCGAAAGCAAAATCCAGAACACGGGGACGCGAGCAGCAGGCGGCCAGCTTGGCCGTCTGATCCCCGAATGCCGGTGGTGCAATGACCGCCACCGGCACCTTTTTATCGATACTGGAACCATGCCATGGCCACCGACCGCCACGTCATCAAAACCTATCTGAACGACGAAGAGAAAGAACACATCGATCAGCTTGCCCATCAGATGCGTCTGTCCCGCTCGGAACTGCTCAAGCGGCTTTTGATGAACACTAAACTGCCCAGTGCCAGCGACTTTGCAGCGTGGCAGGGCATTCGCGATCTGCTCAAGGTCAACGCTGACCAGGCACGTCTCGGGAACCTGTTCAAACTCGCACTCGATGAGCCGCTGTCTGCAGATCTTCTCAAGAAATTCGATGATTTGGTCCGCGACATTGAAAGAACGCAGGCGGAGCTCAAAGTCGCCATTGGCGAGATCCGCGATCAGCTTCAGCCCAGCAAACGCAAGCAGGACAAATCATGATCGCGACCAAAATCGGCAAAAAGTCAGGGGTCCCGGACAACTACACGCGCCTAGGCGAATACATCGCTGCAGCCGAAGAAAAAGGCGAGAAGCTTCATCAGTTCTGGATCCGTAATTGCGATGCCGGCACAAATCTCGAGGATCTCGATCTTGCCCTTCTGGAAGTCGAAGCGGTGCGGCGGCAAAAGCCCGATATTGTCGACAAAACCTATCACCTTGTCGTTTCTTTCCGATCTGGTGACCAGGATAAACTGACCAAGGATGATCTGATGGCCATCGAGGCGGAATATGCCAAGGCACTTGGATACGAAGATCATCAGCGTGTGGCCGGGACGCATATCAACACCGATAATTTCCACATGCACATCGCCTTTAACAAGGTGCATCCGGAAACGCTCAAGGTCGTCACACCTCATCGCGATTTTAAGATCCTAGCCAAAGTCTCGCGTGAGATGGAGAGGAAATACGGTCTCGCCATCGATCCCGGCATGACCGATGGCAAGGAGCGCGATCCCAACCAGCTCTCACCTGCTGCACGGAACTATGAAGCACATACCTGGCAGGAATCATTTCAGCGGCATGTGTTGAAACATAGAAACGAAATACTAGAAGGTTTGGGGAAGATAAAGACCTGGCAGGAAGCCCACGAGGTGCTTGCCGGATATGACATCTGCATAAAGCTGCGTGGCAATGGCATGGTTTTGATGAGCCCCGGTGGGCAGGCGATGAAAGCCAGTCAGTTGGATCGATCTTGCAGCAAGAAGAAGCTTGAAGAGCGGTTTGGAACATTTGAAATTCTCAGAGCCGACCCGCCAAAGCAATTAGAGCATTCAAGAAAAACAAAACGCCCCTACAAAACGCGACCTATAGTTACGCACCGTAACGTTCCTACTCTCTGGCGGCGTTATCTAATTACCCGCAAAGTTCTATCACATACACCCGGCCGGGAAGTAAGTTCTTTGCGAAATTGGAAGCTATTTCTGCTACTAGAATCATCGTGGGATCCCTTAGCGTTGGTCATACTCATAGCCCATCGCGAAACATTCAAATCACTAGTATTTCAACGGGATAAAAGCAAAAAATTAACTCTAGATTTCAAAGCCTTATCAAATATAGCGAACTGAGTCACAGAACGACGGAAACTTCTTAACCTCTCGAATACGTTGGCCGGGGGCAAAATAGAATAAACCAACCCAAAAACTACTATAGATTTAACACGCGAGAGGTATATTTTCTGTAGAGAGTAGATGTACTAACTTGAAAAATTTCTAGGATAAATCTATGCAAAATGATCCATTTCAAAAATCCTATTTCCGATTTCGTTCAGGGAAAATTGAATTCAAATATTTTCAAGAAAATGCCCGTTTTAAGGCAATGAAAATCACACAAAACATTAAGAGATTTCATTTCCTAGAAAGAACATTTTCTTTTTATTGCAAATCCACCTCAAAAAACACCTTCCAATTGTGGTTTGGTAATAGAAGCATGTTTCGCACCCAAGAAAATGGTAGTTCAGCGATCGAGCATGGTTCCAGCCTAGTGTACTCTTTAGGTCCTAACGGAAGAGTCATCACAATACTCTACCCATCGACATCGAATATTGCACGAACATATGAAGACCACATATATCTTAGAATTGGTCACTACAGCGCCCACCAACTCATTGGCTTTTTAGAAAAGGATATCAAAGATTTGATATGCTATTCTTATGTTAGCGGATTTGACTCAGAACCAACTTGGTGGGAAAACGCTCGAGTATGGTGGCTTCGAAGAACACATCCCATTCAATACAAAAATGAATTCAAGAAACCACAGTACTTTAAATATGTTGGAACAATATCTGAATTCACTTTTAGAGCAATGATTATTTCACTCTTAAAACCCATAGCAACCATATCTGCAATAACGACGCTTATTTATTTTGGATTAGATAGCGCCGAAAATTTACTATCAAAATAGCAGAACAAAGAACCACCTTTAATGGCCTCATGTTTCTCAATATTCGACATTTCAAAAAATCAAACTCAGGATGGAAAAATTTTTACATTTTTACTCAGGACTGAAAATTTCTACAGTGCCCTTGATCACTAGGGATGTGATTTTTTCCTTAGAGCGTTGAATTGCGGAGTTTAGCTTAGATTTTACAGCGTCGTTGTCGATGATTTAGGGTAACAGATCATCTTTATCCGCTAGCGTAAAGGGAGCGGGCTTGGAGTAGGGAGTTTCAGACAATTTCGACGTATCCAATCAGTTCAGCTGAATAACTCCCATCGCCGTTTGCTGCTCCCTTATGCTTTAGTTCACGTTGTAGAGTCGGCTCAACCGCAGAAGAGAAGAGGCGAAGGCGTTCATCCTGAGACACCATCGGCGATCCAGGCTCAGCCTTCATGTATCGATCTGCTTGCCGTTCGACACTTGGGACACGAACCCCTTCCATGTTAACGGCTATGGGTTGCAAAGCGATGCGCTTCTCGCCATTGCCTGTTGTCGTCTCTACCATCCACAGAGATAAGATTAACGGGTCACCTTCACTGCCTTTCGCTACAGCCCCAAGGCTCTCAGGTGAAAGCCCCCTCCAACGACCAAGCTCTTCCTGGACGGTCGGATGATCAATGCCCATCAGATCAATGTTATCATTTGCGGTCGCAACGTCCCGATCAAGCGTAAAGCGCTTCTGACTACCGCTGGCATCATTGGCCACTTCATAGGTCTCGTCGTCTATCTTAACCAGACGCTGATTGCGCTCGTCCAATGCCGAAGCTAGGAAATTTACCAACCGCTGCATACTTGAAGAAATGTCTGAGAACGGTTGATAGTCGTCTAGACTGAAACCATCAAGGTCCTGGAACAGGTCGAAGACAACTTCGCGAGCTTCGCGGGCATTCGACAATGCCGCCTCAAGTTCAACCGCAGTTCGCTTCAATTGCGGATCGGACAGAGCTTCCTGATACAGGCGGTCATAGTTCAGGCGTTCGGATAGCTGGCCCAAAATCTGAGAGCGGAGGTCTTCGGCAACATTCCCTTGGTCGTCCACCTTGCCCAGTGTTTTGGCAATTTCCGTCAACTTGTCATCAAGCAGGAGGAAAATGCGACCTTCAATCGTATCGGAAAGCACGAGGTTATAGACCTGTGCCGTATGAGCCTGCCCATACCGATGGATGCGACCAATGCGCTGTTCCATATCCATAGGATTCCAAGGCAGATCGAAATTGAAAAGAATACGGGAAAACTGAAGGTTAATACCTTCTCGACCTGCGGCGGTGCAGACCAGCACCCGAGGTCCATCTTTCATCTTGAACCGTCTTTCGGCGGCAACCTTCGCTCCATGGTCCCCGCCCCGAAGCACGACAACACCTTGCCCCGGATAGACGCTCTCGATCTCCTTTGCCAAGAGTTCAACGGTACCAAGGTAGGTCGCAAAGATGACGATCTTCTCGTTCGGGTTTTGCCGCCAGAGAGTGCCAAGTCCGTCCAGAAGTTTTTGTACCTTCGTTTCCCTCTTCTCCGGAAAAATTGATAGCAAATCGGCAATGCGCAGACGTTCTTCGGGCAAATGCAGGTCTACCACAGCAAACGCAGCATCTTCCATGTGGGATGACGCGAATTCACTTCCATATTCGTCAGACGCCATTTCCAGCGCTTCTTCGTCTAGCTTCTTTGCAAGCCGGTATTTGAGGTCTGCCATCACGCGGTCGACCTCGGTTCGTCCAACTGGATCACGGCTGAGATTCCATTCCGCATGAACGATTTCCCTTGCTTCATCGTAGAGTCGTTCTCGCCCCTCGATGTCGAGCTCCCGGTCGCGAAGCAGGGCTTCGTGCAATGTGAGCGTCAGCATTCGCCGCTTCAATGTTCGGCGCACAGCTGCGAAACTAGACGCGGCAATTTTCTGGAAAATTGCCATCAAGAACCCTAGGGCACGGCCTTGGTTTCCCTGTCTCTTTGCAAGATCAAATCCGTCTTCGAGGTACTCCCGCAGTTTTTCATAAAACTGACGCTCATCGTCATTCATCAGGAAGGATTCAGTATGTACCCAACGCCGGGCAAAAAGGGGATCGCCGTCCGGACGGCAAGCATCTGCCTTGGTTCGGCGGAACATCACCGTGTTCAATCTGTGCCTGTTCTCAATCATTTCTTCGGGGCTGCCGAAAAGTGTCGGATTGAGTAGCTGGACCAACATCCAGAATTGGAAGTGGTTGCCTTGATGAGGTGTGGCTGAGAGCAGTAACAGATCCCGTGTATGCCCTTTCAACGCCTCGCCAAGTTTGTAGTTTTCGGTCTTCCGGACTTTGCCACCAATGCGGTAGGCGGTCAGGTGATGGGCCTCATCGAAAACCACCAGATCCCATCGTGGGGCTTCGAGTAGCCGCTTAATACGGGCTGGACGCTTAAGGGTGTCGATACTCGCGATCAACCTGTCATGCTTGGCGAACGCATTTGTCTTGCGGTCGGTGATGTCGCCTTCCGAACCGAACACTTCAAAATCCAGATTGAAGACTTCATTAAGTTCGCGATGCCAGTTGTTCACCAAACCAGCAGGAACAACCATCAGAGCCCGGTCTAATTCTCCCCGGCTGGCAAGCTCGCGGAGGATCAGTGCGGTTTCAATTGTCTTACCAAGCCCCACCTCGTCGGCAATGAGGAAACGGCGGGGTGAAGCTGTCGCAATTCGATGCGTCAGTACAACCTGGTGAGGTAGTAGATCAATACGCGCCGAGGTTAGTGCAGAGGCACTTTCCATAACCGGTAGCGCATGCGCTTCATAGGAAAGCCAAACATTCCGCAGCCGTTCGGGCGTCCCTTCAACCGATCGTAAAATGCGCTCAGTTCTGGAGAGCTCCCTTTGCACATTGTTCAGCGGAACACGTCGTTCTCCGACGCTGAAGAATGCCCGCAGATAGCCGTCACTTGCTGCCTCCAGCACAACCCCAGCGCCAAGTTCCGGATGGGTAATCCGTTCGCCTGGTTTGTAGAAAATATCGTTCATTCCGCGTCCTCAAGTGATCCGCAGGTGGAAAAGGCCAACCGGTTTACCTGCCTCGGACATGATGATTTCTTGGGGGTACTCCCTGGCTTCACCCCACAGAATGCGGCCAAGTTCGATATTCTCATTGGAGTACGGGGCAGCGCACCGCCATCTAACCGCGTCGGTCGCTATGTCTGTATGGAGACGCCGCTCTCCCTTTGGTAGCCAAAAGATCAGGGCGGCTTCGCCGGAATAAGCATCCTGAAACGAAAGAATGGCTGACTTAAGTTCGCTGCCGAGCCAGTTCTCCGCATCAGTCGGAGTGATAAGATCGAGGCAGGCGTCAAGGCCAGCGACAACAAGAGAATTACCGCCGTTGCTCGGCAGATCGTCTGGCCAGTTTTTTCCAGCCCGCATCAATTGACGTAGACTGAAAACCTCAGATGGTTGGGTGACTGCAGAAAGGGCTTCGTCGTCCCATATCCAGCTAATTCCGCGCCGCTGCCAGACGCTGTCAAGCAATTGCTTCATACTCATTCCTCCAGAAACAGCGACATCTGCGTCACTTCGTCTTTGTGGCTACTCGCCCAGCTGTCGTAGATAGTCAGTGCCCGTGAGGCGGCGTTACGCATGGATTGGGTCTGACCGCGCCTGCTGAGCCATTCCAGCAATCCTTTAAGTGCTGGATGCGGCTTGAAGTTTTCGTTCTTTAGAGTATCAGAAGTGTTGATGCCGCTACCGTCATAGCAAGCACCGGTCATCACAAGCGCCTGATCAAGGTCGGCGGTCAACCGTCGCCGGTGCCGTCCTTGCCACTCCTGTGCAATCCTAAGCGGGTCGGCCACATAAAATACTTTCTTCTCCTCGTACGCCCAACCCCGGCTCACAAACTCGTCCGGCGCAATGCCAGAGCCGCGCAGCATTTTCTGCATCTGGTCGCGGGCAAGCTCGGGTTTGCCATCAAAGATGCGCAAGAATTGGCGGGTAATTGGTTCCGCATTGACGGGCGGCGGCTCAGACGAACTGCTATTGTTATTATCTTCGTCAATCAGTTGATTGATGCCTACCAAGGCATCTTTCACCGATATCGGGCGCCCTTCGTCCACATAGACCTTGCCATAGTGGCGGGAGAAATATTCAAGCGCCTTGCCACGGCGGATGACCTGAAGGTCCGCCGCCGGTAGGCCGGCACGGGCATGGTTTTCTAGCAATCCCTGAAGTTGTCGCACATCGGCGAGCACCTCACGCCGCATACGGCCCCAACTGACTGACTTTGGTTCTTCGGTCCGCTTACGACAGACATGGATTATGTCGTACTCAATGGTCTTGGAGCCAAACTCTCCTTCGCCTTTCGTTTCATCTGACCGGATAGGATAGGTCGCTTCGAGGTAAAAGCCTGCATCAAAAAGCGATTCCAGAACAGATACCCACGGAGCGTCTTCGCTGTGGTGGAAGGTGAATGCGAGCATGCCCGACGGCCTAAGAACGCGGTGCGCTTCTGCCCAGCAAGCTGTCAAAAGGCGCTGATAAAAGCCATCAGGATCTTCTGGCTCGCGAGCTTTGTTAGACACAGCCTCCATTGATTTCGGCGTGTATTCCGGGCCAAAGTACTCTGGGTATTTCGCCTTCAGTGGGAGGCGAAGCCAAACGTAAAAGAAATCTGCCAGCTCTGAATAATGAAGAAGGCCACCGAAGGGCGGGTCGGTAATAACCAAGTCTATTGATTGGTCATTGAATTGGTGCAGCGCTGTCGAAGATCCCTGGAATATCTCCGCTTCTTGCACAGCATCCCCGGGGAAAACCTTTTCGCTCTTCCCCGAAATATCAGCTGCAAGCGAGGGGTGAGCAACTGCGAGAGTATCAGCACTCACCGGATCCCAAGGGTGTTGAGACCATTCCTTACCGGCCTCGATGGCTTCTGCGCACGAGATCCAGTTTCCACGCCCCAAAGTACTGAAAACGCAATTCTCGACTATGTTCGCTTTCGGATGGTAGTTGTTATTGCTCATATGTGGAGCGAGACAATCGCGACTGATATCCCAGAAGCAGAACATATTCTGGTTGCGAACGTATTGCTGGAATGCACCAAGAACATACTCGCGTGCTGCCCAACTGTAGTTACCAGTTTCCACAATTGACTTTAGGATCTGAGACAGTACGAGGAGCTGCCGCGGATTGAACATGGTCCACCAGTGCGTGAACCCGTAGTTCGTGCGAATATCGCTGTTTGCAATGGCCGTCATAAAGCCATAGGGAACCTCAGAACGAGGCCAATAGTCTGCAAGATCGCCGTCCTTACGTTGTTCCCATTCTTTGAGTGCAGCGCTGTATTGGTCTGCTAGCTGTTCGTCGAAAGGTGCGAAAAACCGGCCACGATAGGGCGCACCGGCATCACCACGCTCGGGCGCGAGTCCCTGGATGCCATAACCGGCAACTTGTCCACCTCTCTTGGAAGCGCGGATCGAATTCATCACATTCTGTTGCGAACCGCAGGATGCGCAAGTGAAAGTGGAACGTTTCGGAACAGTGCCACCGTCTTTTCCGGTTGAGAAGGTCACCTTGGTCTCAGGACAGGTGACTGTATCCGGGAGTTTCCCTCGCACCTCCAATAGTCGAATGTGGCTAGCCCTTTCTGAATTCCAGGCACGGGTGGATGTCGCGTCGTCTTGCGGCGCACCACCAAACTCACTCCCTTCCGGGGCAGCTTTCGGGCTTCCCGCCAGCCATTCAGGGTGGACGAGCAGAGAGAGCTCAACCTTCTTGTTTTTACCTTTGTCGAGCTTCACCATTTCGGTGTGACCGCAATGGGGGCAGGTCACACGACCTTTCGGGTCAAGGATTGAGTAGGGATTTTCGTCTGGTGCCACATAAAGCGGAACATCGGGTGCCATGCGCGCCTCGGCGTCCTCAATCGCGAAACGCTCGTTGCACGACGCGCATTTATGCGTCCAATGCTTAACCGTGAGGGACTTCACAGCCATGACGGGATTGGTCATGATCGGCGTACGATGCCCACAGCCGGTTACCTGGCAAGGCCCATGCTTAGCCCAGAAGGTGTAGATAATTTCCGGCCCCTCGTAGCTGTAGTCTTTCCGCTCTTCAGGTTTCAGGGAAAGCGGGTCAAAGTCCTCTCCCATAACTTTGCCGCTCGGCTCGTGCGTCCATGTTCCCTTCTCACCGTTCGGGCCGTCGCAGTAGTAGAACGGCATGATCTGGGGTTTCACCTCGGCCTCAATGTCGGCCAAGAGGCGCTTCACTTCGTCCAGATCGACGTCGGCCAGCTCCTGCTTCACGACAAACCAGGCCACCGGGTTCAGGTCGTTGCCGGACATCTGCATGCCAAGGCGAGAGCCTTCGACCAGTGTCGTTCCGCCGCCCATGAAAATGTCGGCGACCTTCAGATCCTTGAATGCCCCCTTCTTCTGATGATTGGCGTAATAGTTATCCCATACCAGCTTTGCGGCCAGTGACGGGTCTTCTGGTGCTTTTGTCGCGGCTGCAATCAGCATCGAGCGGAACACACTTGATCTACGCCGGGCCCACCATTTTGACATCTGATAGATCGGCTTGCCCGCATTGCCTTCAATCACCGCAACCTGATTGACGGGCAGAATCGGAAAGTCCACTTCCAGACAAGTTTTCGGACGATTAGGATCGCCGAAATCAACTGTTTCCATTGCGACGGGTTTACCTGCGCCGACTGCGCGCGCCACTTTCTGGGCTATAATTTCTTTTTTCGTGGCCATACGCGGCTTTCCTTACTTCGTTAATTCCACAAACGGTGACAGCATTTCCAGCAAGGAAAGCCCACCGTGCGCCAATGTCGGATATCCGCCCTGGCTCTTCCATTTCCATCGCCCGACAGCGAGCATGTGCGCCCCGTGCACACTCGTCATCTGCAATGCCACCGGCGGCACGAAAGGTCCCGGATCATGCTCGCCAGAAACGAGACGCCCGCTCTTCAATGTGCTCTTGAGGAATGCAGCTTGCTCATCAGCCGCATCGAAGAAAAGGCCTGTTGCCGCATAGCCATGATCGGACGTGATAATCAATCGGCGACCGGTCGCCAGCTGCTCGACGAATTTCCAGAAGTCATCGCTAGTCAGCTGTGTCGCAATGTCACGCGTGAGCGTATCAAGGCCTTGTCCTGCCCCGGACCCATCGTGAAGCTTACTGTCAGGCCAATGGTGCCAGAAAACCCAATTGGGTGAGGCGTCGATCAGCCCAGAGCAATCAGCCCACGGAAGATCGACACATTCCGTTTTGCATGACGCAAGCCGATGCGCCTCGCCGCCGCCATTGTTCTGAAGTTGGCTGCGGCTATTGAATCCCAGTGCGCGCGCGAAAGCGTTTGTCTCACTGGGAACCTCAGCCCCAAAAGCTGTAGCTGTATGAAGGGTAAAACCCCGCTCCTTGGCTCCTTCAACAAGCCAAGGAAGCTCCCGCAAGCTTAATCCATCTAAAACAAGAATTGCCTTGGCGCTATAAGGCTCTTTCCACCATTCAGCCAATCGGTCTGCATTGCGGACAACGTCGGTTCCAAAAGATTGCCAAAGATCCCACGCGCTTGCGGACAAGAAGTGATCGAGGGCTCCTACAGCTCTGTCACGTTTCGTGACCTCGCCAGGGGCATTACCTTCTGACAAAGGCATCGAACACAGGGCCAGTGTCCTTTCAACGATTGCATCCCATGCATCGGCAGAAGCTTCCGTCGTAAGTACCTTTAGTTGATTAGTGTCGAGCGCCATCAACTGTCCTCCTTGTCGAGCGACAGCTCGAATGTCATGCCGTCGGGCAGCTTCTTCAACAGTTCTTTTAACTGCGCACCAGTTGCAGCAGAGACTTTCAGGGTAACCTCCCTCACAGGGGTTGCCGGGCCTATGCCCCAGCCCTCAAGCTTCCCAATCAGATTGAGCGGCGATGTTGCAGGATTGGACAGATTTGTTCGCGTTCCACCAGCGTCTAGGCCACCACCGAATATTGTGCCAGGCGGTTGTGTTGGATCCGGTGATGGGGCCACCGGATCGCCACCACCACCTATTGGAGGTATCAGAGAGCCCCCACCACCTGCGCCTCCGCCCACTCCAATTTCATCGGTAGGAGGTGTCGGAGGGATGGAACCGCCTGTCGACGGCACCGCTGATGGCTGGAGCAGAAAAATCTCGTCAAGCTGGCGGCCTGTGTAGGCGAGTTTAGGACGGAGCCGCTTCCAAGCCGCATCTTCGTATTCTCCAGACTGGGCTTGCAAATATTCCATTCCACGCAGGTTGATTGCAATTATACCTCGCGCACACAAGCGAACAATGCGCTCCTTCATCGCTGTTTCACCGAGCCAAGGGATGCAGTCCTGTCCTGTTGGGCGCGGCTCTTGCAACTCTCGAAGTAGCTTGCCCACAGAAGCGTTTTCATCGGCTGCTTCCTTGACGAGCTCTTCAAAGTCCTCGGGAACGAACAGATCGTTCAGAAGGGCTTGCTCAATCGCTTCTGGGATTTTTGCGCCTTGTTCCCGCAGGTTTTCGACATGGAATTCGCAGTTCGCCGGGTCGGCAAAATTCCAGCGATGTAGCACAGCAAAACGGTCGAAGCGCTTTTTCAAAATGTCACGCAGTTCATTTTGATATTTTGTCTGGAGCTTTCTGTAGTCTCCATTCTGTGATCCCCATTCCTGAGCCTTCATTTCGGCGCGCGCGAGGATCAACAGATCGCGGTCATAGAACGCATTTGATGTACCCGCTCGCGGTAGAAGGAAGCGCACGGTGTTGCGGCGCTTTTGCAAATGATCCTTCAACCATTTGCCGAGATGCTCATTTAGGTGATCCGGTGCCTCTGGGAGAACCAGAATAGGCAGTCGGTCGTCCCATCTGTCAGGCTGTTCGTTTTCGTCCAATCCTGTCCATGGGTCGTTCGACCAGTTTCGCGGCAATGCGATAACCCGGAATGTCTTAGCAACCTCTTCCGAACCGCCGATCACATAGCGGACCTCTTTTGCCAGCTGCGCCAAATCGGAGCCATCGGTGAACAGCTTGTCATTACGCGCAGAGGCCATGACCTTGGCTTGCGGATTTTCCTCTTCCTTGAAAACAAGACGCGCACCGTCCTGATGAATGTTGAAGCTGTTTTCAACGATGGTCGCCAGTTCAACCTGAAACGCATTGTCGTCGATTGCCTTGCTTTGCGTTACATCGACCTGGAGGACGGCGGGCTCTGCGCCAGCCAGATTGCCGACGGCGATTGATCTTAGCCACAGGGCACCCATGATTTCCTGAAGATGCGGTGCTTTGGCCGCGTGATCGGGAACCGCCTCTATTACAGACGTGACGTTTCGCAACGCCTTATCGCGTAGAGTCCGGTGTTGCTGGTTTGCAACCGAATCCAGCAGAGCACCAATGCCGGAAGTGTCATCGTCCAATCGGAAGTCAGCCGCCGTGAGAATGGGAGTATGCTCGCCCCTACTCTTGAACAAATTTGCTAAGATACGGATGAGGTCACGGGTCTCTTGAGCATCCGTCGCAACCAGTACCTGGTCCTCGAGAAGCTGAAGCAAGTGCGGGGCAAATGGCCAAGATTCAGTAAATTCGCGCTTCTTTCGATCCTGATCTGAAGAGGGCGTGCCTAGATTGCGAAAGTATTCTGATACGTGGCTGCTCAGCAAGCCTTCTATGGAAGCAGGCGCAATCTGAAGCCGGTTTTCGAAAAGCCGGTGCAACAACATTCGCCGTCGGTCAAGCTGAATTCGTTCGGGGCTGCCACCTGCCTTGAAGTCAATCTGGACCGGATTCACGCGATGAATCTGCTGGTACGCATCGGTATCACCATTGCGAACAGACACAACAAGAACAAGTAGCTCAGGGTGTTCTTTCGCAATTTCGGACAGAATCTGAATGAAATTGAAAGCCCAGTTCTTCCAAGGGTACTGCTTAGTGTTTGTTAGACCGTCGTACCAAGTTTGAAACTCGTCAAGCAGCAACATTGTCGGAGTATGTCGCAGCATTTCAAGGATTAGTTGATCAGAGGGAATGTCTGTTTGGGCACTGCGCATCCCTTCCCACTTTCCTTTGATATAGGTACCGTGGGGGTGACGTTCGAAAAGCAAGTCCCATAGAAACTTGTATCTCTGGCGGTGCAAACTCTCTCCGATGACAAGCATGCCGTCGCGCAGCTTAATGCCCCCAATCTGCGGATCACTAAGTGTGCTGGACCAAATGTTCAGCCAAGCTCCAGTTGAAGCAGGGTCGTTTACGGTATGATAGAGAGCCGCCATCAGGTGGGATTTACCAAGGCCGCGCTCACCAATGACCACTACGGGCCGACCGTGATCAGGGCCGACAGCTTCGATGCCCTTTAACAGATCATGGGTCGGGTAGGTGATCTCAAGGAAGTCCTGAGCCGATACCTGGGTTGCTCCCGTGTTTGCTTCGTTTGAGAGCTCAATAGCTGTGCCCTTGAGGCGGCGCCCCTTAAATTCGTGCCTGAGATTCAAGTCAAGCATTGGCATGCCCCCTCTATGTTTCTTTCATGACCGACTGAAGCGATGAACAGCGTTAGCATGTCAGTGTATTGATGTTTATGATGAGATTGTTCGCGAGTCCCGGCTGACTTCATTTATTACCCTCACCCATTGCCGAGTTCTCGTTTTTCATAGACAGAGGTTATGTGGTTGCCATCCCAGACATAGCAGAGATGCCGCTCCTGCCGTCCATTCGACAGCAAGCGAGGTCGGAAAACAGCAACGCACTCACCGCCCTCTCGCCGCACGCTGTCATAGGCAATGCCGCTCGAGCCCTCTTTGCGAAGCGTCCTTGCTAGATGTTGACCAGCCGCGTAGCTATCGTTGTGGTAGACCGCTGGTTGGCTGACCGTCTGCCCTCTTATGTCATGAAGTTCGCCATCCAGGTCTGTTACATAGACACGCATATCAATTTCCATGTGCTCTTGCTTCGTGGCGCGCATGAACTGTTCACGATGATGTCTGGTTTCGGCAATGGCGGTCTCCAGATCATTTGCGGCGTAAAACACTCCATAGCCTCCGTCGGAGAACCGGCTCCCCTCGGGATTCAAGTGAGTAAACGCCGCCATGATGATGCTGGTACCTGGCCCGGCGATGCGCTCTTCTGGCGGAACAAGGCGTATATCACCAACCTCATCCCGCAGTCTGGGGTTGGTCAGGGCTTCCAGCTCAAAGATGGCTTCGAGATCAGCTGGCTCGGCCACCCGCTCGAAGAGCGCAATAGGTGGAAAACGGCTCGGAATGATACGCCAGCAAGGCTCCCAAACGACCCGAGCAAGGGTAAACGTCATGCCCAGCCGCCTCTCTGCGCGTCAAGGTACTGTCTGACCACAAACAGGTCAGCAACCTGCCCTGACAGCATCCTGTCTAGAGCCGATTGACCGGCAAAAATTGGGGCCTCGTTAGGGCGCTTCACCCACTCGTCAGCCGCCTTCTCGTTCGGCAACAGAATTTGTATCGCCTTGTAAACCCCCACGATGTAAGAGATACGCTCCAGAGTATCCCGTGGGAGGGTGGTATTCGGGTCTTTTTTCCACTTGAAGAAGGTAGACCGCGCCGTCACCCCAAGCAGAGTCATTTGATCGTCAACTGACAGATCCCAGAGCTCTGCGATACGAAAGAACGTGCGCAATGCCGGACCCGATAGGCCCTTGCGATCAATCACTGTAGCTGGATGCGCTTGCGCTGGCATAACTTACTCCATTTCTGGGTCACGATGCCAATGTAGTCCATTTATGGACTATTCGCAAGTGTGCAGTTACCCGAACGAATGAAGACCAACTTGAAGACTGGGCTCGCTCAGAGTTAAAGGCGGCGAGCCCCAAAGCGCGACGTTATCACCCTCGTCCACCTGAACAACTCTCTGCCAGACCAACGCGAAATAGGCATGGTTTCGTCTTTTGCTCCCGGCGCGCCACAAAAGGCTTAGCTGTAAATCGCTTTACCCACGTTGAGCACAGCGAATAAGCAGGAAGCCCGTTTGGGCTGTTTGGTGGGCCCACCAAACCTATCCTGCCCCCACCACGACAGGGTAAAGTTGTGCAATCTCTGGCACAGACTGGCACAAACTGGCAATCTTCGTCAATCTTTGGCACTTTCCGGCAATCACTGACAATGCACTGTTATTATTGATTTTTTTGATATTCCTATTCTTACGAGAACATGCCTTTTTACCCTTGCGCATTAGTCCCCCCGTCGAGTAATCAAAAGAATCCCGATGCGTTTCTACAACCAGAGCGGAATGCGTATCATCGACAGGCAGGGGGCCGAAATGAGCGAAATCATTACCTTTAACTTCGATAACGTCGATTTGCGTGCCATCGAAATTGATGGCCAGATCTGGGCTGTGGGTACAGACGTCTGCAAAGCACTTGCTTACCGGGATGCGGAAAACGGTTTGCGAAATCTCGATGAAGATGAAAAGGGTACACACATTGTGAGTACCGCTGGTGGTGATCAAAATTTGCTGATCATAAACGAAAGCGGTCTCTATTCCCTGATCCTTCGAAGCAGGAAGCCGGAAGCAAAGCGCTTCAAAAAGTGGGTGACATCCGAAGTCCTGCCATCCATCCGCAAGACCGGCGCATATCATCATACTGAGGCGACACTGGCAGCCCAAGGCAACGACCAGCATGAACTGCTCGAAGCGCTTCGCGACAAAATCAGCCTGCTCGAAGAGAACCATTCATTGGTTAAAGGGAAAGTCACCCACGACAAGTTTAAGGGTGTTGCGCGCCAGCTTTTCGAGAAAACCAATTTCAATGACGAAACCATAGCTGAGATCCTCGCTCCCGGTATTGGAACCTACATGCCGGAATGGGTCAGTTGGCAAAGGCGACTGCATTAATCCGCCTATGCGGAGCTTTGACGCTGCTCCAAGCGCTTTACCCATCATAAGAACATAACCAGAATACGAGGCTTCCTTGAGAGCTGGAATTTACGCTCGTCACTCGACAGACAAACAAGGAACGAGCTCAGAAGATCAAATCCGCCGCTGTCAGGAATTCTGCCGTATCAAGGGATATGATGTTGTTAAGGTTTATCGGGACGAGGCCCTGTCCGGATCGCACATCGAAAATCGCCCCGGCATCAATGCCTTGCTGATCGGTGCGCTTGACGGTCGATTTGACGTTGTCATCGCGGAAGACTTAAGCCGCATCAGCCGTGATCAGGCCGATACGGCCAATTTCTTCAAGAAGGTGATCTTCCTCGGCGTACCGGTCGAAACTGTCAGCGAAGGGCTGATCAACGAGCTTCACATTGGCCTCAAAAGCACAATGAACGCGCTTTATCTCAAGGATCTGGCCGAAAAAACCCACAGAGGCGTTATTGCCGCAGTTCTGCGTGGCGGCGTCCCTGGCGGGAAGCTCTATGGTTATGATCTGGTGCACGCGCTTGATGAATCAGGTGAACCAATACGCGGCAAAAGAACAATCAATCCGCAACAAGCCACAATCGTCCGCGATATCTTCGCAGCATATGCTTCCGGCCAGAAACTCAAACATATCTGTGAAGACCTTAATCGGCGCGGCATCGACGCACCAAACGGCGGGAAATGGGCCCCGACAACGCTTGTCGGGTCTTTTGTCCGCCAGACCGGCCTGCTGCGTCAGACGCTTTATAACGGCACCATAACGTTCAACAAGATGCAGTATCGCAAACACCCGGAAACCGGCAAACGTGTCTCGATCCTGCGTCCGGAAAGCGAATGGGTATCCGTACCGATACCCGAACTTGCCATCATCGATGAACACTTGTTCGCCAGCGTACAGCGGGCCCTTGATGTGCGTTCGGCTAAGCAACGTGAACGCAAGCTGACCCCGAAAGTCACGACGGCAGAGGAAAAACGAGAACAGGCGATCAATCGGTCACGCGAATGGCGTCGCAATCAGGTCATCACCAGTAAACGTGCAAATGCAGTCTTTGGTGGCAAGCTCCATTGCAGCAAGCATGGTGAGCCGATTGTTGCAACCTATGCCCGACACTACTCGTGCAAAACGAAAGGCTGCCCGAACCGGAGCCTTAATTATGACGAGGTTATCGCCCTCGTCATTGAAGCCATCAGCACGCTTGATCGAAATATGATCATGGCACATTTCGACAATTCAGACATGATCAAGAGGCGGTCCAAGCTTGAAGGCGAGATCAAACGACTGAGAGAAGAACTTGAGGATATACGCACTGGTCTGAACAAGGTGATTGATGCTCTGGGGCCAGATGCCCGATCTCATGAAATCCGCGCATTCTTCGATGACAAGTCAGAACAGATCCATCGCACGAAACTCGAGATTTCCCGACATGAGCGGGAACTGGCCGATACATCTATCCCAAAAAGCATTGGCCGCATCCTCGCTCGCCATAACAAGCTGATTGCCAAATTACGGGTCTGGTCCCGAGATCCAGAAGCGGTGATCCCTCTTCGCCAAATCCTTGACAGGTTTACCATTCACGCCGCTTGGGATGATACCGAGGAATGCTGGAAGCGATCATGCGAAGTGACGTTTGACTTTGCGGCGATCATCGCTGCTGACAAATGACTTGCTTCCTAACTGCTTCAAAATTGCACCCGGCAGAGTTCTGCCGTTTCATCACATGGACATTCTTCGGTCGATCTTACGGAATACACGCGGAGTAGCTGCCTTGAGCCAGAAACCCAGTTGACTTGCGAATTTCGCTTATGCCCTTTCACACGGCATAAAAGCAACTTGCTGCTCTGGCTTGAAATATCGAAGATGCAATCCCTATCAGCCACACCAATGAAGTGGGGGAAGCATTGCAAGACCTCGTGGACAACAGCGGTTTACATCATCAGAGGATATATGGTGCCCTCCCGCTGCTACACGCTGCGCGATTCAAGCAATTGACAACGACGGATCATGCAATCCGACGTAAACACAATTTTTACCGCCCCATTCGATCTGGCAGCCTTGACCAGTTACAGCTCGCATTGCCCGGAAAGAGGCGTCTAGGAGTGCCTGATCAGGTGATTGCTGCGCAAGAAGTTACCTGACTATATCATCCTGTTCGGAAGATACCTTTTTCACGTCAACGCGCGTCGATAGAAGCCAAAGCTGTAGTATTCTGAATAGTTTTTCCAGCACAGGAAGAAAAAATTCGTCCCATAGGTTTCCTCCTTTGTGGTGGCAACTGCCGATCCGGCGAAATCCGTCAGTTCATGACACTTTCCCCGCAAAAATAGTAACATTTTTATTTTATAATAAATAATATAAACTCGCCATCTTTTCTATTTTTATGTCAACCTGTAAGTATCTTTCAAATTCCGACCACATAACCAACATGATTATTGTACGTATCGAACCACAAAGCGTTACTCTCATCCACAAGAACAAAATGCCCAACTCTTTGTTTGCTCCATGCAAATAAAGGAAAAGAACGAGGCAAACTTAACCCGGAATTATCAACCGCGAACCCCATAATCTCCTTTTGTGAATTGTACCACAGGAAAACTTTCGATTTAGTTCGGACTAGAAATCCAATTTTAATGAAATTTTTGTTGTAAACGAATGGACCGCGCACACTGGTGTTGCGTGAAGGGTCAATCAAGTAGTTCCGTCTTGGATCGACTGAATAGTTTTTATTAGGGTCAATCTGCCAGTTACGGTGAGGGTCAATCTGCCAATTACGGTGAGGGTCTACTTGCCAATTGCGGCTCGGGTCAATCTGCCAATTGCGGCTCGGATCAATCTGCCAGTTGCGGCGAGGGTCAATCTGCCAGTTCCGACTAGGGTCGACCTGCCAACTAGAAAATAATTTTTCAGCGTTATGGTGACCATCCCCATCTGACTGAGGACTTGACCCAGATAATGCTGTAGATAGATCAGCCACATCTATCACCAAAAAGATGTCGTCGCCTTTATCTTTGTCGATAATGCCGAAAAGACCTGCACTACCTTTTTTTAGAAATATCAGCCCCTCATCAAATTCGCTGAAACCATTTTCTTTCGCATCGTTAACCAATTGATCAAGATTTCTTGCCTCAATATTTGATATTAATTTTCCTAGATCAAACGTGACCTGCCCTGGCATTTCGGTGAGTTTTTGGGTTACGTTTGGATGCAAAAGACACTTCATTCAAGCGTCTCCTTAAATTCAGACACGGCTTTCTCGTAGTCGGAGGTATCGCCTTCACGAATTTTCTTTCGCGCTCGTTCTGCCAACTCCGGCAGACATTGACTTCTTAAGTAAGCCAGGCAGTACTCTTCGTTTGTGAAGTTGGAGATATCGTTTTCTTGCTCAACTGTATGGGTAGCATGCCAGTAGAGGATCCAAGACATCCCGACCAACGGCCAAAATGCGTAAGTCTTATAAAACGTCTTCCAAGCAATCCCTGCTGGTGTGCTGATTTCACTTACGAATAGCCCTGTGAGAACAGCAGTAAGAATGGCGGTACACACGGTGAACGCCGCTCGATATCTGGGAGTGTGAACGAGATTCCATCTTATGCGTTTTAGCATTTTGTACATTTTGATACTTGAGCTGATCTACTATGCACAAGGCGGATGTTTTGGACAAGCAAGAGTATCAGGCGCTCGTGTAAGGCTTCCTGAGCCAATAAACTCTCGAGCTTCTCGGCATCGAAGCCAAACCTTTCTTCAACTCATTATTAATAACTTTGTCCACTGGGATATCGAGTTGACGTGAAATAAGCTGAAGAGAGCTAACTCATCGAGAAAAAATTATCTATTTAAGATTGATAATACTCTCTATTTACTATTTTATTTTTGCTATTGGCAGAAGCACGGTGATTAGGAAAAGAAAATGCTTACTGATGGCGAAATAAACGGATTGGTTATTGAGAAAATGATCTTTCACGTCGTAAATCCGCAGAAACCAGCACCGACATTTTTAGCTGAAATCTCCCCTCCTCAGTTCCAAGATTTTTTTATTGAACGATTGAGGGAGACACTGCGTGGAGCTTCCTACCTATTTAGAGATGGTTCTGGGCTGCCTGCTATGCTGGCTAGAGCCTTGCCACGTGCTCATGAGGATCGATTTGTTGATGTATCGAGAAGCTTAGCTCAAAGGTTCAAGGATACTGTCGGGGCTGATAAACGGCTCGCTCCCGGGGTGCTGATGTTTTTCCGCTTAAGTGTCGGACAAAAAAAACTATTCGCGATAATAAAGTATGAGCACCAACAAGTGATTTCTTACGAATTAAAGAAGGATGACGCTGGCAACATTTTGACAGACAAAAACGGGGTTCCAATACCGGATTTATCTAGTTTGTTGGATACATTTACTAAGGATAAGAAGAGCCTTCAAAAATCAGCACTAGTTCTTTTTGATGGCGATGTTGAGGGGGATGAAATTGGAGCAAACTGCCGGATAATTGTGATCGACCATTCATCGTCAAAGTATCGGGACGCGACACATCATTTCGCAAATTTTATGGATATGAAACGAGAATTGGACAATGAGGATCTCACAACTAGGCTAAGGGATGCGGCACTAGATACAATCAGTAAGCATAAAGATGTGCTTCCTGCTGATGTGGTTCGTGCTCCAAAGCGTACAGTTGATGCCGCAATGGCAAATCTTGACGGATTTGATCACGAGCGAACAATGGAATTCTTAAATGCCCTTTTTAGGGGGATTCCGGAAGATTCTCCAGTTCTATCAACCTTTGAAAAACAGTTGTCTAGTCGAGGTATTGCAACAGAGTCATTCAAGATTGATGCGAATGCAATTCCTCAATCATCATATAGAAGAATTGTAACTCGCGAAGGCGTTTCGCTAGCTTTTCAAAAGCGCTTAGAGGACGAAAAGCGAGTGATTGTCGAAGAACTGGAGGGTGGAGCAGCCACAATAACAATTCATGCTACAAGTTTGATTCGAAATGATGTCACGGATAAGGAGCCCAAAGTAAGTGCTTAGCGCTTTCGGCAGTGATTTTGGGGTGCATGAGCAGTTGCGGGAAATTCGTGCAACGCTTATGCCCAATGACCTTCAGCAGTCTAGGCGGCTCATTGACTATTTGCGCGAGCTTCGTGGTGGTTCATGGTCGGTTTCCGTTCGGGATACAGAATCAATAGATATTGATTTCGACCGCATGCAACCCGAAGACTTAGTGGAAGAAGAAGTTAATATTGTCATAGGTAAGCCGGATGGAGATACACTTTACTTTTTCACATCTGCAAGCTTTGCAAAAGAAATAGCAGAGGTATCGTTGGAATGCTATCGGAGAATATATGTATTCTCCGAGGATGAATTTACATTTTCCACTCAAACTACGAGATTCTCTTCTTGGGATGGGATACCTGTCGCAGATATCCAACCTGACCAAGAGATAGGTGTTGCAGGCATTTCTGAAGATATTGATCCGCGACGTGTCATGGTTAGAGACATGCTCGGTGGAGCTAAGATTGTGTCAAGTGTTGGCGCGTGGCTCTTGGTCGGGAAAGAAGGGAGGGGACGCATTTGGGAAATTTGGAGGACGACCGCTGTTAGTAAGCTGATTCTTTTATTTGGAAAAGAAGTGTGGATGGAGGAGGGCATGATTAAGGTTTCTCTGTCTCATCCAAGAAAGCTTACGTTCTATGTCGATTTCGAGAAAGTAAACGAGGATAGGTGTTTTGGCCTCATTTCTGAAGCGGTAAGGTGGCTATGTACTCCAGTTAGAGATGCTGAAGCTAAACATGAAATGTTAAGCAGAAGGATTGGCGAGGCTTGCCCAAATGGGGAGAGTAGTTGGCCTGCGCTTATATCAAACGTTTTGCTTGATGCTTTGGATGGGGCTCGTGTTGATTATCGTTCATTCGTAAATAACAAATCCTCAGAAAGCTTGAAGTCTATTTCTGAATTGAGGAAAAATGTTAGAGAAGAGGTATATAAAATTACAGATAAGGCACAATCATTAACAAACTCATTCATCGCTGCCATGGTTTTTCTATGCCTGTCTCTTGGAATACGGCTAACAATGATTTCTGGAAAGGCAATCCAAGTCTGGGAATCGATCGGATTTTGCCTAATTATATTGCTAGTTTCAGTTTCCGCTTTGTGGCTTCAGAGAAATTTGGCTATTAAATCGATAAAAAATGAATTAAAACATCACCGTCGTTGGCATAGGCGTTCAACTCAGATTTTGAGTAGAAGTGAGTATAAAAGCTTAGCTGTTGACCCTGTTTGGGATGCATTAAGATTATTTAGAAAAAATTTGAAGCTTACTACGTACGGATTCTTGATTGCCTCAGTTGTGTTCTTTTGCATGGCTACAACCCCAACACTATTCTCTAGTGATGATACAGAAAATTTGTGTAACAACAACAATATAGCTACAGATCGTAAATATACATTGAAATTTGGTCCAATATTGGGAGATGATGCATCAGTTATTGGCAGTGATAGTTTTTGCTCATTAGAGATAAAAAAGTAGATTATTAAATTTATTTACAACCTCAGACTAATACCAATTTCCAAAATTAACGAGTATGTCTTTCAATCATTATCTTGAAAATTTGGTCCTAGGTCAGGTTCAATATCCCAGATTCAGGACCAGAACGGCACTTTCTTCTGGATCAAGGTATAACCTGCAGTATGGGGGGAGGGAAGCCAGATCGCAAACCTGCACGCAGTGCCGGGCAATGGTAACATCACAGGCTCCGTTCCAGCTTCGGATGCGGGACAAGCCCGCCGCCTGATGACGAAAGACCTCAATCCGAACTTCAAACGGCACAGGAAAATGATCAGAGGACACCATCAGCTCACGTATGACACATCTCCGATCCCCAAGCCCCGACGAGCTGCAACGGTTTCAATGACCGGCATCAAATGATGGCGCGCCATGTCCTGAACGCAGCGGTTCCGGGCTTTTAAGTCAATTGTACTGCCCGTCAGGACCGCGCGGATCTGCGACAGCCAGAGACGCGGATTGCGACAACCGGGAATATCGGCCTGCGCCACAACCCGGCTTATCTCTTGCCATTCCGGCGGATCGGAGGGATCGCAAAGATCAGGAATAGCATCCGCCTTCTCCTGCCCGGCGCATTCGGCAACCAGCCCATCAAGAATATCCAGCACACCAAGACGTGAAGGCCTTTTTTCCCGTCGTTTAACATCATCCAATGCGAGACGGACGCTATCAAACCCGGCACGTTCAATGGCCCGGCTCACGCGCAAACAGGCATTGGCCAACGTCCAGGGCTCGGCACAAAGGTGCTGCCACTCTCTTGCCAGAATCAGACATTGATCATCGACAGAAGGCAGGATGACAGCCCCCGTGCCGCTTGTGGCATGGGCCTGTTCCTTCTCATCCGTGTTATCATCTTTATCCGTGTTCATATTGAAACCGGCACCGCATGCCGGTTTAGCACCGGAATCTGCTGCCGGTTTGAGGGAACCAGATGCCGGTTTGGCTCCCAGCCCGACCAGCTGATAGGCGTTGCGATTGCGGAGCCGTCCGGCACACCGCACCAGTCGTCGGATCAGACCAAGCTCTTCAAGACGTTTAAGAGCTTGTCGCACCTTGCGTTCTGATAACCCTGCTTCGCAGGCGATGGTTTCAATTCTGGGGAAGCAGTTCTGGGTTCGGTCATTGACGTGCGATGCCAGAACCACGGCAACGCAGATCTCCGAAGTGCTGAGATCCTCGTGATCGAATATCTCGTTCTGCACCCATTGCCAGCGGGCAACGGCAGATGTTCCAGCAGGTGCCGACTGTGCTGCAGCCTTGCTGGTTTCCGCGTGTGTATGAAGGGATGTCATGTTTGGTATCGGCGGAGTTTTGCTCTCGCATTTGCACTTGACAAAGCGATCCCGTTACCTAAACTGGTTCTCAGATTTCGAAGCTGAGGCAGTTTAAGCCTTCTCAAGAACCCGCTGCGCCAACAGCGGGTTTTTTGCTGTCTAAATTCTTGAAAAGTCAGGAAAAATAAAACTCGGAACTGCCGTCTCCTCTTTTTGAGGAGTGTCCCCGAACTTTTTCTCTTGTTTCGCGAATCCGTCGAGTCTATATCTCAAAACTCAACGGATCGGAAAGAGTGGTTGCGGGGGCAGGATTTGAACCTCCGCAGCCTGCGCGCGGGCAGTCGCCCGTGCTCAACCTTCAGACTAAAAACGTGCCACTGGCACGTTTTCTATACGTCTTCAGCCTTCAAGTTATGAGCACAGGCCCATAACGCAGGAAGATCACAGGTTCTAATTCTGACCCAAGACTAAAACGACAAAACCCCGCCAATGGCGGGGTTTGATCGTT
>Ga0207773_100291_pt1 | contig 26434 bp, 25 predicted proteins | sample TtaePargueraPR_2_FD_187281 | JGI IMG/M metagenome (GOLD analysis project Ga0207773, IMG submission 187281) | Aerobic enrichment media microbial communities from Bioluminiscent Bay, La Parguera, Puerto Rico - Tt and M1 (3) (SPAdes) | ecosystem: Environmental > Aquatic > Marine > Unclassified ...
CTACATTGCCGGCTTTGCCAATAAAGAACTAAAACTATTCAACAGGTTTGAGGTAGCCAACAACCAGGATTTCTTGAAATACACCTTCAGTGTATTGCACCAGCTTGCCTTTGACCGGATGCATTGTAAGATCACCTTGCTTGGCAACCTTGAAGACATTGGCGTACAAGAAGATGTCCTCAGCCTGTATTTTAAAAACCTGGTAGTAAGCACTCCCAGAACCAACCAAAATTACTTAATAGGTGCAGAAGCTTATAAAGAGACCCGCAATCTCGCTGCTTTTTGGACCAATTAATGCTCAATCCATGAAAAAAATAGCCATTTTTCCAGGTTCATTTGACCCTTATACCAATGGACACCACGACATTGTGATGAGGAGCCTTGAGTTATTTGACGAAGTCATCATCGGTATTGGCTACAACTCAACAAAGAAATCTAGGTACTTTGATATTGACTTGATGGTAAAAAAAATTGAGGGCGTGTATACCGACATCCCAGCAGTAAAAGTGGTGGTTTATAATGAGCTTACCTCAAGTCTTGCAAAAGCCCAAAACGCCAATTTTCTTATCAGAGGCTTAAGAAACACTACGGATTTTGAGTACGAAAACACCATCTCCCAAATGAACCGTTATCTAAATGAGAACCTTGAGACGGTATTCCTGATTACCTCGCCCCAATATGCCGCCGTTAGCTCGACGGTCATCAGGGAAGTGCACCGCTATGGTGGAAATGTCAGTGATTTCCTTCCCTACGAGGTCTGAACATCAGGGACTATTTTCAAAAAACGCTTGTATAAATAGCGCATGGAGGGATATGAATTCACCAAAGCTATTTTGGCTTCCTGATGGGTCAGCCATTTGATATCCTCAATCCCCTCTTCTTTCTGAGGCTGCATATTACTATCATCCTGACACTCCATCACATACCAAAATGTTTTCTTGAGGATGCTTTTTCTGTTATGGGTATAGGTATGCCAAGTATTGCAGATTTTCACTCCCCTACCTACCTTGATAGTACATTCTTCCTCCACTTCCCTGACCGCACATTCCTCCGGAGTCTCCCCTTTTTCAAATTTACCTTTAGGCAGGTCCCACTTTCCTAAGCGATGGATAAAAAGCACTTTATCTCCTTTTGTCACCACCCCACCTGCTGCCTTCACGATATTGAAACGGCTTTTTATGAACTTTTTCATGGCTTTCACATCTTCGGCCACGATGGTAATGGAGTCCAAATTTTTAAGCTTTCTCGTCCTTAGTAAATACAGCAGTTTAATGATAATATCCCTGGAGGGGTTGGTTATCAAAACATCATCGTGAAAATCCGCAAAGGGGGGAAGATCTTTAGGGTTTTGGTAGATGCACTCAAAAGTCTTTTCCTTTGACAACTTTTCAGGTGAAAGTACATCCAACGGCTTATCATTGATGAAAATCTTCATAGGTATAACTTTTCAAATCAAAATTGCACAAAATTCTCAGGCATCACAACCCTCCTTACATTTTTATGAATTAATTTTGGGCCATGGAATTATTTAGCAAAGACACCGCGGGGCAGGTAGCCCAAAAACTACTCGATATTAAAGCCATTAGGTTACAGCCCAACCAACCTTTCACTTGGGCTTCCGGCTGGAAATCTCCGATCTACTGTGACAACCGCCTTTCTCTCTCTTTTCCAGAAGTGAGGACTTTCATCAAAAGTCAACTGGTGGCCGCTATTAAAGCCAACTTCCCGGAAGTGGAAGGTATTGCCGGTGTGGCCACGGCCGGTATTCCTCAGGGAGCTTTGATCGCAGAAGAAATGGACCTTCCTTTCATATATGTAAGATCCAAACCCAAGGGACATGGTATGGAAAACATGATCGAAGGTAAAATCAGCAAAGGCCAAAAAGTAGTCGTCATCGAAGACTTGGTATCCACTGGAGGCAGCTCACTGAAAGCGGTGGAAGCCTTGAAAGCTACAGGTTTTGAAGTGCTGGGAATGGCAGCCATTTTCACTTATGGATTTGACGTGGCCAGGAAAAATTTTGAAGATGCTGGTGTGAAATTAATCTGCCTAAGCGATTACGAAGCAATGCTCCCTCAAGCCGTTGCGGACAGCTATGCCTCGGACGAGGACCTTAAGTCTTTGGCCGAATGGAGAAAGTCTCCCGACACTTGGGGCAAATAAATAGGACCCAATAGGGAATATTCTGGGTAAGGCCGTACAAATAGGTTTATGAGCTGGGTTAATCGTGGAATCGGTTAACTGATCAACAAACCGTATACGAAGGATTAGGTCTGTGCCATCTATGGTTCTTGGCCAAAAGCTGAAGAAATAATGGAAGGAGCACGGGGACCTAATCCTTAACAATTTGATCTTTAGCACTTAACATCTGCAGCTACTCTTTTCCTTTCACTGCCCATTCTCCAATTTCTACAACCTGACTTCCCAAAGTGGACAACAGTCTAACAGTAAATTTCTGCATCGCCAGCCGCTTAACAGCAATTCGTTCAGTCCCTATAAGCCACTGGAAACATAATGGGCCTAAAAAAACAACCGGGAACATATTATGGGGGAGCGGAGCCCCTTTTCTTTTAAAACTTTTCCTCAACGCCCAATCCAAAGAGCGCAAAATCATATTTTACAGGATCCACAGGATCAAATTCCCTCAGCCTTTGGGTAAGTTCAAGAGCGGTAAGCCAGTCTGTTTGTTTCCTTTTTACCATCCCCAGTTTCCTGGCTACCCTATCCACATGTAAGTCACAGGGACAGATTAGCTGAGAAGGCTTAATTTTATTCCAGATCCCGAAGTCTACTCCTTTTTCATCATCCCGCACCATCCATCTCAAAAACATATTGATCCGCTTGCAGGCTGCCTTTCTTTTAGGGGTGGCCACATGTTTTCGGGTCCTTTTCGGCGCATTGGGATCCAGGAAGAAAAAATCATGAAAATTACTTAATAGTCCCCCCATGACATCTTCCTCATCTTTCCAACCTATGGTAAAAGCCTCTTCCAAACTCTCATGCTTAGCATAAAAGTCAGAAAAGAAGTTGATAAACCATAAGGTATCAATATCATTGAAAGTCCTATGTTTAAAAGCGAGAAAAGGCTTGAGATCTTGCTCCTGATGGTTCCTCATGAAATCAAAGGGAGCATTATCCATCATCCCCATCAGTTCCGTACATTTATTGATAATGGTTTTCCGCTGTCCCCAGGCTAAGGTAGCAGAAAAAAAACCCGCTATTTCGATATCCTGTTTGAGCGAGAACTTATGGGGTATTGATATTGGATCAAGGGGAATAAAATCTGGTCGGTTATAAAGGCTTACCTTTTCCTCTAAAAAATCTTTTAACTCCATAACAAATTATATCGCCACTCTTACTTCTCCACCTTGTGTCCCATCAAACCACTTAAAATAAAGCTTGTTTTCTTCCTTTTCTGCCAAATGCCAGTCAAAACATTTGATATTGGTCAAAGGAGTCAGTTTGTCTTCATCGGGCTCATACAGGCAAACATCAAAATCCGGAAGCTTCTTAGCGTCCATGGTATTCCAACGCTCCATCAAATACCCTTCCTCGATGACCTTTATCTTCCCTCCAAAATAATGATCTTCCAATACAGAGGGCACCCCATCCTTTCTCCTCATTTGATAGCAAGAGGGACCAAACATGATCTGTTTGTACAGTTTTCCTTCAATCAATTCAATTTCTTTGGAGATTTGTCGCCATTCGGGAGTATTGATTTCCTTGATGGATTCATTTGTCCGGATCTTAGTCAGTAACCTGGAAATCCAAGAAAAAAAATACGTCAACCCAATAAAAACCATCCCAAAGGTGGCCAATACCGGATAGGAAAGTACGAAGATCACATTCCAAATAAACCTGAAAATGTGGTGGATTATGAGTTGGACTTTATTCATTCAATAATGGAAACTTATGCAAAAATAGCGTATTTATCAGCAATTATCAAATTGCTCATTGTCAGCAAGAAAAATAAAAAAATCCCGCCAAAAGCGGGATTTGGAATTTCTTTTTTGATTGGTATGACCAACTTAGTAGGAAACCTCTACTCTAAACCTATTGTTTACGGCCCTAAGTTGATCAAAAGCGGCTTGGGAAACTTTGATCAACAACTTATCATTGTCCCCTGTTTCTGGCAGCTTTCCTACCACTCTAGCAAAAATGGTCACGTCGTTTTCTTCGTTTCTTATCCTCATAATGGTTCCTACAGGTGCCGTTTTATGAAGGACAAGGTATTTTTTATGGTTACCTGTTCCTTGAATCACTTCCGCCTGACCGGACTCCTTAATGTTTTTGTAGGCCGTGCTTTCTTCACTGCTTTTGCTCACTTTATATGTCGGGGCAGCTGTGGTTGCCGGATCTGCTTTTTTCTCCCCCTCAGCACTAACAGGCTCCACTGGAGTAGCATTAGGAACAACGCCTTCTTTTCGACCAACCTTAAGTTTTTGACCTTCTCTTAGGTTATTGGAAGACAAGGCATTCCAACTGATCAGGTCGCCCATATTGGCATTATACCTTTTGGAAATAGCATAAAGGGTTTCTCCATCCTTCACAGTATGTGTGATCCAACCTACTTCTGCACCTGAAGGAATATTCTCAATTCGCTCAGTACGGGAAGTATTTGGGACCTTGTCCATTTTTTCTACTGCCTCTTTTTTCTTCTCTTCCACTTTTGTGGCAGTTTCCTTTTTATTCTCCTCTACTATTTTCTTACGCTTCTCAGGCATATCCTTCACCTCTGTTGGGTTTTCGCGTAATTCAGGTGCTTCTCTTTTTTCCACCACTTGTTTTGGTTTCACTCCTTCTATGATCAACCCCTGCCCTACGCTCAGATCATCACCTTTCAAGTCGTTCCAGCCCCTTACATCTTGGACGGAAACATTATAATTCTTCGCTATTGCAAAGAGAGTTTCCCCAGGAGCCACTTTATGCAACACAGCTCCTTCCGGAACAGCCGTCTTAGGAATAAAGGGCACCTTGATGCGTTGGCCAATTTTAAGGCCTTGCTTGAGGTCGCCGTTGTTCTGGATAATCTCTCCCACCGGCGTCTCATACCTTCTCGATATGGAAAACAAGGTTTCCTTAGCCTTTACCTCATGGATAATAAAAGTCTTGTCACCTATTTTTTCCACTCCTACTGAATCGATTGCTATATTACTGGCCATTGCCATACTGGCGCAACCTAGCAAAAGGATGACAAATAGGCTTGACTTCATGTTAAAACGGGCCATACACACTTTGAAACTCATAATTTTCTAAATCTAATTTCGATTTTTAGCTATTAATAACTTAATATTAGCTTTTGCCGCAAAATACTACAAAAATACTGCTAAAGTTTTGATCGGAACGAAAAAAACCAAGGATATCCTCCAAAAGTATTTCCTAGCATTTTGAGCAAAACCGCTATATTTATAAATACGTTTTATTTTATGGAATTCGTTCACAAATCTGGACTTTTCCTCTTGTTTTGTCAATACCAAAGCAGGTTGCAATTAAATTAATTTGACTTAAGTTCTCTTCATTCCTTTAACAGCCCATGAAATCATTGATTTTAATTATCAGTTCACTTTTTACCTTTTTTTGCACTCCTGGCTTTTCTATGCAAGATAGCTTGGGGAAAAAGACCGTTTATTTGTTGGAAATCATGGACAATATTGACCCGAGAATGAACCGCAAAGTCATGTTGGCCTTAGAGGACGCTGAAAACAAAAATGCCGACTACTTTTTGGTACATATGGACACCTATGGGGGAGCAGTCAATGATGCGGATGATATTCGAACCATGATTTTAGAAGCGGAAATACCCACTATGGTCTTTATCGATAAGGACGCTGCATCTGCGGGCGCATTGATTTCCATTGCCTGCGACAGTATCTACATGGCCCCGGGGGCCAGTATAGGGGCTGCTACCGTGGTAATGGGCGGGGGTGGAGATGCTGCTCCTGACAAATACCAATCCTACATGCGGTCGATGATGAGAAGTACGGCTGAGGCCAAGGGTCGAAACCCTAAAATTGCAGAAGCAATGGTCGATGAAAAAATCGAGGTGGAAGGCATTTCTCAATCCGGATCGGTAATTACCTTTTCCACTTCAGAAGCGATTAAATATGGTTTTTGTGAAGCACAAGTACGCTCAGTGGATGAAGCAATCCAGAGGCAAGGAATAGACAACTATGAAATCTTTGAATATAAACGCGATACAACTGAGCACATTATCGCCTTTTTCCTAAACCCAGCTGTAAGTGGATTCCTTATCCTGGTTATTTTTGCAGGTATCTATTTTGAAATACAAACCCCTGGTGTTGGCTTCCCCCTTGCTGCCTCCATTACTGCGGTGACATTGTATTTCATTCCCTATTATCTAACCGGACTGGCGGAAAACTGGGAAATCGTCGTGTTTATTTTAGGGATTGTCTTATTGGCACTGGAACTATTTGTCATCCCGGGCTTTGGTGTTGCCGGAATATTGGGAATCATTGGCATTCTTACAGGGCTTACCTTAGGAATGATCCCGAATGACTTCTTTGATTTCACGTTTGTCCCTTCTGGGGAATTGTTTGTGGCACTGGTAACCGTAATCCTTGCTGCGGTAATAGCCGTCGGCCTTATTTTCATGGTGGCTCCGAAAGTCAACCAGTGGAAGGCATTCCGGCATATAGCACTTGCCGGGACCCAAAGCAAGCAAGAGGGGTTCACCTCTTCCTGGTATAGTGATGAGCTTTTAGGTAAAGAAGGAATAGCCCACACCAGATTGATGCCTAGTGGTAAAATCCTTATTGAAGAAGAAGTCTACGATGCCCACTCAAGGGGCCAGTTCATTGACAAGGGTGAGAAAGTAAAAGTGATCAGTACCGAAGGGACTTCTTTGACCGTAAAAAAAATCTCCTGATAAAATGATCCTGTACAGCAATTTCTTTAAGTTTGCTTTCACAAGAATAGAGTCATGAACGAATTCCAAACGGTTTACGAAGCTATTGGGGAAGAAAAAATAAAAGAACTTACCCGCTACTTTTATGAAGGAGTGACAAAAAACGAAGCACTTCGCTCCATATATCCGGAAGATCTGGCCCCTGCTGAGGAGCGCTTGTACTTGTTTTTACTTCAAGTGTTCGGTGGACCTACCACCTATTCCCAAGAGCGTGGCCATCCAAGGTTACGGATGCGACACCTCCAGTGGACCATAGACGACAATATGCGAAACCATTGGCTGAACAATATGTTAAATGCACTTGACCGCATTGACATTGATCAAAACATAAAAGAGTTAATGATGGGGTACTTTGTCAAAGTAGCGAACCATATGATCAACCAATAAAATATCATGCTGATATTTAGACGATTATACTCCATATACGGCTCTATAATATTCATTCTGTCCTTCCTTTTATTATTGCCTTTTTTCATCATTACGATTGAAATTCCGGGGCTTAAAAAGTATGGCAGGATGCTCAATGGCATTTGGGCTAGGATTTTCTTCACGGGGCTCTTTATCAGGGTAAAAGTGGAAAACAAAGAATTGTTGAAATCCCACAAACAATATGTCATTATTGCCAACCACTTTTCCTATTTGGATATTCCTGTAATCGGACTCATGTCCAGAGATGCTGTTTTTATTGGGAAAAGCTCCTTGGGAAAAGTCCCATTGTTCGGTTACATGTTCAGGAAACTGCATATTGCTGTAGATAGATCCAGCTTCAGAAGCCGGGGTGAAACCCTGAAAAGAACCAAACAAATCATCGACGAAGGTGGCAGTGTCATCATTTTCCCGGAAGGAGGCATCCGCACAGCCCATCCACCAGAAATGGCTACCTTTAAGGATGGAGCCTTTAACCTTGCTTTTGAAAAACAAATCCCGGTAATTCCTGTAACTTTATCCTTTAATCATTTAATTTTGCCGGACGACAACAAGTTCTTATTGAATTACAAACCGGTGAAAGTGGTCATCCATCCCCCAGTAATGCCTGAAGGAATAGCCAAAGAGGCCATCCCGCGTATGAAAAAGGCATGTTTCGACACGATCCAAAAACAACTTTGGAGAGACAATAAAACCAAGTCGAACAGTAAAACAGCAGGATCCACATCACCAAAAAAACTAATACAATGAAAATTGATATCAATACACTGAAGAAAATCGCTCACTTGGCCAGATTGGAGTTTGATGAAAAAGGTGCTCAAAAAATGACAAGGGACATGACCCAGATTTTGGATTGGGTGGAACACTTGGATCAAGTGGATACCGAAGGGGTAGAGCCAATTACCACCATGTCTTCAGAAATAAATGTATTGAGAGAAGACAAAGTGGGCAAACATTTGGAGCATGAGAAAGGGCTGAAAAATGCCCCCCAAAGAGATTCTGATTACTTCCGCGTACCTAAGGTATTAGAATAATGCCCAAGAAATCTGTGGAAACCATAAACAAGATTCTATTTAAAGGACTGCCAATTGTCATCACCGTCATTGGCAGTTTTCTTTTATGCTATCAATATTTTTTCGGATGGAACACTCCCCTACCCATTGAACCGGGCATCTTCTCGGAAATGACAAAGGTTCCTCTCGACATTTTCAATTGGGGAGCGGAAAATTACTCCCTTGAAGTTGACAATTACCTGATATTTCAAAACTACGAAGTCCTACTTCCTATAGCCCAAACAGCCAAAACCATTTGCTTTGGAGTACTAACCTGGGTATTGATCAGCTTAGGGATTAGCATGATCTCCACTTTTAAGCGCTTTTATTTTATCGCTACGATGGCCTTGGTCATTTTTTTACTCACCCTCAGCGGAATCAACTCCCTTAATATCGGTGGCATCAGCAACAATATTGCGCTGATTATCCTCCTTGTTGGAACAATAGTGCCAGCTATGGTCGTCCATGTTTTTTATAACTACTTATCCCTGGTAAAAAGAACCCTCATTATTGCGCCTGTTGCCATTTTAACCATGGCAGCATTAATCCTAAGCAGCAATATTTCCGAGCCTATGCTCATGATGGCTGAAAATATCAGCCTGATGGCCTTGGCCATTGCGGCTATATTTATCCTTTATGTTGGCCACAGCTTGGTAAGTAGTTTTTTCCTATTACTTACACGCCTTAACCAAGGTGTCGGGCTCAAAATCTCCTGGCACCTAACCATATTCACTGCCCTGTACCTACTTGCCTTGTTCTTCCTACTCTTGGATATGAACGGGAGTTTGGCACTTCCATTTCCGTTTCCCCCTCTGTTTCCGCTTTTCCTTTTAGCAGGTTACCTTGGATACCTTGAAGTCCAGGCAAAAATCAGGCAGATCAACCAGCCATTTACCCTGCCAATTATTGGGCAAACCATATACTGGTTGGGATTTGGCATCAGTACGCTGGTATTTTGGAAGGCTGACTTCTCCCTCAACCGTCCCATGATGGACTTTTTGGACCATTGGCTAGTGTATACACAACTTGCATTCTCCCTGCTTTTTTTCGCTTACTTATTGGCCAATTTCGCAGGATTCATGAATTCAGGAAAACCCCTTGCAGAGGTTATCTTCCGGCCTAAATTCTTCGCCTACTACCATATGAGAATAGGCGGCATTATTGCACTTCTATCTGTAACGGTATATGCAGATGGAATTATCGCGCCCCAAATCAGCACAAGTTCTACCAACTTCTCAGCAGATTATTACTACGCTATAGGTAAGCCTTTAGAAGCAAGAATTTTATTTGAAAACAGTTGGCAACGCTACCGCAGAAATGAAAAAGCCAAAGTAGCTACTATCCTTCTTTACAGCAATGAAAACCAACCCACGCTGGCCAGAAAAAACATTGAGGAAAGTTTGGAATGGAGTCCATCAGAACATGAAATTCTCTTGGCAGCCAATTTTGCACATAAATGGGACAAGTATTTTGACGCTCTCTTCTATTTGGAAAAAGGCCTGGAGATTTATCCGGACAACCCATTCATCAAAAACAATCTTGCCCTTCTTTATAGCAAGGGAAACAAAGCTGAGGCTGCTTACGATATGCTCGATGAAATAGCCTCTCAAAACAATGTCCCGTTAGCCAACAGGATAGGACTGCAGGCAAAACACCATTACAAAATCGATGAGAATATCGCACCCCAACAGAACCTGGTGGCCAAAACGAACCTGATGGCTTTAAAAAACCTTCGGGGGCAATTTGCGGATTTCACGCTGTCAACGGAGAATGTTTCCAATCTTACCCTTCACCAAGCTATTCTCCGAAACCAATGGACCAATAAACCCAATAGGCCACTCAATGTCGACTTACAGGATTTGGACAGTGTAAGTGTCCAAGCTATGAATCCCTTCACCGAACAACAGTTACGGACTTCCCGGGTGGTCAGACTCTATCAAGAACGGCAAATAGGTGATGCGCTCAAATTTCTAAACGGGCTGATCTTTGATTTTCCCAATTCCGCTGGCTATTATCATTCTTTAGCAGCCAAAATCCTAATTGGCCAGGGAGACATGGAAAAAGCCGCACTGGAACTGGTACAAGCAGAAGAAAGAGGTTTTCGGAATTTCAAGCCGCAGCATCTTACAGTGCTTTACTTCGGCAACCAAATGGATGCGGCCTTTGAGACGGCAGAAAAATATGGCCTGGATTTTCCCGAATGGATGAAGGTAAAAATTGGGTCTGCGGGGATGGACAGCGAACATAGTATCTTTTTCAGGCAGCTGGCCCAACTCAATAAAGCCATCAAAGAGGATTTCCTAAAAGGTTTGGACCAACTCACCGAGCCCAATTTAAAAGCCACCTTGGCTCATGAGATTCTTATAAAGAAAGGGCATTGGCTTAGCGAATCTGAGATCGGCGGATTACAGAATTTCTTGACCAACCAAGAAGGGATAGACCAAGAATACATTCAGGAGCTTTGCAAAACCTTGACTTCAGAGAAAACTCCCACCATCGCCTCAAATAGCACCCTGGTAAAATTGCTCCCAAATAATTCGGATTTAAAGGCCAACCCCTACCTGACACCATTTGTCTTAATGAGCTTGGACCGGGAAACGAATAATGAAAAGAAATACGAGATCCTTCGCAGTGCAGCAGATTTCAATGACGACCCATTACTTTGGCTAGAGATGATAAAATACAGCAAAGAAATCGGGATGGATGAATATGGTACAGAAGCACTTGAGGAACTTTCAACCTGGGTGGATCACAAAACCCTTGAAAAATTAGAACTCCAACCCCAATAATTTCCATTTAGATAATTTAACTTTAATAATTGAAACAAATTCCCTTAAAACTGTATCTTTAGGAAAAGAATATTATCAATTTTTATCATGGGGAAGATCATTGAAACTAACGACATCAAAAAGACTTATGTGATGGGGGCTGAAGAGGTAAAGGCCTTAAAATCCATCACAATTGACATCGATAAAGGAGAATATGTTGCTTTTATGGGCCCATCCGGCTCTGGCAAATCCACTTTGATGAACATCATCGGCTGCCTTGATACACCTACTGCAGGCACCTATGTCTTAAACAACAAAGATGTAAGTGATATGTCAGAAAATGAACTGGCAGAAATCCGAAACAAAGAGATCGGTTTCGTGTTCCAGACTTTTAACCTTTTACCCAGGGCCACCTGCTTGGAAAATGTAGCCTTGCCTTTGATCTATGCAGGTTACAACAAGGCAGACAGGGAAGACAAGGCTTTTATGGCCTTGAAGAGTGTAGGACTTGAGGATAGGATAACCCATAAGCCCAATGAACTGTCCGGGGGACAGCGCCAAAGAGTCGCCATTGCACGTGCATTGGTTAACGATCCCAGTATTATCCTTGCAGATGAGCCTACCGGTAACCTGGATTCCAAAACCTCACATGATATCATGAACCTCTTTCATGAACTGCACCAAAAGGGAAACACAATCATCATGGTCACCCATGAAGATGACATTGCCCATTACTCCCACCGAATTGTAAGATTAAGGGATGGACTTGTCGAAACTGACGAAATAAATCCCAATCCTACAACAAATAATTTTCAGGCAGCCACAGTGCAGGACTATAAAAATTAAAAGTTAATGCTTAATTTTGCATCTTGATTCAATGGTTATGCCTCAAACTGTAAAATATTCTTTTCGCTGAAAAAGAAGGTTTTACAAACTTACGGCCTGATCATTAAAACCAAACCGATATTCAGATGAAGGTGTATACGAAAGGCGGTGACAAAGGACAAACATCTTTACTTGGAGGAGCACGGGTATCAAAAGCCCATTTGAGAATTGAATCCTATGGTACAGTTGATGAACTGAACGCCTATATCGGTCTGCTAAGAGATCAAGAAATCAATACACCGAGAAGTGGATTCCTGAAAGAAATTCAAGACAGGTTATTTACCATCGGGGCAGAACTGGCTACTGAACCAGGTAAAAAGAATGTAAAAAAGCCCGACTTACTCGAGGGGGATGTCCTCCAGTTGGAGCAGGAAATTGATAAAATGGAAGAAAAGCTACCCATTTTAAAGTATTTTGTTTTACCGGGCGGGCACACTGTGGTTTCATATTGCCACATTGCCAGAACAGTCTGCAGAAGAGCTGAAAGAAGGGCCATTGCCCTTTCGGAGCTTGAAAAAATTGAACCAATAATTATCATATACTTAAATAGACTATCCGATTATCTATTTGTTTTAGGAAGATTAATTTCAAAAGAATTAGAAGTGGGAGAAGTTACGTGGGAACCAAGAGTTTAATACCATGAACAAAACAATTGACATCCAAATAAAAACAACAACCAATTCAAAGTTACCGGGGACCAACTTTGAAAATTTAGCATTTGGTCAAGTGATGAGTGACCATATGTTTGTAGCAGACTATAAAGACGGTGAATGGAAAAACTTCAGCATTGAACCTTATGCACCCCTTTCACTAAACCCTGCCAATGCGACCCTTCATTATGGACAGTCCGTCTTTGAGGGATTGAAGGCATACAAAAACGAAAATGGCGAGATTCTCTTATTCAGGGCTGATGCAAACCAAAAACGACTGAATGAATCTGCAAAACGGATGTGCATCCCTGAAGTTCCTGAGGAAATTTTCATGGAAGGCCTTATCAAATTAATGGAAGTGGACAGTGACTGGATCCCCAACAAACCAGGATGTTCACTTTACATCAGACCATTTATTTTTGCTGCGGATGATTATTTGGGCATCAGACCATCACTGACTTACAAGTTCATGATATTTACATGTCCTGTGGGGCATTATTATGCAAAACCGGTTTCTGTAAAGGTAGAAACAAAATACACGCGTGCTGCAGAAGGAGGCACTGGGGAAGCCAAAGCAGCAGGCAACTATGCGGGCTCACTTTACCCAGCCTTGATTGCCCAAAAACAAGGCTACGACCAGTTGCTTTGGACGGATGGCAAAACCCATCAATATATTGAGGAAAGCGGCACCATGAACGTAATGTTCATCATAAACGGCACCCTCATTACGGCCCCTACTACTAAGGGCACCATCCTTAAGGGCATCACCAGGGACTCTGTATTGACCTTGGCCAGAGAAAGCCAACTTAAGGTAGAAGAAAGGTACCTATCCGTTGCAGAACTTCAAGAAGCTTTGGAAAAAGGCACTCTGCAAGAGGCATTTGGAACAGGAACAGCTGCCACCATTGCCCATATTGACAAAATCAATGTTGGAGATCAGGACTATACCCTTCCTAAAAAACCTGCCGACTCCTTTTCCTATAAAGTCCTTGAAATCTTGGATGCCATCAAATATGGCAGAAAAGAGGATGAACATGGGTGGATCATCAAAGTCTAATTCATAAACAAGGGGCTTTTCTTAGGCTAAACCTAGGAAAGCCCCTTGAACACTTCCCGTCCAGCCCTTTCTGCCCGGGCAAAAAGCTTTAAGCTAATTGTATATTTTTCATTATATGAACAGAAGACGTACCATCTCCTTATTAACCTTTTTGTTGTTCTTCTTAGCCCTTGGTCTTAATGACAGTTTTGCCCAACGCTACCTTATTCTACAAAAAGGGGGAAACCAAAAATCACGGATCAAGTACGAAGAAGGAGACTTTATCACTTACCGGCCACAGGGCTTTGACTATTTTCTGACCGACCAAATCAAGGAAATCACCCGAGAATACCTGATCCTTACTGAAAACATCATCTCACCAGAAAAAATCGCTGCAGTAAACGTTTCCAAAACAGATGAAAGAAACCGAACCATACGTGGCCTAAGCACCTTGACAGCTTCAGCTGGAGTCTTGCTTTTAGTCACCGAAACGATCAACGGACTGTATCATGAGGGCAATCTGGAATATTCTAAAGGAGGATTGATCATCTCCTCTTCACTGTTTGTGAGCAGCTTTGTTTTATCAAAACTTAAGAAACGGTATTTTAAAAATCAGGGGCGGAATAAAATCCAAATCATATACCTTGATATTGACAACATCGGTTCCCCTCCCGATTAAAAAAAGAAAAGACACTTTACTTTTTTTTGGACGGTAAAGCTTCTTTAAGGCATTAGGTAAAGCCATAAAATTTCACGAAATTTGCAGTTCAAAAATCAATTTAAACCAAAAATTTTATGACATCAGAGCAGTTGAAAGACTTGAAGGCGCGTATCACGGCCTTAAGGAGGTATCTTTGACTACGATCGCAAGAAAGTTGAAATAGAAGATTTAGAGGCCGTCTCTGCCCAACCTGACTTTTGGAACAATCCTGAAGAAGCAGAAAAAACCATGAAGCAAATCCAAGCCAGAAAAGCTTGGACTTCTGCTTATGAAAATGCCGAATCACTTGTCCAGGACCTGGAAGTACTCTATGAATTTTACACCGCTGGAGACGTAGAGGAAGAAGAAATCAAGAAAGACTACAAAAAAGCACTTAGTGAACTGGAGGATCTTGAGCTGAAAAAGATGCTCAGCAGTGAAGAGGATCAGCTCAGCGCATTGCTGGAGATCAACCCTGGCGCTGGAGGCACCGAGAGTAACGATTGGGCTTCCATCCTGATGAGGATGTACATCATGTGGGGCGAGAAAAACGGATACAAGGTCAAGGAGGTGGATTTACAGGAAGGCGATGTAGCCGGGATCAAATCAGTAACCTTGGAATTTGAGGGGCCACTTGCCTATGGATTCCTTAAATCTGAAATCGGGGTACACCGCTTAGTTCGAATTTCTCCTTTCGACAGTGGAGGAAGACGCCACACCTCATTCGCATCTGTTTACGTTTATCCGGTAGTGGATGATACTATTGAAATAGAAATCAACCCATCGGACATCGAGCTGCAAACTTCCAGATCAGGTGGAGCTGGTGGACAAAATGTGAACAAAGTGGAAACCAAGGTCCAACTGACCCATAAGCCCACAGGAATCGTTGTAATCTGCCAAGTAGAACGTTCCCAACTGGCCAACCGTGAAAAAGCTATGCAGATGCTGAAATCACGGCTTTATCAGATGGAAATGGAAAAGCGGAATGCTGAAAGGGCTAAGGTAGAAGCAGGCAAAATGAAAATTGACTTTGGTTCTCAAATCAGGAATTATGTCCTTCATCCCTACAAATTGATTAAGGATGCCAGAACCGGACATGAAACATCAGATGTGCAGTCTGTACTGGATGGAAATCTTAATGAGTTTATCAAAGCATATCTATTGGCTCAAAGTGAAGAAGAAGCTAGTGAGAATTAAGCTACAATAATCAGAAAGATTGTAAAGCGCACCGGATCTCTCCGGTGTGCTTTTCTGTTTAATACCGGGGCAACCATGAAAACAAATAAAATCATTCCACCATTTTTCACTTTGCGCTTCCTCCAACTCTGTGCAAGCTCCTTTTTGTTTTTTGCCAGTTTCAACATGATTATCCCAGAGCTTCCCGAATATTTGACCAGCTTGGGAGGAGAAGATTATAAAGGATTGATAATTTCCCTTTTCACCTTAACCGCAGGACTTTCCAGGCCTTTCAGTGGAAAACTAGCGGACAAAATCGGTAGAGTACCGGTAATGATTTTTGGAGCAGGAGTATGCCTTATCGTCAGCTTATTATACCCTTTGATCAGTGGAGTTGCAGGTTTTCTTTGTTTGAGATTCTTTCATGGCTTTTCCACAGGATTTACACCTACCGGAATCTCTGCCTATGTAGCGGATATTGTACCCTTTAACAGACGGGGCGAAGCTATGGGGCTTCAGTCGCTTTTTAGCTCACTCGGCATGGCTGCCGGGCCTGCTTTAGGGGGATTAATTGCCGATCTTTACGGCATCACTACGGTTTTTTATTGCTCTTCAGCTGTGGCCTTGATCTCCATTTTATTATTGGTCAGACTGAAAGAAACAGTTTCAGACAAAGAACGTCCCCATTTTAAACACTTGGCATTAAAAAAGAATGAGGTATTGGAAAGCAGGGTTTTCGCCCCTTCCTTCGTGCTGTTTTTCAGTTATCTGTCGTTTGGAATCATCTTAACCATAATCCCGGATTTTTCGGACTATCTTTCCATTAACAATAAAGGTATCTTCTTTGCAGTTTTCACCATAAGCTCACTGGCTATAAGGCTAATAGCTGGAAGGGCTTCCGATAAATACGGCCGAATCCCGGTATTGAAGGCCGCCACCTTTTGCCTTGCTGTGGCCATGACATCCATAGCCTTCAGTGAATCAAGTAGCATGCTTTTGTTTTCAGGTGTGCTTTTTGGATTTGCCATTGGCATGACTTCCCCTACCATCGCCGCATGGACCATTGACCTATCCCTTCCTGAATACAGAGGAAGGGCATTGGCCACCATGTACATTGCTTTGGAGGCCGGAATTGGTATCGGAGCATTATCATCGGGATGGTTGTATGCTAACAACAGCCAAAATTTCCCACTGGTTTTCTTAGTTGGCGGTACGGGCGCTTTAGTCGCAATGGTCTACCTTTTCATTAAAAGAAAACAGAAGCCCCAATTGGCTTAGGACTGCTGCTCTACTTTATTGATACATCTTTGATTTTGGAGCAAGGTAGTAATATCCTGTTTATCCCAATTGGTTTTTATTTCGTTTAAATTCGTTTCGTAGTTCTGTTTGAACTTACGACGGTAAATTGCTTCCACAAAACGCCTTACATCCGTGGCGGTTTCCAAGATCAATTTGGGAACTTTGGTGGGCTTATCGTCCTCACCTTTAGCCACCATCGTGAAATAGCAGGTATTGGTATGTTTGGTTTCTCCCGTTTTCACATTTTCAGAGACCACTTTAATGCCAATTACCATGGAACTATTCCCCACATAATTAATCGAAGCTTTTAAGGATACCAATTCCCCTACTTCTACAGGCTGCAAAAAATCAACCGTATCCACAGAAACTGTAACACAATAAGCTCCACTATGTTTGCTGGCTGTTGCATAAGCCACTTTATCCATTAGGGAAAGTAATATTCCCCCATGTATTTTTCCTCCAAAGTTCGCATAAGAAGGGATCATTAATTCAGTAATAGTGGTTCTAGAGAAGGCAGACGTCCTTGCCAGTTCTTGGTTTTCACTCATGGTTAGTCAGGTTATAAAAGCAAATAATGGGTGAATATAAAACAAAAAGACGGGACAAACCATCGTTACCCGCCTTTCACTATCTTTAAAAAGCAAGCCTCAGATTATCTGCTTAGCCTACAGGAAGTGCTTCTTCCTTATTCTTCAGCATTTTACGACTAATACTATGGAACCTGTAAAGCAGCAAACCGCCGGTAATGGTTAACCCGATCAGCAACCCATACCATACCCCTTGCTCTCTCAGCCCCCAGTGAAATGCCAACATGTATCCCAAAGGAAGGGCTATTACCCAATAAGCAATTAGTGTGATCAAGGTGGGTATAGTTACATCCGCCATTCCCCTCAATGCTCCCAAACCTACTGCCTGGACCCCATCAGAAAGCTGGAATAATCCCGCTATAACCAACAAACCGGCAGTCACTTCGACCACATTCACCTCATCTATATATAAAAAGGGCAGATAATTCCGCAAAGCCATAAACAATACCGCGAAGATGGCCATCAGCACGACCACCATTCCAAATACCGTAAAGCCCGCTTCACGCAAGGTCTTGACATCATTTTTCCCGAACTGGTTCCCCACTCTTACCATAGCTGCAGCTGAAAGGCCTGTAGCCATCATATAGCTGATGGAAGCCAGGTTAATGGCTATTTGGTGAGCGGCCAATGCATTTGCCCCCAACCATCCCATCATTATAGCCGCTGTGCTAAAGGCCCCGACCTCAAACACATATTGAAAGCCCGTTGGCACCCCGATCTTTAGCATTTTGGAAAACATGGGAAAGTGCAGCCTCCGAAAATCAAACCTAATATTGTACCGTTTTAAATGCTTGGAGGTCCAAACATAATACCATATCATCAGTCCCATTAAGACCCGGGAGATCAATGTGGCCCATCCGGCACCATTCAGTCCCATAGGGGGAAAGCCCAGGTTTCCATATATCAACACCCAATTCAAAAATATATTTACCACATTACAGAAAACCGTAATCAGCATGGCCTGTTTGGTTTGGCTTAAGCCTTCTGCCAATTGCTTGAAGGTCTGGAAAAACATCACCGGGATAAGTGACAGGGTGATTATCCCCAAATATGGAATCGCCAGATTCACTACCGGTTCAGGCTGCTCCATATACCTTAACAACGGAGCTGCCAGAACAATCAGCACAAATAAAAACAAGCCTGTAAAACCATTGATAGCAAAGCCATGGTTAAAAATCCGGCTGATCCGTATTGGTTTCCCTTCACCATCCGCCACTGCGGCCAATGGGGTAATGGCCATCGAAACCCCAGTCCCGAACATCATCACCATAAAGAAAATACTGTTGGCCAAAGAGGCCGCCGCTAAGGGTTCCGCCCCCAAACGGCCTACCATCATGCTATCTGCCACCCCCACCATAACATGCCCAAGCTGACTCAGCATTACCGGGTATGCCAAATGGTATGTACGTGAAAAATGCTTCTTAAAATTCAGTCGCCTCAACATAAATAAAATGCTTTACTTTTAAAATTCGGCCGCCCCACGCCATCCACTCCTATTCAAATCGGTTTTATATGATTTGTAGTGGGTAATCAGGATTGAACGAATTGCTGTTGGATAGTTGGATTTCCACCGGGTGATTGCATAGCAAATGCTAATGTGTCAAATGTTAAATTAAAGGTTAAAACATGAAGGGCATGAAGGTTTGATCGCTTACTCTCTATTATTCATTCCCCCATTCCCCATTCATCATTCCCCATTTTTCCACCTTTCGCCCTTAGGCCTTCAGCCTTAGGCAAACATTCTCGGAAGACACAAACACAGTCTTTCTACATGCGGTCAGTTAACCGGTTAATCGATTCGACAGTTAACCAAACCTACACTAACTGATGATCCAACTATAATTTTTATCCACTATTTTTCATAGAGAGCCTTTAAACCCCTAGTATCCTGGCAGCTTTAAGTAAAGCCGCCACACTGATCACATCGGTGATCTCACCGGACATTACTTTTTCTAAGGCTTCGGATAAGGGCAATTTCATTACCTGGATTTTTTCCGTATCCTCAAATTCGGTTTCTCCCATGGTCAGTTCCTCTGCAAGAAATGCAAAGCCTTCTTCATCCGTCACGGAATTGGAAGTATGAAACCTCATGATTTCGGTCCATTTAGCAGCCCTTAACCCTGTCTCTTCCCTCAGCTCCCGCTTTGCACTGTCCAGCAGACTTTCTCCTATCGGGCCTCCACCCTCTGGGATCTCCCAACTATACTCGTCAATAGTATACCGATACTGCCCCACTAGCCAGGTGTTTAAATCCTTATCCACCGGGACAATAGCCAAAGCTTTATTTTTAAATTTCACTTTACCGTATACCCCATCTGTTCCTGCTGGTGTAACCACTTCATGCTCCTCTAGCTCTATCCAAGGATTTGCATATACTGATTTCTTGCTCTTTGTTTTCCACGGATTACTTTCCATATCTCACTGGTTTGTTCAAAAAAAAAGGGCGACTTAAAGCCACCCTTCCAAACTATATTTATTTTTCTCTTATAAAGGGATTGGCAATACTTTACTATCCTTGAAGGTAGAAAGAATAACCATTGATTGCATTGAGTCAACTTCTTTGATCTCACTCACCTTCTCCAACATTAATTTCTGATAAGAAGTAATGTCCTTAGAGATGATTTTCAATATAAAATCGCCTGTACCAGTAATATGGTGGCATTCAATCACCTCAGGAACAGCATTAATTTCTTTCATAAAGGCATCAATATTGGCTTTGTTATGGCCGATCAAACTCACCAAAACAAAAGTACTCACACCTAAACCAATTCTCTCAGGGTCTAACTTGGCATGATAGCTTTTGATGATGCCTGACTGTTCCAACTTCTTGACGCGCTCCAAGGTAGGGGCAGGAGAAAGACCAATATCCTTAGAAAGCTGGGCATTTGTAATTTTGGCATTAGCCTGAAGAATTTCTAGGATTTTGCGGTCAATTTTGTCGAATTTTACTTTTATGTTATTATCCATGCTTTTAAGTATTTGCAGAATTTTATGTCGTGCAAAGGTAATATATTTTCAAATTATTTTAAAGCAATTTACATCAAAAAACAGCCGTAAATGCAAAATATTGTTAATTCATCCCTCAAATATTTAAAACTTTTCATCTGAATACCAATTCTAATAGGTGAATTTTCAAATATTCTCTTGATTCATTAACTATGAAACGACCAATATTTAATTAAAGTTTATTCTTTTTCAAAAATTCCCTTGCTTCCTTATGGGCAGGATGTTTTCTCTTGGCGTACTTTTTCACCTTTTTCAGATAATCCTCAGCAACTTTCTTGTTTTTCTGCTTTGCCGCTATTTTCCCTAGATTTAGCAAGGCATACAAATAGTATCCGCTTTCCTGACTCTCTGACTCCTCCCCAAAGGCAACGGTCTTTTCATAATATTTCTTGGCGTCCTTCAGGTTATTTTCCATATCATAAAACTGGGCGATAAAAAAAGCAGCATACCTACCACTATTAGCCTCATAACCCAGCTTTCCTTCTTCTATTCCCTTCAACAACTCCAACGAAACATCTTTTGCCTCTCTTTTCCTCCCTATAGCATATAACTGCCTGGCATAAAACCGATGAAAATACGGGTTATTAGGATACTTTTCATGTAGATATGAGGTAATCTGAAATGCCTCGTAGGGTTTACGCTCCTCGGAAGCATACAGCCTAAACAAAAAGTATTGGGCTTCTACCCTCGCATAAAAAGCATTGCTGGCCACCTCTTCCAACTGTTTCAAGCCCAGCGCTTTGCTTCCTTTCGGGAAAAGCGCCATCACCGGTCTCAGCAAAGGATAGTTTTCAGGGATCCAAACGGAAAAATAATTATACAATGCATCTCCAAGCAGCAATTCCGGGCTCAGTTCCTCCTCCCCTTTACTCATTTCCATATACTTGAGAGCATTCTTACCCGCCAGCGCCGTCGCGGTCCAACTCTCCCGCTCACTCAACAACCTGCCTTTAAAACCATATGCAGCTGCTAAGAAGAAGGTTGCCTCCTTATTATTGGGATCCTGGTCATACATCGCCTCCGCTTTTGCTATGGTCTCATCCATAAATCGGAGAAAAAGCTTGTCATACTTTTTGTTCTCCATGTCCGGAATGATCTTCCACCACTGGCTCAGCCCCATCAAAAAGTAAGGCAGAGGATGCTCAGGGTAATTATAACGCATTACGGCAAACCCTCTTTCTGCGGTCTCAAAATCATAATTATACATGCTGTTAACGGCTTCAGTAATTCTAAACTGTAAGCCCTTGTTCAGCAAAAGATAGCCTGGCTCTTCTTTTATTCCTGTAGAATCCATCGGCACCTGCCCTCCATAGACCACAGAGGATAACAGCACCAAAACAACCACAAAACTTTTATTGATTTGCATAAATTTCTTTTCACAAAATTACAATGAAATCCGCTTTTCCGAAGAAAGATTTTACAGTTCCTACAAATTCCATCAAATAACAACGCTCAAATCTTTCTCTTAATTATCCTGTCCCGAAGAATTTTCTTCCCCTCCGACTTCAAGGGTTGGAAAGCATTATTCGCACACACTAAGTTTCATTCTTAACAAAAATCAGGCGAAAAAATTCCCCACAAATGAATTCAACCAACATACCATGATTTACAGTACCATTTTTTCATTTCTGAAAACCATCGCACCACTTTATCCTGGAATATGCAATCGGAATTATAATGCAAACTTAGGCTATTATAAAATAATTTGTTTCGATTAGGTTTTCGGCCTGGCTTGGGACAAACAATATTACCTACGATGAAGCTTCTGCCTCCAAGCTAACCGCTTCTCATGTAATTTCAATTCTCTGCGACTTGATCCAGCCCAAGCTATCCCAAATTCCCCACTTAGACCGGGTTCAATGATTCGTGTAATTTTATAGCAAAAAAACTAAAAACAACGTTTTTTAATGAGGACATTAGTTAAACAAAAAAGTGGCTAAAATTAGTTTTTTTCGGCCAAAAAAAGCTTTTAATGGGGCCCAAATTTTTATTAATGCGATAAATCCTGTATTCTCGTAATATAAAAAAAACCAACTAGATTCAATTAAAGCAGAGAGTAAAATGAAGAGAATCAGCATCATAGCACTTTTCACCTGTACCACCTTATCGATCACCACTTATGCTCAAAATACACCTGAGCTGGAAAAGCCTCAAAACTCCCTGAATGGAGGCACCATTGAGAGCCAATTTGATTACTTAAATTCCGCCTCAAACAACTGGCAGGAGTATAAGGTAGTGAAGAAGGCCAACTTGGACAAAATCAAATCCAACATCATGGATTCCTTAAAAGTATTCAAGGATCAAATCATTGAAAAAAACGATAAGATCAACGCCCAAAAGTCCAAAATAGATGAACTTAACACAGGGATTCAAAGTGCCGAAAATGAATTAAAATATGCGCTTGAGGCCAAAGACAGCTTCTCCATATTAGGATTGCAAGTATACAAAACGACATATAGTACCATCATGTGGAGCGTCATCATCGCCCTGTCATGTGGCTTGGCCTTCTTTATATTGAGGTATTCTAAAAGTCATAAGGTAATTACTGAAACCAGAAAAGACCTTATGGAAACCAAAGAGGAATTTGAAGCCCACCGTAAAAACACTCTTGAAAGAGAACGTAAGCTAAAAAGACAACTAGTAGATGAAATGAACAAAAAACAAGGAATTACCTCCTGATTTTTGCATTTAGGGGGGAAATGCTCCTCCCCCTTTTTCCTCTTCCAATCATCTACTTTTTAAAAATGGTTAATTTCCCCTTATTTCCTGAATATTTTTTTATTTTCGCCTTTCACAATTAGTGTAAATCAAACATGATCAATTACAAAAAAATCAATGACCTAACAGGGTGGATTGTATTTTTAGTAGCAACATTTGTTTACCTGCTGACAATTGAAGAAACTGCCAGTTTCTGGGATCCAGGAGAATTTATTGCCGTTGCTTACAAACTTCAAGTACCACATCCCCCAGGTGCCCCATTTTTCCTGCTTATTTATAGAATGTTCTCCTTCTTTGCATTTGGAGACCCGCTTGAAATTGCCTATTGGATGAATGCTGGGAGTGCCTTATTCTCCGGACTTACGATTTTATTCCTTTTTTGGTCCATCACTTTGCTTGGCCGAAAACTGTTTCGACTAGAAAAAGGCAAGGAAAGTAAAGGGCATACCATTGCCATAATGGGCGCTGGCATCGTCGGTTCCTTGGTTTATACTTTCTCGGACAGTTTTTGGTTTTCAGCGGCGGAATCTGAGGTGTATGCGATGTCTTCCTTCTTTACCGCTATTGTCATTTGGGCATTTTTGAAATGGGATGTCATAGAAAACCCAAAGGACGAAAACCGCTACATGATCTTTATCGCCTATCTGGTAGGACTTTCCATAGGTGTCCACCTGCTAAACCTGGTTACTCTACCTGCTTTGGCACTAGTGGTTTACTTCAAAAAGTACCGATCCCCTAATCTCAAAGGTGCCTTAGTGGCATTCCTATTAGGAGGAGTGGCTTTGGTGATCATAAATAACATCATCATTCCAGGGCTTCCTTCTTTAGCGAGTTCAGTAGAAATTTTCTTTGTGAACAATTTAGGGCTTCCCTTTGGATCAGGAGTCATATTCTTCATTGCCCTGTTTTTGGGAGGCCTAATTGCAGCAATCATCTATTCCATCAAAATGAAAAAAGCAATACTGAATACCATTTTGCTTTCCCTGACATTTATTTTGATTGGATATGGGTCCTATGCCCTCATCGTGATCCGCTCCAATGCCAACCCTCCTATCAATGAAAATGCTCCTAAGGATGTGCTCAGTGTCGTGAGCTATCTTAAGAGGGAACAATATGGCTACCGGCCTTTGCTGCATGGCCAATACTTTACCGCTGAGGTGGTTGACCAAAAAGAAGGCGCACCGGTTTATGCCAAGGGAGAAGACAAATATGAAATTGTTGACTATGGCATTGTCAACGAATATGATCCGGAAAAGACCACCATCCTTCCAAGGATATATTCTACTCAGCCAAACCACCAAAGCATCTATAGATCCAAATTAGGACTTCGAGAAGGGGAGGAACCTACATTTGCTGACAATATTTCCTTTATGCTTTCCCATCAGCTGGGACATATGTATTGGCGTTATTTTATGTGGAACTTCTCCGGCAGGGAAAGTGATATCACTGATGCCCCTTCATTGAACTTATTAACAGCATTTGATGATTATCCTGACTTTATAAAAGACAATAAAGCCCACAATAATTACCTGATGCTCCCATTGATCCTGGGGATTATTGGCTTGTTTTTCCAGGCCAAATATGACAGCAAGTCTTTCTGGCTTACCATGATGCTCTTCCTGATGATGGGTGTGGTCCTTGTGCTTTACCTCAATTCCCCACCTGTGGAGCCTAGGGAAAGGGATTATATTTATGTCGGTTCATTTTATGCTTTTGCCATATGGATAGGCATGGGGGTTCTGGCCATAGCGCATGGAATCGGGAAACTCAACAAAAATTTTGCCATGGCTTCAATTTTGGCAACTCTAATAGCTTTCCCGGTACCGGTAATAATGGCCAATCAAAACTGGGAAGATCATGATCGATCAGGTCGCTATTTCTCGGTTGATTCAGCAAGAAACTTCTTAGCTTCCTGTGAAGAGAATGCTATTCTGTTTACTGGCGGGGACAATGATACTTTCCCTCTTTGGTATGTACAAGAAGTGGAAGGATTTAGAACTGATGTGCGGGTAATTGTACTGAGCTACTTCGATACCGACTGGTATGTGGAGCAAATGACCCGTCCTATCAACAAGTCCGCTGCTCTTCCATTCTCCCTGGAGAAAAAGAACTTCAAAAGAGGCACCAACGATGTTCTCTATGTAAACGAAAGGCAGGGATTAAATGCCATTTCTGCAAGGGAATACTTAAAGCTGCTTAAAAACGAAAGTGATCTGCTTAAACTAACTTCAAGTTATAAAAGCACCATTTATCAAGTTCCGTCTAGGAACCTGATCCTGGACATAGACTCTGTAGAAGTGATCAAAAAAGGCATTATACCTGAAGACATGGAAGACTTGGTGATCGATCAAATGAATTTGAGGGTCAAAGGACGTTACCTAACCAAAGGCAGCCTGATGTTGCTGGACCTTATCACCACCAATAACTGGGAAAGGCCGATTTACTTCAATAACACATCACTTTCTTCCATAGGCTTTGACCTAAGAAACCATGTGGTCCTGGAAGGGTTAACTTACAGGTTACTTCCAGTACAAAAACCGGACAATGTGGATGAATACTTGGTCAATACAGATCTGGCCTATGAAAATGTCACTGAAAACTTCGCTTACAGGGGCATGGACAATCCTGACAATTACTTTGATGAAGAATACAGGAGATTCACTTCAAACCATAGAAGCACGCTAAATAGCATCACTTCCGCACTTCTTAGTGAAGGTGATATAGAAAGAGCAGCAGAAGTCCAAAAGCTAAGTTTGGAAAAATTCCCGAATGAAGCCATCCCGTATGACCTTTCAAACGGCCAATCCGTTATTTACCTTTTCGAGATGGGTGAAGATGATTTAGCACTGGATATTATTGAAAAACTATCCGAAAAATCTATCCAAACATTGGAATTCTACAGAGATAAAGGCCGTCCAATGGACAGAGAGGCTATGATTTCCTTGGAGATGATGCGTTTCTTCGTACCTCTTCTAGAAGAAAGAGGCTATGATGAACTGGCGACCAAAGTCCAAAACAACCTGGACAAAATACTTGGTCCGTCCGGTGGTTCCTCTGGAGGAGCATTACTAAACAGAAAATAAAAAAAGCGGCTTAGGCCGCTTTTTTTATTTTCTTAATTGCATATGCAATATCGGGTAAGGATTCCCCTGCTGATCTTCCCAAGAACGGTTGACCACTTCAAAACCAAGGTGCTGATAAAAGCC
>Ga0207773_100292_pt1 | contig 26014 bp, 27 predicted proteins | sample TtaePargueraPR_2_FD_187281 | JGI IMG/M metagenome (GOLD analysis project Ga0207773, IMG submission 187281) | Aerobic enrichment media microbial communities from Bioluminiscent Bay, La Parguera, Puerto Rico - Tt and M1 (3) (SPAdes) | ecosystem: Environmental > Aquatic > Marine > Unclassified ...
GATGCCGGCCGCCGTCTCCACAAGCGACACGCCCGAGTTGATCACACCCCGGCCGTCACACCGAGTTACATAGACAAAGCCCGGTTCCGAATCGGCGGACCCCTTTCGGGAAGTCCTCCTGGTCTTCCAGGTAGGCGACCTGCGCACCGCCGAGCAGAGTGGCGATGACGAATGCGCCAGTCAGACCGGCGTGCAGCCCGGCCCGCTGCGGAATCACCCGGATGTGCACGTTGTAGCGGTGGCCGATGTCGACCAGGTGCTCCAACTGGTCCTTCATGAAGACCGGGTCGCCGATATGCAGCGCCGGCTCGCCGATCAGGGCGACCAGCGCCGCCGGCTCGGCCCGCTCCAGAGCGGCCGTTTGCCGGCCCAGTCGGATCGCCACCAGCTCCTCGACCTGCTCCGGCGTGTGCTGACCGGCGGACAGGATCGCCCGCGCGTACGCCTCGGTCTGCAGCAGGCCGGGGACCAGGGTGGGCTCCACGGTCCGCAGCAGCACCGACCGCTTCTCGTTCTCCACCCACGGCCGTAACCAGGGGGCCACCGCCTCACCACGCGCGTCGCGGGCCAACTCCTGGATGCGGGTGCCGGTGCCGAACAACAGGTCCAGCGCGACGGCGGTGGTGTCCTGCGGTGCCGACTTGCCGTTCTCGAAATTGCCGATGGCCGAGCCACTGATGTGGACCGCCGCCCCGACCGCGTCCTGCGTCATGCCGCGTGACATTCTTTCACGTCGCAGCAGGTCACCAAGCTCATTGACCATGTCGCCCTCCCAGGCAGATCCGGCCGACCCCGATGGGTGCCAGTAGGCAACCGAAACCTATCCACACTGGTGTGCGGAAGTCCAGGGTGGAGAGGCCGAATGTTCGCCGACAGTTTCGAGGGAGATGAATCAGTGGACCGATACGGCGGTGATGGGGCAAGGACGGATACGCGGAACGAGTTGATCAATTGTGAGTTGATCAACTCCGGGCCGACTCCGGGGCGGCCGGCGTTGCCGCATCGCATTCCCGGCGACATCGACATCGCCCAGGACCCGCGCTTCCGGCTGACGGTCACCAGCGGCCGGCCTGAAGCCGGCCGGGGGCAGGCAGATCTGCCGGCGCAGGTGCTGGAACGGGCGCGGGAGACCGCCGCCGCGCACCTGCCGACCCGGACGGCGCAGTGCCGGGCCTGCGACGGGCCTGCGCTGTGCGAGCCGTTCACCAAGGCACTGGCCGTCCTCGACCGCTGGGACCAGCCGCGGGCGCGCCGCATGCGCACCGTCGCGCAGTACGCCGGCCTGTGGCCCGACGGCTACGTCCACGACGGCCACGGCCGCGACGACCACGACGACGACGGATCGGACACCTGATGCCCGCCGACGAGCGGACGCCCGCACACGGTTCTACGCCCGCCGTGGACCTGCTGCGCGTCGGTGACACGCTGCATCTGGGCAAAGCCGACTGGGTGTACGGCGACCGACCGATGACCGTCCGGGTCGCCGACATCCGCTACGGCCACGACACCGACGACTCCCCGGTGATCGGCGTCCTCGCCACCGTCGTCGACGCCGGACGCGACGGCCGGATGGTCGCCATCGCCGTCTACCGCAGCGCCCTGACCAGGTCCGGCGTGTTGCAGCGGCGGCACCGCCCGGTCAACGGCGTCGCCGCCGAACTCGACCTGCCGCCGGCCTGATCCGCCGGGGCCGCACCCTCGGTTCGGCTGCCCAGTTGGCAGCCGAACCGCCACCGGAGTGGCCGGGCCCGCGGCGGCAACCGCCCGCCCGGCCACTCCGTCGCCAGCCTGTTCTTCCGCTTTCCCATCAGGAGGTACGCCATGGACATCTGTGCACTCACCAGCGCCGCGCTGCTCGGCTATCTCACCGGGTTGTTCTCATTCAAGGTGAAGAGCCGCTGGTGCCCGCGATGCGGCGAACTCACTACCGCCACCATCCCGCGACCACCGCGCTGAACCCCACCGGCCGCCGCCGGTCAGAAAACTGTCGCGAATCTGATTCGGCTCGACTCTGGTGTCGATCTTCGATTGTTGATGCGATGTCGTTATCGCTGTCGATCATGTCGACCCTGGCCGTACTGATCACCGGAGGCGCGAGTGACGCAGTTGTCGATCTTCGGTCCCGGTGATTCCGGTCCAGCGGCGAAGCCGACCGGCGACAGTGCCGTCGAGATGAGGGTGCTCGTCACAGTGAAGGCGGCGCCCAACCCGTCCGAGAAGTACGGCGAGACGGTATGCGTGGCAGGAGTGCGCATGGACTGGGCCGAGCGCGGATGGGTGCGGCTGTACCCCATCAACTTTCGGCATCTCGACAGTGACGACAAGTTCCGCAAGTACGACGTGATTACCATCAGGGCCAAGCCCGCCCGGCAGGATCAGCGCCGGGAGAGCTGGAACCCGCTGATGGACTCGGTTCAGCCAGTAGATTACCTGGAGCCGTGGCGTCGCCGCCGAGAATGGCTCGACCCCTATGTCGAGGACTCGATGTGCCGGCTCAACCGGGATGCCCGCCAGCGACCTGACGCACAGTCGCTGGCCCTGGTGCGGGTGACCGATGTGTCACGCCTGCAGTTGGTCGCCCATCCTGGCTGGAGCAAGGATGAGCAGGCCAAGATCGACGCGTACGTGAACCAACTCGACCTCTTCGTCGGCCAGCGACGCACTCCGCTGGAGGCACCGCGCATGAGGGCGTTCTACCACTATCGGTGTGCCGACCGAGGCTGCCGTGGACACCGCCAGGGCCTGCTCGACTGGGAGCTGGTGGCGTTCCAGCGAAGGCACAGCGGCAGCTCCGACGCCGCGTTGGCCGACGCCATCCAGGCGAAGTTCCTGCATGAGCTCTGCGGTCCAGCGCGAGATGTCGCCTTCTACGTTGGCAATCAGGCCAAACGAGCGCACGTCTTCAGCGTGCTGGGGGTGTACTGGCCGCCTCGGCGCTGAACAGCTCGTAAACACGCCGCAGGATCACCTGACGGTGGCAGCGGTGCCCGTCAGCCTCGAAGCACAGCACCGCCACCCGTTCGATCCGTCCGGTCGCCGCCAACCCGTCGAGACACGCTGCGGCGTCCGGTTCGTCGAGGAGCCCGGCGAAGGCGGCACGGGCCTGGGCCAGGGCTTCGGGCGGCCCTGCGAAGCCGGCCCGGTTGGACTTCGGGTTACCCAGTTCCCGCCGGTGCTCGTAGGCGATCCCGGCCGCGTTCAACGCCTTCGCCAGTGCCGATTTGCTGAACCCCGGCTTACGGGAGATCGGCGTCAGTCGTACGTCCACCAGGCGACTGACCCCGGCCGCGCGCAACTCCGCGATCAGCCCGTCGACACTGCGGCCTTCGTACCCGATGCCGATCAGTCCGGCTGCTGGCGAGATCACTTCCTCACCTTGCCACATTCGGTGCTGCGGTAGGTGCCCAGCGTGCCGGTGTGCCGTCGAGGCGGGCGCCTGCCCCGGCGGCACGCCGATCCCCGATCCCGCTCGACGCGGTCAGACCACCCGGACCTCGAACGTGTCCATGTCCAGCACCCGGAACTTGTAGTAGAAGTCGCCCAGGTCGCTGCCGCCCAGAGAGTTCTGGGCTGCCGGGATCATGCAGGCACTGAACCCACCGGAATCGCCCTGTGCCCGGGTCGGCAACCAGTGCGCCTGGCAGCTGAAGCCCTGACCGGTGTTCCAGTTGATGAAGAAGAACTGCCGGCCGTACGGCTGCATCGACGCGCCCTGGTAGGTCGACGCGAACGGGTACTCGTCGCACTGCATGCCGGCCGGCCGGGGATAGTTGGGCCCGGTCGGGCAGGCCGCCGCCCGGTTCGCCTCCCGCAGCGCGTCGCTCTGGCTCCTGGTCAGGACCCGCGGCAGGCCGTAGTTCAAGGACAGCCGGATGTGGTAGGCGTAGTCCGGGTAGCGCGAGGACGGGATCTCCAGCACCGGGCGCACCGTCTCGTAGACGCAACCCGACGGGTAGCCGCCGAGCGCGATGTCGCAGCGGTGCGCTCCCGGCGTGGTGATCAGGGAATTGCTCGTCCCGTTGACCCACAACGAGTTGGCGAACCAGAACTTGATGCCGCCCTGTGCGGCCCACCGGACACCACTCATCGGGCTGGAGAAGTAGCCGGCGGCCGAGTGGGTGACACCCGGCATCGCCGTCCCACCGATCGGGGTGCTGCCGGTCACCGTACAACTGGCCAGACACTGCGGTTCGGCGTACATGTACGTGCCGGTCACGGCCGCGCCGGCGTTCTGCCCGGTGACGTAGTCGGCCCGGTAGTGGAACGACTGCGACCAGCGTAGCGACGAGTAGTCGAGCGTCGTCAGGCTCGACACTGTGTAGCCGATCGTGCCGATGATCTGGCCACTGGGCACCAGGAAGATCAGCAGTACGCCGTCCTCGACGACGCACGAGGCGGCCCGGGTCTTCGTGGTGCTCCCGCCACAAATGTCGACGGCGAGCGACCGACCGCTTCCGTCCGTACGGTCGGCGGAGCCGTCCTTGCGTACGGTCGTCCTGCGCAGGCAGGTCGCCGGCCCGGACGCGCCGGCGGCCGCCAGCCGCGTCGCGTCGCGCGCGATGTCGTCGCCGCACTCCGGCGTGCCCGCGTCGACCGTCCCGGCCGCCTCTACGGTCGACGCCGACGGCACGGCCCCGCCCGTCTCCGACACCGGTACCGCCGACGCCGATGTCACCGGCAGGACCGCCGCCACCAGCCCCAGTACCACCCCGGCGATCCCGATCCTTCTTTTGTCCACCTTAGATTCTCCCTCCACCACGGCGTTGGGTGAGGATAGGCGCACATCTCTGGACATTCTCTGGTCAATCGATGGCCGGCATCCCTACACTTCCGGCGTGCTGGTGGTCCGGGTGCTCGGCCGACTACGCGTGTGGCACGGCGCAAGCGAGCTGGACATCGGCCCACCGGCCCGCCGCCACATGCTCGGCCTGCTGGCGCTCAACGCCGGCCGGCTGACCACCCGGCGTGAACTGGTCGAGTCGATGTGGGGCGAGCGGCCACCGTCCAGTGCGATCAACGTGCTGCACACCCAGGCCAAGCACCTGCGGCGGCTGCTCGACCCGCAGCGCGTCCCGCGTGACCAGGACGGCGTGCTGTCGACCGTCGGCGACGGATATCTGCTGCGTCTGCCGGAGGACGCCCTGGACCTGCACCGGTTCCGACGCGCGGTGCGGGCCGCGCAGGCGGCGGCCGACCAGGGTGACCCGGGACGCGCGGTGACGCTGCTGCGCGACGCATTGCGGCTGTGGGAGGACGACCCGCTTTGTGACGTGCCGGCGCTCGACGACCACCCGACCGTCTGGAGGCTCAAATCGGAACGCCGGCAGGCCCAGCTGTCCTACTGGGGTCTGGCGCTGCGGGTCGGCGACGCGGCCGAGGTCGTCGCCGCGCTGACCGCCGAGGCCGCCGCGCATCCACTCGACGAGGCCGTGCAGGCGATGCTGATCCGGGCGTACCAGGCCACCGGTCAGCGGACACTCGCGTTCGAACGCTACGCGGCGACCCGGCACGCGCTCGCCGACGAACTGGGCGTCGAACCCGGGGCGGAGCTGACGCAGGCACACCGGCACCTGCTCGACGGGTCCGGCGACAGTCCGACGCTGCCCGTTCCGCGCCAGCTGCCGGCGCCGGTGCCGGACTTCGTCGGCAGGACCGGCGAGCTCGGCCAGCTCGACGCCGTGCACGCCAGCGGTACCTGCGGTGTCGTGGTGATCTGCGGTACGGCGGGGGTGGGCAAGACCGCGTTCGCCGTGCACTGGGGCCACCGGCGCCGGGCCCGGTTCCCGGATGGCTGGATCCACCTCGACCTGCGGGGCGACGAGGCGGAACACGCGGTGACGGCACACGAGGCGCTGGGGCGGCTGCTCGCCGCGCTCGCGGTGCCCGACGCCGAGATCCCGTCCGACACCGGCGCGCGGGCCGCCCGCTGGCGGACCGCGACCGACGGCCGCCGACTGTTCGTGCTGCTGGACAACGTCGCCTCGGCCGACCAGGTCCGACCGTTGCTGCCCGGTAGCCCCGCCGCCCTGGTGGTGGTCACCAGCCGGGACCGGCAGGCCGCGCTGGTCGCCCTGCACGGGGCGTACCGGATCGAGCTCGACCTGCTGCCGCCGTCGGACGCCGCCGGGCTGCTCACCAGGCTGCTGGACGACCGTGCCGGCACCGATCCGGCCAGCGTCGACTCGCTCGCCGCGATCTGCGCCCGACTGCCGCTCGCGTTGCGGCTGGCCGCCGAGTACGCCGCGGCGCAGGCGCACCTGCCGCTGGCCGGGATCGTGTCGCAGCTGCGTCAGGCCAGCCCGCTGGACCTGCTGGACGCGGGCGGTAGCGCGGCGATCCGGCACGTCTTCGGCTGGTCGTACCAGCGGTTGGACCCGCCGACGCAGCGCCTGTTCCGGCTGCTGAGCCTGCACCCCGCACCGTACTGCACGCTCGCCTGCGCGGCTGCCCTGTCCGGTGCCGACGAGGTCGCCACCGGACAGCTGATGCGCCGACTGACCAGCGCCCACCTGATGCGGTGCGATCCGCTGGGCCGCTACGCCTTCCACGACCTGCTGCGGGCGTACGCCGCCGAACTGAGCCTCACCACCGATGAGCCGGCGGACCGCGACGCGGCGGTCGACCGGCTGCTGACCCGCTACGTCGACACCGCCGTGGCCGCGAGCGACGCACTGCACCCGGAGTGGAGCGCGAACTGGCAGCGCGCCGGGCTCGCGCTCAAGCCCGGTGGCGAGCGGCTCTCCCCGGACGCCGCGTTGGCCTGGTTGGACGGCGAACTGCTGTCGTTCGCCGCGATCTGCCGGTTCGCCCGCCGGCACGGGCGGCCGGAGTACGCGGTGAAGCTGGCCGCCGCCGTGTACCGCTACCTGGAGGCGGGGTACGGCGTCGAGGCGACGGCGATCCACGAGCAGGCCATCGACGCCGCCTGCGAGCTCGGCGACCTGGCAGCGGAGGCGCATCTGCGGACCAACGCGGCCGTCGTCGAACGGCTGCTCAGCCGCTATGCATCGGCGGCCGCCGAGCTCGGTCGGGCGTTGGAGCTGTGTCGCCGGACCGGCAACCGGCACAGCGAGGCACGGATCCTGTCCAACCTGGGCATCGTCGAGGAGCGGTTGGGTGAGCTGGCCTCGTCGGCTGCCCGGCACCACGAGGCGGTCGCGATCTACCAGGAGATCAACGACGCGCACGGCCAGGCCTCGGCGCTGACGAACCTCGGCAACCTCGAGTCCGCCGCTGGCGATCATGCCTCGGCAGCGGAGCGGTTCCTGGCCGCGCACGACATCTTCGCCGCCCTCGGCGCGCGGACCGGTCAGGCCATCGCGTTGACCAACCTCGGTGACGTCCACATCGCGCTCGGCGAGGACGTCCTCGCCGCCGGCCGGCTACGGGAGGCACTCGTCCTGTTCCGGGAGATCGGGCACCGTGACGGCGAGGCGACCGCCCTGAGCAACCTCGGGACGGCGCTCAGCCGGCAGGGGCTGCACCAGGAGTCGATCGGATCCCTTCAGGAAGCGCTGGGGATCTTTCGTGACACCGGGAACCGGTACGGCGAGGCGAGCGTGCTGAACGCGATGGGCGACGCCCTGTCCGCCCTGGGGCGCGACGACGATGCGGTCGAGCGGTACCGGTCGGCGTTGGCGATCGCCGGCGAGACCGGCGACTCCGACGAGCGGAACCGGGCGGTCTCCGCGCTCGCCAGGATCGGTACGGACCGACCGACGGCCTAGTCGGGCCCGGCGAACGTCACGCCTGTTCAATCTGGCCCGGTCAAGGAGCGGACTGGAACGCCCGTCCGATCGCGGTCGGCTGGCTGCCGCTGCTGAACAGTCCCGTGCGGTCCCGGTCGGTGGCGGGCAGCCCGAACCACGCGTACCGCTGCAGGTAGGGCAGGCCGGCGAGCATCTCGGTCGCTGCGTTCAGGAACGCGGCCTGCTGCTGCTCGCTCGGGAACTGCGCACCGCCAGCGGCGAACCGGATCAACGCGAACTCGGTCAGCCAGATCGGCTTGCCGTACCGCCGGTGCACCGCTTCGATGTACTGCCGCAGCTGGTTCACCGCGTTGGTGGTGGTGAAGTCGCCGCCGTACCAGTGCAGGGCGATGAAGTCGACCCGCAGCCCGCGCTGGCGCGCCCCGGACATGAACCGGTCCAACCATCCGCCAGCGTCGGCACCGCCCCACGCCACCGCCGGGCTGCCCAGAACGGCGCCGGTGGCCTCCAACTGCGGCCACAGGTCGAGCGCCTGCTCGACGTCCATGTTCGACTGCTCGGCCAGGTCCGGCTCGTTGAAGCCGAGCAGGTAAGGCCCAGCCGCCTTGGCCCGGGCCAGCTCGGTCGGGGTGACGCTGCCAGGACCCCAGATCATCGGTACGAAGGTGACGCCGGGTGGGGTCTTGATTCCGGGGTGCTGCGTACTCCAGGTGTAGTACCAGCCGGCGTTCGAGCTGGCCAGCGCCTCGCTGACCCCGGTGAAGTTCCACACCCCGACGCCCTTGCGCGCCGACGACACCGCGGTCGCCGGCCCGGTCGATGCCTGCCGGCCCGGGTCGCGGGTGCTTCCAGCTGGCGCCGCCGGGTCCGGTGCGCCCGGCTGCGCCGAATCGTCCTGGCCCGTTGGCGAGCCGGAGGCAGACGGTGCAGCCGGGGCCGGCCCGAGCTGACCGGCACCGTCCGGTGTGACCACGACGTCCGAGGATTCGCTGGTCGGCCCCGGCGCGCCTGCTGCCGGATCCTGCCCGGCGGGCTGGCCGGCGCAGCCGCCGAGCAGCAGCGCGCCGGACAGCAGGAGCGCGATGACCGAACGGAAATCCGTACGGCTGGCGGACAGTGCCATTGGCGACCTCCTCGTACCGCGACGCACCTTACGCGAGGTCGTGCCCGAACGGCACCCGTGATGCGTCAGTCGGTGACCGGCGGGGCGGTCCGGGCCGCCTCGGCCAAGGCGGCCGCCGCGCTGGCGTACGGGTTGTGGGTGTAGGCGCGGGCCAGCCCACCGGGGACGGTGAAGTACTCGGCCGGCAGCTTCGCCGGATCGGTGGCGATCTCGCCGCGGCCCGGCAGGTCGTCGCTGTCGTCCCAGCCCCACGGGGCGTTCGCCGAGTTCGTCGAGCAGGCCCAGGTGCCCCGCCCGCAGTCGCCGGACGCGTCTCCGGCGAAGGTGCCCAGCTGGGCGAAGAGCTGTGGGTTGTCACGTTGGGCCCACAGGCCACCCGGCTCGAACAGGTCGATCAGCCGGTAGCGTACATCCCGGTCGTTCGGGTGCTCCGGGGTCTCGGCCACTGTGGTCGACGGGTAATAGGTCACCCCGTCGCCGACGATCCGGTACTGCGGGTGGGCCTTGAACCCGTGGCCCTTCGCCTCCTGAGCGGTCACCGGTCGCGGCAACGAGTCGTGCGGTGACGGCTGCAACTGCAGCGTCCCGTCGACCGTCTCGCGCCCCGTCGACCAGGTGCTGCCAGCCGGGACGTACGAGAAGTAGTCGCTGTGCGCGACGGTGACCGCCGCCCGCAGGATCCCGTATGTCGACCCGTCCCGTTCGACGGCGAGCAGCATCCCTTCGCCGTCGTTCTCGTGCTCGGTCTCGAAGAACGGGTGGTCCGTCCAGTCCCGGGGGTGGAAGAAGAAGTAGGTGATGAACCAGTGACTGGCCGTCTCCAGCACGCTGTAGTAGGCGTACGCGTCGAACGACACCCCGGCCCGGGCGGCGTTGTCCCAGTTGTTGCGCCCGTCGAGGTCTGCGTCGAAGTCGATCCGGGTGATGTAGTCGGAGCGTCCGCCGAGGGCGTGGCTGCCGGTGACGTCGACATCCTGGTGGTGGATGGGCGCCCAGCGGAAGGCGAGCTCGGCCCGGCTGACCGCAGCCGCCGACGGCGTGGCGGTCGCCGTTACCGCGAGGCCGGCGGCGGCCGGAATGAGCAGGGCTGCCGCTAGGCGACGGACGGCCCGACGGACGGCCCGACCGATGGGCTGGTGGACGATGCGGTCGACCTGGCTGTCGACGAGGTGACCGTGGCGGGTGTCGAGATCGGACATGTGTGCTCCCGATGCCGAGCGGCAATAGATGTCGGCAAATGTACGTGATCAACCGGACGTTGTGGGTGTCCAGTGGGCGAAGCGGGGCTTGCCGCTGGCTGAAACCGCACCCGCGCGGAGCGGTCCGGGCGGTGCCGTGGCGGATCCACAGCGATCTAGAAGGATCTGGCCGGTATATCGACCACAATCCTTCTAGATCGCGACGGTTGGGCTCGGCTGGACCCGGCTAGAACTGGCCGAAGACGGCCAGCGCCGGCAACGCCCGGCCGGAGTAGTCGAACACCGCCTGGTTCTCCCAACCGTTGCCCGACGACGGGTCGTCCGGATCCCAACCGGCACCAGATACCGCCGTCCAGGTCGGCTCCCAGTAGAAGACGCCCAGCCCGCGCCCGTTCGGCACCGCCTTGACCGCGTCGAAGACGGCCCGCAGCGCGTCGGCCTGGCCCTGCGAGCTTGCCGGATAACCGCCGGCCGAGGCGAGCGACGCGTTGAAGATGTTCGGCTCGTGGTCGTGCTGCGCCGTGGTGAACCCGTACGCGGTCTCCACCACCACGACCGGCCGCTGGTAGCGCGACGCCAGATCGTTGAGGTTGGTGCGCAGGCTGGCGATCGAGCCGTGCCAGTAGAGGTAGTGCGACACCCCGATCACGTCGAACGGCACCCCGCGCGAGGTGGCCTGGTCGAACCACCAGCGGTGCTGACTGTTGTTGCCACCCTCGGCCAGGTGCAGCATCACCTGAGTGGAGCCGTCCACCGCCTTGACCGCCTGCGCCCCGGCGGTCAGGAACGTCGCCAGGTTGGCCCAGTTGTTGCTGCGCCCCTCCGGCCACAGCATGCCGTCGTTGATCTCGTTGCCGACCTGCACCATGTCAGCGGTGGTGCCCTGCGCCTGCAGCGCGCTCAACACGTCGTACGTGTGGCTGTAGACCGCGTCGCGCAGTTGGTTGACGCTGTAGTTCGCCCAGGCCCGTGGTTTGTACTGCTTGCCCGGGTCGGCCCAGGTGTCGGAGTAGTGGAAGTCGACCAGCAGTCGCATCCCCTGCGCCTTCGCCCGAGCGGCCATGGTCAGCACCCGGGTTTTGTTGTTGTAGCCGTCGGTCGGGTTCACCCACACCTTCAACCGGGCGTAGTTGACGCCGGCCGAGCGCAGCAACTGCACTGCGTCCCGCTGGTTGCCGGCGGCGTCCCGGTAGACCGCGCCCCGGTCCTCGTTCTTGGCCAACGTCGAGAAGTCGGCGCCGACCATGAAACCGCCGGGTACGCCCGGATTGCCGGTCGACCCGCCGGTGAACTCCACATCGTCCACATTGATCCAGTTCCCGGCGCGGGCGTTGGAGACGAAACTGACCGTGCACTGCCCGTTGGTCACCGTCGTGGAGACCGAGATCTGCGTCCAGTTGCCGGTGGTCGGGATGGCGACCCGGGCCTCGGCGCCGCCGCAGTTGCGCAGCGCCATGAACGCCTCGACCTGCCCGCCGCCGGAGCGCACCCAGGCCCGTGCCGTGTAGGTGCCGTTGGCCAGCCCGGACAGGTACTGGTACGTCTCCACCTGGTAGGCACCGGACGCCCAGTGCGACAGCCGGTAGCTGCCGGAGCGTCCGCCCCACTCGGTGTAGCTGGCGCTGGTGTGCCCGGACCACGAGTACTCGCCCCAGCCGGCCGGGGCCTGGGTGCCGCCGTTCGCCTCGAAGCCGCCGTTGGTCAGCGTCGTGGCGGCGTGCGCGGCTCCGTGCGTACCGCCGGCCAGGCCGACGCCGAACGCGGCCGCGCCGGTCGCGGCCACCGTGAGCAGCGCGAGCGCCGTGCGTCCGAAAAATCCACGGGTACGGATGGTCATCGGTTGCCTCCCTTGTCACGTGCCACGGGTCGGCGAAGACCCGCAGGCCGGGCTGTGCCTTTCCGGAGTAGTCGGTCCGGGTCTCCTCCCGGCAGATGACGCCCAGCCTTTGGCCGCCCGGTGCGGCGGCGGAACGGACCGACCCAGGGAGCGCTCACAGAATCATCACTGTCGATCCCTGTCAAGACGTGTCCGCCGCCCCTGGCGTACCACCCGCACCTCGCCGGCCGGCACTGTCGGCGGCTCCGACGACTCCGAGGCAGCCACCGCGTCGCTGCCGCCGCTGACCGAACTGGTGGTACGCGGGCAGCGCCTGACCATCCGTGCCCGGATCGGGTCTGCCGGGCGGCATCGGATCTGGCAGGCTGGTAACTGTGCTGACGGTGCCGGTGCGGCAGCTCGGGGAGACCGAGCGTGGGGCGGTGGAGCGGATCCTCGACCTCGACCCCTATGCCGCGCCGCAGGTCGCGGAGCGGATCGCCGCGCGCGGGCTGGCCTGGTGGCGTACGGACGGTCGGGTCTTCGGCTACGGGCCGCGCCGGCAACTTGAGTCGCTGTGCTGGCTCGGCGGGCACCTCACCCCGGTGCACGCCTCCCCGGCCGCGGTCGCGGCGTTCGCCGACCGGCTCGCCATCGAGGAGCGGGTCTGCTCGTCGATCGTCGGCCGGGCCGACGCCGTGCTCGGGCTGTGGGAGCGGATCGGCGGGCAGTGGGGGCCGGCCCGGGAGATCCGCGCCGACCAGCCGCTGCTGGTCGCCGACCGGCCGCCGGCGGTGCCGGCCGACCCGGGGGTACGCCTGGTCCGGTCCGACGAGATCGACCTGCTCTTCCCGGCGGCGGTGGCCATGTACACCGAGGAGGTCGGTGTCTCCCCGGTCGCCGAGGACGCCGGGCGCGGCTACCGGCGGCGGGTCGCCGAGCTGGTGCGGGCCCGTCGCACGTACGCCCGGGTCGTCGACGGCACGGTGGTCTTCAAGGCCGAACTGGCCGTCGTCACCCGGCACACCGCGCAGGTCCAAGGGGTCTGGGTCGATCCGATGTGGCGCGGCCGTGGGCTGGCCACCCCGGCGATGGCGGCGGTGGTCCGCGACGCGCTGCGCCGGGTCGCGCCGACCGTCAGTCTGTACGTCAACGACTACAACACCGCCGCCCGCCGGGTCTACGACCGGTGCGGTTTCCGTCGGGTCGGCTCCTTCGCCACCGTGCTCTTCTGAGCCCTGCCGTGCTCGGGCCTGCCGCGCTCGGGCCTGCCGTACCCGGCGTCGGCACGGTCTCCAGCTACGCCTGACCGTTCAGCGGCCACGGAACCGCGTCAGACAGTGGTACTACTCTGTTGGGCGTTCGTCCAGGACGAACGCCCAATGAGGTTGGGGAGCCTGAGCGGGCCGGGGTGTCGGCCGGGGCGGCGCAGCGCATGCGCGTACCGGCTGGTGCCGGCCAGCCAACCTGCCCGGCAGATCCGTCAGCGAAAGGCGACCCGATCGTGGTACACGGTTACCGGGAATTCGTCCGTCGCCAACGCGCCGAGTTGCACGCCGGCAGCACCCTGGTCACCACCCGGGCCGGTCTCGTGGAGTACGGGGAGGCCGGTCCACCCGCTGGCCGGGCGGTGCTGCTCTTCCCGGGCGGCGGTGGCGGCTACGAACAGATCCACCTGCTCGACTCACTGCCCGACCTCGGCTGCCGGGTGATCGGTTGGTCGCGACCCGGCTACCTGCGCACCCCACTCGATGTCGGACGGACGTTCGTCGAGCAGGCCGACGCCGCCAAGGCACTACTCGACGAACTCGAAGTCGGCACAGTAGTCGTCTACGGCATCAGCGGTGGCGGACCGATCGCCATCGAATTCGCCCGCCGCTATCCCGAACAGGCCGAGGCGCTCATCCTCGAATCCGCCGTCACCCGCCACTACGCTCCCGCCATATCGCCCATCGCCAAGACGATCTACCTGAGCCCGTTCGGGACCTGGCTGACCGCCCAAGTCGTCCAACGCCTCCCCCGTGCGGCCCTGCACGACTTCGTCCGCCAGGAGTCCACCCTCGACCGGCAGGCCCGCCGCGCGACCGTCGACTGGATCCTCGCCGACGACCGACGTCTGGCATACGCCAAAGCCGTCATGGCGGCACTCACCCCGTTCGAGGACCGCGCTGCCGGGCTGGACAACGACCTTCGGCAGTGGGCCAGGCTGGACGACTCAACCACCGCCGGCATCACCTGCCCAACCCTGATCCTGCACGGCACCCACGACGGCGACGCCGACCCGGCCCACGCCCGCCACGCCGCCACCACCATCCCGCAAGCCACCCTGCACCTGGTCCCCGGCGGCTGGCACCTGCTGCCTCTGTCGATCAACGGCACGACCACCCGACAAGCCAGGTCCACGTTCCTAGCCGAGTGACACCCGGTAGAGCCGGCCCACCGTGGCACACGGATCCGGGGTCACCCGGGCGGCGGTGGCGAGCAACGACCGTGGCTCGTCGTGTCGCCGGACGGTCCGCGGATCGGCGTCCGGCGGCAGGGGCAGCAGGTAGAGCTGGTTGATTCCCCAGGTGGCGATCCAGTCGCGCCGTTTCGCGACCGGGATGTCGGCGAAGTTGTCCGGGAAGAACGCCGTCCGTCGGCCGGTCAGGGCGCTGTGTCGGCCCACCTCCGTGCTGGTGACGATGGTCAGCGTCCCGTCGCTGCGGCAGCGCCGCAGCTCCTGCTCGACGACGCCACCGGTGAGGCTTTCCGGGTCCGCCGGCACGGTGGTGAGCTGGTATCCGAGCGCCCAGCCGACCGGCAGCGTCAGCAGCAGCACGCCGACGGTATGCCCGGTCCGCCGCCCGGTCAGCCGGGCCGGGGCCGGCGTCCGCCAGATCAGCACGACGGCGGTCAGCAGCGTCAGCAGTACGGCCAGGCTGAGATAGCGTCGGCTCAGGTACCCGGTGCTGAGCTCGGAGAAGGCGACCTGTGCGGTGCAGGCGGCCAGCGCGGCCAGGCCGACCAGCAGCCATCGCGGCCCACGGCGCAGCGGTCTGCGGCCGCGGCGCAGCTGTAGCCTGCGGCCGCGGCGTAGCAGCAGGCCGGCGGCGACGGCGGTGGCCACGACGGTGGGTGCCCAGACCGCGGCCTTGGCCGCCTGCAGGACCGCCGCCGGCGCGTTGCCGGCGAGCCGGGCCAGCCAGCCGACCGGGTCGTCGGTGGCGGTCGGAAGCTGATCGACGTCGATCACGTCGGTGACGTACAGCTGCGGCACGGCCAGCGCGATGATGCGGTTGTCCGCCGGGAACGGCGTACCGAAGTGGGCCAGCCCGTAGACCGCCCACGGTGACATCACGAGGGTGAAGACCAGGCCGGCCGGCGCCAGCCAGCGCCAGTCCCGGCGGCGGATCACGACCAGCAGCACCGCCAGGAGCAGCACCGCCGGCAGGGTGTCCGGCCGGGTGAGCACCAGGCCGCCGGCGGCGGCCCCGGCGGCCGGCCAGGCCGTCGCCGCTCGCCGATCGGTGCTGACCAGCGCGAGGACCAGCAGGCTGAGCAGCAGCCCGGCCAGCGGGAAGGTCCGCGCGGTGATCATCTCGTCGAGGAACGGCACGAAGCCGAGCAGGCCCACGGTGACGACCGGCCCGAGCCCGGGTACGCCGACGCGTCGGCCGAGCACCGACAGCACCGCTGCCATGGCCAGCACGCAGCCGGCGGCGGCCAGCAGACCGGCCTGCGGGCCGGTGCCGGTCAGCGCGGCGGTGATGCCGACCAGGATCGGCCAGAGCGGACCACAGCCCATCGAGTACGGCTCGGGCGACTGGTAGCTGTGCCGGGAGGCGATCCGGAAGAAGTCGCCGCCGAGGGTCTGGGACAGTTCGTAGTAGCGCCACGAGTCCGGGTTGTACGGCGGACCGTCCCAGTAGTAGAGCAGCAGGAACGCCAGTACGCCGACGAGCGTCGCCCAGCCGGCGGCGGGCAGCCAGTCGGGCACCGACAGGGTCCGCCTGGCGTCGACCGCGTCGCTGGTCGGGTCGTCGGTCGGGTCGTCGGTCGGGTCGTCGGTCGGTCGGCCGGTGAGCCGGGTGAGCGTGCTCACGCCCCCGCCCCGATCGTCGCCGCAGGGTCGTCCGATGTGGCCGGACGGGCCGATGCGGCCGGGCGGTCGTCCGGTGCGCCGGTCACCTGTTCACGCAGGTACGGCCCCGGCGGTCCGGCGGTACGCCCCGGTGCCCCGGCCGGTTGGCAGACCACCACGTCGCGGACCGCGTACATCGGCCGGGCCCGCACCTCGACCAGGATCCGGGCCAGGTACTCACCGAGTACCCCGAGGATCAGGAACAGACCGGTGAATCCGCCGGACACCAGGATCGCCAGGGTGGTCCACCCTTCGATGGGGTCGGACTTGACGAGGAACACCGCGACCGCGTACGCGATGCCGGCGAGCGACAGCGCGCCGAACGTCAGGGACAGCCGGTGTGCCACCCGTGGCCCGAAGTCGGAGAACGACAGCAGGATGTCGAAGGCCAGGCTCGACGTCTCCCGGTCCAGCCGCCGGCGCCCGGCGGTGTCCACCGTGGTCCGGGTGTACCGCAGGTGTTCGTGCCGGTGCCCGAGGATCGCGTACAGGGCCTTGCGGTAGCGGACCTTCTCCCGCATGGCGAGCATCGCGGCCAGCGTGCGTCGGGAGGTCAGTCTCAGACGCTCGGTACGCAGCGGGGTGTCGAGGTCGCTGTACCGGTTGACCAGGCGGTAGAACACCCGGCTGCGCAGCGGCCCGTCGTCGCCGCTGGCGGTGACGATGTCGCAGCCGCCGGTGGTGGCGCGCTCGTACATCCGGGCGAGGGTGTCCAGCGGGAAGTCCACTGTCGGGCTCTCCAGTTCGAAGACCCAGTCGCCCATCGCCCGGTCCAGCCCGGCCTTCATCCCGGCCTCCACGCCGTGCCGCCGGGCCAGCCGGACCACCACCGCGTTGAGCTGGTACCGGTCCGCGTACTCGCGCACCAACGGGGTGGGGTCGGCGGTGGCGTTGTCGTCGACCACCACCAGTTCGTGCAGGTCGAAGTGCTCGCTGAGCCAGGGCCCCAGCTGTGCCAGGAAGCTGTCCAGATCCGGGTCGTCGCGGCAGTAGAGCACGAAGCTCACGAAGGTCTGGTACGCCACAGCGCCTCATCCAGGTCGTAGATCGTGTTGACTTTCCCGCTGAACAACGTGACGAACGGAGGGTGCACGCTCTCGGTCCGGATCAGGGTGGGACGGGAGTCGTCGACCTCCGCCGTTCGCAGCACGGTCTTTACCGTGCATAGGCTCTCCACCTGGCGCAGCTGTCCGGCTGTCGGAAGGAAGCGGCGGGTCAGTGTGTGCGTGTACGGGTAGCCGCTGGCCGGCCGGGCGGGGCAGGTCCCGCAGTTGGCCAGGGCGGCCGGCGCGCAGTCCGGCGTCCGGCGCTGGCAGGGGAAGGTCGGCAGGGTGTCGGTGCTGGTCAGCCGGGGGGTGTAGGCCACCGCGCTGAGGCTGTGCCAGGGGGTGTGCCCGAACGGCATCAACGAGAAGAACGGACCGTCCAGCACGGTGACCGCCGTGTCCCGGTGGGCTGGGGCGTCGACCAGCACCATCTCGCACAGCTCGTACTTGAGCGGCACCGGCGGCAGGCCGAACGTGGCGAGCAGGGCGTTGGTGCCGGCGTAGGTCGCGTTGACGACCGCGCCGGCTTCCACCTGGGTGCCGGACCGCAGCGTCGCTCGCCAGACCGTGCCGTCGCGTCCGGCCTCGACCACGGTGTCGCCGAGGAACCACCGCAGCCGGTCCGCGTGAGCGTCGAGGCGGGCGAGCAGCGCGGCGCGCAGCGCCGGTGCATCGAAGCTGAACTCGTCGGTTTCGTACGCCGCCTCGACGGTGCCGTGCAGGAAGAACTCGGCCGGGTCGATCCGGCTGGCCGGCACGCCGACGGTGGTACAGAACTTCTCGAAGTAGGCGGCATCCACGAAGGACCCTTCCGTCGCGATCGCGTACACGCTGCGGAAGCGGTGGTTGACCGCGGTGGGGAAGTCGCGCAGGAACCGTTCGTAGTAGCTGGCTGACCGCAGGGCCGTGTACACGCTGCGTGGGTAGTGGTAGCCGTTGTGGCCGCGGGCCTGGTTGATCAGGCTGGCCCGCACCAGTGGGCGCCGGTCGATGTCGACCACCGCGACGGACCCGCCGTGGGCGAGTTGTCGCCGGGCGGCCCACAGCCCGAAGACTCCTGCGCCGAATATGAGCGTATCAACAGAAATGCCCCCTCTACCCACGGCAGAAAGCTAGCATCCATCTTGTCCCGATTTGTCGCTTAGTAAGAGGTGAGTCATGCTCACAGGTTTGGTCGGCCACACCGGCTTCGTCGGCGGCAACCTGGCCCGACAACGCGCCTACGATCTCAAGGTCAACCGGGCCACCGTCGCGGCCATCGACGGGCAGCGGTTCACCCGGCTGGTGATCAGCGCCGCCCCCGGCGTCAAATGGCGGGCGAACGCCGACCCGGACGCCGACCGCGCCGCGATCGACGCCCTGACCAGTCACCTGCGCACCACGACGGCCGACGAAGCCGTCCTCATCTCCACCATCGACGTCTACCCGCAGCCGCAGGGCGTGGACGAGACGACGTCCGTCGAACCGGCCGACCACCCGCAGGCGTACGGCCGCAACCGGCGACAGCTGGAACAGTTCGTCCAGCGGCACTACCCGCGCAGCCTGGTGGTCCGGCTGCCCGCCCTGTTCGGGCCGGACCTGCGCAAGAACCTCGTCTACGACCTGGCCACCGGGCGCACCGAGGAGTTCTGCCACCGCGACTCGACGTTCCAGTTCTACGACCTGCGGCGACTCACCGCCGACCTGGACCGGGCCGCCGCCGCCGGGCTGAGCCTGGTCAACCTGGCGACCGAGCCGCTCGCCGCGCAGACCGTGGCACGGCAGGTCTTCGGACGCACCCTGACCTGCGACACGGTGGCCCGGGTCGACTACGACATGCGTACCCGGCACGCCGCCGTCTTCGGCGCCGACGGGCCATACGTCAGCGGGCGCGACGAGACGATCACCCGGCTGCGGGAGTTCGCCGACGACCAGGCGGCAGGTGCGCGCCCGGCCGGAGAAGGCGTGCGTCCGGCCGGAGAGCGGGTGGCGGTCTGATGTCCGAGTCGACCATCAAAGTGGCGGTGAGCAACATCGCCTGGCAGCCCGCCGACGACGAGAAGGTCGCCGACCTGCTGCGCCACGCGGGAGTGGCCGGCGTCGAGGTGGCACCCACGAAGATCTGGCCGGACCTGACCGAGGTCTCCCTCGACCAGGCACGCGGGTACGGGCGGATGTGGACCCGCGCCGGCCTGCCGGTGGTCGCCGCCCAGTCGCTGCTGTACGGACGCCCCGAGCTGACGGTGTTCGGGCCGCGCCGGGAAGACCTCGTCGCGTACCTGTGCCGGGTGATCGACCTGTGCGCCGCGATGGGTGCCACCGCCCTGGTCTTCGGCAGCCCGCGCAACCGGCGACGCAACGGCCTGCCGGACGAGATGGCGGACCGGATCGCCGCTGACGTCTTCGGCCGACTGGCCCGCCGGGCACACGCCGCCGGGACGAGCCTGTGCCTGGAGGCCAACCCCGCCGAGTACGGCGCCGACTACCTGATCCGGGCGGAGGAGGCGGCGAGGCTGGTGGCGGCGGTCGACTCGCCGGGGCTGCGACTGCACCTGGACACCGCCTGCATGGCGCTGGCCGGTGACGACGCGGCGGCCAGCGTCCGCGGCTTCGCCCCGCTGCTGCGTCACGCCCACCTCAGCGAGCCCGACCTGGCGGCCGTCGGCACCCCGGACCGCGCCCACGCCGACTTCGTCGCCGCGTTGCGGGACGTCGGCTACGACCGGTACCTCAGCGTGGAGATGCGTCCGTCGGACGGCGACCCGGTCGCCGCCGTCGAGCGCGCCGCCCGGTACGCCGTGGCACTGTGCGGTGGTGAGCGGCCATGACCGGCACCCGACAGCTCGACGCCGCAGACGACCAGGTACCAGGCGACGAGGTACCGGCACTGTCCCGGAACCACGACCGGCGGATCCCGCGCCACGACCGACGTGACTTCGCCCCCCGGCGCAGCCGGTACGCGGTGGTGGTGCCGGTGCTCAACGAGGGTGAACGGCTGCGGGCGCAGCTGCGCCGGATGCACGACCACGACCACGGCCTGGACGTGCTGATCGCCGACGGGGGCAGCACGGACGGGTCCCTCGCCGACGATTTCCTGGCCGCCCACGGCGTACGGTCGGTGCTGGTCAAACGCGGTCCGGGCCGGCTCAGCGCGCAACTGCGGATGGCCTTCGCCGCGGCCCTCGACGACGGCTACCACGGAGTGGTCACCGTGGACGGCAACGGCAAGGACGGCGTCGAGGCGATCGGCCGGTTCCGGGACCGGCTGGACGCCGGGTACGACTACGTGCAGGGCTCCCGCTTCGTCCCAGGCGGCGTGGCGGTCAACACGCCCTGGGCCCGGTACCTCGGCATCCGGCTGCTGCACGCACCGTTGCTGTCGGCCGGCGCGCGGACCTGGTACACCGACACCACCAACGGCTTCCGGGGCCACTCGGCCCGGCTGCTCGCCGACCCCCGGGTCGGCGTGTTCCGCGACGTGTTCGACGCGTACGAGCTGCTGGCGTACCTGCCGGTGCGGGCGGCCCGGCTGGGGCTGCGGGTCTGCGAGGTGCCGGTGACCCGCGCCTACCCGGCGGGAGCGGTGCCGACCAAGATCAAAGGCTGGTCCGGGAACCTGGACCTGCTGGCCGTCGCCGCCCGCGCCGCAACCGGCCGCTACGACCCGGTACCCTGACCGGCCGCCACGACCCGGCACCTGACCCGGCCCGGCGGCGCAGCGCCCGGCTGAGCTCAGGCCAGCAGCAGAGTCAGGGTGAGCACGACGGCGGTGACGGTGACGGTGGCCACCAGCCCGGTCCAGCGCAGCCACGGCCGGCCGGACCCGGTCACCGGCAGCCGCCGCCAGCGCAGCACACCGGCCGCCACCCCACCGACGGCGAGCCCGGCGGCCACCGCCCACCAGCCGGCCCACACGTCGTGCCAGGCACCGGCGAGATACCCGATCAGCAGGTAGAGCAGCGCGGTCGACGCCGAGCCGATCACCTTGAGCCGGTCGGTGACCGGCAGCCACCGACGTCGGCCGCCGAACGCGGTCGCCGCCGGGGTGGCGGCGGCGGCCAGCAGCAGGACCACGGTGACGCCGATCAGCAGCGGCCCGGCCCCGGCGGCGTCGCTGTCGCTGGCCACCCCGAGCAGCGCCAGCCCGATCGGTTCGACACCCTTGTCGGTGTTGCCGAGCACCACCACACCGTCGCCGGTGGCCGGGTCGAAGCCCACATACGAGCGGAAACCGCCGGTCGCGCCGTTGTGCCAGGTGATCGCCCGACCGTCGTACGTCGTCGTGAACCAGCCGTAGCCGATCCGGCGGGTGTCGTCGTCGACGGTGAACCGGGGCTGGGCGGCGTCCGCGCCGGGCGCGGAGCCGTCGAGCAACGCGGTGACCAGCCGGGCCAGGTCCGGCGCGGTGGACCACAGGCCGATGCCGGCGCCGGCCAGCCCGGAGCCCTGCCACGGGTCGGCGACGCGGCCGCCAGCGGTGGAGCCGGTCGCCGCACCGGCCGGCGGGTCGGCCCCGTCGAGGGCGTAGCCGGTGTCGCCCATGCCGAGCGGGTCCAACAGCCGCCGCTCGACCAGCGCCGGGTAGGAGCCGGTGCCAGCCTGGTCAGCCAGCGCGATGCCGAGCAGCGCCGCACCGAAGTTGGAGTAGTGCACCTCGCCCCGGCCGTCGCCGACCCGGGCGCGGGTCAGCGCCGCGCGGATCCGGTCGACGTCCAGACCGGCGTACGGGTCGGTGCCGCGCAGCGCCCCCAGCGTCATGGTGAGCGTCGCGGTTGCGCCGACCGTCGGCAGCCGGGGCAGCCCGGACCGGTGGCTGGCCAGCTCCGCCAGGGTGATCTGACCGGCCGCCGGGTCGGCGAACTCCTGACCGGGCAGCGCTTCGGCGAGCGTGGTGTCGCCGTCAACCTGCCCGGCGGCGATCTGGTCGGCCAGCAGCATCCCGGTCAGCGCCTTGCCGATCGAGCCGATCTCGAACGGGGTGTCCGGCCGTACCGGCTGGCCGGCGCGGCCGACCAGACCGGAGGTACGGTCGCCGAGTCCGGCGACCCGTACCTGCCCGTCGGCGATCCGGGCCACCGCGAGACCCCGGTAGCCACCGGGGTCGTCGATCACCGCGCGGACCTCGGCGGCGAGCCCGAGGTCACCACTGTCGGCGTTGCCGAGGCGGGCCGGCCAGGGCGCGATCAGCGCGGCGAGCAGCCCGCCGACGACGGCGACGGCCGCCGTGACGATCAGAGCGCGGGTACGGACCGGGGTCACCGGTGTGCTCCGGACAGGACGATCAGCAGGGGGACGACCCGCTCCGGCGGTACGGCGTACTGCCCCCGGGTCGACGTGCGCAGCCAGCCGGCGCTGACCAGCTGCCGCAGGTGGTGGTAGAGCTGGCCGGTGGTGCCGAGCCCGTCGACCTCGGCCAGGGCGGCGACGGTCCGGGTGCCGGCCAGGATGTGCCGGACCAGCAGCAGCCGCACCGGGTGGGCGATCGCGGTGAGGGTGTCGGCGTACCCGGTCCAGTCCGTGTCGAGCAGGTCGTCGACGGTGTGCCCGTACTGCCAGTCGTAGTGCTCGCCGGTCGGCAGGGTGACGGTGCCGGTGTAGAGCACCGCGCCGGGGGTGCCGCCGACCTGGGCCTTGAGCCCGTCGAGCGCCCAGAACGGATTGCCGGTGTCTGGTCCGACGGCGTTCGGTCCGGTCGACGCGTCGCCGACGCCTCGGTCGGCGGCAACGGCTCGGTCGGCGTCGAGACGCGCGACGAGGTCCTGCACGGTCCGTTCCAGGGCGGTGACCCGCTCGGTCAACTCCGGTTCTGTCATCACCCCACTATTACGTAGTTACGTAATTCCTGCAATCGGAGTGGGCCGGATCGCGGGCCACCTGTCCTGCCGTCGCCACGCACCACACCACGATCAGCAGCAACAGCAGCCGCTCCAGCGTGCCGACCAGCAGCCCACCGCCGACCAGCAGCATGCCCAGCCCGACCGCGGCGGACAGCGGCAGCGCGGCGGCGGCCCCGAACAGCGCCAGCCGACGCAGCCGGTAGGTCGACACCGGCGACCAGAACACGGCGATCATCGCGAAGACGCAGCAGGCGACGGCGACGATGCTGGCCCCGCCGTGCACCAGGTCGGTCGCGGTGACCGGATCGTGTGGCGGCAGCGGGCAGCCGTCCCGGCAGGAGACGGTCGCCGACACCGTCGTCGCACCGGCCGCCGCGACCAGCAGCCAGGCGGCGGCGCGGACCGGGCGCAGCGCCCCGGCGAGCAGCAGCAGGCTCACCGCCAGGGCGAGCAGCCCCGACTGGTACGCCACTACGGAGCCGCCCTCGCCGACCCCGGACTCGCTGACGTACCCGCGCAGTCCCGGACCGGGACCGGCGACCACCGCGACCGTCACGGTCACCGCTCCGCCGACCGCGCCGACCGCCGCCCCGACCGCCCACCACCTGGTACGCCTCACCCGCTTACGGTGTCACGTGGTCCCGGCTCACGTGGTTGCGGTGTCACGTGCGCCAGCCCGGGTCGGTGTTCCCACCTGCCGGATGTGCCGGTGGTGCCGGCCGGCGGTGCCGGACCGGCCGGATCACGGCGCCCGGCCGCAGCAGCGCCACCAGCCGCGCCTGGATGTGTCGGGTGACGCCGTCCCGGCCGTCGTAGTTGATCTGTGCGCCGATCAGTTGCACCCATCGGATTCCGTCTTCGATCGACACGTCGCCCACGTGCTGCACCCGCAGTCGGAGCGCGCCGATGCCGTACCGGTAATCGGTTTCCGACATCTTGATCACGTCGCCGACCTCGACCGGAAGATCACTGTTGCTCATTGTCGTCCATCCTTTCCGGCACCATTTCCGGTGGTTGCAGGCCGTGTAGTTGCAGTACCGCACGGACCCTTCTGGCCGCCGGATCCCGGTGCCGGTCGAGGTAGGCCAGCGCCTTGCGGAACGCCCGGCAGTACACCTGCCCGCACGGCAGACAGCCGTCGTTGCGGCGGGGCATGTGCCGGGTGACCAGCCGTCGGGCGTGGGTGATCACGTCATCGTGTGTGGTGGTGTGCTGCGGGCCGGCGTTGCCGGGCAGCCGGCGTAGTTGTCGCGGTAGTCCGCCGATCCCGTCGTTTCTCGGCATCCGTTCACCTCCCTGATGGAGTGTCGAGTAGAAATTCCCTCCGCTCCACCCTGGACTTCTTCAGCCGGTCAGCGGAAGATAGGTCAGCGGCAATCCGCACCCATCTACCGGACAATCACCTGTATCCGAAAGGTGTGCACCGTGAATACACTTCCGAAAATCCTCCGTCAGCTGCGCAGCGAGCGCTCCGTCACCCAGGACCAGGTCGGTGAGGCGATCCTGGTCTCCGGCTCACTGATCGCCGCCTTCGAGCAGGGCCGGCTGGTCCCGCAACCGGACACCGCCGGGCGACTGGACGAGTTCTTCGGCTCGGGCGACCGGGTCCGCAAGTCGGCGGCCGAGGCGGCCGAGGCCCGTGAGCTGGAGCGGGAGCGGCGTCGGATGGCCCAGGCGGTCTGGTTCCGCCCGTGGGCCAAGCTGGAGGAGTCCGCCACCGCCCTGCGGTACTACCAGTCGTCTCTCGTCCCCGGCCTGCTGCAGACCGAGGAGTACGCCCGGTCGGTGCTGGACAGCGGCCTACGCAGTCAGCGCGAGGTCGACGAGCTGCTCGCCGTCCGGATGGAGCGCCAGTCCGTCGTGCTGGGCCGCGAGGATCCGGCGATCTGCGTGTTCATGATGGACATGGCGGCGCTGCGCTCGGCGCACCCGGCGATGGCCAAGGCGCAGCTGGAGCGGCTGCTGGCCGAGTCGGAGCGCCACCGGACCTTCGTGCACGTGGTGCCGGACGGGGTCGGCATGCACATCGGTCGGTCGGTGTCGTTCGTGCTCGCCTCGCTCGACAACGGCGCACTCGCTGGATACATGGAGGATATTTTCGAGGGCCGGCTTGTCACCGAGCCGGCGCGGGTGACCGGGCTCGATCGGGCGTGGCACACTGTCAACGCGCTCGCCCTGAACGCGGCCCAGTCCCGGGATCTGATCCGGCAACAGTTGAGGGAGCTATGACCACCGAGCCGATGTGGCGCACGTCCCGCCGCTCGAACGCCTCCGGCGGTGACTGCGTCGAGGTCGCCGACAACCTGCCCGGCCGGGTGCTGGTCCGCGACTCCAAGGACCGCGCCGGCGGCACCCTGGCCTTCGACCCGCCCGCCTGGTCCGCCTTCGTCGCCACCGTCAGGCGCTGAGCCGCACCCCGCCGCCGAGTGCACTGCCGAGGCCGCCGCCGGGCGCGCATCCGGCCCGTACCGTGAACATCCGCGCCGTCCGGGCCGATGAGCTTCCCGTGCTGCGCGACATCGAGCGGGCCGCCGGACTGGCATTCCACGGCGTCGGGATGCCCGAGATCGCCGACGACGAGCCGCTGCCGCTCGACGTGCTCGCCGGCTACCAGACGGCCGGCCGGGCCTGGGTAGCCGCCGACCCCGACCGGCCGGCCGGTGCCCCCGTCGGCTACTTGCTCGCCGACCGCATCGACGGCAACCTGCACATCGAGCAGGTGTCGGTGCATCCGGCAGCCGCCGGTCAGGGCATCGGCCGGCAGCTCATCGAGCACCTCGCCGGGGTCGCGGCGGCGAGCGGTGTGCCGGCACTGACCCTGACCACCTTCGCCGAGGTGCCGTGGAACGCCCCGTACTACCGGCGGCGGTGCGGCTTCCGCGCCCTCGCCGCCGACGAACTGACCCCCGGCCTGCGGGCGGTACGCGACCGGGAAGCCGCCCACGGCCTGGACCGCTGGCCGAGGGTCGCCATGCGCCGCGACCTGTGACCGGCGCCGGCCCACCCGTTGCCACCGCCGTGGCATCCGCGTCGGCGGGCTCAGCGCACAGGGTCAGCGGGGTGGGCACCACGCTCGTCTGGTCGTCAGTTGCCGGTGCCGAGGTTGGCCATCATCGCGGCCGGGTAGCGGTCGCCCCGTGCCGAGCCGGCCGGCACGGCCTTCTCGATCTCGGCCAGGTCGT
>Ga0207773_100293_pt1 | contig 25984 bp, 22 predicted proteins | sample TtaePargueraPR_2_FD_187281 | JGI IMG/M metagenome (GOLD analysis project Ga0207773, IMG submission 187281) | Aerobic enrichment media microbial communities from Bioluminiscent Bay, La Parguera, Puerto Rico - Tt and M1 (3) (SPAdes) | ecosystem: Environmental > Aquatic > Marine > Unclassified ...
GAGCCGTAATAGGCGCCGAACTCGGTCGTGCCAAATCTGCCGGTTGTGCGATTGAGAATAAGGCCGACATGCGGGCGTTCACCAATCAGCTCCAGCGCGCTGTCCACCGACTCCCGCTTCGTGCGACCGGCCTGCACAACGAAGACCACCTGACCCATGTGGGATGTGAGCGCCACCGACTCGGTCGTCGCCAGGATCGGCGGCGAGTCGAAAATCAGGATGCGATCCTCGTAACGGCTGGACAGTTCCTTTATAACGCTGTCCATTCGCGCGCTTGCCAGCAGCTCTGTGCAGCGCTCATGCAGCTGACCGGAGGGAAGAAGCGATAGCCTGTCGATGTCGGTTCTCAGCAGGACATCGCCGATGTCCATGCTCGAATCTTGCAGCACGTCAATCAGGCCCTTGCTTGCCGTGACACCGAGCTGGCGCAAGGCGTCAGGCTTGATGAAGTCCGCATCGACCAGCACCACCCTGACATCTTCCTCCGCCGCAATCGACATCGCCAGGTTGATGGCCGTCGTTGTCTTGCCTTCTGCCGGCAACGCACTGGTCACGACGATTGTGTTGCCGGGCTGCCCCTGGACGTCCCACCGCCGGCTCAAGACCACCCGCTTGATCAGCCGAAACTCTTCGACCGTGCGATTTCGCTTGGCGTCCGGCGTCACCAGGCCGTTGGTAACAAGACTGGCGCGGTTGATCTGGGCGATCCTGGTCCTGCGGTGCCGATGTCTCGGGCCGCTGTCTGGCGCTTCGCCTGGCGCACCGGCCCCCACTGATGCCGGGGGCGGCTGCAAGGACTGGGCGATCGTCTGCTCCGGCGGAATCCCCGTCTCCGGTGCTATGGCCTCATCCGCGACGCCGTCCTCGACGGCTAGAGAAGGGGTTGGCGCCGCGCGCTCGGAGAGCAGTTCCGCCGCCGCCAGGGTGGGCTGCGGGCCGTCCGGCGATCGGGTTCCCGTCAACCGCTCGACAGCCCGTTCGACAAGTGACGTGCGTGCGCCGTGCGGCGAGGTCTTTGCCTTACCCGGGGTCTCGTCTGCCACTTCGCATTGCTCCCTATAAGCCTATCTGGCCACGGAGGAAATCGACGATGTCATGCACTCTTGTGAGCATGACATCGACGCCCCGCTCGATGGCGTTGCCGCCCAGGCTGGCCGCGACAGTGTTCAGACCGTACTGCTGCTCGACATAGAGCAGAACGGCAAGCGCCCCGAACAGGCCGCCGGTCCCAGCGGCGAGGACGGCCGTGTCCGCGCCCAGCCGCCCCGGCCGACGCCTGGTATCCGATACGGCGCCCAGGACGCGCAGGCCGGTGTACTGCCGCAGCTCCATTGCTGATGAGAAGCTGGTATCCAGAATTACCAGGACCAGCGCGGTTCCCAGGCCAGCCGCAACGGCGACGACCAAGACTGCCGATAGGAACAGGGGGCGATTCGGTCCTACCGGCTTGGTAGGAACGACGGGCGGATCGATCAGCCGGTACTGGACCTGCTGGCCGATGGCGTTGCGGCTGCGCGACATGCGTGCCGATTCACGCCTGGACAGCAACTCGTCATGCCGCGCCTTGATGATCCCGTAGTCGCGGTTCAGTCGCTGGAACTCTGCCTCCACCTTCGGCACGTCTTCCGCCTTCGCCGCTAACGCCTCCGCCTCCTCTCGCGCCGCGGCAGCGCGGCGGCGCAGCTCTTCGATCTGGGTCTCCAGCTCGATCAGCCGGAGCTTCACCTGTCCGAAGATGGGATTGGGCGTGCCAAAGACCGCATTCTCCGCGACCGCCTCACCTTCAGCCGCCGCCGCCGCCTCGGCAAGCGCCTCGCGGGAAGCCTTCTGCTTGGCGACGAGAGAGGCGAGCTGCCGGCGCGCCGTCACGACATCCGGATGCTTTTCGGTGTACTGAGAAAGCAGCTGGCGAAGCAGCGCCTCGATCTCAACGATTCGCCGCTCCGTGTCATCGGGCGGCCCAGAATTGAGCAGATCGCTTGGCAGCGTTTCCGGAATGTTCTCGAGCTCCTTGCGCAGGTGGTCGCGCTGGGCGGCCGCCACCTCCAGGGCCTGCTCGAGCTGCTGCTTCAGACTGTTGGCCGCGGTGGCCCGCGAAAGGTAGCTACCCTCGCCCAGGACCACGTCGATGTTCTCCTGCTTGAACTTCGCCAAGCGCTCTTCCGCCTCAACCAGACGCGCCTCGTACTCCGCGATCTGCCGGTCGATAAAGCCCTCCGCCGTATCGAGATCCTGCCGGCTCTGCCCAAGATTGCTTTCGACAAAGAGGGCCAGCAGCGCCTCCACTACCTCAAATGCCCGCTGTGGATTGGCGTCCTGATAGGAGATCGAGAAAATATTCTGTCGATCCGAGGCAATGGTCGTATTCCGTAGGAAGCGGTTCAGGAGCGCTTCCCGCTGGGAGTCAGTCCGGACCGTCAGGTCGTAATCCGTCTTGCGTGCTACCTCCATCAGGTTCGGCCGGCTCAGCAGTGTCTGCTGCATGAGCTGCACCTGCGTCCGCAGGTCCGCCTGCACAGCCATGCCGCGCAGCAGGGGCTGCAGGACGCTCGAAGTATCGACGAAGATGCGGCTCGACGATTGATACACGCTCGGCATCGAGGCGACGATCAGCCAGCCGGGAATCGCAACTGCCCAGGCGCCCAAAAGCACAATCCACCGACGCTTCCAGACCGCATTAAGGTAGTGGAAGAACAGTTGGTAGAGTTCTGTCACGCCATCCCACTCCGCTCGTTCCAGCTGTCGTGGACCATCTCATTTCTATCGTCTGCACTTTGATATCCGGCGCGCGGCCGATTATCATAGCAGGATTGAGAGTCCGCCCTCGGCGCGCGCTTAGTCTAAGACGATAGCCGCACAGCCGTCTAACAGGCATCTGCATAGCGCCGCTGCAGAATCTGCCTGAACAGAGAGAGCTGGCCTTCGGTGGTGGCATCCCACGTAAACCTGAGAGCGTGCGCCCGCGTGGCCTCGCGCGGCACCGGCGCAGCTAGGCTCTGGCGGATCGCCTGTGTCAGGCATTCCACGCTCCGCTCTTGGATCCACGCGCCGGCGGCAGGCTGATCCACCACCTCCTTCACGTCAGAGATAGCCGTCGTTATGACACGGGCACCGCAGGCCATCGCCTCGAGCAGCACATTGGGCCAGCCTTCACGCTCGGAAGCCAGCAGCAGCAGATCGGCAGCGCTGTAGACCTCCGGCATGCGCTCGTGTGGCACTGACCCTAGGAACCGGACGCGATCCGCAACGCCATGCCGCTGCGCCAGGCGCTCCAGCCGCTGGCGTTCCGGGCCCGACCCGACGATCCAGAGCGTCAGGTCTGGCACTCGGGCCACTGCCGCGATGGCGAGGTCGTGTCCCTTGAGCGGCACCAGGTTTCCCACCGACAGCGCGAGCGGGCCCGGTGCTGGCCCCTCCCCAGTCCGATAGGGCACCGTAGGCCGGAAAACTGCGGGATCGATACCGTTGCGAAGTACCGCAATCCGCGACGGCTCGATGCCCAGGTCGTGCAGCTTCACAGCCAACGCATGGCTCACCGCGATTACCCCATCCGCCTGCTGAGCCGCCCGCCTGATGAGCCGGCGCGGCAGGGCGAAGTCCGGCAGCAGGTTGATGTCAGACCCTCTCGCGGTCACCGTCACCGGCAGGTTAGCCGCTTTCCCCAAGAGAACGGCGGCAACGCCGTCTGGATAGAAATAGTGGGCGTCGATGATGTCGAAGGACTCGCCCCTACTGAGGAGCAGGTCGAGAGCGCGGCGCGCGGCGTCGAAGAGCAGGTAGGGAGCAACGCTCATGCCGACTTTGGGGATGGCAAGGTAGCGCGGGTGATCTATCTCGATGCCGAAGCGCGTCTCTCGCCGTGGCACCCTGGCATAGGTCGAATAGCTTCCGAACCAATTGGAACGGCACGGAAAGTAAGGAATGGGCGCCAAGACCCGCGCTGATACCTCGCCGGACCCCACCAGCTGGCGCAGCCTGTTTTCCACGAAGACGCCGTACTGGGGCTTCTCTGTGTTCGGGTACAGGGTCGTAAAGGAAAGGACGCGCAGTCGGCGGCCGCCTGCGGTAGCGATCACAGCCCCGGCTCACACTGCAGACAGAAGGGCGCCATAGGCGCCGACCATCGCGTCGATGCTGTACTCGGCTTCGGCCCGCTTCCGGTTCAGCAGCCCGAGGGTCTTACGGCGCGCGGCGTCGGCAGCAAGAGTCGCCAACGCTTCGGCAAGGGCCGTTCCGTCATCGCGCCTCACCACCAACAGCCGGTTCTCTGGTGCTACCATGCGAGCGACATCGCCCACATCTACGGCTGCGACCGGCCGAGCGGCTGCCATGGCCTGCAGCAGGCTGTTTGGCATCTGCTCGGTATCGGAGGAAAGAGCAAAGATGTCGAGGCCGCGAAGTACCGCCGGAACATCGTCCACATGCCCGAGAAACACCGTTCGCGCCGCAATCCCCAACTCTTTGGCCAAGAGCTGCAACCTCTGCCGTTCTACCCCTTCGCCGGCAATCACCAGCGTGCAGCAGCATTTATCCTGCAGTTGGGCAAAGGCGCGGAGTAACCGGCCGACATTTTTTTCCGGCCGCAGCGGCGCCACCGTACCAACGACGATCATTTCGGGCCCATTGGGCAGCCCCGGCAAGGGATCCCGCCGGCCCGCCTCACCACGGAACCTGTATAGATCCACGCCATTCGGTATCTGGACCAGCTTCTGCGGCGGAACCGACCATGCCGCTCGGGCGATCTGCACAAGGGTGTCTGAAGGCACCACCACCTTCCGGGCACCGGACAGCGCGATCCGACGCAGAAAGTTGCGCCGCCAGAGCTGCCCCTCCTTCTCCTCGCTCCCGAAACCGCTCTCAAAATGGATGTGCGCACAGCCGCCCGTCAGAGAATTGGCCAGCGCCGCGTCGATAGCGCCCCAATTGTAAGTGAGCAGCAGATCAGGGGCCGCGTCCCTGATAACTTCACGCACCTTAGCAAGGGCACGCAACAGGTTGTACCGGGGCAGGACGAGCGGCCGAAAGCCGACATCGGCTCCGGACTGGAGGCGTTGCTTGGCATCGAAGCATCCATCAAGAGCCACCACCGTGTGGCGAAAGTCGCCGGCGAGGCCGTTGATCACCTCACAAATCCGGATCGGCACGCCGCCATAGCCAAAGCTCGCAAACACATGGAGGAGATGCCGGGTCCGTCGCGGTTGAGGGCTGCGCTCCGGGCTTTCGCAGGCGGTCAGCGACAACGGCACGGCGGCCTACCGTGCCCCTGCGGGCCACAGGATGACGCGTACCGTCTGCATGACGATGAAAAGATCCAGAAGAAGACTGTAGTTGCGCAGGTAGTACAGGTCGTACTGCAGCTTCGTCAGCCCGCCTTCGACCGAATCGCTGTAGATGTAGTGCAGCTGCGCCCAACCGGTGATACCGGGTTTCACCCGGTGCCTCTCGTTGTAGTAGAGCACGTGGCCTGTCAACTCCGCCACGAACTCAGGGCGCTCCGGCCGCGGCCCGACGAAGCTCATCTCCCCCTTCAGAACGTTCACGATCTGCGGCAGCTCATCGATGCGAAACTTCCGGATGATGCGCCCGACATCGGTTACTCGCGGATCGTTCCGCCTGGCCCAGACCGCATTTCCGTCGGCCTCGGCATCGACAGCCATGCTGCGGAACTTGATGATGTCGAAGGCTTTGCTGTTCAGGCCGACACGCTTCTGTCGGTAAAACACAGGCCCGGGCCCTTCAATCCGGATCGCCAAGGCGGTGGCCCCCACCAGCGGCAGGGTTATGATTAAGAGCGTCATGCTCAGCACGATATCGAGACCGCGCTTTACCGCCCGCTGGGCCACACCGCCGCTGAACCCCTCGGCGAAGATGAACCAGCTGGGCCGCAGGGCGTCGAGATCGCAGCGCCCCGTCTCGCGCTCCATGAAAGTCAGGAAGTCATAGATCGGGATCCCCGACAGCTTGCAGTCCATAAGCTGCTCGATCGGCATCATTCCGCGCCGCTCTTCGACAGCGACGACGATCTCTGCCACCTGCTGTTCCGTGCAGAACTCCAGAAGAGTTCCGGGCGGCGCAACAATGCGCGACGGCGTCACCGCCACGCCATTCCCTTCGACGTCAAGGAATCCGACACATCTGAGACCACAGCTGTCGCGCGACCCTTCCAGCCTCTCGACCTCCGCCGCATGCCGGCCGGTACCCAGCACCAGGATGCGCCGGGCGACGACATCAGTATCAACGAGCCGCAGGAAGGCATAGCGCACCGCAAAAACACCAACCAGCGAGAGCGACAGGGCAAAAAGAACGATTTCCCGCCACACCGCGCGCGACGGCCAGATATAGAACACGACGGACAGCACGACGAACGCCAGTCCAAACCCCAGGATTGTGCGAATGAACACATCGCGGAACCGCATCGAATTTCGGCCGTGATAAAGCCCCATCGCAAAGAGTGACCCGACGCAGACGGCTGCGTAGGTCATTCCGTCCCACAGGTAGTGGCGAAGGAATCCTTCCGCACCTGACGGCGTCCCCAGAAATGCGAAGGCCGCCACGTAGAAAACCCCGAGAAGCAGGCTTGCCTCACTGAGCAGCAGGACGGCAAAGGGCCGTGCAAGGTAGTTCTGTGGAAGTCTGAAAAACATCTTCCCTCACCCGGGCGGCGCGTTCTGCTCATCAAGGCCTGACGTCACAATCAAACTGCGACGCATCCGCCCCCTGCAATCATAGGGGGCAGTGGCCCTTCGCTGCTGATTCTACTGGATATCCAGGTAGGGCGAGTAGTCAACACACCGCATCAGGACGACCCCGCCTGCGCTGCATGCAGCTGCCCTTCGGGGCGCGAGCGACGGCTCTCCCAATCCAGCGCCGTCTGAAGAATGTCATCGAGATTGTCGTGCGTCGGCGTCCAGCCGAACGTCTCGCGCAGGCGAGATACCTCTGCGATCAGCGCCGCAACGTCACCCGGTCGCCGCGGAGCCCTCCGAACCGAAAGCGGCCTCCCCGCGAGGCGCTGCACCGCGTCCAGCACCTCCCGAACCGAGTATCCATGTCCGTATCCACAGTTCATTGTGAGGCAGCCCCCACCGCTTTCGAGATGCTGAAGCGCTCGCACATGCGCCTCGGCCAGATCACTGACATGGATGAAGTCGCGCACGCAGGTGCCGTCGCTGGTGTCATAGTCATCGCCGAAGATCGCCATCTCCGGCCGCTTCCCGACTGCCACCTCGCAGGCCACCTTGATCAGATGTGTCGCGCCCGCGGTAGACTGCCCCGCGCGACCAAGGTGATCCGCACCGGCGACATTGAAGTAGCGCAAGATGACATAGCGCAGGCCATGGGCCCGTTGCGCGTCCCGCAGCATCCACTCCACCATGAGCTTTGAGGTTCCATAGGGGCTTTCCGGCCGCGTTGGTGCGTCCTCAGTCACCGGGATGGCCTCGGGTCGGCCGTACACGGCCGCGGTGGACGAGAAGACGACGTTGCGAACGCCGTGGTCGACGCACGTCTGCCAAAGGGTGCGGCTCTTGCACGTGTTGCCCAGGTAGTACTTGAGCGGCGCCGCAACGGACTCCGGCACGACGACCATACCCGCGAGATGTATGACCGCGGTGACCGCATGGCTTTTGAACGCTTTTGATAATATATCGGGGTCGCCGACATCGCCTTGATAGAACGACACATCTTCCGGCACCGCATCCCGATACCCCGTCGATAGATTATCGATAACCACCACCGGGTATGATGCCGCCCGACAGGCCAGGACGACGTGGCTACCGATATACCCTGCTCCGCCAGTGATGAGCACGCTGCCTCTTTTCATAGCCGGTTCTCACCAATCATCGTCACGATAATCATAGGGCCTCCAGCCGCTTCCGCTGCCGCTGTTCCCGTAAGAATGACTCCTGTGCGCACGTTGACAACGTTCCGCGTGCAGCAATAGCCTTCCAAGAGAGGCAGATGGCTGGGAGAACGTGGTCGATGCGCTCTCTCGGCTGATTGTTTCGGCTGCCGTGCTCGTGGACCCAATCGGGTCTAAGCGGAATGCACGTCGCGGCGGTGTTTTGGCCTCGCGAAAGAGAACGCTTCGGCAAGAAGCAAGAGAGGGAGAGCTTCGATGACCACCCAGGTCGCGCATCGGACTGGCGGCACCTTTCCTCGGTCGGTCCGTCGCATCCGGTCCGTTCTGGCGCTATCGACGCTGGTGCTTGGCTCTCTGTCGGGCTACTGGATGCTGATCGAATACGTACTGCCGTAGCAGCCGCCGGGCGATGGGTATTTGCCCCGGGCGGGCACTGAAGCCGTCAGGAGGTCACATGCTTAGACGAGTCTTGGGAGTTGCTGCGCCTGCACTTATGGCGGCTGCCCTCCTGGCCTGCTCGACAAAGCCCGAAGTGCCCGAGGTGCAGGCAGCGGTCCCCGAAGTGCCACCGCTTTACCAGATCGGCGCCGGGGATGCGTTGACGATCTTCGTGTGGCGAAATGCCGAGCTGACGACGACCGTCACAGTGCGGCCGGACGGACGTATATCGGTCCCTCTCATTGAAGATCTCTACGTAGAGGGGAAGAGCCCCAGCGATCTGTCCAGAGAGATCGAGGCGGAGCTCGCCACCTACATCCAGGACCCCCTTGTCACGGTGATCGTCGGCGGCTTTGTCGGAACCTTTCCTCAGCAGGTACGGATCGTCGGCGAGGCCACACTGCCTCAGGCGATTCTCTATCGGGCCAACATGACGGTCCTGGATGTGATCATTGCGACAGGTGGATTGACGGAATTTGCCGACGGGAACAACACCACTCTGGTCCGCGTGCAGGACGACACCTTGACCGAATACCGGGTGCGGCTCGACGACCTGCTGGAGGATGGTGACATCTCTGCCAATGTGGCCCTCCTGCCCGGCGACATACTGATTGTACCGGAGACATTCTTCTGAGCTGCTGGCCCGATGCCCACTGCGGCAGAGAGCGGGAGCTCTTCGAACGCACAGGCGTGCTCTCCTGACACTGGCGATGGATCCCTATGCGTGATTCACTGCAGATCCACCCCGTCATCCTGGCTGGCGGCAGCGGGACGCGCCTCTGGCCGATGTCGACATCGTGGCATCCAAAACCCTTCGTCACACTTGCGGGCGCAAGGACGCTTCTGCAGTCGACCGTCCTGCGTCTGGCCGGCGAGGAACGCTTTACGCCAGCTCTGATTGTGTGCAATCGGGAACACCGCTTCCTCGTCGCTGAGCAGCTGCAGCAGCTCGGCGTCCAGCCCCGGCAGATCGTTCTGGAGCCGACAGGCCGCAACACCGCGCCAGCCGCCTGTACAGCTGCCTTGCTGATTGCCCAGGAGGATCCCGAGGCCCTTCTGATGCTCCTGCCCTCCGATCACCTGGTCCAGGACACCACCGGATTCCTTGCCGCCGTGGCCGATGCCGCAGAGGCCGCGGCCGATGGCTGGATCGTATCCTTCGGCGCCCGGCCGGTCCGCGCGGAGACGGGTTACGGCTACATTCAGCGTGGGGCGGCCCTGGCGGACTACCCCGGGCGCTACCGCATCATCCGGTTCGTGGAGAAGCCCGATCGGTCCACGGCGGAGGGCTACGTGGCAAGCGGAGACTACTTGTGGAACAGCGGCATGTACGTCCTCTCCGCGAGCCGCTTGATCGCTGAGATGGAGCGTTGCGAGCCATCCATCGTTCGCGGATGCCGGAGGGCCATTGCTTCGGCCACTGCTGACGAGGATTTTCTCCGACTGGACGCGGCGGCATTCAGCGTTCAACCCAACCGGTCCTTTGACGTGGCGGTCATGGAACGCACTGCGTACGGCACCGTCGTTCCCATCGACATCGGCTGGTCCGATGTCGGTACTTGGGACGCTCTCTATCAGGTCGCCAGGAAGGACGACTGCGGCAATGTGCTCAACGGGGACGTCGTGGCGGTCGACTGCAGCAACAGCTATCTCCACAGCGCCGCCATGCCGATTGCGGCCCTCGGACTGGAGGGGCTTGCGGTCGTGGGCACTCCCGATGCACTCCTGATTTGCCCGCGGGAGCGCGCGCAGGATATCTCCCTCATGGTCGATCGTCTCGCAGGCGATCCGCGTTACGCATCCCTGGTGCGGCGCATGGCCAGTGAGTCCAGCCATTGACGACTGGCAGGAACTGGCATCGCTTTCCTTGGTAACGACCCATGCATTTCGATCGTCGCTCGGCGCTCGCTGCCGCCACCGCCCTGCTGACGGGCCTGGTGGGGCGACCGTCAGGCGTCCAAGGGAGGGAACTGGCCGCGAGTCCCGCCGACTACCACCGTCTCCTCACCGGCCTGCGCGCCGGCGATATCTTGCGCCTTTCCCCCGGCACTTACCTTGGCGGCCTCGACCTGCGGAAGCTGCACGGGGCGCCGGATCGGCCGATCGTCATTCAGGGGCCGCCCGACCGTTCCGCCCGCTTCCTTGGCCGACCAGGACATAACACCGTCGAACTGCGCGATGTCTCCTACGTTGAGCTGCGCAATCTTACTTTGGACGGGCTCAACACGCCGCGTGTGGATGGGGTGAACGCGCACGGCCTCAGTCATCACATTACGCTCGCCAACCTTGAAATCCTTAACCATGCCGCCCACCAGCAGACGGTCGGCATCAGCACGAAAGCGCCGGCCTGGTCATGGATCATCCGCAACAACATCATCCGCGGTGCCGGCACCGGCCTCTATCTCGGGAACTCCGACGGCACCGCCCCTTTCGTCCAAGGCCTCATCGAACACAACCTGATTGCAGAGACCATCGGCTATGGCCTGCAGATCAAACATCAGGGCGTGCGACCGGCCCTCCCCGGCATGCCAAGCACTGCGGGCTCCACAATCATTCGCCGAAATATCATAAGCAAGGCCCACCAGCCGACGAGCGGCTTCCAGGCGCCTCGCCCGAACCTGCTCGTGGGGCACTTCCCGCTGCTGGGCGTGGGGTCCACGGATCTCTATGAAATCTATGGTAATCTGCTCTATCAGAACCTGGTCGATGAGCCCCTGTTCCAGGGTGAAGGGAACCTCGCTTTTCACGACAACCTGCTGATCAACCACCATGGCCATGGCGCCTGGATCCAGCCGCACAACGACCGCCCGCGCAACGTCGCGGTCTTTCATAATACCATCGTGGCAAGAAAGGCCGGCGTTCTCCTCCTCGCCGGCGATCCGGCATTCCGGCAGCTCGTCATGCGGAATGCGGTGTTCGCAGGTGAGCCGCTTGCGGGCGGTGAGCAGCACAACAATCTGATGGCCGCCTACGCCGACGCCGCCGCCCACCTGCGCTCGCCCTTTGGCGACTGGGAAAGTCTGGACCTGCGCCCACGGCGTGGCCGCCTGCGGGAACCGGCCGAAGATCTGGCCCTTCTGGCCAGGTACAATGATTCCGACCGCGACTTTGCCGGCAACTCGCGGCGCGGAGAGTACCTTGGAGCCTACGCGGGCCCCGATGTCTCACAGCACAATCATTGGCCCGCCTCTTCGTCGCTTTAGAACCTTGCGCAGGAGGTGATACCCACCCGCAAAACCTGTGATGCTTCTCCTAAATGCCTTTGACCTATTTGCGAGGTTGGGTTCAGCATGACCGTAACGCCGCGCTTTGCGCGCTTTGGCCAGCACCAAGGGGAGGGGTAGACAATGGACGCAGTTGCGAGAAGCGTCGCTGCCGTTCGCTATGTCGTTGGGGACCACGAGGACCGCCCTTGGGGCAACTGGCGCGTCGTCGATGCAGGAGCAACATTCATCACAAAGCGCGTCGAAGTGCTGGCGGGGCATCGGCTGTCATTGCAGTTTCACAGGCACCGGTCCGAGCACTGGGTCATTGTCGGCGGCAGCGGCGAAGCCATCATTGGCAACACCAAGGCGCAAGTCAGGTCTGGCGACTACATATCGATCCCCTGTGGCGCAAAGCATCGCATTCACAATACGGGCACGGCGCCACTGGTCTTCGTCGAGGTGCAGTTCGGGGAACTCCTCGATGAGTCCGACATTACGCGCCTCGAAGACGACTATTTGCGATGACCGGCGCCGGGCGAAAGGGAGAGACCTCATAACCGTAAAGGCCGCTGCTGAGCTGCTGCAGAGCTGGCTGAAAGCAATACCGGCAGTCATTCTTGCCTTTGCGCCCCTTGCTACCGCGCCGGCCGACGCGCGAAGCGACCCTCCGACCGCTGCAGAAGCGGTTTCCTTCGGCGAGCTGGCGCACTGGCGCGACTCGTTGGTTGGCCCCCGCCTTCACGGCGTCGACCGCACCGAGGCTCCTTCCCGCCCTTCGGTGACGGTCGCTACCATCGAGGAACTGCTATCTGCGGTACAGGCAGCTGTACCTGGTACCGTCATCGAGGTCGCGCCCGGCCGCTACGATTTCACCGGCGGCAAGATCGAGATCGACTCGCCCGGACTGCCGCACAACCGCATCGTTCTGCGAGCACCGGCACTGGGTAGCGTCAGGCTCCGGTTCGCGCTCCTCGAGGGATTCCATGTCCTGGCGCCCTACTGGACATTCGAGAATCTCCTCGTCGAGGGCGTATGCACGGACGACAGCGACTGCGAGCATGCCTTCCACGTGGTCGGTGATGCCGTGGGCGTCGTCATTCAGAATAATTGGATTGTCGACTTCAATGCAGCGGTGAAGGTGAACGGCAAGGGTGGTCGCTATCCGGACAGTGGCCTCATTCGCCACAATGCCTTCATCAACTCCCGGCCGCGAGTCACCGATCGACCTGTCACGATGCTGGACCTTGTGTCGGTGAGCCGGTGGCGGATCCAGAGAAATGTGATCGCCGACTTTGCAAAGGCCGGCGGAAACCACACAAGCTATGGCGCCTTCTTCAAAGGAGCCGGCGAAGACAACGTGTTCGAGCAAAACCTGGTCCGCTGCGAGGCTCGCCATTCGGGACTCTATCGCATCGGCTTTTCCTTTGGCGATGGCGGCACCGGCCGCCGGTTCTGTCGCGATGGCAGCTGCGTCGCCGAGCATCGTCGGGGCATCGCCCGGAACAATGTCATCATGAACTGCCCGCGTCGCGCCGGCATCTATCTCAACAAGAGTGCCCAGACGCTGCTCCACAACAATGCGCTGATCGACACTGGCGGCATCGTCCTGGCCGGCGACACGACGCACGCGGTAATCGTGAACAACATCGTGGATGGCGGCCTCTGGGCGCGCGAGGGAGGAAAGTACTTTGCCGCGAAGAACCTCGTAACCCTTCCGGGTGCGGTGCCGGCGAACAACTACGGCGGGCGTATCTATACTGACGCCGCGGAAGGCGACCTGAGGCTGCGGGAGCGCGATGCCATTATCGCGCGAGGCGTTCCGGTGGGTGGCGAGTGGCCGGATCTCTGCGGCCATACCTACGATGGAGATGCACCCGACATCGGGCCAATCCAGTATGGTGCTGGAACCGCCTGCGTGCCGCGCCTCTGGTAAGGCTAGCCAGCGGCCACTGGCGCCCGTGTCAGAGCCGCCGGACTTGATTGATCTTGGCGTGGACGTGTGAGGGTCAGGTGCCGAGCCGTCGCACCGCCCGCGGCTCCCGTTGTCTATATCATTATCGGGCGGGCCGCCGGGAGACTGCCTGCTTCTGGTCCACAGGCAGATTATGCAGATCGCCCGCAAACCGATGGACGCATAGAGAATTGACCTAACCGCCAGCACTGGACCGCTGCATCGTCCCGTGGAAGACTCTGTGGCGGTGCCCCTCCACAAGCGATGCCTAGGGGAGACTGCTAATGGCCTCAAGGGCTATGTGGCGGCCCGAGCCGATTGAGCCGGGTCAACACGAGAAGCTACGAATGGTCTTTCGGCTTCTTGAGGAGAATCTGCTTCCAGAAGAGCGTGACAGAGGCAACGCGGCCTACCGGCTCGGTTGGTATGAAAACCTTCAGGCAAGGCGGTTCAGTCGCGCCGACATGGAGCATTTCCGCCGCTTCGTGGACGACATGAGCGAGCGCGCGTTGGAGCTGCGCTATCGAACGGAAGCACTCTTTCCCTCGGATTCGGCCATGGGGCTCAACGCGCAAGTGGTCGAGCCGCGGATACTGCAAGCGCGCTCGATCTGCGAAGGCCTGACGCGGCCTGAAGACTAGCCTGCTCGCCGTTGCCGCCCGAGCCCGCGGCCGGGTTTCAAGATACTATGGACCGCACTAGACGTTGGAGAAGTGCCTGTTGAACCAGCTCAGCAGCACCTGGTTCGCCCTGTAGAGAAATCCGCGATTCTCTCTCTCGCCCTCTCCCGGCCCCTGTTGTCGCCGATCATCCGGTCCGGCATCTATGTCGATCGGCCAGGCGCCGTAACAATAGCGGTGCCAGAAACCGGCGACCAGGAGACAGACGGCAAAGCCGTAGCCACCGATTCCGAGTAACGCAATAGCCATAATCGCAGCTGAGGAGCCACTCCACAGCCCGATCACCAGCGGAAACGCTATGAGCGCCAACGCGGCGCCTGTGTAAATCTTCGCGCTCTTGGACATCATACTTTGCTCCAGCGGCGTCTTCGCATCTTCCTCCCCTTGCTTGGGCATCCTGGATCATCGCACCCCGGGATGCCAACTTTCTGAACAATTATCATACTTTCTGCGATCACCTTTGATGTTCAGAGAAACTATGGCCGAGAGGACCGCTTCTGGCCGCCATTTTTGCTATTACACGGCTTGACGGCACGTGGGCGCCGACCCGCAAGCCCGGCGAGGCCGTCCTCGCGACTCTTTCGGCGCGCTCCGTAAGGGACCAATTCAGTCGCGCCCATCAACCGACACAGGGCCGCTGCAACGCCTGGGCCGCCCCCCGCATGTCAGGGGCCGATACGTGCCAGCGAGCCAGTTCTTTGCGGGCGCTACCCTTGACGGCGGTCGTATGAGATAGGCGTGGAGGACCTGTCGATGACAAGTTCACCTACACTGCTTACAGGCCCTGGGTCAGCCCATAGCCCGGTGAGCCGCAGCCCGACTTACAAGAAGGAGCTGGTGGAGAGCCCCGCGTCGGGGGGAAACGGAGCTCTCCGGGGCTCGGTCTTGGAAGTGTTCCGACGGCCCTGGTGCCGTCGCGGGGGGCGTCACGGCACCAATTCACCATCGACCAATGTCGATGTCCTCGCTTGCGTCAAAGTTTGGCGCTCGAATAGGCGAGACATGCGCCGGCGCGGACAGTTCAGTCATTCAGTGGCGAACGCGAAAGACGGCCGCGGCGGCGGGTGATCTGGAGCAGTAGCGGAGCGAAGTCATTTGGGGAGGTGATGGGGATCGGCAGAAACGGAATCAGGGGGCGGGGTGACGCGGCGTCAAGGGAAGGAGCCGCACCACCCCTGGTGCCATCGCTGGGGTACCGACAGCACCTGCGTGTCAACCCGCCCGTGCGTGACGAGTTCTGCCGGCCACGAAAAAAATCTTACTGCAGTCCGGAAAGTCGATTCCGCGGTGCAATCGGTGCACGTGAGCCGGCATAGCAGGCACCTCGTTACAACCAGTAGAACTTGACCCACCCCAGGGCGTTCTGCCAGCCGCCGTTAGGCACCGGTCACCACCAGGCCCACGGCACGCAGCCTCTTAGCACCACCGGAGCCAGGTCACTCTGGCGAGCTCCACTCCCCCAGCCCAGACGGCGACCTGCCAGCCTCCCTCCTGCCATCCGCGCAAGGTTACGGCTTGAGGTTCATCTCAAGGCGGATGTAGTCACCGCGGTAAGTTGCCTCGCCAAGGTAGAGCACCGTGCCATCGGGCGCGCAAAGCACGCGGCGAATCTCGGCAACGGGCGCGTTCAGCGGGATATCGAGGTCCTGAGCGACACTGACGTCAGCTGTAGAGATAACCAAGCTCTGGTGCGCCGAGGCGACCTTGATACCCGGCAGGTCTGAGAGCAGCGGCAGCACTACCTCGTGGCGGAAGCGCTCCGGCGCAATCCGGAAAACCCGCTCATCGATATAGATCGAGACCACGCAGTAGTGCTCGCCCTCGCGGGAGTGCACGCGCCGCATGTGAATGTAGTGCGGCGCGGACAAGCCGTCCTTCTCCGTCAGGATTGGCTGTTCATCCGATTCGACGACGTTGGAAAGGTCTGGCGTGTCGCCACGGTACATCTCAACCAGCTCGTCGAGAGTCGTCTGGACGACCAGCTTGCGGTTGCGGCCGGCCGCCGCGGTGACGAAGGTGCCGCGGCCGCGCTGCGGCGAAAGCAGCCCTTCGTCCGTCAACAGGCGAGTCGCCTGGCGCACGGTGACCCGCCCGACATCGAACTCTCGCATCAGGCTCTCGATCGAGGGCAGCGTGTCGCCCGGCGCCCACTGCCCTTTCGCGATGCGCCGCCGCATCACCTCCGCCAGCTGCACGTAGCGCGGAATGGGCACCTTGCCGAACATTACGGTCACGTCAAAATTCCTCTTGCATCAAACAGCCTAATGTTAGAACGTTTGGGACGTTTGGGCCAAGCGCGATCTGAGTGAAGCCACCTTTTCGGTACCTCGCGGCCGGCCCGGCGTCATCGAGAAAGGCAGCCAAAAGAGGTCGCCGAACAGCATCTTCAAAAGGCTGGGCAAGATCGTCCCGGCCTCATCAACGCCGGACACGACAAGCCGCAAAAGGCAGGCCGGCCGCACCATACCGTCACGCGACTGGGAGGAAGCAAGATGACGAAGCGCACTCACAAAGAGCCGCTCAGGATCACCCGCCGCGGCGCCCTGAAGGCTGCGGCTGGCGGCGCCGCGCTGCTGGCAGCGCCCGGCATTCTCTCCAGCCGCGCCCGCGCCGCTGGACAGTACATGGACCTCGACTCGCTGCGCAGCGCGAAGATCGACTGGCGCCAGGCCGAGGGCTCCAGTATCACGGTCGGCGTCATCCCCGCCGGCTACTTTCAGAACCTCGAGACCGTGCTGCCGGACTTCGCGGAACTCACCGGCATCGAGGCGCGCCTCGAGATGACACCACCGGGACAGATCCGCCAGAAGGCCGTGCTCGATCTCTCCTCCGGCACCGGCACCTGGGCGAGCCATGCCGCCGACCCGATGTACTACCCGCTCTATGTTTCGAACGGCTGGATCGACCCCCTCGACGGCTATCTCGGCAGCGACAAGCTGACCGATGACGGCTGGTTCCGGTACGAGGACATCCTCGCCGGCTGGCGCGGCGCCACCTCAGTTGACGGCACGCCCTACGGCATTCCTTACGACGGCGAGGCGACCATCCAGGTCTACCGCAAGGACGTCTACGACAGGCTCGGCCTTGAACCCGCCGATACCCTCGAGGGTTACATGGCCAACGCAGAGAAGACGCACGATCCGGCGAACCGCCTGTGGGGCGCAGCCCTCCGCGGATTCCGCGGCGCTGGCCAGAACATGTACATCTATCCATCGATTTTCCGCGCCTTCGGTGGCGAGTGGTTCGATTCCAGCGGCAAGATGGTGGTGAACAGCCCGGAAGCCGTGGCCGCCCTCGAATGGTACGTGAAGCTTCTGAACGGCTACGCGCCGCAGGGCGTCGAGAACTGGAACTGGCCGGACATCGCCGACGCCTTCAGCCAAGGCACCGTCGCCTCGTACATCGACGCCCACAGCTCTGCGGCGGTGATCGCCAATCCCGAGAAGTCGAAGGTTGCCGGCAAGATCGGCTTTGCGCGCTGGCCCAAGGGACCCTCTGGAAAGCGAGTCACCTCGATCTGGAACTGGAGCTTCCCGATCAACGCCGCGCTGTCCGACAAGGATAAGGCCGCCACTTGGCTGTTCATCCAGTGGGCAGCCTCCAAGGAGACGCAGGCCGCAACCTCCTTTGCCTTCCCTGGTGCTTACAAGCGCACCGGTGCCAACCGCACCTCCGTGTGGGAGAACGCCGACTACCGCGCCATGCTACAGGCGGCAGGTGACAACTACATCGAGGCGACGACGACCTCATTTGCAGAGGACACCGACGTCGAGTGGCGTCCGCGACTGCCCCAGTGGCCCGCGGTTGGCGACACCATGGCGACGGCGATCCAGGCGAGCCTCGTGGGCCAAGCCAAGGCGGCCGACGCGTTGAACGAGGCCCAGAGCAAGATCGACGGTATCGTGAAGGGCTGAATTCTCGTGGATTCCGAGGCGCGCCCTCCCTTGCGCCGGCATGGCCGGGCGCTTGCCGGAGAGCCGGGTTTTGCCCTGCTCATGGTGAGCCCCGGCCTGCTGGTGCTCGTCCTCACCACAACCTTTCCGCTCGCCTACCTGATCTGGAGCTCGTTCCAGAGCGTCAACCTCGCGATGCCTTACCTCGACGGCTTCGTCGGCCTCGACAACTACCGCGCCATGCTGCAGGACGGCCGCTTCTGGCACGCCATGCAGTTGACGGGCATCTATACGGTGAGCTCCGTCCTGCTGCAGGTCGCCATCGGACTGGGGCTCGCCCTCCTCGTCATGCAGATCCCGGCGGGGCAGTGGCTCTTCCGCATCGTGGCCATCCTGCCGATCGTGCTGGCGCCGGTGGTGGTCGGCCTGTTCTGGCGCACCCTCATGCTGGCACCCAACTTCGGCATCCTCGACTTCGTCGTGCAGGCCCTCGGTTTCGGGCAGGTGAACTGGCTCGGCTCACCGACGCCCGCGCTCATCTCGGTCATCATCATCCATACCTGGCAGTGGACTCCGTTCGCCTTCCTCGTCTTCCTCGCCAGCCTCGCCGCGCTGCCACCGGACGTCTACGAGGCTGCGCGGATCGACAAGGCCAATGCCGTGAGGCGCTTTATCCACATCACGCTGCCGCTCATCCGGCCGGCGATCGTCATCGTCATCATCATGCGCTCCATGATCGCCCTCTCCGCCTTCGCGGCCATCTTCGCGGCCACCGGCGGCGGCCCCGGTACGGCGACCGAGATTCTTAACCTTTATGCCTACAAGACGTCGTTCGTAGAGTTGAACTTCGGTTACGGCTCCACCCTCGCGGTGGCACTGCTACTCATCACCCTCGGCGTGTCCGGGGTGCTGTTTCACCTCAGGACGGCAAGGCGGACTTGAGCCATGGCGGCGGCTGCAGACAGGCGGGACGCGGAGCGGCTGGTGACCAGGGCGGTGCTGATTGGCGCGGCGGGGGCGCTGCTGCTGCTCTGGGTCTTTCCGCTCATCTGGGCGGTCGTGGTGTCGCTGAAGTCTGAGACAGAGGTGCTTGCCTATCCTCCGCGCCTACTCTTCGAGCCGACGCTTAAGAACTACCAGGACGCCCTCGTCGGAGGCTTCTCCATCCTGCCGAGCCTGATGACCAGCCTCATTGTCTCCTCGGCTACCACAGTGCTCACCATCGTCCTTGCCGTGCCGGCTGCCTACGCCTTCGCCCGCCTGCGCCTGCGGGGCAAGCGCGCGCTCGGATTCTATACCCTCGCGACGCAGATGGTGCCGCCGGTGGGCCTGGTGATTCCGTATTTCCTTATCCTGAACCGCTTCGGCTGGCTCGACACCTATCACGGTATGGTCATCGTCTACCTGACGTTCTCCCTGCCCTTTGCCATCTGGCTCATGGTCTCTTACATGGAAGACATCCCGCGCGAAATGGAGGAGGCTGCCTTCCTCGACAAGGCCAACCGCTTTCAGACTCTGTGGCACGTCATCCTGCCACAGGTGCGTGGTGGCATCGCGGTAACGGTGATCTTCGTGTTCCTCAATGCCTGGAACGAGTTTCTCTTCGCCGTACAGCTCGGCGGCAATACCGTACGACCGGTGACGGTCGCCATGTACAACTTCGTCTCCGTGGAGCAGACGCTCTGGGCAAAGCTCAGCGCCGCCGCCCTGGTCGCCATGGTTCCCATGATCGTGATCGGCATCGCTGCGCAGCGCCAGATCGTCAAGGGCCTCACGGTGGGCGCCGTGAAGGGTGGGGGACGCCGGTGACGGCCGAACAGCAGAAAGGCCGCGTCGCGCTGCGCGGCATCCGCAAACGCTATGGCAGCTTCGAGGCGCTGCGCGGCATCGACCTGGAGATCGAGCCTGTCGAGTTCTTCGCGCTGCTGGGACCCTCCGGCTCTGGCAAGACGACGACGCTCAGGGTTATTGCGGGCCTCGAAGTGCCCGATGAGGGCACGATGACCGTGGACGGTGAGGATGTCACCTACACCCAGCCCGGCGAGCGCGACGTCGCCATGGTGTTCCAGAACTACGCTCTCTATCCGCACATGACGGTGGAGGCCAACATCGCTTTTCCTCTGAAGATGGACGGCGTGGCCAAGGCGGAGATACCCGGTATGGTGCGCGAGGCGGCTGCCAAGGTGAAGATCGACCACCTGCTGCATCGCCGCCCGGGCCAGCTCAGTGGCGGCCAGCAGCAGCGCTGCGCTCTGGCGCGCGCCATCGTGCGCCAGCCGCGCCTCTTCCTGCTCGACGAGCCGCTCTCCAACCTCGACGCCCAGCTCCGCCTGGAGACCCGCGTTGAGCTGAAGAAGCTGCAGCGTTCCCTGAACGTCACTGCCGTCTACGTGACCCACGACCAGGAAGAGGCGATGACCGTCGCCGACCGGATGGCGGTCTTCCTCGACGGCGCCATCGCTCAGGTCGGCACGCCGGAGGAGGTCTTCAACCATCCGCGCACCGTGGACGTCGCGGCCTTCATTGGCAGCCCGCCCATGAACCTTTTCGAGGGCCGGCTGGACGGCCACAGGGTCACGGTCGGCGACTACAGCATCGAGCTGTCGCAGGCCCCCAACCGACAGGCCGGCCCGGTGGTTGTCGGCGTGCGACCGACGCATATCACCTTGGCACCTCAGGGCATCGCCGCCCGGCTCTATCTTTCCGAGAATCTGGGAGAGAGCATGTTGCTGAACTTCACCGTCGGCGAGCACCTCATCAAGGTGCGCCTGCCCGAGGTGCGCCGTTTCCGCGAGAACGAGGTCCTGCATCTGGCCTTCGACCCGCGTCACCTGCATCTCTTCGATCCTCAGACCCGCCTGCGCATCGCCTGATCAATAGAAGGTCTGTTACATGAAAGCGGTATTCCTGCTCTTCGACTCCCTGAACCGTCTCATGCTGGAGCCATACGGCGGCCACCTCGTCCGCACGCCGAACTTCCGCCGCCTGGCCGAGCGCGCGGTGACCTTCGACACCCACTATGTCGGCTCCATGCCCTGCATGCCGGCGCGCCGAGACATGCAGACGGGCCGCCACGCCTTCCTGCATCGCTCCTGGGGCCCGCTGGAGCCCTTCGACAACTCCTTCCCCGAGCTCATAAAAGCGGCGGGCGCGTATTCGCACCTGATCTCCGACCACTATCACTACTGGGAGGACGGCGGCGCCACCTACCATAGCCGCTACAACTCCTTCGAGTTCATCCGCGGCCAGGAGTCCGATCCCTGGAAGGTGATGCTGACTACGCCGATCGACCGCATCCGCGAAAAGTACCACCCAAGCCAGAACGACCTGAACTCAAAGCAGAACCCCTACAACTACATGATCAACAGGGAGTTCATTAAGGAAGAGAAGGACTTTCCTTCGGTCCAGTGTTTCAAAGCGGCTTTCGACTACCTGGACATCAACCGCACTGCAGACAACTGGCTTCTGCAGGTCGAGACCTTCGACCCGCACGAGCCCTTCTTCGCGCCGGAGCGATTCCGCGAGCACTACAAGACCAACTACAGCGGCCCAATTCTCGACTGGCCGCGCTACGAGCGGGTGACCGAGCCGGCAGATGAGGTGGCTGAGCTGCGCGCCAACTACTTCGCGCTGCTGGAACTCTGCGACCATCTGCTGGGGCAGATGCTGGACTACTTCGACGCCCACGATATGTGGGACGACACTGCGCTTATCGTTGGCACCGACCACGGCTTTCTGCTGGGGGAGCACGACTGGTGGGCCAAGAATCGCATGCCGCTCTACGAAGAGATCTCGCACATCCCGCTGTTCATATACCACCCCGACTATCGCAGTAAGGCGGGCGAGCGCCGGAAATCTCTGACCCAGACAATCGACCTCATGCCGACCTTCTGCGAGCTCTTTGGCGCGGAGATCCCCGTCGAGGTGCAGGGCCACTCCCTGCTGAAGCTCATGGAGCGTGACGAGCCGCTGCGCCGCACGGGGATCTTCGGCTACTGGGGCGGCGGCATTAATGTCGTCGACGGACGCTACACCTATTTCTGCTATCCCAAGGACATGCTGAATCAGGAGCTCTATCAGTACACCCTGATGCCGATGCACATGACCAAGATGTTCACCGTAGAGGAGCTGAAGAGCGCCAGCCTCGTCCCCCCGTTCGATTTCACCAAGGGCGTCTCCCTGCTGCGCATCGCTCACAGGTCGAAAGCCGACACCAAGACCCACTCCTTCCACTTCCCAGAGAAGATGGAGGATACCAACACGGTGCTTTACGACCTGGCGGCCGATCCGGGCCAGACGACGCCGGTGACCGATCCATCGGTTATAGAACGGCTCAACAAGGAACTCTTTCGCCTGATGAAGGAGAACGACGCCCCACCCGAGGCGGTGCGGCGTATGCAGGACAGTCTGGTGGCGTAAGGCAGATAGCTCGCCAATTTTGCGCGAGGGTCCGTGCTCGGCCTGCCATGGGCCACACCGATTGCTTACACTTCAACGCGTGCATTCCGATTGCCGGCTGGCGGGTAGACCGGGTCTCCTGAGAGGGTAGCGGAGGGTTCTTGCGCCTCAGCCTCCCGGCCGCGCCCCACTGCCGCCGGCAATGACCTCGTCCGTGTTGGCCAACAACTTTCGTACGGCCGCGCGCGCCTTGCCCGGATGCTGCAGCCTGATCTGCCGCTCGATCTCCTCGTGGAGGCGCTGAGCGTAGTCGAGGTCGCCGATGTTACGGGTGATGTACACGAAGAGGCTGTCGAGGCCGGACTCGATCAGCGCGCCGAGCGGGATCAGCATCTCATTGCCGGCAGCCCTGAGTATAGCCATGTGAAAGCGCGTATCTGCTTCGGTGCGCGCTCGCAGGGTCGTGCCGGCGCCCATCTCCGCACAAGCACGGCTAATCTCCTCCATCTGCGCATCGCTGCGACGGACAGCGGCGAGCGCCGCCGCTTCCGGTTCCACGATGTAGCGGAATTCTTGGACGGTCTTCAGGAACTGCTCGCGATGGGGAGACGCGGCGTACCAGGCCAGCACATCTCGGTCGAGCAGGTTCCAGCGCTCGCGCGGCTCTACGCGGCTGCCGACCTTCGGCCTCGACGTGAGCAGGCTCTTGGCCATCAGCATCTTGATGGCCTCGCGCACCGCCGAGCGACTGACGCTGAAGATCTCCGCCCACTTCGCCTCGTTCGGCAGGATCGAGCCCGGCGGGTGGTCGCCGCGCACGATCCGCAACCCGATCTCGTTGGCGATCCTTGAATGGACGCTCGACCCGGTCAGCCGGGGCGGCGGCAGCGGCGCGATATCGTCGGTAATGGTCGTGGTCTTGCTCCTTCCTGCTGTGGGCCCCACGGCGGTCGAGCCGGCCAGCCTCGCGGATCGCACTGATCTACTCATCTGGACTCGTCACGAAGCGATCGGATCCGGTCAAAAGCCACCGCCAGAATGATGAAGCTGCCAACAAAAGCTCCCTGCCAGAATGTGCTGATCCCCAGCAGGATCAGACTGTTGCGTATCACTTCGATGAGCGCCGCCCCGACGACCGACCCGAAGACGGTCCCAGCTCCGCCCATTAGGTTGGCTCCGCCGATCACCGATGCGGCAATCACGCTGAGCTCCAGCGACTGGCCGAGGTTCGTCGTCACGCCGCCCAGCCACCCGGCTTCCAGCACGCCGGCCACGCCTGCAAAGAACGCGGAGCACATGTAGACGCTCACCTTTAGACGGCGAACGTTGATGCCCGTGAGGTCGGCCGCCCTCTCGTTGCTGCCGATCGCGAAGACGTGTGTCCCCCAGCGCGTCCAGCGCAGTATCGCGCCCGTCATCAGCGCCAGTAGCACCAGAGCGATGACGGGGTGTGCAATGCCCCAGCTCGATCCGCCCCCCAGCCAGAACAGCAGCTGCTCGTCGGGGCCGAACTGAAAGACCATCTTGTTGTTCGACAATACCATGGCGGCACTGCGCGCCAACGACAGCATGCCCAGCGTTACGACGAATGGCGGGATACGCAGATAGGCGATCAGCAGACCGTTGATCAGGCCGACTGTCAGCGCGGCGCCAACGGCCAGCGGAGCAGAAAACCAGAGGGGATGGCCCGCGTTCATCAAGATCGCCAGCACCATGGCCGACAGGCAGAGGGTCGAGCCGACTGACAGGTCGATGCCGCCGGATATGATGACGATCGTCATGCCGAGCGCGACGATGGCAACGAACGCAAAATTGCGGGTGACGTTGAAGAGGTTCTGCGAGCTGGAGAAGCTGTCGGTGGCGAGCGACAGGGCGATGCAGGCAATGACGGCTGCGATGAATACCCAGAAGGACTGCTTGCCGACGACCCGGGCCAGCGCGGACTGCGTACGCCAGGACATCACCTCGTCAAGGGCGGCAAAGTTCTTTGTCTCGTTGTCTGTCGCCATTTCCGCCTCTAGGCCATGTCGATCGCGCCAGTGATCAGACCGGTGATCTCTTCGGGGCTGGTCTCGGTGGTCGGCTTATCGGCCACCTTCCTTCCGCGCCGCAGGACGGTAATGCGGTCTGCCACGGCGAAGACATCGGGCATGCGGTGGCTGATGAGGATAACGGCAATCTGCTGGCGCCTGAGCTCGCGGATGAGGTTGAGCACTTCGGCGACCTGGCGAACCGAGATGGCGGCCGTCGGCTCGTCCATGAGCACGATCCTCGCCTTGGCCAAGCGCGTGCGGGCGATGGCGACGGCTTGGCGCTGGCCGCCGGACATGTCGCGCACCAGGTCTTTCGGCCGGGTTTCCGACTTCAGCTCCTTGAACAGCCTGGCGGAGACCTCGTTCATGGCGCCGTAGTCCATGATCCGGAACGGCCCCAAGGAGCGGGTAAGCTCGCGCCCGAGGAATACGTTCGTCGCCGCCGTCAGGTTGTCGCAGAGGGCGAGGTCCTGATAGACGATCTCGATCCCGCTCTGCCGCGCCTCGATCGGCCGGTGAAAATCCTTCTCTTCGCCGTCGATGTGGATACGGCCATCCGACGGCCGGTAATTGCCCGCGATGATCTTCACCAGCGTTGACTTGCCGGCGCCGTTGTCTCCCATCAGCCCCAGGATCTCCCCCGCCGCCAGCGACAGGGATACGCCCTCCAGCGCCTGGATCGCCCCGAAGTGCTTGGAGATGCCCTCCAGCCGTAAAACGCTCATGCCCCCTCCCGAAGTGGCCGCACTGTGCGACGGAAAGGCCCGGGCGGTCAATGATCTGAATTATCTCTATTGTCTGTTTTGTCCGACAATATGTTGACGGCGTTCCGGCCCTGTGTCTATGGTTTTGACGGGAGGAGATGCGCGGCATGCGTGTTCTGGTAACGGGAGGAACGGGCAAGGTCGGACAGGCGCTGATCGCCCGAATACTGAGCGACAAAGGCCTGTCCAGCTGGCATATCCGCGCCCTCACCCACAATCGGAGGCTGGCTGACCGCCCTCGCCTTTCGACCCTCCAGGGGAGCATCGCGGATCGGCAGACCAGCCGTGAAGCGCTCTCCGGCGTCACCCACGTCGTCCACCTGGCGACCTGCAAGGAGACGCCGGAGGAGGTCATTGACGTCACGGTGAAGGGCCTGTTCTGGCTGCTGGAGGAGTTCCGCCTGAGCCCGAGCGCCGAGCGCTTTCTGCTCGTCGGCGGGGATGCTGCGGTGGGCCATTTCTTCGTGCGCCACGACGGGCCGGTCACCGAGGACACCCCGCACCATGCCTATCCGGGCTGCTACGCCCTGTCGAAGGTCCTGGAGGAGGTGATGCTGGAGCAGTTCGGGCTGCAGTACGACCTGGACTGGTGCTGCCTGCGGGCGCCCTGGATCATGGAGAAGGACGATTTCCGCTGCAGCCTGTCCTTCGGCGACGACCTTTTTGGCGGGCCGGATTGGAAGACGATGGTTACCGCCGAGGAGGCCGAGGCCTGCCGGCAGACCGGCGCCGTCCCCCTGCTGCTCGCCGAGGACGGCGA
>Ga0207773_100294_pt1 | contig 25648 bp, 28 predicted proteins | sample TtaePargueraPR_2_FD_187281 | JGI IMG/M metagenome (GOLD analysis project Ga0207773, IMG submission 187281) | Aerobic enrichment media microbial communities from Bioluminiscent Bay, La Parguera, Puerto Rico - Tt and M1 (3) (SPAdes) | ecosystem: Environmental > Aquatic > Marine > Unclassified ...
GTGAATCCTGTCTATTATCAATCAGTTAGTGCGGATCATACCTTGACGGAAGCGCTGACGCGATTCCGTCAAGGTATGATCCGCACTAGGCTGGTGGTCGCCGCCAGGACGCCAACGAGTCGGGAGCCGCGCCGCCCATGAAGATCGTCATCAACCCGGATCACGAGGCCCACGCGCCGGAGACCGAACTGACCGGCGGGGGCATCGCGCCCGCGGTCGAGATCCCGGCCCGGGCCCACACCATCCTGCGGGCGCTGGAGGCGGCCGGCCACCGGGACATCATGCCCTTCGCCGACCATGGCCGGTCGGTTCTCGAGCGGGTTCACCCGACTGCCTATCTCGACTTCCTCGCCGCCGCCCATGGCGACTGGGCCCGGGAATACGGCGACACGCCGGCCGTGCCCTTCGTCTGGCCGGTACGCAGCCTGCGCCGGGTGATCCCGCGCGCCATCGACGCCCGGCTCGGCTACTATTCCGGCGATGGCGGCACGCCGATCACCGCCGGTACCTGGACGGCGGCCTACGGCTCGGCCCAGACGGCGGTGACGGGGGCGCGGGCGCTGTCGGGGGCGGGGCCGGTCTTCGCGCTCTGCCGGCCGCCCGGCCACCACGCGGCGGCCGATCTCTACATGGGCTATTGCTTCCTCAACAACGCCGCCATCGCCGCGGAGGACCTGCTCGTCGCCGGCGCCAGCCGGGTCACCGTGCTCGATGTCGACTACCATCACGGCAACGGCACCCAGGCGATTTTCTACGCCCGCGAGGAGGTGCAGTTCGTCTCCCTGCACGCCGATCCGGCGGACGAGTACCCCTATTTCCTCGGCTATGCCGACGAGACCGGCGAGGGGGCGGGCGAGGGGACGACGCTGAACCTGCCGCTCGCCTGGGGCACGGCGTGGGCGACCTATGCCCCGGCGCTCGACCGGGCCTGTGAGGCGATCGACCGGTTCGCCCCCGAGGCGCTGGTCGTCTCCCTGGGCTGCGACACCTACAAGGAGGATCCGATTTCCCGCTTCCGCCTCGAGACCGAAGACTTCGCGGCGATGGGCGCGCGCATCGCCCGGCTCGGCCGACCGACGCTGGTGGTGATGGAAGGCGGCTACGCCGTCGACGCGCTGGGCGTCAACGTGGTGGCGTTCCTGAAGGGGCTCGCGGGGGGCTGAGGGGCGGGGGCCTGCAGGGGAGAAGACGGGCGGCCGGTCCCGGGTCCGCGGACCGGCACTTCGCGCCGCATCGCGCACGGGATGACGAAAAAGTAATGTTTTTCAAATAGTTAACTTGTCATTCCCGCGAAAGCGGGAATCCAGGCTGGCGGTGCGGGTGGCATGGACCCCTGGATCCCCGCTTGCGCGGGGATGACAAGGTTAATTTATTGACAAAAAAAGAAGAAACGCCACCCCGGGAAGGCTCCAAGGCTCCAAGGCTCCAAGGCTCCAAGGCTCCAACGCTCCGGGGCGGCGATGTGGCATGCCGGTTGGCGGGATGCCCCGTCAGCGCGGCACCGGCTGGTCGGGAAGGTCGGCGAGGACGATCTCGGCGTTCTCCAGGGCCTCGATGGTCAGCGTCTCGGCGGCGCGGATGATGGCGCCGTCGCGGGTGCCGATCTCGGTGCCGTTGACCTTGACGCGGCCTTCCGAGGCGACGAGGTAGCCGATCCGGCCGCTTCCCATGGCGTGCTCGACCACCGTGCCGCCGGTGAGCGTGGCGCCGTAGATGGTCGCGTCCTGGGCGATGAACAGGGCGCCGGCCTCGATCTTGTCATCCTGACCGGAAGCCAGCGGCACCAGCCGGTCGGCGCGGTCGCCACGCGGAAATTCCCGCTGGTCCCAGCGCGGCGGCAGGCCGCGACGGTTGGGCGCGATCCAGATCTGGAAGAGGGTCGTGGCCTCCTTCCCCATATTGTACTCGGCGTGCATGATGCCGGTGCCGGCACTCATCACCTGCACGTCGCCCGCCTTCGTCGTTCCGCGGTTGCCCAGATGGTCGGCATGGTCGATCTGACCGGTGCGCACATAGGTGATGATCTCCATGTCCCGGTGCGGGTGCATCGGGAAGCCGGAGCCGGCCTGGATGGTGTCGTCGTTCCAGACGATCAGCGGGCCCACGCCCATGCGCTCGGGATCATGGTAGTTGGCGAAACTGAAATGGTGGCGTGCATCGAGCCAGCCGTGATTGGCGTGGCCGATGCTGTCGAACGGAATGCGCTCGATCATGCTGCTTTCTCCAGGGGCACGCGGTCGCGGCCATGGGGCTCGGTGAAGTCGAGCACCGGACCCTTGGGGACGATCCGCGTCGGATTGATGGTCTCGTGGCTGCGGTGATAGTGCTCCTTGATATGGCGCAGATTGACGGTCTCCGCCACGCCGGGCACCTGGTATAGCTCGCGGGTGTAGCCCCAGAGATTGGGGAAGTCGACGAGCCGGTTGCGGTTGCACTTGAAGTGGCCGACATAGACCGGGTCGAAACGCACCAGCGTGGTGAACAGCCGCCAGTCCGCCTCGGTGATCTGGCCGTCGACCAGGTAGCGCTGTCGCGACAGACGTTCCTCGACCCAGTCCAGCGCCGAGAAGAGGGCATCATACGCCTCCTCATAGGTCTCCTGGGTGGTGGCGAAGCCGGTCTTGTAGACGCCGTTGTTGATGGCGTCGTAGACGCGCTCGTTCACCCGGTCGATCTCCTGCCTCAGCGCCTTGGGATAGAAATCGGGGCCGGTGGCGCCGACATCGTCGAAGGCGCTGTTGAACATGCGGATGATCTCCGCGCTCTCGTTCGAGGCGATGGTCGAGCGCTCCTTGTCCCACAGCACCGGGACGGTGACCCGGCCGGTGAAGTCGGGCTCGGCCCGGGTATAGACCTGGTGCAGGAACGCCGCCCCGTTGACCGGGTCGTCCGTGCCGTCCGGGTCGTCACCGAAGAACCAGCCGTTCGACCCCATGAAGGGATCGACGACGGAGACGTCGATCATCGCCTCCAGGCCCTTGAGCTTGCGGAAGATCAGGGTGCGGTGCGCCCAGGGGCAGGCATAGGAGACGTAGAGGTGGTAGCGGCCCGGCTCCGCCTTGAAGCCGCCCTCGCCGGACGGCCCCGGAGAGCCGTCGGCGGTGACCCAGTTGCGGAACTTGGAGGCCTGCCGCTCGAAGCGGCCGCCCGACTTCTTGGTGTCGTACCACTTGTCGTGCCATTCGCCGTCGATCAGCAGTCCCATCGGTCAAACCTTTCGTCTCGCTCGTTACCTAGTCGGGGCGTCGTCGGGAGCCCCTCGGGCAGCCCGCATGGCGGCCAACCTCAGGCCGCCTTGCGCAGTTCCTGCTCGCCGATCGCCAGCCTGGCGGCGATCTCTGCCACGTGGCGGCCCATGAAGCGGGCGCCGTCCAGCTCGTTCTCGCTCGGCTGGCGCGAGCCGTCGCCACCGGCGATGGTGCTGGCGCCATAGGGCGAGCCGCCGGTGATCTCGTCCAGCCGGGTCTGGCCGGCGAAGGCATAGGGCAGGCCGGCGACGACCATGCCATGATGCAACAAGGTGGGGTGCAGGCCGAGGATCGTCGACTCCTGACCGCCATGCTGGGTCGCCGTCGAGGTGAAGACCGCCCCGACCTTGCCGACCAGCGCACCCTTGGCCCAGAGCGGACCGGTCTGGTCTAGGAAATTGCGCATCTGCGAGGCCACGGTGCCGAAACGGGTCGGCGCGCCGAAGATGATGGCGTCGTAGTCCGGCAGTTCCTCGACCGTCGCGATGGGGGCGTCCTGGTCGAGCTTCATGTGGGCGCCGCGCGCCACGTCCTCGGGCACCAGCTCCGGCACGCGCTTGACCGTAACCTCGGCGCCGGCCTGCCGCGCGCCCTCGGCCACGGCACCGGCCATGGTCTCGAGGTGGCCGTAGGACGAGTAATAGAGAACCAGTACCTTCGCCATGTTGCAGCCCTCCTGTCGGGTGTCTCTTGCGATGCACACAAGGTGATTGTTCCCCGTCCGGAGCACTACCCCGTGCAGCCGAAATGAATTGTTGCCCGGCGATGGACAATGACGGGCTCCGCATGGTGCGGTGCAGCGCGCCACCCCTTGCGCCTCCCCTTGCGCCCGGCCGGCGGCGTGCCTAGAACCCATGCCTCCGCCGATCCATGTCCAAGCCGGGTTCCCTCGCGCCATGTCCTCGCTGACGACCGTGCTCACCGAAATCGTCGGCCATGCCTTCGCGGCCGAGGGCCTGGCCGCCGAACTCGGCCGCGTCACCGTGTCCAACAGGCCGGACCTGGCGCAGTTCCAGTGCAATGGCGCGATGGCGGCGGCCAAGCAGGCGCGGACCAACCCGCGGGAATTGGCCGGCCGCATCGCCGCGCGGCTGCAGGAAGGCGGCCGCTTCACCCAGGTCGAGATCGCCGGGCCCGGCTTCCTGAACCTGTCGATCGCCGACGGGGATATCGGCGCCCATGTCGCCGGGATGGCGGCCGACCCGCGCCTCGGCGTGCCGGCGAAGGACGCGCCGCGGACTGTGATCCTCGACTATGGCGGGCCGAACATCGCCAAGCCCATGCATGTGGGCCATCTGCGCGCCTCGATCATCGGCGACTCGCTGCGGCGGATCTTCACCTTCGCCGGCGACCGCACGCTGGGCGACGTGCATATCGGCGACTGGGGCCTGCCGATGGGCATGCTGATCTCCGAGATCGCGCTCACCCGGCCGGACCTGCCCTATTTCGACCCGGCGCACCAGGGGCCGTATCCGGCGCAGTCGCCGGTCTCGCTGGACGATCTGGAGGCCATGTACCCGCGGGCGGCGGCGGCCTGCAAGGCCGACCCGTCCCGGCTGGAGCAGGCGCGCCAGGCGACCGCCGCGCTGCAGGCGGGCGAGCCCGGGCCGACGGCGCTGTGGCGGCACTTCCTGGACGTGTCGCTGGCCGCCATGAGGCGCGATTTCGGCGATCTGGGCGTGCATTTCGACCTGTGGAAGGGCGAGGCGGACGTGCACGCCCTGATCGCGCCGATGGTCGACGACCTGAAGGCGCGCGCCCTGGCGGAAATGGACCAGGGCGCGCTGATCGTCCGGGTGGCGGAGGCGGGCGACAAGACCGAGATCCCGCCGCTGATCTTGCTGAAGTCGGACGGGGCGGTGATGTACGGCACCACCGACCTCGCCACCATCGTCGACCGGCAGCGGACCTATCAGCCCGACGCCATCCTCTACGTCGTCGACCAGCGCCAGCACCTGCATTTCGAGCAGGTCTTCCGCGCCGCCCGCAAGGCCGGTCTGAACGGCGAGGCCGCGCTGGAGCATCTCGGCTTCGGCACCATGAACGGCACCGACGGCAAGCCGTTCAAGACCCGCGCCGGCGGCGTGATGAAGCTGCAGGACCTGATCCGCATGGGCCGCGAGGCGGCGCTCGACCGCATGGCCGAGGCCAATCTCGCCCAGGACTACGACGAGGCGGAGAAGCGGGATATCGCGGAGAAGGTGGGGCTGGCGGCGATCAAGTTCGCCGACCTCGCCAACCACCGGGTCTCGAACTACGTCTTCGACCTCGACCGCTTCGTGCGCTTCGAGGGCAAGACGGGCCCCTACCTGCAATATGCCGCGGTGCGCATCAAGTCGCTGCTGCGCCGGGCGGCCGAGCAGGGGGACGGGCCCGGCGCCATGCAGCCGCCGGGCGAGGTGGAGCGGGAACTGGCGCTGATCCTGGCGGAAATGCCCGAGGCGGTGATCGCCGCCCAGGCCAAGCGCACGCCCAACGACATCTGCGACTTCGCCTATACGCTGGCCCAGGCCTTCAGCCGCTTCTACGCCCAGACCCACATCCTGAGCGAGCCGGACCCGGCGAGGCGCGGCGGCTGGCTGGCGCTGGCGAAACTGGCGCATGACCAGCTCGTCCTGCTGCTCGACCTGCTGGGCATCGACGTGCCTGAACGCATGTAGCGGGCACATCCAGGTGTCGCATGTGCCTCGGGGCCCCGGACACTTCTCAACCTAAACCTTGGAAGGTTGGCGGCTGCATCGCGCATGGCGTGTCTGCGCGATCCGAGTCATTATGAAAAATACATGCTGGTATGGCATGGATCTGTCCGGGGAGGAAACCATGCGCATCGCGACTGTCGCGCTGGGCGCCGCCATGCTGGCCGCCTGCGCGCCCTCCAATCCACCATCGACGCAGATCGTCGTCCTGGGTGAAAGCTTCGCCGCCGGCTCGGAGGCGGTCAACGAGGTCAATCTGGCCATCGCCAATGCCAGCGCGGCGGGCTGCGAGGCGGTCTCGGTCGGCGGCTATGCCGCGGGCGGGGAGGGCCTGATCATCGGCGTGCCGGTGCTGCTCGACTGTCCGCTGGGCACGCAGCTGCTGCCGACCGGCCAGCCGGTTCCCTGACGCCTCGGGTCGCAGGGGCGTGGCGGGGTGGGAGGGGGCGTCCCACCCTGCCATGCAAGCGCACGATGCGGCCTAGAGGCCGGTCATCGCCACGCAGCCCTGGTAGACGGCCTGCCAGGGCACGACCTGCACGTCCACGTAAGCGCCCGGCGGCAGCGCGTAGGGCATCACGTGGTCGCTGACGTGCTGGCCATCGGAGCCGTAGACCGACACCACGTTGCCGGCCGGAACCGTGTCGACGATGTAGATGTTGGAGAGCCGCACGGTGGTGGCGACGTCGCCATTGCCGACTTCCTGGCAGCCCAGCGCATGCCAGACGTCGCGCTGCGGCTGCAGGTTGCGATTGATGGCCGGACCGGCGATGCCGACATTCGGGTTGACCTGCTGAAACACCAGCGAGGAGCCGTCGCGCTGGGCGGCGGCGGGAGCGGTGGTCAGGGCGAGGGCCGAAAGCGCCAAGGCGGCGATCCCGGCGGTCTTGATCTTCCAGTTACGCATTTCCATTCCCCCTCTTGATGGTGTCCGCGGCCCCACTGCCACGGAACGGGGGTCAGGATAGAAGGCATGTCAGCGGCTGTCGGTGACAGGGGTCACCCGGCCGCGGTCGGCGCGTTTTCGCCTGCCGCCGGGGCGCCTAGCGCCGTCGATCCAGGCCATGGCCAGGGCGAGCTTGACCCCGTCGTCGAGACCGCGCCGTTCGAGCGACAGCCAGCATTCGTATTCCAGAGCATGGCGCAAGGTGGCGCTGACCGGTTTCAGGCGATCCGGTTCGGCCGTGCCGGCCAGCGCCGAGGCGAGGTCGTCGGCGGTTCGGTCAAGGAGGTCGCGCAGCGCCTGCATCGGCTGCCGAAGCGCCGGCACCAGCGGTTCGTCCCGGAAGGCGCCGGTCAGCATGGAGCGGGACTCCCGGAAGTAGGCGAAGAACGCCGCCACCGCGGTCTCCGTCCGGTGCCACGGGTCCGTCTCGGCGGTCCAGAGCGACGGATCGGGGGGCGGGTTTAGCGACAGCCAGTGCGCGGAGCAGGCCTGGAACAGGGCCGTTTCGTCCTCGAAATGACGGTAGACCGTGAGGCGCTGCACGCCCGCCCGCTCCGCAATGGCGCTGATCGTGGTCGCGCGGGGGCCCATCTCCTCGTGCAGGTGCATGGTCGCCTCGACGATGCGCTGGCGTGTCTCGGCCTGCGATTTCGCGCGGTCCTTCAGGGTGTAGCGTCGCTTTGTCATTCAGTAAACATAGATGTTTACCGAAAGCTTGACAAGGGTTCCGGGTCAGCGTAGTAATTTCAACGAACATATATGTTCACTGAATAAATGCCGTCTGAACTCGCCAAGGAAATCAGAACCATGGACGCCATCACTGAACCAAAACTTTACCAACCCCGCGCGATCACGGGCGACTGGCACGCACTTCCCGGCGCCCTCCCCGTGCCGGGGCTGGGGATCCTCCCGGTCAACGCCTTCGTGCTCAAGGGGGCGCAGCCGACCCTCGTCGACACCTCGGTCGGTGCCTTCGGCCCGGCCTTCCTTGACGCCCTGGGCCAGGTGATCGACCCGGCTGATCTGCGCTGGATCTGGATCAGCCACGCCGACGCCGACCATGTCGGCAACCTGTCGGCGGTGCTCGAGGCCGCGCCAGAGGCACGCATCGCCACGAGTTTTCTGGGCATGGGCAAGATGCTGATGCAGGGCCTGCCGGCCGCGCGCATGCATGTGCTGAACCCCGGCGACCGGCTCGACCTCGGCGACCGCATGCTGACGCCCGTGCGGCCAGTCTACTACGACGCGCCGGAAACACTGGGCTTCGTCGACGGTTGCGACGACGTGCTGTTCGCCGCCGACAGCTTCGGCGCCCTGCTGGCCGCGCCCGTGGAGAATGCCGCCGCCCTGGCGCCCGAGGCGCTGAGCGACGGCATGATCGCCTGGGCGCGCATCGACGCCCCCTGGCTCGCCACGGTCGACCGCCAGCGCTTCGCCGCCACGCTCGCCGCGCTGCGACGGCTGGACCCCGGCACGGTCGTCTCCGGGCACCTGCCCGAGGCGCGGGGCATGGTGGGCCGGCTCACCGGCATCCTGCACGACGCCTTCGCCGCCGCCAGAATGGGCGAGCCGGCGGATCCCCTGTCCCTGGAGGCGGTGGCGCCGGCCTCGCTGGCGGCCTGAGGGCGGGGAGAGAAGACGACCTCGCACCGGCCGCCCGCCGGCGTTCCTCGCCTCTGACTTCCCTCGAAAATGCCGCCGCCCTCGAACGCGGCGGCATTTTTCGTGAAACCACCCTGGTGGCCTCGCGCGTTCCCTTGATGACCGGGTGATGGCCCGGCGCACGCCGGGCGTGATGCCGGCGTGTCACCGAGAAAATGGGAGACGAAGGAATGCCGACCATCAAGCACTCACTGCTTGCCCTTGCCGGCCTCGCCGCGTTCAGCGGCCCGGCGCTCGCCGATCACCTCAATATCCAGACCGACGGCGTGATGATCGACGGCAATACGGTCACCTTCCCGCAGGTGAAGATCGACGGGCCCGGATTCCTGGTGATCCACGCCACCAATGCCGACGGCACGCCGGTCGTGCCGGGATCCATCGGGCACGTCGCCCTCGAGGCGGGGATCAGCGAGAACGTCTCCGTGACGCTCGACGAGGCTCCGATGGACGGCGCGACCTACATCGCCATGCTGCACATGGATACCGGCGTCATGGGCGAGTACGAGTTCGGCGAGGGCTCGACGGATGTCGATCCGCCGGCGCTGACGGCCGATGGTGCGCCCTACGTGCAGGCGTTCGACGCCGGCATGTAAGGGCGTCTTGGAGCCGCCATCGGCCCAGGGGCGCGGGCGTTCAATGAGGGGGAGGTCCGCGCCCCTTCCGGCCGGAGGTGCTCGCGATCCCGGCCCCCGAAATCGGCCATCCGACATTGATTTCCGCCGGCCGAGCCGCGACAATGGCGCCGCCCGTCAGAGGGGGCATCCCGTCCACGGAAAGAGCGCGCCGCTCACCTCCCCGATATCGGAAGACCGGTCCTGCCGTCTTTTCCCGCCCGTCTGGTGGACATTGGGGCGACGAGGAGGAAAGACGTCATGGGCGAGCAACCCCAGAATTCCCCGCTTCCTACGCTCGAGGCCGGCCGCAAGGCCGCCAAGCGCCTGGGCAAGGCCCTGGCCGCCGGCGAGGCCGAGGCGCGTGCGCGCCACCGCGCCGTGTTCGGCGACCGCAAGGATCCGGCCGCCGCCAGCCACGCCGACTGCCTGCATGTCATCGCCCGCGAGGCCGGGGCGGAGAGCTGGCCCCGCCTGAAGATCGCGCTGGAGGCGGCGGCGCTCGACCGCTCGCAGCGCGTCGCCGCGCTGGAGCGTGCCATCTCCAACGGCAACTTTCCCATGGTCGACCGTCTGCTAGCCCTCGATGCCGGACTGGTCGACGCCCATCTCGGCCTGCAGCTCGCCTTCGCGCGAGAGGCGGCGGTGACGGCGGCTCTCGACCGCGACCCGGCGGCGGCGCTGCGGCCGATCGGCCGGCGCTGGCCGATCCACCATCTCGTGTTCTCCCGGCTGCACCAGCGCGAGCCGGCGGCGACGGCGCGCATGGTGCGCCTGCTCGACCGCCTGGTGGCTGCCGGCGCGGACGTCAACCAGGGCGTTCCGGTGGAGCCAGGCTCCGATCACACGCTGTCGCCGCTCTACGGCGCGCTGGGCCATGCCGGGAATCTCGCCCTGGCGGAACGGCTGCTGGCGCTGGGTGCGGACCCGAACGACAACGAGTCGCTCTACCACGCCACCGAGCTCGACACGCTGGACGGGGTGCGCCTGCTCTTCGCCCACGGCGCCGTGGTCGGCACCACCAACGCCTTCCACCGCATGCTCGACCGGGAGTCACCGGAGGGCGTGCGCCTGTTCTTCGAACACGGTGCGGAGCCGACGACCGGGCTCTACGCCCATCCCACCGGCGTCAGGCAGGACGAGCGCACGCTGCTGCACCACGCCATCATCCGCGGTCGTTCCGCCGAGATCGCGACGATCCTGCTCGACCACGGCGTCGATCCAGCGGCGACGCTGGACGGACGCACCTCCTATGCCCTGGCCTGCATCCACGGCAATCGGGAGATCGCGGAACTGCTGGCGGCGCGCGGCCACGCCACGCCACTCGACGCGGTCGAACGCTTCCTCGATCGCGTCATGGCCGGCGACGGGGCGGCGGCGCGGCGCCTGCTGGAGGCCGATCGCTTGATCTGGCAACGGCTCTCCACCAGCGACCGGACCCGGCAGACGGAACTGGCCATGTCGGCCGACAACCTGCCGGTGCTGAGGCTGATGGCGGAACTGGGCTTCGATCCTGACCTGCAGGGCGAATCCGGCATGCCGCCGATCCATGCCGCCGCCTGGTGGGGCCATGCGGACATCGTCGAGATGTATATCGGCCTCGGCGTCGACCTCGAGATCGTGAACATGTTCGGTGGCACGGCGCTCGGAACCGCCGTACACGGCTCTACCAACTGCCCTGGCCGGGCGGACGGCGACTATCCACGCACCGTGCGACTGCTGGTCGAGGCAGGCGCGGTGATCCGGCCCGCGCACGGCGATCTGGAGATGGGGACGGAGGAGGTGACCGCCTATCTGGAGGACCGCCTTGAGCGGCGGCGATGACAGCCGCCGACGTCAGCCGAGTCTGCGCAGCACCAGGATGTCGCCCAGCTTGAACTCGGCGATCTGGCGCTGCGCGGTCTCCAGGATCTCGGTGCTGCGGTCGACGAGGGCCTCCTCGCCGAGGCCTTCGCGCCGCGCCAGCTCGAAGGCGGCGGCGCCGGCGACGAAAAGGATGCGGCGGGCGGAATCCGGACGTCCCTCTTCGAGGTGATGCTGCGATCTGCGGACGGCGCTGACGACGAAGTCGCTGAGGACAAAGCTGGAGCACCGCCGGAAATCGGTCTCTGCCGTGATCCGGAGCATCGGAATCGCAATAAAATTATATTTTTCGTGGCTTGTCAGCATCATAGCGCATGCGTCGGCGTGGTTCGACTGGGCTTTAGTTATCGATTCAGGCGATCAGGTGAGGTGGATTCTCCCGTTTCGATGGAAGCAATCCCGATAACTCCATAAGAACAATGTGGTTCCGGGCCGGTGCGCCGGCCGGCGATTGTCTCTAGGCTGCCGGCTGGCCCATGGCGGCGCCGCAGCGGGGAACGCCCATGAACATCCGGCACATCGAGAGCTTCATCTGGCTGTGCCGGTTGCGCAGCTTCCGCAAGACGGCGCAGCGCCTGAACATCTCGCAGCCGGCGGTGTCCTCGCGGCTAGAGACGCTGGAAAAGGAGCTGGGCTGCCTGCTGATCGACCGCGGCCGCGGCGTCTCGCTGACTTCCGAGGGGCAGCTCTTCCTGCCCTATGCCGAGCGCATCGTCCGGCTCTACGCCGAGGCCCGGTCGGAGCTGACACCGACCACCGGCATCCGCGGCCGGGTGCGGCTCGGCATCATCGACACGGTCACCGAAACCTGGCTGCCCGACATGGTGGAACGGTTGCGCCGCGACCACCCGGCCCTGGTGCTCGACATCGTCGCCGACACCTCGCAGCGGCTGCTCGCGGGGCTGGAGGACGGCGCCATCAACGCCGCCTTCACGCTCGCCCTGCCGCACGATCCGCGCCTGACCCAGGTGCCGATCTGCCGCTTCACCATGCGCTGGTTCGCGGCACCCGGCATGGCCGGCGACCGCGCGCTGAGCAAGGACGAGCTTGAGCGCCTGCCGATCATCACCTATCCGGCCGGCACGCCGCCCAACGCCATCCTCGACCGGTTCTTCGAGCGCAAGGAGACCTGGCTGGTGCACCAGAGCTCGGCCAACTCGCTGATGACGATGGTGCGCCTGGTGGCCGACGGCCTCGGCATCGCCGCCATGCCGCCGGCCGCGCTGCTGAACGAGATGGCATCGGGCACCCTCACCGAACTCGCCACCACCGACGATCTCGATCCGATCCACATCGTCGCGGTGAGCCTGACCGACCGGCCGTCGCCGGTGATCGAGGCGCTGATCTCGGCGGCGCGCGACGCCGTCGCCGGCTTCATCGCCGAGGCCGGGCCGGCGATCGGTGTGCTCGAGCAGGCCGCGACAGGGGATGACGGGCGGTAGGCGATAACTTTTCTCTATCGATTTCCTTCACGATTTCCAATTGGACACTATCAGCGTTCCCCGGCACCATTCACCGGTCGCGGCCGGCCGGCATCGCCGACGGCAATGTCGCACGGGAGATGCCGCGCGTCGGGCCGCCTCCATCCGGAACCAATGGGTCAATGATGGCACGCAAGCTCTACCTCGAATTCGTCGACAACAAGGTCCGCTCGCTGATCACCCTTTACGACGAGAACGCGCCGGTCACCTGCAACACGCTCTGGGACGCGCTGGCCAAGCCGATGCAGTCGCCGGCCCTGCACGCCATGTTCGCCGGCCCCGAGATCATGCTCGGCCTGCCGGAGGCGAACCAGACCTTCGACCCGGAGGGCATTCCGGCGGAGAACCAGGACTGCTTCCCCGCACCGGGCGACTGCCTGTGGTTCTATCAGCGCAAGAACCTGATGAAGGGCCTGTCCTGGGAGCTCTGGGAGATCGGCATCTTCTACGACAATGGCGGCCGGGTCTTCGGCCCGCTCGGCTGGACACCGGTCAACGTTTGGGCTTCGGTTACCGACAATCTTGAAGGCTTCCAGGAAGAGTGCCGCAAGATCCGCTGGGAAGGCGTCAAGACGGTCGAGATCGGCCGCGCGAGCTGACCGGGTCGGTCGGCCCGCACCCTGTTCAAAAGGCAATCGGTCAGAACTTGGGAGACAGTGAGATGAAGAAGCTATTCAACGGCACGGCGATCGCCCTCGTCGCGGGGCTCGTCGCCCTTCCGGCGCAGGGCCAGCAGCGCCTCGTCATCAATTCCTTCGGCGGTGCCTACGAGGAAGCGCACCAGCGGCTGATCATCGAGCCGTTCGAGGAGATGCACAATGTCGAGATCGAGGTGGTGACGGCCTATTCGGCCGACGCCCTGGCGCAGCTGCGCGCCCAGGCCGCCAACCCGCAGTTCGACGTGATCCACTTCTCCGGCGGCCAGGAAGTCGCCGCCGCCCGCGAAGGCCTGCTGGCGCCGATCGACCCTGCCGACCTCACGCACTATGACGACCTCTATCCCTTCGCGGTGGAAGGTCTGGAGGAGGGCCGCGGGCCGGTGATGTCGGTCGCCGTCCTCGGCCTGCTCTACGACACCAGCGTGGTGGAGGCCGCGCCGACCAGCTGGGAGGCCCTGTTCGACCCGGCCATCGGCGAGAGCGTGGTGATCGCCGACATCTCCAACACCTACGGCCTCTTGAACCTGCTGATGCTCAACCAGGTGCGCGGCGGCACGCTGGACGACATCCAGCCCGGCCTCGACGCGGTGGCGGAGCTTCTGGACAACGGCGCCCAGATCTTCTCCTCCAGCCCCGAGCTGCAGCAGGCCTTCGCCCAGGGTGCCGCGGTGATGTCGCCCTACGCCCAGGACTACGCCTTCACGCTGACCGAGGCCGGCCTGCCGGTCGCCTTCGTGCAGCCGGATGAGGGCTCGCCCGGCGTTTACATCACCGCCAACGTGGTGGCCGGCCGGCCCAACACCGAGCTGGCGACCGCCTTCGTCGACTTCTCGCTGCGTCCCGAGGCGCAGGCGGGCTGGGCCGAGGCGCTGCGCTACTCGCCCACCAACAGCGCCGCCGAGCTGCCCGAGGAGCTGGCGGGGCAGGTGGTCTATGGCGAGGAGGCGGCCAACCGCCTGCTGCGCTTCGACCCCGACGTGGTGAACGAGCGCCGTCCGGAGTGGACCGACGCCTGGAACCGCCTGGTCGCCCAGTAGGCGGTCCGGCGCGCATGCCGACTTAGCGGGGGAAGGCGCCGGTGCGGGCGAACCCGGGGAACGCGGCCGACCGGATCGAACCGGTCGTTCTGGTGACCCCCGGGCTCGCGCTGATCATCGGCGCCTTCTTCTTCCCGGTCGGCCAGATCCTGATCCTCAGCCTCGTCCCGCCGGAGGAGGGGCTGTCAATCTGGGCGAACTTCGCCCGCTTCTTCGAGGACGACTACTATCTGCGCGTCGCCTGGCGCACGCTGAAGCTGTCGGTGATCATCACCGTGGCGACGGCGCTGATCGGCTTCCCGCTCGCCTATGTCACGGCGCGGTCGCCGCGCTGGCTGGCCTTCCTTCTGCTGCTCCTGACCGTGCTGCCGCTGATGACCTCGGTGGTGGTGCGGACCTTCGGCTGGATGATCGTGCTGGGCCGCGGCGGTCCGGTGACGCAGCTGTTGATGGCGCTGGGGCTGGGCGCGCGGGACGCCGCGCTGCTGCACACCGAGACCGGCATCGTGGTCGCCATGGTGCAGGTGCTCCTCCCCTTCATGACCATCACCACGCTGGGCGTCATCGCCTCGATCAACCCCTTCCTGGAGGAGTCGGCGCGCACCATGGGGGCCGGCTTCTACCGGACCATGCGGCACGTGGTGCTGCCGCTCAGCATCCCCGGCCTGGTCTCCGGCTCGCTGCTGGTCTTCGCGCTCTCGATCAGCTCGTTCGTCACGCCCAACCTAGTGGGCGGTGTGCGCCTGCCGGTGCTGGCGGGGGCGATCTACCAGCAGGCGACCAGCGTGCTCGACTGGAACTTCGCGGCCGCCCAGTCGGTGCTGCTGCTGGGCGCGGTGTTGGCGCTGCTGGTGCCCTATCTGGCCCTGATGCGGCGGGCCCAGCATGGTTAGGCGCTTCCCCCCCTCGGCCCTGTTCGGTGGCGGCGCGGTGCTGCTCGTCATCCTCACCTTCATGCTGCTGCCCCTGGCGGTGGTGATCATGAGCTCGTTCACCGCCTCGCAGTTCCTGGTCTTCCCGCCCCAGGGCTTCTCGCTCCGGTGGTATGGCGAGGTGGTCGCCTCGACGGCCTATCTGGAGGCCGCCTGGGTCAGCCTGGTGCTGGCCACGGCGGTGACCATCGCCTCGGTCGCCATCGGCACCACGGCGGCGATCGCCATCCAGCGGCGCAAGCTGCCCTTCGCCGCGGCCTTCTCGGGCCTGTTCCTGTCGCCGCTGGTGCTGCCGACGCTGATCTTCGGCATCGGTCTCCTGATCGTCTTCTCGGTCTATGGCGACGGGCCCTCGCTGGCCGCGATCTGGGTCGGCCACGTGGTGATCACCGTGCCCTATGTGGTACGTACGGTGATGGCGGTGCTGGCCGACGCCGATCCCTTCGTGGAGGAGGCGGCGCGCACCATGGGGGCGGGACGTCTCGCCCGGCTCTGGTTCGTGGTGCTGCCGCAGGCCAGGAGCGGCATCATCGCCGGCGGCTTCTTCGCCTTCAACGTCAGCTTCGACGAGGCGGTGATCGCGCTGTTCCTGCGCGCGCCGGGGGTGGAGACGCTGCCCATGCGCATCTACGGCCAGCTCGAGTTCTCGCCCTCGCCGGAGGTGGCGGCGGTGTCGACCCTGATGATCGTGATGACGGTGATCGTCATCGTGCTCATCGAGCGTTTCCTCGGTCTCGCCCGCGTCAGCGGCTAGGGTGGCGGTGTCATGGGCTTTCTCGACCTGAAGAACCTGACCAAGCGCTTCGGCGACTTCACCGCGCTCGACGACGTGACGCTGGAGATCGAGCGGGGAACCTTCGTCGCGCTTCTGGGCCCGTCAGGCTGCGGCAAGACCACGCTGTTGCGCATCATCGCCGGGCTGGAGCGGCCGACCGCCGGCCGGGTGGTGATCGAGGGCGAGGACATCACCCGCAAGGCGCCGGAGGCGCGCCGCCTGGCGATGATGTTCCAGTCCTACGCGCTGCTGCCGCACATGACCGTGCTGGAGAACGTCCGCTTTCCCCTGCGCATGGCCGGCGGCGACAGCGTGGCGAGGCAGCGCGAGAGGGCGCGCGAGGCGCTGGCGCTGGTCAAGCTCGACCCGCTGGCCGACCGGCTGCCGCGCGCCCTGTCGGGCGGCCAGCAGCAGCGCGTGGCGCTGGCCCGGGCCATCGTCTCGGAGCCCCGGGTGCTGCTGCTGGACGAGCCGCTGTCCAATCTCGACGCCCGCCTGCGCGAGGACATGCAGATCGAACTGCAGCAGCTGCACGAGCGCTTCGGCCTGACCACCGTCTTCGTCACCCACGACCAGGAGGAGGCGCTGAGCCTCGCCGACCGGGTGGTGCTGATGCGCCAGGGCCGTATCGAGCGCGATGCCGGGGCGGAGGCGATCTATGACGACCCGGGCACGCCCTTCGCCGCCGACTTCCTGGGCGCCGCCAACCTGCTGCCGGTGACGCCCGAGGCGGACGGCGCGGGCGTGACGCTGGCGGACGGGCAGCGCCTCGGCATCGAAGGCGCGCCGGCGCTGCCGCAGGGCCGCGACCTGGAACTGGTGCTGAGACAGGAGGATGTCGGCATCCTGGAAGCGGGGGCCGATCCCGGCGAGGGCCGCGAGACGCTGGCGGCGGAGGTCGTCGCCTCGATCTTCCTCGGCGCCCGGGTGCGCTATGTGGTCAAGGTCGCCGACACGGAGCTGCGCGTGCTGGGGCCGCGCCAGCCGGTCTTCAAGCCGGGCACGCGGGTGGCGCTCGCCTTCGATCCGGCGGCGATCCGCTGGGCGAGCGAGCGCTGAGAACGGGTGCGTTCACGGGCGGGATGACGGGCGGGCTGGGGACCGGCTCGGCGGCCGGTCCCCGCCACCCGCCGCCCACTCACTGCGGCATGACGCAGATATAGCTGCCGTCGCCGTTCATCACGGCATGGCCGTGGCTGCACACGGCGTTGGACGACGGTGCGCTGTCCCCCACCGGCTCGCAGCTGAAACGGATATTGCGGCCGGCCTGCCAGACATCGGTGCAGGTGTAGCCGGTGCCGCACTGGAACTGCGCGTTCGCCTCGCAGCTGCTGGACCCGGTCTGGCGCAGCACTGAGTCGGCGATCGACAGGTCCGGGCGCTGCTGCAGCACGCCGTTCGGGATCGAGGTCGGCAGGTCGGTCAGACCCGGCGTGTTGGGCGACCACTGGGCCGTAGCACCAGCCGACATCGCCAGGGTGAGAAGGGCGGCGCCGAGAGCGCCGGCGAGGATCTGTCGTGCGTTCATGGGTCTCCTCCTTTGCGTTGGTCATCCTCCTCGATGACGGCGCGGAGGCTACGGGCGGGGCCGGCCAGGGATCAGTGAGCGCGATCACCCCGACCGGGTGGCCCCATGCACGATCGGCGCACCGGTCGACCCGAAACCGGCTGCTGGCGGGGGATCGGCCGGAGGAAAAAGTCGCCTCTCCGGCGGCCGTGTGGGGATTGCCACTGACCGCGACCGCCCGATGCGGTTGTACTCGTCACCGTCGGCGCAGTCGTCGGGGGATGGACGCGTCGGCGCCTCTATCGAGGACGCGCCGCCTGGAGCGGCGTGACGGGACGATGGCACGTAACCGAGGGGGGGAGCGCGCCGTCGTCCCGTCCCTTGACAGGATCACGGCTTAACGGAGCCGGCCGCGATTCCGTCAAGGTATGATCCGCTCCCGCGCCGCAGCAGGGCCACCCGCGGACGGCGACGCCGGGCGGTGCCCCGCGTGGCGGACATGGCGGACCGGCGGAGGCTGTGGGACGTTAGCGGTTGCAATCCTCGGCCATGGGACTATCTTCCCGTTCATCAAGATGGCACCGCGCGTAGACGATGTTCGCTCATTGGCGGTGCAACCTCTTCCGGGCAACTTCCGTTCAGCGATCGTTGCCATGTAGGGCGCGCCATCCGGCGCACGAACCCGGCAGCTGACCTACGCCACGCCTGCTATTTTTGACGTCTGTCGCCCGTGCGCGACGGCCGGCACCTGTCCGGCTCGCGCGGGTGACGAATGAAGGTACTGATTCATTGAGTTCATTTGCGGATCTCGGCCTCGCCGAGCCCATCCTTCGTGCCGTCGAGGCCGAAGGCTACACCAATCCCACCCCCATCCAGTCCAACGTCGTTCCGGCCATGCTGGCTGGCCGCGACGTGCTGGGCATCGCCCAGACCGGCACCGGCAAGACGGCGGCCTTCGTGCTGCCCCTGCTCGACGCACTGGCGCGCGGCGGCCGGTCGGCGGCGCCCAAGCAGTGCAACGCGCTGATCCTGGTGCCGACGCGCGAGCTGGCCCAGCAGGTCGCCGACAGCGTCAAGACCTATGGCCGGTTCACCCGGCACTCGGTCGCCGTCGTGGTCGGCGGCGTCAAGCACGGCGCGCAGATCCGCGCCCTGGCGCGCGGCGTCGACATCCTGGTGGCGACGCCGGGCCGGCTGGAGGACCATCTCTCGGCCGGTGCCGTCTCCCTGGAGCGCACCAAGACGGTGGTCCTGGACGAGGCCGACCAGATGCTCGATCTCGGCTTCATGCCGGCCATCCGCCGCATCCTTGGCAAGCTGCCGCGGCAGCGCCGCACGATGCTGCTGTCGGCCACCATGCCGCCGGCGATCCGCGAGCTGGCGCGCGCCTTCCAGACCGACCCGGCCGAGATCGCCGTGACGCCGGTTTCCCGCCCGGTGGAGGCCATCGACCAGTCGGTCGTGCACGTGCCGAGCGCGGAGAAGCGGGTTCTGCTTTCCCGCATCCTCAAGGGCGAGGCGGTCGAGCGGGCGCTGGTCTTCACCCGTACCAAGCGCGGCGCCGATCGGGTGATGCAGCATCTCGACCGCGCCGGCGTGCCCAGCGCGGCCATTCACGGCAACAAGAGCCAGGGCCAGCGGGAGCGGGCGCTGGAGGCGTTCCGGTCGGGCGGCGTCCGGGTGCTGGTGGCGACGGACATCGCCGCGCGCGGCCTCGACATCGACGGCGTCACCCATGTGGTGAACTACGAGCTGCCCAACGTGCCGGAGGCCTATGTCCACCGTATCGGCCGCACCGCCCGGGCCGGCCGTAGCGGCATCGCCGTCACCCTGTGCGATCCGGCGGAGCGCAAGCTGCTGCGCGACATCGAGCGGCTGATCGGCCGCCAGCTCGCCGTGGCGGCGAACGACGACGCACCCCTGGCGGCCGTCGCGGCCGGTGATGACGCCGCGCCGTCGATCGCGGACCGGATGCCGGCGGCACCCGTCGCGCCCGAGCCCCAGCGGCAGGCCCGCGGCGACAAGCCGGGCGCCAAGGGGCAGCACCGCAAGGGACGGCGCCGGCGGCGCGGCCCCGCGCCGACGCGCGGCCAGCGCCTGGACGACGCCTCGGCCCGGTCGGGGCTTGAGCGGATGCTGGGCAATCTCGGCTGACCCCCTCGCCGAAATCGGTTGATCTGTCGAAACCCGGCGCCTCGGCGCCGGGTTTCTTCGTCTTCGGGGCGGCCGAGGGTCGCGCGCGATCCCGACGCCGTCCGGTCGATCATGGCTTCCGTGGGGCCCGGACCGGGCGCGGCCGCCACGACCTCGCCGTATCCAGGCGCCAAGCAAGACCTCACCTGCCATCACGGATTTCGTCGGCGCGGCGTCCTGAGCGGCCGTCGCGGTGAGGTTCCGCCGGCGCGTGTCCGGGGTGGAACCCGCTTGCGCGCGCCGGTGTTCAGCGGGTCGGCCCACTCGCGCTTTGCGGAGGTTAGCGTCGCCGGCAGAAAAACCTTTAGGTGCCTGTCGGTTGCGCCATAGCGTGAGTGGGCAGGCACGTCTGGGGTCGACGGCAGGTACTTTCCAAGCGGCAATCCGCCGCGGCAATCGAGACGGAGACTGAGATGTTGGTTCGTTGCGTTGCGTTTTCCGCGATGGCGCTGGTGAGCAGCGCCGCCCTGGCGCAGGATTTCAGCCTGACGCCGACCTTTGGCGAGGCGGAGCTGGACACCGGCTTCATGCCCGACCCGCAGGCCGTTGCCCTGGCCGCCGGTGGCGACATCGATGCCGCCAGCAGCATCGGCGAGGGCTGCGTCGGCTTCATCGCCGACGCGCCGGACTTCCGGCTGTTCTACTCCGCCGGTTCGACCTACGACCTGACCTTCTTCGTGCAGTCGGATGCCGACACCACGCTGGTGGTCAACGCGCCGGACGGATCCTGGCACTGCAATGACGACGCCGACGGGCTGAACCCGGCGGTCGGCTTCGACCAGCCGATGAGCGGCCAGTACGACATCTGGGTCGGAACCTACGCCGCGGGCCAGTTCCCGGCGGCCGTTCTGGCGGTGACCGAACTCGTCGAGATCGAAGGCGATGGCGCGACGCCGACGCCGCCCGCGCTGCCCGAGACGACCGATGAGGAGACCGAGGGCGGTGACGACACCTCCGGCGAGAGCGAGGCGCCGGCCGAGCCCGAGTCCGATACGGGTTCCGGGTCCGGCGGCAAGTAACCGGCACTGGCGGGAATTGGGAGCGGCGACGCCGGCGTGACAGCCGCGTCGCCGCATCCGCATGTGCCGCCGCTCACTGGCGCGTGGCGCCGTTATGGGCGGTGGTGTCGTCGCCGGGCAGCAGGGCGGACAGATGGCGCAGCTTGTCCGGGTTGCGGGTGATGTAGATCGCCGTGATCAGGCCGTTCTCGGCCTCCAGCACCAGCGTCTGGGGCAGGCCGTGCGGGTCGAGCAGCAGCATGCCCGGCATGCCGTTGATGGCCAGGCGCCGCGACCAGCTCGGCCGGCCGCTGCCGCCCTTGCGGGCCACCCCCTCGAAAAAGCGATAGATGCGGTCGGCCCCGTGGATCGGGTTGAGGGCGGCGCGCAGCTTGCCGCCGCCATCGGTGTAGAGGCGCGCGTTCTCGGCCAGCAGGCCGGCGATGGCGGAGACGTCGCCCGTCTCGGTCGCCCGGAAGAAGGCTTGCGTGACGGCCGCGTTCTCCGCCTGGCTGACGTCGAAGCGCGGCTTGGCGGCATGCACATGGGTGCGGGCCCGGCTGACCAGCTGCCGGCAGGCGGCCTCGCCCCGGTCCAGCGCGGCGGCGATCTCCCGATAGTCCATGTCGAAGACGTCGTGCAGGATGAAGGCCGCGCGCTCCAGCGGCGAGAGGCGCTCCAGCGTCATCAGCAGGGCGATGGAGACGTCGCGGGCGGTCTCCTCCGGCCCGTCGACGCTCAGCTCCGCCGCCTCGACCAGCGGTTCGGGCAGCCAGGGGCCGATATAGTCCTCGCGGCGCTGGCGGGCGCTGCGCAGCCGGTCGAGGCAGAGACGGGTGACGATGCGGGTGAGATAGGCCCGAACGTCGCCGATCCCCTCCCGGCCGGCGCGTCGCCAGCGCAGCCAGGCATCCTGCACCGTGTCCTCGGCATCGGCCACGGAGCCCAGCATCCGGTAGGCGACGCCCTGCAGATAGCGGCGGTGGCTTTCGAATTCGGTGTCCATGGCGGCATCCATGGCGGCGCCCGTGTCCGCCTCCGGGTGCGGGGCCGCGAAACGACGCCCGCTCCCGTGTCCCCGGCGTCGCGGGGGCGTGGGACGGGCGCGTCGCAGCATGCCCGAGATCAGGCGGACTTGGCGAGGGGCGCCGTGTCGACCGGGTGCACGTTGTGGAAGCCGATCGCCATGCGGTTCCAGGTGTTGATGGTGGCGATGGCGACGGTGAGGTCGACGATCTCCGCCTCGGAGAACAGGGCGGCGAGCGGCTGGTAGACGCTGTCCGGCGCGCCCCTGTCGGCGATGCGGGTCAGGGTCTCGGCCCAGGCGAGGGCGGCCCGCTCCCGCTCGGTGAAGGCGGGCGATTCCCGCCAGGCGGCGAGCACCGCCAGGCGCTGGTCGCTCTCACCCGACGCCCGCGCCTCGCGGACATGCATGTCGAGGCAGTAGGCGCAGCCGTTGATCTGCGAGATCCGGATCTTCACCAGCTCGATGAGCGCGTGTTCGAGGTCGCAGCCGCGGACATAGCGCTCCATGCCGAGCACGGCGTTGACCGCGTCGGGTGCGGCGGTCTGGGCGTTCAGGCGGGGTTTCATGATATTTCGTCTCCTTGATCTCGTCGGGGTCGCTTGCGACCGGATTGGGTGACACCCGATAGGGGAGACGACGCAGCCTCAGGCGTTGTGACATGCTTGGCGCGAAAATCCGTCCACCGGCTCGGCGAGCCGCCGCGCGACGGCCGGCTGGACAGGTGCAGCGCGGCGCGAGGCGGCCAGCGGCAGGTCGTCGAGCAACCTGCGGCCCATGCGCGCGATCGACGGGTGGTCTAGCAGGCGGTTCTGGCGGTCGGCGGAGAGCCGCCAGCGCCGCGCGCTGCCGGTGACACAACGGAGAAAATCTATAGTCATGACCGGTGCCTCGCGATGATGATGGGTGCGTCCACGAGGATTTGAGCGATGCAGGCTCCGTCCGCGATTGAGAAGTGCTGCCGACTGCTTTAGAAAATCTTAAATGAAGAACCTCAATCGCGTTCATTTGCATGGGCTGCGCGTGCTGGAAGCCGTCGGCCGGCTGGGCGGTCTGACCGCCGCCGCGGCAGAGCTGGGCGTGACCGTGGGCGCGGTCAGCCAGCAGGTGCGCAAGGCCGAGGAACAGGTGGGCGTGGCGGTGTTCGAGCGCACCGCCGCCGGCCTGCGCCCGACCGCCGCGGGGCGCCGCCTGCTCGACCGTCTCACGGTCGGCCTGCAGATCCTCGACGAGGCGCTCGGCCGCGGCGATCCCGGCCCCGACAACGCGCTCGTCGTCTCCGTGGCGCCGGTCTTCGCGGCCAAGTGGCTGGTGCCGCGCCTGACCCTGTTCAACGCCGCCCACCCCGACTACCGCATCCGCATCGACGCCGATTCGCGCAATGTCGACCTCGAGGCAGCGGGCGTCGACGTGGCGATCCGGGTGGGGCGGGGCGGCTGGCCGGAGGTCCGGGCAGAGCGGCTGATCGAGCAGATCGTCTTCCCGGTGTGCAGCCCGGGGCTCAAGGCCGGCCTCGGCAGCGTCGACGACCTGCGGCGGGCGCCGATCGTGCGGGAGCGCACGTCGCTGATCAACTGGGACATCTGGCTGGAGCCGCACGGGCTGCAGAGCGCCGACCTGCCCGCCGGACCGGTCTACTCCGACGCCGCGCTCTGCCTCGACGCCACCATCGCCGGCCAGGGCGTGATGCTGGCCTGGCAGACGCTGGCCCACGATGCGCTGGCGCAAGGCCGGGTGGTGCGGCCGTTCCCGCACAGCGTGCGCTCGGGCATCGGCTACTACCTCGTCACCCCGCGCGCGCACCGTCCCAGCCCCGCGGCGGCGGCGTTCGTGGCGTGGGTGAGGGCGGAGATCCGGGGCATGGACGCCGCCTACATGCCCGAGGCAGCGAGTTCTGCCCCGACGAAATCACCGGGAGCGATGGAACTTCCTCGCTGAAATCGCGATTGGAATATCCATGAGCTGTTTCTCGTCCTCCCAATGCCCGCGCGCGACCGTTCCGGTGACGGTCGCGGGGCGCGCCCCGATGGCCGACATGGAGGCGACCGCCGCATGATCGGACGGGAGGCGTTCGAGCGGGCATTGCTGGAGCGATTGCCGCGCATGAGACGATTCGCCATCAGCCTCACGGGCACCGTCGCGGAAGGCGACGATCTGGTGCAGTCCGCCTGCGAGCGGGCCTGGCGCCGGCGCCGATCGCTGCGCGACCCCGAGCGTCTGGACAGCTGGCTGTTCCAGATCGTCCGGCATGTCTGGATCGACCAGCGGCGCGGCCCCGAGGCGCGTGTCGAGCCGGAGGACCCGGTCACCCTGCAGGACCTGGCCGGCGGCGACGCCGAGCGGGAGCTCGAGGCGCGGCTGTCGCTCGACCAGGTGTTCACCGCCATGCTGGACCTGCCGGCCGAGCAGCGGGCGGTGCTGCTGCTGGTCGGCGCGGAGGGCTATGCCTATCGCGAGGCGGCCGCCATTCTCGACATTCCCATCGGCACGGTGATGAGCCGGCTGGCCCGCGCCCGCGAGGCGCTGGGCCGGATGCTGCAGGCGCCCGCCGAACCTGTCGAACGCTCCCTCCACGACGGTCGGCCGGACAGAAAGGCCGGAACATGAGTACCGGCGACCGCATTCCTGACGACGCCGATCTGCTGGCCTTCGTCGAGGGCCGGCTCGATGCCGACGCCCGGCGAACCGTCGAGGCGGCCCTGGCGCGCGACCCGGATCTGGCGCGCCGGGTCGCGGCCATGCAGGTCGCCCTGACCGAGGAGCCGGGTCTGCTCGACGCGGTGCTCGACGCGCCGCTGCCCGACCGGCTGCGCCAGGCCGCGCGCGGGGCGGATGTCCGGCGGCGGCGCGGCCGGCTCTCGCTGCTCGCCGCGCAAACCCGCGATTTCTTCGATGGCGTGGGTTGGCGCCTCGGCGGCCCCGCCGTCGCGGCGGCGGCGGGTCTGCTGATCGGCCTCGCGATCGACGGCGAGGCGCCGGCGCCACCGCGCGAACCCGGCTACCGGCCGGCCGAGAGCGAGTCCGCGACCTCGTCCGCGACCCTGCCGCCGGCAGCGCTCGACGCCCTGGTCAGCACGCTGGAATCCGGCGGGGAGTCGGCCCGGATCGGCGATGTCGAGGTCACGCTCGGCCAGCTCCTGCCGCTGCCCGTCGACGCCCAATGCCGCTGGTTTTCCGTGACCGCCGACGGGGTCCGCCATGGCGGCATCGCCTGCGCCCGGCCGCCCGGCTGGTCGGTGATGAGCGTCGAGACATCCACGATCGCCGACGACGGGGAATAGACACCATGCGCCGCCACCTGATCCGGCTCGCCAGCCTGCTCCTCCTCGTCGCCTCTCCAGGCGTCGACCCGGCGGTCGCGCAACTGCCCGATCCCGCCGGCGCGGTGCCGGAGGCGGGCGGGCCCGGCGAGCTCGCCGACGGCGTCGGGGACGCGGCGGAGGCAGCCGGCGCGGTGGCGGGAGAGGCCGCCGGCACGGCGACGCAGACGCTGGATCGGGCGGGCGCGGCCTCGGGCCTGCTGCTGGGCGAGATCGGGGACGAGGCCGTGGCGCTGCTCGACCGGCTCGGGCTCGCGCTGCCCGGCGATCTCGGCGGGCTGCTCGCGGGCGAGGCCGGCCTGCTGTTCGACCGCGCACTCGCCGGTGATGGCGCCCCGGCGGGCGAGGCCGAATTCGTGCCGGGCGAGGTGCTGGTGCTGCGGCCCTCCACCCAATTGCTGCAGGCGGTGCAGGCGGACGGCTTCCGCCTGCTGTCGGTGGAGCGCTTCGAGGACCTCGGCGCGACCGTCGCCCGGCTCGCCGTGCCCGAGGGGGTTGCCGCGGCCGAGGCCAGGGGCCTGCTCGCCGGCCTGCCGGAGCGGCCCGTGGTCACCCTGAACGGCCTCTACCGCCGCGACCAGGCCCAGTGGGTGGTGCCGCAGGAAACCATCTGGGGCCAGGTCGGCTGGCAGGAGCGCTGCGCCGCGCCGGTCGGGATCGGCGTCGTCGACACCGCGATCGACCCGGCCGTGGCGG
>Ga0207773_100295_pt1 | contig 25560 bp, 23 predicted proteins | sample TtaePargueraPR_2_FD_187281 | JGI IMG/M metagenome (GOLD analysis project Ga0207773, IMG submission 187281) | Aerobic enrichment media microbial communities from Bioluminiscent Bay, La Parguera, Puerto Rico - Tt and M1 (3) (SPAdes) | ecosystem: Environmental > Aquatic > Marine > Unclassified ...
CTACTCGCCGCCGAGCCAGTCGGCCAGCACCGCGTCGCCGTTCTCGCCGCAGGCCGGGGGCGCGTGGCGGTAGGCGGGGGGCGTGGCGGACATCTTGATGGGGCTGCCGATCAGGTCGACGGACCGTCCCGACGCCTTGTGGTCCATGGCGATGCGCATGCCGCGTGCCTGGACATGGGGGTCGTCGAACACCTGGTCGATGGCGTTGATCGGCCCGCAGGGCACGCCGACGGCCTCCAGCTCCCGCAGCCACCAGTCGCGCGGGCGGCTGCGCATCACCTCGGCGATGGCGGCGACCACCTCCGCCCGGTTGCCGACACGCTCCTGATTGGTGGCGAAGCCCGGCCTGTCGATCCATTCCGGATGACCCGCGGCACGGGCGAACTTGGCGAACTGGCCGTCATTGCCCACCGCCAGGATGAGGTGGCCGTCCAGCGCCTCGAACACCTGGTAGGGCACGATGTTGGGGTGGGCGTTGCCGAGGCGCGGCGTCACCTCCCCGGAGGTCAGGTAGTACTGCGCGGCGTTGGAGAGCCAGGCGACCTGGCAGTCGAGCAGCGAGATGTCGAGATGCTGGCCCTCGCCGGTGCGCCGGCGGTGGTCGAGCGCCGCCAGGATGGCGACGGTGGAATACATGCCGGCCATCAGGTCGGCGATGGCGACGCCGACCTTCATGGGCATGCCGTCGGGCTCGCCGGTCAGGCTCATAATGCCGCCCATGCCCTGGATCAGGTAGTCGTAGCCGGCCCGCCCGGCATAGGGACCGGTCTGGCCGAAGCCGGTGATCGAGCAGTAGATCAGGCCCGGGTGGTCGGCCTTGAGGTCGCCATAGCCGAGCCCGCGGCGGGCGAGGTCGCCGACCTTGAAGTTCTCCACCAGGATGTCGGCCCTAGCGATCAGCCGCAGCAGCGTCGCCCGGCCCTCCGGGTCGGTCAGGTCGAGGGCGATGGAGCGCTTGTTGCGGTTGGCCGAGAGATAGTAGGCGCTCTCCGTGGTCGGCCGGCCCTGACCGTCATGGACGTAAGGAGGCCCCCATTTGCGCGTGTCGTCGCCCATGCCGGGGCGTTCCACCTTGACCACGTCGGCGCCGAGGTCGCCCAGCAGCTGGGTGGCGCTGGGGCCCGCCAGGACGCGCGAGAGGTCGAGCACGCGCACCCCCTGGAGGGCGCCGGGCGGGAAGGGATGCGGAATCGGGTCTGGATCGGATGCGGTCATGACGCGGACCGGTATAGGGGTATCGGCGGGCGCGGACAATCGATCCGCGGCGATGCCGCGTCGCCATTCAGGCGCCGATGAGGACCACCGCCGAGACAGCGTAGAGGGCGAGGATCAGCGCGCTCTCGAATCCGATGCCGCCGATCCCCTGGCGTTCTCGCCGCAGCAGGCCGAGCAGCAGGATGCCGGTCATCAGGATGCTGACCGCGACGATGTAGGCGTGCAGGCCGGTGAAGGCGTGGTAGATCGAGCCGTCGAGCCAGATCACGTCGGCGATGATCAGGAACAGCACGTCGAAGGAATTGCCGCCGATGATGTCGCTGACCGCCAGCCGCAACGCCCCCCGGTGGACGGCGGCGATGGCGGTGACGAGTTCCGGCAGCGAGGTGACCGAGGCGGTGAACAGAGCGCCGACGGCGGTGCGGCTGAGTCCCGTGCGCTCCGACAGGCTGACGCCGGTCTCCGCGACGACAAAGCCGCAGGCGGCGGTGACCAGCGCCAGGCCGGCGAAGACCAGCCACAGCCGCGGCGTCGCCCGCTTCGCCACCGGGTCGGTCTCGAAGCGCTCCTCCGCCTGGGTGTCGGCTGTCTGGCGCGGCTGCCACATGCGCTCCGCGCCGGCATGGCTGACGATGCGCAATCCGCTGACATAGCCGACGACGAGGATGAGCGAGGCCGGGTGGATGCCCAGCACCGTCACCTCGGGCGCTGACATCACGCAGAGCACGAAGGCGAGCAGGGCGATCAGCAGGGCGCCGTAGGCGAGGTTCTCCAGCGAGGCGGCGGCGTGCTCCAGGTTCGCCTTGCGGTAGACCACGTCGGCGACGGCGAGATAGGCGGTCTGCACGGCGATGCCGCCCACCGCGTTGGAGATCGCCAGGTCTGTCTCGCCGAAGCCGGCGGCCCAGCCGGTGGTGATGCTGCCCGACAGCGAGGTGGTGGCGCCGAGGAAGACCGCGCCCATGGTCGCCTGGCCGAGGCCGATCAGGCTGGCCAGGCGTTCGGCCACGCCGGTCAGCTTGGTGCCGGCGAAGCCGATGGCGAGCGCGGCGGCGAGAAACGCGGCGGCGACGAGCGCCGTCGGCAGGGAGGTCAGGTCGAGGAGCAAGGGAGCCTTCCGGTCGTTGGCTGGCTCAACACCGCGATCAACCCAGGAGTTCCGCCAAGCTGAGCACGATCGGCAGGGTCAGGATGCCGGCAAGCGTGGTCGCGGTGATGATCCCGGCCATCAACGTGGCGTCGCCGCCCATCTGGCGGGCCAGCACGTAGGAGGAGGCCGAGGTCGGCAGGCCGTTGTAGAGCACGGCCACGGTGAGTGCCGCCCCCTCCACCCCGAGGAGGAAGCCGCAGGCGACCGTGATCGCCGGCACCAGGAACAGCTTGGAGGTGCTGGAAAGCGCGACGTGCCGGAAGGCGCGGGAGGCCGCGCGGAGGTCGAGGCCGGCACCCACCGCGAGCAGGCCGAGCGGCAGCGAGGCGCGGCCGAGGATCGTCGTCATCTCGCCCAGGATCGGCGGCAGGCCGAGCCCGGCATAGCGGAAGACGAGGCCGAGCGCGATGGCGATGATCAGCGGGTTGGTGACCACCGCGCGCGCGGCGGTCAGCGGACCCGGGCGTTTTGCCCCGTCCTGGTTGGCGAACTGCACCAGCGCCATCACCGCCATGATGTTCACCGTCGGCACGACGAAGGCGATGCCGATGGCGCACAGCGTCACCCCCTCGTCCCCCAGCAGGCCGAAGGCGGCGGCGAGGCCGACATAGGTGTTGGGCCGGGTGCCGCCCTGGAAGATCGAGGAGAAGGCGGGCCCGTCCGCGCCCCAGACCGGGCGGATGGCCAGCAGGGCCGCGGCCGCGGCGACGACGCCGATCACCATGGCCAGCGCCATGGGCAGCAGCGCGCCGACATCGATGGTCGAGCCGGCCAGGCTGGAGAACAGGAGGCAGGGGAAGAAGAGGTAGTAGACCGCCTTCTCCGCCGCCGCCCAGAATTCGTCGGGCACGAAGCCGATGCGCCGCAGTCCGCCGCCGAGCAGGATCAGCAGGAAGATCGGAGCAAGCGCGAGGAGGATGGCGTTCATTTCAACCAGTGCGTCACTATTCGGTTTGTCGGGTCGCGATCGCGGCGACTAAACTGGCCCGATGAAGACGTTCACACTGCCGAGCAGGGAAGAAGGCCGGGGAATCGTGGCGGCGTTGGTCGCTTTCGTAACCATGCTCGCTCTCATAGCCGGTTCTGGCGGTTTCTTCATCATGATCTGGTTCATGGGCCTCTTCATCGGCGCCGGCATCGCGGTCGTCATCGTCATGCCGGCGGTGGTGTTCCTCAAGCGCCGAGGCGTGCTGACGATCCACGCCGCCGGACTCATGGGCGGCGTCCTGGCGCTGCCGGCTGGCTGGCTGCTGTCCCAGGACATCGCGCTCATCGCCCTGTCGGGTGGTGCTGCGGCCGTGCTTGGATGGATTGTCGCCTATGGATGGACGACCGTTCCGCCGGCCGAGAGCTAGGCGACAGGCGGCAACCCCCGCAACCGCTCCAGCGCGCCTTGCAGGATGAACGCGGCGGCCGCCTGGTCGATGCGCCGGGCGCGCTTGGCGCGGGACAGGTCGGCCTCGCGGATCATGGCGCGTTCGGCGGCGACGGTGGACAGCCGCTCGTCCCACAGCACGATGGGTATCTTGCGGCGCTTCAGCAGGTTGTAGGCGAACTGCCTGGTGGCCTGGGCGCGGGGGCCGAGGGAGCCGTCCATGTTGCGCGGCAGGCCGAGCACGATGCCGCCGACCTCGCGGCCCTCGATGACCTCGATCAGGGCGTCGGCATCGGGGCCGAACCGGCCGGCGCGGCGGATCGTGCCGATCGGCGAGGCGACGGTGAAGGCGCTGTCGGACAGCGCCATGCCGATGGTCCGCTCCCCCAGATCGAGGCCGAGCAGGCGGGTGCGGGGCGGCATGGCCCGGCGCAGGTCGTCGATATTGCAGATCGCCATGGTGCGGTGTAGGTTCCGAGCCGATTTTCGCCGGGGCTGTCCGATCACGGTCCGCCGCGCGAAGCGCCGGGCCCATGGGGATCGCCCGCCCCCTCCCGGCGCGGGGCCTCGGCCCCGCCGCGGAACGCCCGGCCATCCAGAGAACAAGCGGTTGTTACCGGAGAGACCTATACCATGTCGCTCGACGAGGCCACTGTCGCCCGCATCGCGCATCTGGCGCGCATCAAGCTCGATCCCAAGGACGCCCCGGCGCTGGCCGGCGAGTTGAGCCGTATCCTGAGTTTCGTGGAGCAACTGGACGCGGTGGACACGGGCGCGGTCGAGCCGATGACCTCGCCCTCGCCACAGGCGCTGCGCTGGCGTGCCGACCAGGTGAGCGACGGGAAGATCCAGGACAAGGTGTTGGCCAACGCGCCCGACCGCGTCGACGGCTTCTTCGCCGTGCCGAAGGTGGTCGAGTGATGACGGCCCTGAACCATCTGACAATCGCCGAGGCGCTGGACGGCCTGGCGGCGAAGGACTTCACCGCGGTCGAGCTGGTGACGGCGCATGTCGAGGCCATGGAGAAGGCGAGGCCCCTCAACGCCTTCATCACCGAGACGCCGGACCGCGCGCTCGAGCAGGCGAAGGCGTCGGACGCCAGGCGGGCCAGGGGCGAGGCCCGGCCGCTCGACGGCATCCCGCTCGCCATCAAGGATCTGTTCTGCACCGAGGGCGTGCTGACCACGGCGGCGAGCCACATCCTGGACGGCTTCGTGCCGCGCTACGAGAGCACGGTCAGCGCCAATCTCTGGCGCGACGGGGCGGTGATGCTGGGCAAGGCGAACCTGGACGAGTTCGCCATGGGCTCGGCCAACATCACCTCCTATTACGGGCCGGTGCGCAATCCCTGGACCCGGACGGACGACGCCGAGGCCCAGCTGGTGCCCGGTGGCTCCTCCGGCGGCTCCGCGACGGCGGTGGCGGCGCGGCTGGCGCTGGGCGCCACCGGCACGGACACCGGCGGGTCGATCCGCCAGCCGGCCAGCTTCACCGGCATCGTCGGCATGAAGCCGACCTATGGGCGCTGCTCGCGCTGGGGCATCGTCGCCTTCGCCTCCTCTCTCGACCAGGCCGGGCCGATGACGCGGACGGTCCGGGACGCGGCGCTGATGCTGACCTCCATGGCCGGCTTCGATCCGAAGGACTCGACCTCCATCGACCGGCCGGTGCCGGACTTCGCGGCGGCGCTGACCGGCGACGTTAAGGGGCTGAAGATCGGCATCCCCAGGGAGTACCGGGTCGACGGCATGCCCCAGGCGATCGAGGATCTGTGGGCCCAGGGCCGCGCCTGGCTGGAGGCGGCGGGGGCGCAGGTGGTCGACATCACCCTGCCGCACACCCAGTACGCGCTGCCGGCCTACTACATCGTCGCGCCGGCCGAGGCCTCGTCGAACCTGGCGCGCTATGACGGCGTGCGCTACGGCCTGCGGGTGCCCGGCAACAGCCTGATCGAGATGTACGAGAACACGCGGGGGCAGGGCTTCGGCCAGGAGGTCAAGCGCCGGGTGATGATCGGCACCTACGTGCTGTCGGCCGGCTACTACGACGCCTACTACCTGAAGGCCCAGAAGGTGCGCCAGCTGATCCGCGACGATTTCGAGACCGCCTTCGGGGCCTGCGACGTGATCCTGACGCCGACCGCGCCCTCGGGCGCCTTCGCGCTGGGCGAGAAGCAGGACGACCCGGTGGCGATGTATCTCAACGACGTCTTCACCGTGCCGGCGAACCTGGCCGGCCTGCCCGGCATCTCGGTGCCGACGGGGCTCGACGGTCAGGGCTTGCCGCTCGGCCTGCAGCTGATCGGCCGGGCCTTCGACGAGGAGACGATCTTCCGCGCCGCCGGCGTGCTGGAGGATGCCGCCGGCTTCACCGCCACCCCGTCGCTGATGGTCTGAGGGACGAGAATAGCCATGACGACGACGACCCATCCGGTCCTCGAGGGGGCCACCGGCGACTGGGAGATGGTGATCGGCCTGGAGGTGCATGCCCAGGTGATCACCCAGGCCAAACTGTTCTCCGGCGCGGCGACCAATTTCGGTGCCGAGCCCAACAGCCAGGTCAGCCTGGTCGACGCGGCGATGCCCGGCATGCTGCCGGTGATCAACGAGAAGAGCGTCGAGCAGGCGGTCAGGACCGGCCTCGGCCTGAAGGCGCAGATCAACAAGCGCTCGGTCTTCGCGCGCAAGAACTACTTCTACGCCGACCTGCCGCAGGGCTATCAGATCTCGCAGTACGAGTTCCCCATCGTCGGCAAGGGCGAGATCGTCCTCGACCTGCCCGGCGGGGCGACGCGCACGGTGGGCATCACCCGGCTGCATCTGGAGCAGGACGCCGGCAAGTCGCTGCACGATCAGGACCCGACGCGCACCTTCGTCGACCTCAACCGCTCCGGCGTCACCCTGATGGAGATCGTCTCCGAGCCCGACATGCGCGGGCCGGAGGACGCGGCGGCCTATTTACGCAAGCTGCGCGCCATCCTGCGCTATCTGGGCACCTGCGACGGCAACATGGAGGAGGGCTCCATGCGCTGCGACGTCAACATCTCGGTGCGCAAGGTTGGCGACAACCGCTTCGGCACGCGCTGCGAGGTGAAGAACGTCAACTCCATCCGCGCCGTGCAGCAGGCCATCGACTACGAGGCAAGGCGCCAGATCGACCTGATCGAGGAGGGCGGCGCGGTGGTGCAGGAGACGCGGTTGTGGGATCCCGGCCGCGGCATCACCCGCTCCATGCGCGGCAAGGAGGAGGCGCACGACTATCGCTACTTCCCCGATCCGGACCTGCTGCCGCTGGAGTTCGACGACGCCTTCATCGACGCCATCCGGGCCAGCCTGCCGGAACTGCCGGACGAAAAGAAGGAGCGCTTCGAGACCCATTACGGCCTCTCGCCCTACGACGCCGGCGTGCTGGTGGCCGAGCGGGCCCGGGCGGATTTCTACGAGGCCGTGGTCAACGGCGCCAAGGGACGGCGCGACCCGAAGCTCTGCGCCAACTGGGTGATCACCGAGCTGTTCGGCGCGCTGAACAAGGGCGGCCACGACATCGACGAGAGTCCGATCACGGCCGAGCAGCTGGGCGGCCTGGTCGACCTGATCGCCGACGACACGATCTCCGGGCGCATCGCCAAGGAGGTCTTCGCCGAGATGCTGGAGAGCGGCCGCGACGCCGAGGCTATCGTCGACGAGAAGGGCCTGCGCCAGGTCACCGACACGGGCGAGATCGAGGGCATCGTCGACGCGGTGATCGCGGAGAACCAGGACAAGGTGGCGGAGTACCAGGGCGGCAAGGACAAGCTGTTCGGCTTCTTCGTCGGCCAGGTCATGAAGCGCTCCCAGGGCAAGGCGAACCCGAAGCTGGTCAACGAGATCCTGAAGGGGAAGATCGGGTAGGGGCGCGGGCGAGGACGGGCGGCCGGTCCCGGGTCTGCGGCGCGTTACTTCGTGCCGCACCGCGCACGGGACGACAGCATCCTTTGATGAAATCAATCAAACCATCGTCGTCCCGGCCGACCGTAGGGAGAGCCGGGACCGGCTCGGCGTCTTCTCGGGTGTCGGATTTTGCGATGACGGGCGGCCGGAGCGCCGGCGGAGAGCCGGGACCGCAGTCGTGGCGGTTGGTGCTATGGGCACAAGGAATCTGACAGCCATCCTGTGATGAAGCCCAGCCGGCCACAGCGCCAGCGGTCGCCGAGATAGACCAGCTCGGGCGTCCCGGTCATCGCCAGAATGGCGAGAGACTCAACGCTGAGAATGGAATCGTCCGGCACGCGCTCATTCCGGGCCGAGATGACGAGCAACGGTGTCCGATCGGGAGCGAAGGCGGTCCAAATGTCGATCCCCGGATTGAAGGCTTCCTGAGGGAGGGACGTACCGGGCTCGCACTCCATCCAATCGACAAAGGCGTAGTCGGATTCGGTGTAGAGGAAATCGCCTATCAGCAGCGCGACGAGGTTGGCGGGGTCGTCGGCACAGGCGGCGGCGAGTTCGAAGTCGCGATGGTCCCGATCGATCGTCCGATAGGTGGCGTTGCCGACGATCGCCGCCAAGTCGAGGCCGGGGAGGTGGGAGGTCGCCGCAATCGGCATGCCCTGGCAGGGCTCGCCCTGCCAGGACCGTTGGCGCGCCGTGGCGTCGCCGCAGGAATACTGGACCCCGACCGTCGTCGTCCCAGCCTCCGGCAGATCGACATGGGCAGAGCATGCCCAACTCCCGTTCGGGGCGCAGAGGGAGTGGTCGTTGGCCACGATCAAGCGCACGCCGACCGTGTCCGCCGTCGCCTCGCCAGCCGGCAGGAATTGCCAGGCGTCGGGACCGATGAAGGTGAATGCGAGGACCCGAGTCTCGAACGCACCGCTCAACGGTCGATCGAGTCGCGCCCGGTCGACCTCGTAGCCGGCGTACCAGCCAGGCAGGCCGGCCCGGGTCGCCGCCGCGGTCGAGCATGTTGTCCAGGCTTCCGCCGCTGCCGGCGAACGGTCGGGCGGTCCCGCCAGGAGCAGGATCCGCCCGAGTTCCAAGTATTCGATCTCCCGGGCCTCGCAGGCGTGCCAGGCCTGGACCAGCGGGTTGTCGAGCGGGAGCGGGCGCACGGCGCCGACATTCTCCCAATCGATCTGATTGACGCCGATGCGCTGGTCGCTGGGGTCGTCGATCGAACGGCCGATCACGCCGGCGATCTGATCGCGCAACGGCATGGCGGCGCAGGCGGTCGCGGCCAGAAGGCTCGGGACAAGGATGGCGAGAAGGCAGCGCATCATCGAAGTGACCCTGGGCGGGTAGCGAGATCAATAACTTAAGTATATATTTTCATTCGGTCGATAGGAATCCGGACACGGGATGACGCTTTCTATTCGAGAAAACCAGTAAATCACCGCGTCGTCCCTGCACGCGGCGAAGCGGAGATGCGGGACCTTGGGGGGTGGGCCGTGGCGCTGGAGAAGACGAGCGTCCGGTCCCCTTGTCTGCGGCGCGCCACTCCGTGCCGCACCGCGCACGGGACGACGCTAACCGTATGATGAAATTGACAAGACCTCATCCCGGCAGGCGCGGGCTCACTCGAAGCCGTCGCGGACGTTGATGCGGCGCCAGACGGCCTCGATGAAGGAATAGGCGGCGAAGGCGACGAGGCCGAGGCCGAGGGCGGCGAGCAACCATTGACCGAAGGGCAGGTCCTGCACGAAGGCGAGCGCGTCCCGGATGTCCGGCGGCGCGCTGTCTCCGCCATCGGCGCTGAGGAAGCGGTAGCCGAGCAGCACGGCGATCACCGCGAAAACGAGGCCCCGGGCGATCAGGCCGGTGATCGAGACCGGGTGGATGACGCGCATGGCCGCGGCATCGGCGTGGAAGTGCGGGGCGTATTTGCGCCGTAGCGCCTTCCAGAAATGGGCACCGGCCATGCCTGTGAAGATGGCGGCGAGGCCGAGGGCGACGAAGCGCGCGCCGACGAGCTCGCTCATCGCCCGGCCGATGGTGCCAGCGCCCTCCCCCGGGTCGTCGTCGGCGAAGAGGCCCAGCATGGACAGGCAATAGACCGCCAGGGCGGCATAGGTGCCGGCGCTGGCCAACAGCCCGGCGCGGACGGCCAGCCCGCGCGGATCCAGGCCGTGGTCGTCGGTGTCGAGCAGGGACTGCACCAGTCGCCACAGCGCGTAACCCAGCAGGCCGACCACCAGCACCCAGACCAGCGCCTCACCGAAGGGCTGGTGCAGCACCTGGCGCAGGGCGCCGCGGGTGTCCGGCGTCTCGCTGGCGCCGAAGGCGGCGAGGAAGGCCATCGAGCCGATGATGAGGTAGACGACGCCCCGGGCGGCGTAGCCGGCCTTGGCCAGTACGGTGATCGCGCGTGCCGGGAGGCGCAGATGCAAGGCGAGCCGGGGTCGTTGGCGGTCGGTCACGCGCCGCCATCCGCCGGCCGGTCGTGGCCGATGGTGAGGTGGTGGGCGGTAAGCCAGCAGCCGGCGGCCCAGGCGATGCCCAGGCACCAGCCGGCGGCGACGTCGCTGGGCCAGTGCACGCCGAGATAGACGCGGCTGAGGCCGATCACCAGGCCCAGTGCCAGCGCGGCCCAGACCAGGAAGGCCCGTACCACGTGGCGGGGGATGAACCGGGCGGCGACGGCGGCCAGCACCAGCCAGGCGAGCATGCCGAAGGTGGCGTGGCCGCTGGGGAAGCTGGCGGTGAAGGTGCGGTCGAGCGGCTCCACCAGGTCGGGGCGCGGGCGCGCGAAGACCTGCTTGAGGATGCTGGAGAGGGCCGAGCCGCCGACCAGCGAGACCAGCAGGAAGACGGCCGCCGGGCGCTGGTGCAGCAGCCACAGCGTGACCAGGGCGAGCGTGCTGGTGATCACCAGCACCGGGTAGCCGCCCAGCGTGGTCAGCTCCGCGGCCATCTCCTCGAACCAGGGAGGCCCCCAGGGATCGCCGACATCGTCGGCGGCGCGGAAGGCGAGCAGCAGCGGCCGGTCGGCGAAGTCGGCCTGGCCGGTGGCGACCGCGAGGGCGATGGTCGCGAAGCCGGCGAGACCGCCGAGGCAGGCGATCCAGACGAGCCGTGTTGTCGACGAGTGGTGGGGATGCATGGGCTGATATGTGGGGGAGCGGGGCGCGCCGGCCAAACGGATCGGCCGGCCATGAGGGAACGCCGTTCGGGCGTGGGCGAGGGCCGGGCGGCGCGCCCGAACGCGGCGCGGCCTTGGCGGTGCCGCGGCCGGACAAGGGTCTCAGCAATGGTCGTCGGGGAGGCGAGACCTGGAAGTCGCGGCCGCGGCACCACCATGGCCGCGTCGTCCCGATGAAACGGCGGTGGGCGCGAAAGGTTCCGGGCCCGCCGGAAACACCACGTGTTCGGTGAGAGTGTGAGTAATCGCTTGCAAATCAGCGCCGTTTTCGCTAACCATGGTTAATCATCAGAAACCATGGAGGCAGAGATGACCGATATCATCGACCAGCGCGCGGTCGACCTGTGGCAGGCGATGCGCCGGGACATCGACCGGAACAAGCGCCGTCGCCGACTGAGCGACCGGGTGGCGGTACCGGCGCGCGGCATGGCGGCGAGCCCGGACGCCGATCGGTTGGCTGTTCCAGCGGTCGCCATGGTGGCCGATCCGGTGGCCAATAGGGCGGTCGATCCGGGCGTCCATCGTCGAGGTGGGCGGCGCCTGCCGCCCATGCCGCGCGTCATGCCCTTGCTGCGTGGTGCCATGGTCAGCGTGCTGCTGCCGCTCGCCGCCGCGCTGATCCTCGCCGCCTGCGACATCCCGGGGCACAGCCATGCCGGCTGGCCCCCGGGGCTCTGAGCGATGCGCGCGCAGGCGGGCGCCAGCGGGCGCCGCCGGCTCGGCGGGCCTGGCGGAGGGCTGGTCCGGGGGCTTGCCCTCGCGGCGGCGGGACTGCTGCTCGCTTCCTGCGACGGGCCGGGTTACGGGCCAGCCTACGGGACGGCATCGGGAAATGCCGGCCAGCCCCTGACGGCGCAATCCCTTGCCCTGCAGATCGACCGGCAGAACCAGAGCCTTGGCGACCGCGTCGCCCGCTGGCCCGATCATCGACGCTGCGAGCGGGAGACGCGCCCGGCCTACGACTTTGGCGGCGGCGACGATTTCATCAATCTCTATCCGCGCTTCGAGGGGCGGGCGGCACCGCTGACGCCCTCGGAGCTGTCGGCGCAGGCGCGCCAGCGTGACGACCTGCTGGCCGCCGGTTCCCGGTCCCAGGTGGTTGCGGGGATGATCGCGACCGGCCGGCAGCATCTGGCGGCGGGCCGGGTGAACACGGCCATGGCCCGCTTCAACGGCGCCTGGCTGGTGGCGCCGAACGATCCCCGCGTGTTGCGGGAGATCGCCTCGGCGGGCTTCCTGCGCGGCGATCCGCCGGCCCTGACCGAGGCGGTGTACCGCGACGCCATGGCCGCGCTGCCGGGGTCGCTGGGGCGCGGCGAGATGGCCGACCTGATGATCGAGTACGCCGCATTCGCCTTCTCCCGGAGGCAGGACCGGCAGGCGGAGACCCTGGCCATGCAGGCCGTGGAGACCGCTCCCGGTCATCCGCCCGTCTATCGCGAGGCGATCGCCATCCACCGCTGTACCGGCAATGCCGAGGGCGTGGCGCGGCTCACCGCCTTGATGGCCCAGCGTGGACTGTGACGGCGATGTTCGGGATCGGCTTCGACCTGACGCGTGTCGGGGTGTTCCGCGTCTCGCCCCGTCGCCCGCGCTTTTCGGCCGGGAAGCGGTTTGGTCACCAGCTTGCGTCGCGGGCGTGGGGGACTATAATCCTAGACTATCGCCGGCCGATGTCCGCCAGCTTCCGTTGCCGGGCGACAAGCCGGACCCGCCAGCATGGCCGAGAAATGTTAAGGAATGATAAGTTTTGTTAATTTTTTTTCGGCCACGCCATCGAGGCGCCCGCACCAGGTCTCATCGGCAAGGCGGAGATCCGGTGCGGGACGCGGCGCCCGGCTACTCGACCGCCACGCTTTCCTGCGGCGGGATCGTGCGGAGATAGGCGACGATCGCCTGGAGATCGTCCTGCGTCATGTTGGCGTAGTAGCCGAAGCCCATGGGCGGGGCGAGCTGGCTGCCGTCCCGGCTGATGCCCTGGGTGATGGCGCGGATGATCTCCTCGTCCGTCCACGCGCCCAGCCCCTCCTCATGCGGCGTGATGTTGCGGCTGACGGAAATCCCCCAGGGCCCGTGGAAGGGGAATCCGCCGGCGCCCATGCGGTCCATGATCAGCATGCCGTCTGGCGTGCGCGGCGTGTGGCAGTCCATGCAGTGGGCGATCTCGACCAGGTAGCCGCCATAGGCGACCTGGTCGGAGGGATCGGGCGCGCTGACCGGCTCGGTGATCGGCGGGCCGTAAGCGGGCGGCAAGGGGATGTTGTAGACGCTCTCCGGTACGTCGTTGTCCACCGGCGGGAGCTGGCGGATATAGGCGATGAGCGCGGCGAGGTCGTCGTCGGAGATGGCCCGGTAGAAGGGGACGGCCATCGGCGGGCCGATCAGCGAACCGTCCGGCCGGATGCCCTCGCGGATCGCCCGGCCGAGTTCCGCGTCGCTCCAGGCCCCGATGCCGGTTTCCTCGTGCGGGGTGATGTTGGCGGCATGGGCGACGAAGACGCCCTCGTCGAAGACCATGCCGCCGGCCAGCTCGCGGCTGAAATCCGGTCCTTCTGGACCCAGCGGCGTGTGGCAGTTGCCGCAGGCCACCGGCCCGTTCATCAGATAGGCGCCACGCGCGACCAGATCGTCCTGAGCGATTGCCGGCGCCCCGGCACCAAGCATCAGGCTCGCCCCGGCGAGGGCGGCCGACCGACCGAAAGGCATGTCTCTCTCCCACTTCCCCATGATTGGCCGCCCTTTGGCCGGGCGGTCCGGGAGGGCGTCGCGCCCCCTTGGGAGCGAACTCTGCATCCGGGGCGACCAGGCTGGCAAGTGGCGCGAAAGAATGGGGTCGGAGGCGCCATGGCAGTCTCCCGCGGCGCGACTGCGAGACGACTCGACGGGGAAAGGCGCCACCGGCACAATCGCCCGGCGCGCGGGCCCGGCTGCCGAGCCGCGCTGGCGAACGAGGGGAGGGCGCGCGATCGTGCTGTCGATCGGGGACATGGCACCGGACTTCATGCTGCCGGACCAGCACAAGCGGGTCGACCCGTTCCAGGCGCTGCTGACCGGCGGTCCCGTCGTGCTGCACTTCTTCTTCGGCTTCGCCAAGCGGGCCCACGAGCAGGAACTGGCGGCCTTCGCCGAGGACTGGCCGGCGCTCAGCCGCGCCGGGGTGGAGCTGTTCGCGATCTCCAGCGACGGGCTGGCGGCCAATATCGAGGGCGCTCTCCGGCGCGACCTGCCGTTCTCGGTGCTGACCGACCCCGGTGGCGCGGTGCACCGTCAGTTCGGCGTGCCGGTGATCGACCCGCGCCGGGGCGGCAATTTGGCCGAGAGCCTGGTGACCCTGGTCCTCGACCCCGGGCAGCGCGTGCGCGGCGTCTTCGCCGGCCGCCGGGACAGCCGCCACGCGGTGCTGGCCCGCGCCGTGGTCGAGGCGCTGGCCTGGGACCAGCCGCGGGTGGTGACGCGCACCGCGCCGGTGCTGCTGATCCCCGAGGTGATCGACCGCGCCTATTGCCGCCGGCTGATCGATGTCTGGCACACCGGCAACCGGGAAAGCGGCACCATCACCATGGCCAAGGGCCAGAGCACGACGGCGATCCGCCACGAGGTGAAGCGCCGGCGCGACCACCATGTCAGCGACCCGGCCCTGTTCGCAGAGATACGCGAACGCGTCTTCCACCGCATCCAGCCGCAGATCTTCCGCGCCTTCGATCGCACGGTGACCCAGGTGGAGGAGTTCAAGATCGTGCGCTATGACGCCGGCGAGGGTGGCTTCTTCCGGCCGCACCGGGACAACACGGTGCCGCAGATGGCGCATCGCCGCTTCGCCATGACTCTGAACCTGAATACCGACGAGCACGAGGGCGGCGAGCTGCGCTTCCCGGAATTCGGACCCGATCTCTACCGGCCGGGCCCCGGCGACGCGGTGATCTTCTCCTGCTCGCTGCTGCACGAGGCGCTGGACGTGACCCGGGGCTCGCGCTTCACGCTGCTGTCCTTCCTCACCGACGACCACGCGGCGCGCTGGCGCCAGGCGCGCGCCGGCTGGTTTGGCGGCCAGCAGCGCCAGATCGAGGAGGGGCTGGCCCGGCAGAAGGCCGGCGCCGGCTAGCAGGCCCGGCCTTCCGGCGGCGTGCGTTCGGCGACGACCTGCCCGGGCTACCTGCAAGGGCGGCCTGCAAGGGCGGCTTGCAGGGGCGGCGTTTGCCCCGGGGCATCGGCTCTTGCTAGATGGCGGCACCCGCCACCCACACCTCACCCGCACAACCGTCACCCGAAAAGCCACAGAGTGCCATGGCGAAAGACCCCGACCTCCGTCCCGAGACCGTCGCCGCCCGCGCCGACGGGGCGATGTGCGACAAGACGGGCGGGGTGATCCCGCCGGTCTATCCGGCCACCACCTACGCCCGGAACCGGGACTATGCCCAGCGGGATGGCCGCGGCTACGCGCGCGACGACAACCCGACCTACGAACCGGCGGAGGCGGTGCTGGCCTCGCTCGAGGGGGCGGCGGCGGCGCGCCTGTTCGCCAGCGGCATGGCGGCGGTGACGGCGGTCTTTCAGGCCCTGGCGCCGGGCGACCATGTGGTGGTGACCGACACCTCCTATTTCGGCACCCCGAAATGGCTTCGCGAGGTGGCGATACCCTGGGGCCTGGAGGTCGACTTCGTCGACACCGGCGATCTCGACGCGGTGGCCCGGGCGATGCGGCCGGGCCGCACCCGTCTGGTCTTCGTGGAGACGCCGGCCAACCCGGTCTGGACGGTGACCGACATCGCCGCGGCGGCGGTGATCGCCCATGACGCCGGGGCGCAACTGGCGGTCGACTCGACGGCCGCGACGCCGGTGCTGACCCGGCCGCTGGAATTGGGCGCCGACCTCGTGGTGCATGCCGCCACCAAATATCTGAATGGCCACAGCGATCTGCTGGCCGGCTTCGTGGCGGCGGCGCGCGAGGATGCCCTGTGGGAGCGCATCAGCCGCTCGCGCTATCTCGCCGGCGCGGTGTCCAGCGCCATGGACGCCTGGCTGCTGGCGCGCGGCATGCGCACCCTGTTCGTGCGGGTCGAGCGGCAGTGCCAATCCGCCATGGCCTTCGCGCGGCATTTCGAGGGTCATCCGAAGATCGGCCAGGTCTGCTATCCGGGACTGGAGAGCTTCCCCGGCCACGCAATCGCCCGCCGGCAGATGTCCGGCGGCTTCGGCGGCATGCTGTCGCTGCGCGTCAAGGCCGGCAGGGAGGCGGCGCTGGCGGCCGTGAAGCGCACCCGGCTGTTCCTGCCGGCGACCTCCTTCGGCGGGGTGGAGAGCCTGATCGAGCACCGTCACACCATCGAGGGGGAGGGGAGCCTCACCCCGCCCGACCTGCTGCGCCTGTCCATCGGGCTGGAGGCGGTGGAGGACCTGATCGCCGACATCGAGCAGGCGCTGGCGTGAGCCGCCAGGGCGATGCCGGCATCTCCATGGCCGGCGCGGTCGGCCTGCTGATCCTCACCGGCGGCCTGCTGTCGATCTCCATCGCCATCAGCCGGGTCGGCATGGATGGCGGCATCCCGCCCCTGGCCTACGCCTTCTGGTTCCAGGTGGTAGCCGCCGGCGGCCTGCTCCTCACCGTGCTGTTGCGCGGCGAGATGCGGCGGCCGCGGCGGGGCGAAATCGTCTACATGATGATCGGCGCGGTCATCTCCTTCACGGCGCCCAACGCGCTGCTGGTCTATGTGGTGCAGGCGATGGGGGCGGGCTTCGGCAGCTTCGCCTTCGCCTTCTCGCCCATCTTCACCTACGTGATCGCGGTGCTGGTCGGCCTCGACCGGCTCTCGGCCATGGCGGTCGGCGGCCTTGGCCTGGGCTTCGTCGGTGCCGCGGCGATCCTCGGCTCGACGCTCGGTGCCGACAATCTCGACCTCGCCTGGGCGGCGCTCGGGCTCTTGATCCCGCTCTCCCTCGCCTTCGGCAACGTCTTCCGCTCCTGGTTCTGGCCCAAGGGGGCCAGCCCGCTATTCCTCGCCGCCGGGATGATGACCTTCTCCGCCCTCGGCTCGGGTGGCTTGCATGCCGTGATCGGCGCCGGCTACCAGCCGTTCGGCGAGGGCACGGGCATGGAGTGGACCTTCGCCATCCATGGCGGGCTGATCGCCCTGCAATACGTGCTGTTCTTCGCCCTGCAGCTCGCCGCCGGGCCCTTCTTCATCTCGCAGATCAGCTACGTCATCCTGGTCATCGGCATGGCGATCGGGGTGCTGGTGCTGGGCGAGCACTACCCGGTGCTGCTCTACCTCGCCGGGCTCCTGATCATGGCCGGGGTGATCCTGGTCAGCCGACACACCGCCCGCCGGCTGGCCGAACGCCGCGCGGCGGATGCCTGAGGGGGCGCCGGCGGCGGCTCCCGCGCGTCGGTATTGGCCAATGGTCGCCGACCCTGGATCGCTGACCCAGGTTCATGCCCTGTCCGTCACTGTTTCCTGCTGGTTGAAAGTCTTTCTGCCGGCCCGTCACCTGGTCGTGCAGGATTCCATCCCCACCTGCGGCGTTCACACCTGGCTCCCCTGACCACGAGGGACGGATGATCGACCTCCATACCTGGACCACGCCCAACGGCCGCAAGGCCTCCATCATGCTCGAGGAGACGGGGCTGCCCTACACGGTGCACCCGGTCAACATCGGCAAGGACGAGCAGTTCGCGCCGGACTTCCTGAAGATCAGCCCGAACAACAAGATCCCGGCCATCGTCGACCACGATGCGGCGGACGGCCCGCTGGCGATCTTCGAATCCGGCGCCATCCTCATCCACCTGGCGGAGAAGACCGGACAGTTGCTGCCGGCGCGTGGCAAGGCACGCGCCGACGTGCTCGCCTGGCTGATGTTCCAGATGGGCGGGGTCGGTCCGATGTTCGGCCAGCTGGGACACTTCACCGTCTTCGCCAAGCAGGACGTGCCCTACGCCGTCAAGCGCTACACCGAGGAGGCGAGGCGTCTGTTGGGCGTGATGGAGACCAGGCTCGGCGAGGCAGACCATCTCGGCGGCGACTATTCGATCGCCGACATCGCCACCTATCCCTGGATCCGCGGCTATCGCGACCGCGACCTCGACCTCGGCTGGGAGAACCTGCCGAATGTCACCGCCTGGCTCGACCGCGTCGGCGCGCGGCCGGCGGTGGCAAAGGGCATGGCGGTGCCGAAGGTCTGATGGCGCCGGGAGTCTGATGGCGGCGGAGGGCTGGTGACGCCGGGAGTCCGATGGCGGCGAACAGCGGCCGCACCGTCCCGGCGTCGACCCCGCGCCGCGGTGGCGATTGACAACGCCGCGAACCGCTGGCTAGAAACGCCTCGCCGCTGCGCCCATATCGCCGCGGCAGGCCACAAGGACGAACCGTCCCGAACGCGGAGGGGTGGGTGAGTGGCTGAAACCAGCGGTTTGCTAAACCGTCTTACGGGGAAACCCGTAACCCGGGTTCGAATCCCGGTCCCTCCGCCACTACCCACACAATAAATTTCTTCACGAGCCCATGCGAGGGCGTCGGATCGCCAATCTTTGCGCGGTATTGCCGGAGATGCTGTTGACGAGAGCGAGTAGATTTCGGGGCGAACTGCTATCTCTGACCGCTTACTCTCTCCAAACCTGGTGACTTGGCGGTTCTAGTGATCAGGGTGGAGTGGCTGATATTGCAGGCAGTTTTGGAACTTTTCTAGTGCCCGAGTTCGACACCGATATCGAAGTGCGAGAGTTCCGGGCGTCGAAAACCCGTCTCAACCGCGTGCGGACGATACGCACAGCGCGTTTATCGAGGTCCTCAACAGCCGGTTACGCCAAGAGTACCTCAACAGCTCATGGTTCCTGTCGATGGGCGATGCCCGCCACCGGATGAATGCTTGGAGAACCGACTACAATGACCACCGGCCGCACTCGGCTCTCGGAAACTTGACGTCGAACGCCTTTGCGGCCCAACTGAGACCAGTTCGAGAAATCGCATGACACCCGGAGAAAAGGCAGGGTGAAGCCCAATCGGGCTCGAAAGCCTACTTCAGGGAGGACCACTTATTAAGGGGCAGGGCATGTTTGCCGGGTAGTGGGTTAATTCTTCGCATTTGCCGTTTTATTTCCGTTATGTAGGTAATCGAAGTCGTTCATCTTAAACGTCAGATGATGGACTCATTAATAGGCGATACGTTCGCCCGATTTGAAGTTCATGCCACTACCTGCATTGGCAGAGATTTGTCGATGAAATAGCGCCTTTTCCTGGACAATGCCGTCGAGCGCCATAGCAGTGTAGGCCAATGCAAATATCACAACTATTCAAGACGGCTATCTCTTTTTTGAATCAACACAAGCGCATATAGTAAAGACATGCATTGAAATCCTCGTCCCCGATCAGAGATGCCTGTCACGTTCAGTATCTTGCGGAGTAGAAAAATGATTAAGAATATGGGTCTTCATTGGTTGCGCGAATATGTTTGGTGGGGGAGTCCCGGCGGTAAGGGTGTGAACGCGGGGCATCTCAAGGGAAAAATAAGAATAAGGTACACGGACTCAGTCAAAAGTAACAAGGATAAAGAGTATAGGAAAAACTGGCCCACAGGAGAGGTTTATCGTATAGTTGATTTCAGATCTCAAAAAGGTGTCTATGTTCTTTATCAAGATTTTGATATTGTTTACATAGGTCAGGCGGGCTCCGGCAGGGGAGGGAGAAGTATATTTGATAGACTAAAAAGTCATACCTCCGACACGAACCTCAGATCGCGATGGAATAAATTTTCCTGGTTTGGAGTCTGTGATGTTATACTTAATGACAAACTCAACCAGCACGATGGATACCAATTACTTCATCAGAATGAGCATTTCAAGGTTTCTGGATACCAACCGACTCAACGATTAGAGCTTGACATTTTACTAAATCATTTAGAAGGAATCATGGTTGAAGCCTCCGAAGGATTAATGAATAAGCAAGGAGCGAAATGGACAAATGCAAAGCGAATTGAACAGTATATTGACGAAGGCAGATTTAGTGAAACAATAGATAATAAGATACGAGAGATATCGGGGGATCTAAAAAGAATTGAACAGCTCATTCGACAATCATCAGTGCGAAAATAGGCCAATTCCGATTAGGGGCTGACACGGACAAGCTCGAAGTAGTTAGACGTTTGCCCATTGGCGCAGGTCTTTCAACAGGGTGCCCGCAGGGTGATGGTTGAAGCGCCATTCTCACTCCTTGAGATAGAGATGGAAGTGCTGCTTCGGGATGCCGTTATAGCGCCTCAGATGGCGCTTGGCCTGGTTCCAGAAGTTCTCGATGCCGTTGATGTGGTTGCGGTCCTCGGCGAACAGCTTGGCGTGATTGATGCGGACGTGATGAAAGTCCGACACGTCGAGCACGTCATAGGCCCGGAAGCTGTCCGTGTGACGATGCTGTCGGGCCGTATCTTGCTCTCCATGATGGGCAAAAGCGTCGCTGAGCGGGCGTTTGGGATGGTGACGGCATAAACCCGCCCGCCGCGCTTGAGCAGCCCGAAGACGGGAACCTTGCCCGCCGCGCCACGGCCTCGCTTGCCCTTCCTGGCGCCGCCGAAATAGCTCTCGTCGACCTCGATCTCGCCGGCCATGAGGTCCGGCGCCTCGGCCGCCAGCCTCTCTGCGATCAGCTCCCGCAGCTTGTGGAAATACAGGATCGCCGTATTGCGGTTGACCCCGCACAACTCAGCCGCCGAGCGGGCCGTTGCGCTAGCCACGAAATGACGGATCAGCTCTTGCTGAATACTTGTCGGAAGCCTGCTTCTACGCCTCTTGCCAACCATCTGGCATTCATAAGGAGAATTCCTTATCTATGTCAGGTCTAAAACAAATCGCGAGTGGTCCACTAGCATGTCGCGGCTATCGGGGGCTTTCCCATGATCTGGTTGAGCTCGTCTGGCAAGGGAAGAGGCTAAGCACGCCGTACAAATCAGTTTGAGGATTGACGGCTTTGCGCTCACACCCGTTAACCAGCAGTTCAGCTGTTGCATCACGCGAAGTTGCAGGTGCTCTTCTCACCGCATCAAGGCCAGTTCTAGCGCCGACCATGAGCTTCATGAGCCGCTTGTTAGGGGCCCGATGGACCCGGGAGCCGGGAGCCGGATCTTGCCGCGTCTAAACCACTACCAATGTTACTTCCCTAGGCAGCATTAGCGCAACATATTGTTGGTGAAACGCACCGTGCTACAATATCCACTTGCTAGGCAACCCGGCATCGGTTTACGTCTTGTCTTAAGATCCTCTCAGATCACGAACGGGATACAGCTCCACCGGCGCAGGGGGTCCATGTGAACTTTATTCGACTCGAGACAGCACAAAAGCTACGTGGCGGATACTACACACCTGAGGACCTCGCAGGCTTCTTGACCCGGTGGGTGCGTCCGTCAGCTGGCACTCGGGTTCTCGAGCCAAGCTGTGGCGACGGCGCCTTCTTTCCTTCGATCGCATCGCTCGCTGCCAATGCTAAAGTTACAGCGTTCGAGCTCTCCAAAGAGGAAGCCGAAAAGGCCACGATTAGAGGGAATCACGTGGGTTTGTGGGATCTCACCCTGCATCAGCGTGACTTCCTCGGCTGGGCGCGGGACGAGAAGCCTGCGCAGTTTGATGCGGTTCTCGGAAACCCCCCATTCATTCGTTACCAATACCTTCCGTCGCAGTTTCAAGATAATGCCGCCGCTATTTTCCTTCGTCTTCAGTGCAAGTTCACCAAGCACACCAACGCTTGGGTGCCTTTCATACTAGCTTCAATGGACCTTCTCCGTCCCGGCGGGCGCCTTGCGATGGTCGTACCGGCCGAGATTGTTCACGTGATGCATGCCCAGTCGTTGCGGACCTATCTCGGCCAGGTTTGCCGTCGGATCGTCATCGTCGATCCGCAGGAGCTATGGTTTGATGGCACACTGCAGGGTGCCGTGCTGCTCATGGCCGAGAGAAAGTTCGCTTCCGATTCCCATAGCGAGGGACTCGGCATTTATCGCGTCAACGGCAGGCATTTTTTGAGCGAAGATCCGGAAGTACTCTTCAACGCACCTCAGGCTATCAACGGTAAGACCGTTGAGGGTAAATGGACGCGGGCTCTTGTGCCGCCCAAGACGATCGATCTCCTGGACGAGGTCGAAACTCAGCCCGAATTTTATCGTTTCAGTCAAATCGCTGATGTCGATGTTGGCATTGTCACCGGCGCAAATAAGTTCTTCCTAGTGCCAGACGAGGTAGTGGAGCGATATGGTCTGCATAAATGGGCGCATCCGATGTTCGGCCGGAGCGATCACTGTCCCGGTGTGATCTATGACGACGCTCAGCATGAGCGGAATGCGGAAGATGGAAAGCCGTCGAACTTTCTTTGGCTTAAGGGAGAGGAGGTGGAGCGCTCGAAGACTGCGCGCGAATACATAAAGCTTGGTGAGCGGGAGGATCTGCATACGCGCTACAAGTGCCGGATTCGTAAACCTTGGTACACGGTGCCATCCGTCTATTCGACCGAGATCGGCATGCTCAAGCGGAGCCATGACACTCCGCGCCTGATACTTAATCGGGCTAATGCCTTCACCACAGACACAGCCTACCGCATCAGGATCATTAAAGGCTCCGCAGAGCAACTGGTATTCGGGTTCATGAACAGCCTGACCGCGCTCACCGCCGAACTAGAAGGCCGTCACTATGGCGGCGGCGTCCTAGAACTGGTCCCTTCGGAGATCGAGCGGATGATCGTGCCCGACCCCGAAAAAATCTCGGCCGATGTGCAGAAGCTCGACCGCATGATCCGCAATGAAAGCATTGCCGACATACTCGAGGTCCAGTCGGAAGCGGTTCTGGGTGGGCTCGGGTTCTCAAAGGACCATCAGATGGACCTGCTCGAAGCTTGGTCAGCGCTGAGGAATCGTCGGCAGCGCCTTCCCGACTAATCGATCTCCAGCGTGAAGTGCGTTGGGTCATCGGCATCTCTGTAGAGACGCATGACGCGGTCGAGCAGGTCTTCGTGAGCGACGAGAGGCTTTGCTGTGCCCCAGTGAAGCCCCGTCATGGAGTTGTGCTGTGCGTACGACGTCGTGTCGGTTCTGGTGTTGTGCGACAGCTCGAGCGTCCTCAGACCGTAGTCCACGTCCTTAATGATCATGCGGATCTGAACCTGCGTTCGCTCGATGTGTGTCTTCCCTGGCGCCGTATCCCTGACCCAGTTCAGAGCATGGAAGACATCGTCACGGAAGTAGTGCCTTTGGTCGATGCCTTCCCAGTTACCGACGCCCAGTAGCATCGAACCAGTGGGATTGGTTCCAGACGCGGTTGGAATGTTCAAGTGCCTTCGGGTCAGCCCTTTGCTTTCCCAGACCTGTTCGAGCCTCAGTCTTGCAACTGGTGCTGCGAGAGCCATTGGCGGTGCTGGCGGTGGCCCTGCACTCGGAACGACTATGCGGTTGGTGTGCAGGTTCATCATCGGCACGGCATCTGCATCGCGATCCGACGAGCTACCTGCCGGCTCCGGAGGACGAGCCTTGCGTTCGTCGATCAGTCGGCCTGACCGCTGTAACGCCGCGAGCTGCGTTTCGTCGACAGCCCGGATAACATGTTGCGGGTACTCAGCGATCATCGCGTCGAGTTTGTCTTCAATTTCCTTGATGAAGGCTGCATCGTTCGCCAGATCGAGGCTTTGCATGACGCTTGCCTCAATGTTGGTGCGCATTCCGCCCATGGTTAGGTTCGCGCTACCAATAAGTATTTGCGCCTCCTCCGTCCCCTTGGCGAAATAGAGCTTCGGGTGGAAGATCCGGGTGCGCGTCCCTGTGTCAACCATATAGGTCTCGCATCCGATCTCGAGTGCTTTTTGCACTCCCTGGACGGTGGTCACCCCGTTTCGAATTCCGACGAACAGGCGCACTCTATCGGCTATGGGCGTCAGCACGTCCTCCAGCAGCGTCAGTCCACCCGCCGTAATGAATGCCGTACTGATAATCGCACTCTGCAACTCAGCAAGGCCGAAGATCTGCCGAGCTGATGCGAGATGATCCTCGTTGTGAACAGCCTGAAGGATCAGCCTTTTCATTGTCTTCCCCACGAAGCCTACGTAGATGCAAGCAAGTCGGGAAAACCATGTCACGTCAATCACAACGCTGCTGAAAGCTGCATTTCACGTTTCATGGGTAAGGACTGGCTAGGATAGCATTGCGCGTCGACTTCGATGACGCGCTCCTATGTCATGCGCCGAATGACGGAGATCGGGATTGGCTGCTAGCGGATTAATCTTCGTTGTACTTTCCACTCCACCGGCAATGGTACCAGCGGCCGCGTTAAAGTCGTCTTCGGTCCCTGCCGCCTATCCAGGATTGTCTCGACGATGTCCGGTGCGAGCAGGGTCAGTCGCAGGACGCGAGACAAGTAGGACGGCGCAACACTCTCCGCCCGCGCCATCTCGCCAATCGTCGCGTACCTCCCGTCATCCAGCATCCGCTGCCAGCGGTGCGCTCGGGCCAGCGCCCGGACCAGCGTCCCGTCGACCCGCGGCGCCGGCTCCCAGGCATCGGCGCCATCCGGCACGACCACTACCTTGCGCCCGCCGCGCCGGGTGAAGGCCATCGGCACCCGCACCGTGACCGTCTCGCCGGGATCACACGCCATCACGCCGCCTCCCGCTCGGCAGGGCTCCCGACCTCCCGCCACAGGCGCGTCAGCCCGTCGGTCCGGAGCGTGATCGCCAGCCCGTCATCGTCGACCCGGACCTGCTCCACCAGCAGCTGGACAATGCGCGCCTGCTCGGCCGGGAACAGCTCGTCCCAGAGGGCGTCGAAGCCGTGGATGGCATCGCGGACCTCAGTCTCTGCGACGGCCTCGCCTTCGGCCCTGAGCGCCTTCCAGGTGCCAACGACGATCTCCGGGCTGCGCAGGAGCTGGCGCAGCTGATCGATCACCGCGCCCTCGACGGCGGCGGCCGGCACCCGGGCGGCAGGGGAGGTCGCCTGACCGCCCTTCAGCAACGCGTGGTCGACATAGTAGCGGTAGAGCTTCTGCCGCCGCCGTGTGTGGGTCGGCGTCATCGCCCGGCCGGAGGGACCGACGAGCAGGCCCTTCAGCAAGGCCGGGGTCTGTGCCCTGGTCTTCGCCGCCCGGGCCCGCGGGCTCTCCTTCAGGATGGCGTGCACCCTGTCCCAGAGATCCCGGTCGATGATGGGTGCGTGCTGGCCGGGATAAGCCTCGCCCTTGTGCACGGCCAGGCCGAGATAGACCCGATTAGCCAGCAGCTTGTAGACGAAGCCCTTGTCGACCGGCCGGCCGCGCTTGGTGGTGACGCCCTCTTCGGCCAGCTGGCGAGCCAGGGTGGTGGCCGAGCCGATCTCCAGAAAGCGGCTGAAGATCAGGCGCACCGTCCTGGCCTCGGCCTCGTTCACCACCAGCCTGCGATCCACGACGTCGTAGCCGAGCGGCGGGTGGCCGCCCATCCACAGACCCTTCTTGCGGCTGGCGGCAAACTTGTCGCGGATGCGCTCGCCGGCCACCTCGCGCTCGAACTGGGCGAAGGAGAGCAGGATGTTGAGGGTGAGCCGACCCATGGAGGTGGTGGTGTTGAAGGACTGGGTGACCGAGACGAAGGTCACCTGGTGCCGGTCGAACAGCTCGACCAGGCGGGCGAAGTCCATCAGGGCGCGGGACAGCCGGTCGATCTTGTAGACCACGACGATGTCGACCAGCCCGGCCTCGATGTCGGAGAGCAGC
>Ga0207773_100296_pt1 | contig 25532 bp, 49 predicted proteins | sample TtaePargueraPR_2_FD_187281 | JGI IMG/M metagenome (GOLD analysis project Ga0207773, IMG submission 187281) | Aerobic enrichment media microbial communities from Bioluminiscent Bay, La Parguera, Puerto Rico - Tt and M1 (3) (SPAdes) | ecosystem: Environmental > Aquatic > Marine > Unclassified ...
CCAGTCAAAAACTCACCATCTGAACCGACCAGGTATTGGTCGTCGGCGCCCTGCAGATAGTCCTCGTCGGCAGGCTCGGGGTCTGGAGGCTCTGGCGGATACCCCCCGCCCTTTGTTGGGGCGAGCCCCAATCGCCCAAAACCGCCCCCAAGACGCCCGAACATCGTCACGCCGCCGCTACCGCTGCAATCTTCTGGCCCGCCTGCACGCCGACAAAAATCAGTGTGTCGGCAGGTATCTTGAGTGCATCGGTCGTGGCCGCGGGATCGGCGCCAACCACATAGTGAAATGCATCACTGGCAATAATCCCAATATAGGTCGTGCCAGCTGCAAAGGCGGCAGACTGCGTAGTTGTTGAGAATGTGACAGGCGTTTGGTCTGTTCCGGGCTCGGATGGCGCCTGGACGCTGCCGTTGCGGGCAAGAGCCTTGTATTCTCGTATCCAAAGGGTGGCCATCTTGAGGAGCCCTCTTACCAATCAACAGGAGTGGAAAGGCGGCCTGAGCCGCCCTGTCCGATTTCAGCGGCCATCATCAACCGTGATGACGAACGATCCGGTCTTCGCGTTGCCACCGGACGCGATAACGATCTTCACCCGGTCGCGACCGAGCGCGATCTTGTCGTTCACGGCAGTGCCGCCGGCGGCAAACAGAGCAGCAACGCCGGCAGTGGAGTGGGTCGGCTGACGCGGCGCACGAACTGCAGCAGCATTGACATCGCTTTCAGCCCAGAGCGTGCGCCCAGTGGCTTCGGCGGTGATGGTGAAGTCCACGCCATCGGCGAAGTCGGTCTTCACGTACTGAATGTCATTGATGTACCCGGACAGGTACGGCGAATAGGCAGTGGCGCTGCCGTCAGCAGCGGTGGTCACGTCAACTTCAAAGCGACGAATGGTCATGGCTTTTCTCCCCGCACTCTCGCGGACAAGGTGAAAGAAAAGCGCGGGGCCACCACGGTCCCGCGCTCAGTTCGTCAGTCAGCGGAAGCTGATCAGTAGGAAGTGCCGTCGATCCACTGGACCATGCTGGGGCGCCCCATCACCCAGGACACGTCCATCAGCATGCGAACGCCGACAGTGGCTGTCTGGAAGAAGGACCGCACCGGGTCGGCAGTGGTCGGGCCGGTCCCGGAAACGATCTCCAGCGGATTGGTGTCTTCCATGTGGACCGTCGCCGTTTCGTTGATGTCGAATTCGGGGGCATCACCGGTGGCGGTGAAGAAGTCCGAATTGCGCATCGCGATCAGGCGGCCATTGGTCGCGTAGGTCGATTCCACGATGTTCACGCGGCTGCGAATTGCGGAGAACCAGTTGGAGTTGTTGTCAGGGCCGTCCATCATCGCGATCGACAGAGCCTGGGCCGGGTTCATGATCACCGTGATGTTGTCGGCGGCATTGGCCGCGATGAACGGCGCCAGGAGAGCCTTGAAGTCTTCCTTGACTGCGGTGTGGTCACCGCCGCCGTAGCCCGAGGCGACTGCCGACACACCATTCAGCAGGCCGGCGGGGCGAACAGACGACACCGCCGTCGCGTCCAACAGCACACTGTCCAGAATTGCGGCGGTGTCTTCCAGAATGCCCCGGCGAACAATGGCCTCGATTGCCGGGGTCGACCGCTTCGCCAGCTCGCGGGAGAACGGCACGATGACACCCATCTTCTTCGGGGTGATTTCGGCAGCCGCCGTGGTGATGCGGCCAACACGGATCGGCTCACCTTCGCCAACGAACCCGCCGCCGGCGCCGCCAGCATTGCGACGGGGGAGCTTGATCGTGCCGGTGCCATCGAAGTTCAGACCGACGCCGCGGTCGCGAAGGGCGGGATAGATGGACATCCCGGTCAGGGCATTGAGAAAGCCAGAATTCACGTCCTGCAGGAGCTCCGATGCCCAGCCAGCGACGGTCGTGGTGCCGATGGTCTGGTCTGCCTTGGCCACGATCGACGTTGCTTCATGGCCCGGATAGCGCTCATCAAGCACCTTTTCGAGGGACTTGTTGCCGCTACCGAAAGCCGCGATGCCCTGGGCGGTAATGGCGCGAACCATCAGGTCCAGGCCGGTCAGCTCCTTCTGCGGAGTGCCGAGCGGACGACGATGGACGGCCGGTGCGGCGACACCAGCATTCGACTTGGCGTTGATGCCAATCTTGGCTTCAGACGCCTTGAGGTTGGTGACGGTGCGTTCCAGCGTCTCGATTTCGGCGTTCAGTTCTTCGACAGCGTCGTTGTCGAAGTCGGCCGCGCCGGTCAATTCAACGAGCTTGTCGCGCTTTGCGACGAGGTCGTTTTCCGCATCTTCGATGCGCTTTGCAAGGGTGCTCATGGTGGAGCCTTTCGATTTGGGAGTTTTCGGAGTGGAGACGGCGTGCTTGCCGTGGGTAGACACATCCCGCCGCCTCACTTCGGCTTGCTCGCCAAAGGCCAGGGACATGATTTCATCGGACACACCCAGCGCCTTGGCCTTTGCCAGGGCAGACGGGTTTGCCGGAATGGAAACAAGGGAGCATTCGAGTAGCTGCTGCTTGGTATAGCGCGAGCCGCCCCAGACATCCTTGGGGTCGACGGCCTCCCATTCGACTGGGAGGAAACCGACCGAAACCGCGCGCAGGACACCCTGCTCGAGCAGTCCGATCAGCTCATCAATTCGGGCACTGGTGCCACGCGCGGCCAGCACCAGGCGGCCGACAAGCTGCTTACCCTCGACGCGCACGTTCTCCCACGTGCCAATCGGGAAATCGCTCCGGTGGCCGAACAACGCGATGGGGTTGTTCTTGAATAGGGATAGGTCCCAGCCGTTTGGCTCCACGATATCGCCATATCGGTCGACGGTTGCATCAGACAAAACGAAGTCCATGCCCTCGCCCTTGGAGGCGAGAACCTTGTAAATCGGTTCCATTTCAGTGGTCTCCTTAGGTCAGCCGACCATTGCGGCCACGTCGGCCGTCATCGCTGCCGCTGGGTTTCGCGACATCAGCGTCACGGCATTGAACATCGCCATAGCCGGGTCGATCTTGGCGTCACCGGCAGATTGCTTGGTTGCCCGAATGCCTGTGGCCGTTGGTTCGATCTTCAGGTTCGGCACGCACCACTGCATGAGCGGGCCGCCGCAATGCTTCAGAAGCCCCGATGCCAGGCGCCGCTCGGCGCCCTTGATGCTGGACATCATCCATCCGCCCTGCGGCGCCGCGACCAGAAGCTTTGCCTCCTGGGTGACGCCGATCTCATCAAGGGCGTCTTCCATTTCACCAAGGCCGGAGGCGTCAACCGCCACCCCGCCCAGCAATCCCATATCCTTGATCCTGGTGATGTGCTCGATGATCGAGGCCACATCGCCCAGCGGGTTGTTCAAAATGGTCAACTCGCCGGCGGCTTCAATTTCCCGGAGCCGGGTCGCGATCGATTTGCGCCTGTCGAGAACCCCGCTGTGGCACCAGGCATGTGACCAAGACAGCCACCGCTTCATCCGCCGAAGGGTCTTCTCTCCGTTGATCTCGAATTCGACTTCAATCTCGGTCGGCTCGCGGCCAAGGACATTGAAGCCGAACAGGTCATCAAGACCGCCGCCGTCGATTCCCACCACGGCCACCTCGGAACGCTCCAGGAGTCGCGCCAGAGCCTCGAAATGCTCCATGCTGGCCAGCTCGCGATCGGTCGCCGCATCCCAATGGTCGGCGCCGGGCCAACGATTGGCGCGGAGGTTCAGGCCAATCTCGATATTCAGATGCTTGGCGAGGAAGGTCGCGATCGTCGTGCGGTCGCCAGCCATTTCCTTGCGAAGCTCGTCCTCGATCCACTCCTTGCTGACCGACCTCCCGATATTGGGATTTGTCACATAGAAATTTGCCGGGTTTTCATAGGCTTTGGCTTGGACCATTGCCTGCGGAAACTCATAGATGACCGGCAGGAACTTCCGATCCTCGACCTGGCCGTCTCGCACCTGCCGCGCATAATCCAGCTTCGCCTTAAATACCCCTGCCGGCGGCTCATCGCTCTGCGTCGACAGGTAGATGACAAAGCCTTCGGGCCTCGACACCAGTCCGCCAGTTGCTTCGCGAAGCATCGCATCGGCATGCGGCCGTTTCCCAAACACCCAGAGCTCGTCAATTAGGATCCGGCCAGACTTCTTGCCCGAAACCGTGTCGGTATCGGCCGCCACAACCTTCAGCGCCGCCTTGGTCACCCGATGGGTGATCGTCCGCAGGTGATCCTGGACGTGTAGCAGTTCCTCGAGTTCGGCATCGGCGCGCACCATGGCCGCCGCAGGCTTGAAGCTGTTCTGGGCCACCTCGATTGTCGGCGCCAGGATCAGCAGCTCCTCGTTGTGCCTCCAGTTGATGATCAGTGCCGTGAGCATGATGCCGGCGGCAATGGTCGACTTGGTGTTCTTCTTGCTGATCAGCAGGAAGAATTCGCGGATCAGTTGCGCGCCGGTCTCCGGATCGTTGGCGCCGAAGATGGCGGCAACGAAATCGAAAACGAACTGGTCACAGACCTCGCCAAATGTCGGCTGTCCCGGAAGGTCAACGACCTTGAGGGATTTGAACACCTCCAGCGCGTGCTCTGCCTCGTCCGAGAAGAGCGGCGCGAATGGGATCAGGCTCTGACGGGCAACAATTCGCTGCTCCCAGTCTGGACAAGCCGTCGTCCAGTGCTTCATCAGTTATTGCTCGATACCAGGCGCGGCCCCGTTCGCGGCGCGAACCTGCCGCCAGCCGATGCTGCGCTTTCTGCCGCCGCCTGGCGCTGCTGTTTGACACCCTGCGGGGCCGACGCCTCGTTCAGCGTCTTCATCGTCGTCGCAATATCCTTGAGGGTCTTCGACCGCTCCCCGAGCGAGATCGCCTTGAGCAGGGCTTGCCGACGTCGAGGGTCGCCCTCCTCTTGGACGATCATATCCTCCAGTTCGCCGACATGAGTGGTGACGGTTTCGAGCTCGTCCATCAGCCGGCCGCTCAATGCTCGCGCTCGATCGGTCAGCGCTTCTGGCTTAACCGATGCCGGCTGAACAATTTCCACCTGGGGGGGCGCCACGGCGCGCTGCGACCGAGCTTCCTCGAATGGGCTCTGCGGCTTTTCCTTCCGCTTCCACTCCTCGGCCTTGGCCTTTTTGTGGATGGCCGTATCGCTGATGCCATACCAGCGGGCGATCTCCCGAACGGTCATCACTCCGGCCTCGTAGTCGGACCTGATGCCTTTCCAGTCTATCGCCTTGTTTTGCTTACGCTTTGCCATGTTCGGTTTGCACCTTGGTTTGCACCTGCAAACTTACAGGACAGGAAAAAATCTCTGCATGAGGGCGTCGTGGGTGCAGAAAGCGACGGCCTTCCAGACTTTCGACCCCGCCCCCCTTGGGGTCAGGCCCAGCCCTGCTCCTGGGAGCGCGCCTCGCTGTCGTGCCATTCCTTGCTGACGGCGTGTAGGTTATCAATGTCCCAGAACAGCCGCTCATCCGCCTTGTGGGGTATCTTGTGGTGAACCACAGGACTATTCGGCTCGTTCGGCCCACCAACGAGCAGCACGCCTGTCTGCTGGCAGGTGTAGAGATCGCGGGTCAGGACTTCGAGGCGAAGCCTCTTCCACCGTGCCGAGTGATACCAGGAGCGCACCTGCGCGTCAGGGCTGTACCGAGTATCCCTCACCTGCCTTGTGCTCTGCAGTCTTGGGCCCATCGGCTTGAGCCGGGGCTTGAGGGTTGTAAGCTTGGGCATTAGGGCTCAGGGTCCAACCAGACGAATAGCCACTCCTGCCAAGTCTTAGGCCAGCAGCCGAACACGTCGTAATGTGCGGCCGCGCAGAGCGGGATAAACACCACCGCATAGAGGGCAAGCACACTCATCAGGGCGAACATCAACTCAATCATTGCCGAAAGCCCAGCCCAGTAGAAAGGCAACAAGGCCAACTCCCGCAACACCATGCCCACCATCCGGACGGCGCGGCGACGGGCGCTTGTTCACCTCAACATATGCACGCATGAATTCGGCGCGCTCTTTGGGGTCTTTCGGAAGAGGAGGAAACGGCACACTAGGGCATCCCATCGTGCTCTCCGATGTCTGTATTTGCTCGAAGCGGGCGCCCGAAGGAGCGTGGACAGGCGATGAACGGGCAGCGCGGCAAACCGTGGATGCTCTCTTGCGCCAGCCACCGCTTATATCTTCGATCCGTCCGGTCATTCTGCGGAGCCGACGGAACGCCATCTACGTTTTGCACTGGACCTGACAGGTTAGCGCCGCTTCGATTTGGTTGCAGGGGCGGGATTCGAACCCGCGACCTCCTGGTTATGAGCCAGGCGAGCTACCACTGCTCTACCCTACTGAAACTGGAAAAAGAAAAACCCGCCTCGGCTTTCGCTGGGCGGGTGAACTTTGGAGACAATAACGGCCTTCGAGGTATCTGAAACCTCTGGGCCTGCCGAGCCTCGGTCTTGGGGACTGGCTACGGATCGCATGGTCGTCCGCCACCATCTATCCCTGATTTGCGCGGACGAATCAACCCTTATGCTGCCGCTTCTCGACAGGATGTGTCAGCAGCAGCGCCGAGCAGACCGCCGAGCATCTTGGCGCGCTCACCTGCTGCCCGCACTACCACTGGCCGATCCTTCGACGCCTTAGCCTTAAGCGATGTGCTGGACCGGATCACGCCTCGACCCTGGACATGGACAAGCTGCACGGTCTTCTCCACCTCTTGCCCCTTGTAGACGATGATCTGGCGCTCCAGCGTCATCTGCCCATCAAGGCGGGTTGAGCGATAGTTCAGCCATTCCTTGCTCGCTGTATCGATCCGGCGGGGATAGACCCTGCCCATGCTGTCTGGGATGGAAAGCACTCCGTTGACCAGATGCATGGTCATCACATCGAGCCAGTTCGGCGCCGATGGAAAGCCAACGAATACCGTGCCAGGAAACTCAGGCCGCACCACTTCCACCTTGCCCTTGGCATAGCGGCTGCGCTTCTGGAATTTCGTCATGGTCGGGATGAAGGTCATGCAGCCGCGCTTGTTGAAGAAATAGCCGGCCAGGAACTCCTTCTGGCGCATCACATCGATCGCGTACCAGTGGAGCTCATCATCTTGGAATTTACGTCGCGCCATATCTCGGCCCCTATTGCTGGTCTGGATTGTGTGTGCGGCAGTACCACTGCCCTAACTTCGGATCGGTCTTTCTCTTGATGGACTTCAGGTGGACGCCATGACCGAAACTGGCTGGCTGACCACAGACCTCGCAGAGGAAGACCGGGATTTCATGGACCTGTCCGTATGACCGGATCTGATGCCATTGGACTGGCATCTCATCGCCCTGCCCTTTTCTGATCGAGGGCACTGCGGCCGATGGGCGGATCACCGAAGATCATGGCCGTTCGGCTCGAATAGCGCGGGTTAGGCACTGGCGCGGGGTCCACTTCTTTGACTGGCGCTGCAATTGGATGATTGCGGCCACGACCGGAGGCGAACGTCAGGCCCATCCTTTCACCTTTCGCCCGAACGCCCTCTGTGGCGCGGCCAAGGGCCTCACCGGCTTCCCGCGCTGTCTTGCCTTCCGCTGCCAGCCGGCGAAGCATTGCCTCTTCGTCCAGGGTCCATTCGACACTTCCGGGCCTCATGTTCATGCCCTCGCCTTGTCAGTTTCAGCAGATGGCTGGAGATGTTCTTTGGCTACCCAGTACGCGGCCTTGGCTGGCTTGATGTAATGACGGAATGCGGGGTCGCGGACAGAATCTGCCATCGCCTTGGCCATTGCCTCGATGATCTGATCTTCGGTCATGCCTTCGCCCTCGCTTGCTCGATTTCCTCAATGCGAAAAGCCCTTTTCCCGCTGGCACTGACGATTGGTAGCTTTTTGCCCAGCATCCTCTCGACGGCCTGGAAATCTGGATGATCGGGAGCGAGGTAGACGACGCCATCGACTGAAGCCGGAACAGGGTCGACCTTGAGCGGCACGCTGAGGGCATCCACCCAGGCACCCGACCTGATCCACTTCCCGAGCCCCTTGCGGAACTCAGCCTGGGCCTCTGGCGTCGAATGCCGGGCCTCGCTGTCCTCGATGTGCCACTGTCGAAACCGTTTGGCGGCCAGAACGAGCCGGTGTGTTTCTTCATCGGTCAGGAGATCGAACGCCTGTTGAGCCTCTGCCCGGTTGGTCAGCCGGCGCTTGGGGTAGAGATCCCAAACTTCATCGAATGAAGCTCGCGCTCGCCCGTTACCGGTTCCATTACTGGTTCCCTTACTGGTTAGTGTGTCAGAGCTCTGAGACACGGAAACCTGCGCTTTTGACACACGGCTTTCAGCTTTTTTGACACTCGGACCCCTGTGTCTGGCTGACACACGGCCCCCAACATGTAGTGTTTCAAAGCCATCCTCAAACGCTAGGAAATAGCGGGTAGGGAGCTGTCGATTTGAGGATGCATCGGTCTGCTGGACACGCCTGATCAACCCAGCATCCTCCAATTCCTGGAGGTATCGATTCACAGAAGACCGAGAGATTTCGCAGTATTCAGCCAGCGCAGCTTGGCTTGGGAAGCAACCATGCTCAGGGTGGTGACGGTCGGCCAGGTGCCAAAGCAACACCTTGGCGATGGGCTTAATTCCTCGCTGCTCCACGGCCCAGTTTGTGGCTTTGTGGCTCATTGCGAACCACCTTTGGTCTGTTGATGCCACAGCAACAGAGCCAGCTCGATCACCTCGTTGGCGCACTTCCATGGATCAGAGTGGATTTCTGAACCGGTGAAACGGACGACGCGCGCAAGGCGCGACGATAGCTCTCGGTCTCGCGACTTGTCTCTCTGGGCCTGTTCCTTGGTCTTCTCGTGAAAGTCGTGCCCGTCGCACTCGACTGCGATGTATCCTACATCTAGGCCGCCCGCGCCAGAAAACCCGACAAGAAGGTCTACGCGGTACTTGCCGATCGAATACTGTGGCGCGATCCGAAGCACGTCACGGCCATCAATCGCACTTTCAGGCAGCGCATCGCCCTTCCACACGACCCGCTGCCCATAGCCACGGATTCCCGCGAGCAGGCAAACAGCAACCGCCAACGCCCGCTCTATAGGGCTTTCGCAGGCGTCCCAAGGGCCGGAAACTCTCGGATTGAAATTGACGTCGATATAGGCGTCGAGTTCGGCATGAAGAGCGGCACGCACTCTGCTTTCAAGCTGGCCGCTCATCCTAAACTCTCCCTCTGAAACTTGCGGAAAGCCTGGATGCCTAGCCGAACGCTGGAGTGATCCGCGCCAAACCAACTGGCGATGTACGAAATTGGGTGACCGCCATCAAACAAGACGGTCCAAAGCATGTGTCTAGCAGCGGTCGCCGCAGAGTATCTGCTCGTCATGATCTGCTCAGTAGTCACCTGCTGATCTTCGCAAACAAGGGCCAAGGCATAGTTCACATCGACAGCGGGTCGCTCCAGGTTGCGGAAGATGGTGGTGCTTGTCCTAGGCATGTTCGCGCCCGGTCTCGCCCCTGGTCGGCCCCATAGTCGTGCCTTGGCGGCGGAATGAACCGCGCGGAGCTCATCAGCAGAACCGTAATTGCGGATCGAAGGCAGAGGTTGGTCGTGACGCCTCTCCTGTACCTTCATCAGATTCATGTATGTGGCGCTCATGCCGCCTCCATCTGCTTTGCCCAAGCGACAAGGTCATTGGCACTGGCACGGGAATACCCCATCGCCTTCCGCCTCTTGGCGCGCTGGTGCTTCATTCTGTTGAAGGAGGGACGATCCTCATGACCGTATGGAGGCTCTACCGGGAAGCGGCGATCCTCTGCGGTGCGAAGGTCGAGTTCGGTGAAGGCCCATTGCTCTCGGGTCATTGCTTGCCTCCCCACAGCATCCGGGCATGTGCATAGTCACCGGGACCCCAGACGTACCAGGCGTGATCCTCGGTCCCCGTCTCACCATTCCCTGCCCATGAAATCCGGTCCAGCAAGGCAATCTTCGCCATGAACCGGGGATTGTCCTGGAACAGGTGCCGGCGGGTTTTGCCAAAGTCGAATTTTGCCGTCAGCAGAAGTGCCACCATGCCATCGCAACGCTCGAGTGCGAGCTCAGCGAAGCGGACAGCGTCACGGTTGCCCTTACCGTAAGGAGGGTTGGTGATGATGGAGCCGAAGAACAGGCGCGAGCCGACCATCTCTTCCTTCAGGAAATCCATGATGGTGTCGTGCGGGCGGTCGTATTGGACGATGTCGGAGGTGAACACGCGTCCGCCGGCCAGTCGCAGAACGTCGGCCATCATGTGATTGCCAGCCGCCGGCTCCCAGACGTGCAGCCCCGCCACCGGGAAATGCCGTATCAGCACTTCCGTCGCCCATGGTTCGGTTTGATAGAGGTCGTTTGCTGCTCGGGCGTAGTTGGAGGCAGTGACGGTCATGCTGCCGACCTCCAGACCACAACCGTCTTAGCCATGTCGGGGTATGCCGCGACGTTCGGGTGCGCCTGTACCTCGCCAGCAATGCGATCCTTGACCGCAAGCCTGCTGTCCCGCATTTCCCACTTGGCCCTGCCGTCTCGGATGGGCGTGCGGACCAAGGCGTCGCCGAGATATTCCAGCGCGTAGAGGACGTCTTTCGCGGTGAGGTCCTTAGCCATTGGCCTGCACCTTCCGCTTCTTTGGCGCCTTGCCCTTCTTGGCCTCAAATCCGGCCTTCCGCAGTGTCTTCTTCGCCTCAGCGAACTCCGGTTGCTGCACCACGCAGGTTGCTGCACCACGCAGGTTGCTGCACCACGCAGGTTGCTGACTTCGAGGCCGAGGGCTTCAGCTACTGGTTCAACGAATTCTCCGGTCAGCTCCAGACCGTTTTCGGTCGGCATGAATTCGATATGCGAACGCATGTTCGCGGGCGTGAAGTCCGGAAACCTGATGCCAAACGTCACTGCATGCGCCTCAAGCGTGCTGCGAGAGCGGTTCAACATCTTGCGGTCTGTGAGCTGTTCAAGGGTCGCACCCTTCTCCGCCATTCGGCGCATCAGGCTTTCCGTGAGCTGTTGAAATCCGGTGGTCTTTGGGCCGTTGGCGATTTCACGCAGCGCGGTATTGAAGAGATCGAGGGTTTGAGACGTCATGCTACTGCCCTTTCATCAACTGGACCGGCCCACTGCATTGCCATTGCCGCTGCCATGCCGGGGAAGAACCTAGAACGCTCATGGCCACGGTTGGCGCCTGGCGGCATACGCCAGACCCGGTTCCATGCCTTCCACTCATCGCTGCCCTTCTCTGGCTCTTGGAGGCGGTTGGTTTCGACGAGTGGAGCCAGTCCGCGCAGGTAGAGGCCGGTAGCCTTGTATTCGGGATGACCGAACCAAAACGGCTGAACCATCTGCGGACGGGGAAGATCAGCCGGCATGCGGCGCCGGGCGATGTCGTGCATCTCCGGGTTTTCGATGGCCACCTGCTCGATGGGAGCGTTCCAGCACGAGACGAACAGATCGAGGCCGTCCGCGAACTCTTCCTTCATGCTCTCCCAGGTGCGGCCGATCGGCAGCTTCTTGGGTGGTGTCATGTCGCCAGCGCCCGACAGCCAGCGCCGGCCGGAGCGGCAAAGGCGTGTGCAAGGCGGGTGAGCGACCATGAGCAGGTCCCAACCGTCATTGAGGATGTCGCGGACATCACCGACGATATGCTTGTTCGAGCGGTCCTCGGCCGGCAGCAGGTCGCAGGACCATGCATCATGGCCAAGGGCGGCAAAGGCGCGCCGAACTGTGCCCGAGAATTCGCAGGCGACGAGGATGCGGAGAGAGTGGTTCACGCCGACCGCCCCGCAATGCTGTCGATGGATTTCTGGACTTCACGGTTGCGGCGCCATTTGGCCAACTCTGACCGGGCAATCTCCGGCAGATTGGGAGGGCGGCCCGATGCAGCCTTCTGCACGAGCTTTTCGCGCTGAGCCTTCCGCCTGATGCCGTGCGACTTGAGTGCCTGGCGAAGCTGATCGGCCTTGGCTTCCTGCTGTCTGATCGTCTTGCGGGATTTGGGGAGGGAAAGGGTCATTGCACCGCCTCCCGCCATTCCTCAATGACCAATCCGCAGTTCTTTGCTAATGCGAGCTCAGCCGAGACCCCAAGCGACCGCTCCCACCCTGGAAGGAGGACAATGGTGTCAGCCTCCTCGCATATGAACTTGCAGTAGGCAGCAAAAGCTTTGCGGAGCGGAAAGGTGTCGTGCGGGCCGTCGTGCGGAAACTCCGCAGGGTTGTAGACGGTATGCCCTTGCGCACGCAGCTCTGCGGCCACCCGGTTGAAGCGAGGGTAGTTCGACTGCTCGTATCCCTTCATCGGGCCGGACAGATAAATGCAGCGAGCGGTCATGGTCAGTCCTCCGTTCGAGGGGTGGATTTCAGGTCAGGTTCGTTCGGCAGGTGCTCGTGCTTCCGGCTGATCCGGCGCAACCAGAAAAGCTTCAGCCTGTGCAATAGAAGCCCGGCCAGACGCCGAAAGCCGCCGGGCGCGGGTGATTTCGATCTCGTGCTCAAGGGCGTCCTCCTGGCGCTGAATTTCAGCCGCAACGGCCTCTTGGAGTTTCACGTAAAGGTCTGCCCAAATGCGCTTCGGCTTGCGGTAGCGAAGCGACCACAGCAGGCGCTCGGGCAGTTTGTGCTTGCGGGCAGCGCGAAGCCGGGCGGCCTCGACGGTATCGCCGGGCCCTTGGTGCTCTCTGCGCACCAGCCAATCGGCCCAGCCAGCAGCCACATCAACGACCGTGCAGTCAGTCATTGGCGTTTGCTCCAGAAGCAAAGGATTGTTTCGCATTCGTCAGTGCCTTCCCGATAGTTTTTGAACCATCGGGGGAACAACCAGACGAAAGGCGATTGAGATGGACACGACCAGAAGTGAGCTTGCGAAGGCCCTGGTTCGTGCAGGATTGCGCGGGGTCCGGCTGGAACCGGGTCGCGCGAATGGAAAGGCCGGGCGCAGCGATGACAGCGCGCACCGGCAGTTGCCCACCGCGAGCCGGGAGGAGAATAGCTCTCTGCTCGAACAAGGGAGGGATATGCCCGAGCTTGGTGGTGGGATGAGAATTCAAAGTGCCAGGGCCGAAGCCCCGGCCAGTGGTGTTGTGGCAGACCGTGCCGAAGATCCTAGCCCGGCCAAAAGCCGACCTATCCTGAAGCTGGTTCATTGCAGCAGCAGGCGAAGGCCCACGCGATACGTCGCGGGTCCACGTCTGACGCTGATCATGGGCGGGAAGGCGTAGCATCAGTCTCGAACTCCACCGTTTGATGGATCGAAACCACGCTCTTCATCTAGCTGCTCGGCAGACAGCCGGCGCCAGGTCAGCACGGCGCACAGCGTCATCAAGCCGACGTAGAGCAGAACCATGAAGGCACCGAGGATAGGGGCATTCTCGATAAGCAGCATCAGAAGCCACCCACTAGTCTCAGTACAAAGGCAGCAGAAGCCACAAGGCCAAGAGCCCCAGCCAATGCCCACAATGCAGGTGTGCCGTCGAAGCGGCCGATACGATTGGCGCGCATCATCAGTGCTCCGGCGGGGCTTCAATCATGCCCAAGGCGGACATGTAGAGCTCGAGCAGGGCGTCCTGTTCCATGCGCTCGTTTGCATCCTGCTTCCGGATCGTCACGAGCTTGCGCAGGATCTTGGTATCGAAGCCGTTTCCTTTGGCCTCGGCATATATTTCCTTGATGTCAGCAGCGATGGAGGCCTTTTCTTCTTCCATGCGTTCGATGCGCTCGATGAACGCGCGAAGCTGATCCTCGGCAACGCTGCCGCCATCGTGATTGGATGGATAAGACATTCACATACCTCCAGCGGCCGCCGCCGGCGCATCCACGCCGAAGGCCCGTGCCATTATGAATTCGCGAATTTCGCGGGCGTGATCGCGGCAGCCCTTGGCCATCTTTTCCAGCTCGTCAGCACGAGCCGAAAGCTCCACATCTGTGCATTGCTCGACCGGCACCAGCACCTGGTCGCCGTCGCGCTCAATCGGATAGGCGCGGCAAAGATGCTTGAAGCCGGGGAACAGCAACTGCTGCTCGGTCTGGTCATCAGCCTTGTATTTGCCGATTGCGGATTTCGCGATCCGGCACACTTCCTTGAAGGTGCAGACACGATACCAGTCGGCGTCATCGCCCTGGATGCTGGCATGCTTCGCCAAGACCTCCTGGGCGATCCAGTGCACCTGCACGACCGCACCGGCCTCGATCTTGCCGTCAATCAGCTTGTGGATCTCGGAGTTGATATTGCTGCTGTCCATGGCTCAGATCCTCGTGACGATCTTGTCGTGGACGGCGTCGATCCGAGCGATGCTGCGCTTGACCCGGGCGCACTCTTTCGGCGCCAGGATGGGCAGCATCTCTTCCAAGTTCATGGCTTCGACGGTGCGAGCGTATTCCTCGAATTCCGCCATGAAGTGCATGGCCTTGTTGAACTCGATGGAGCTCCGCCCCTTGAGATCAATGATCGGCTTGCCCGCTGGCTTGGTTCCCATCTCGGCAAGCTTGGTGACCGTCGGCGGTGTTTCGCTCTCGACCAGCTTTTCGATTTCTTCGGCAGGCACCGATGCGGTGCGCAGCGCCTGTTTCGTCTGATGAGAAGACAGGCCCGCATCCGTCGCAGCCTCAGTGCGGCTGCTAGGGAGGGCGCCCGCCCTTGCACTCGCGTCGTGCTGGTTCTTTGCCGGCTGTATCTGCTTGAGCAGCTCGCCTGCCCGGCGAATGGCTCGCGCTTTGATGCGCGTTGCCATCTTCATCAGCTCTTCGTCTTGGGATTGCTTCGCATAAGACGCCAGAGCCGCGGCCTTATCTGCCCAGGACTGGCATTCGTCCACGCTCACACAATTGTAGAGCGCGGTCTTGGCGTTCGCGTACGTCTGCGGGAGCTTCGCCTGGGCAGCGCTGATGGGGGCCACTTCGTTCATGATCTACGCCTCCACCACTTTACAGCCAGCCGCGGCATCGAAGGCAGCACGGCAAGCCCGCGCCTGGTCGACAGTGCCGGACCATGCGTGCTTGGGATTGTCGGTGAGGAACCCACCAGACCAGTGCAGCCACTGGTTGCCAGCGCGCAGCCTGACTATGCCGGTGCCGGTCTTGGTGCTGACGCCGAACATCTTGTCGGCGTTGGAAATCTTGGAGCGGTGTGGGATCGAGGCGAGCATCTATGCAGCCCCCACCAGTGCGATGGATCGGTGTCCCTTCTTGAGCTTTCGCACGAAGCCACGGCGCTCCAGGCCCTGGACAGCGCGGGCGACAATGCTCTTGCTGGACAGACCGCAGCCGACCTGAATTTCCTCGAAAGTCGGCCCCTGCCCCGTTGGGGATTTGTGGCAGCGCAGAAAGGCCAGAATTTCAGCCTGCCGCTCCGTCAGCCCGAACTGACCAGCAGGCGCCGGCCGCAGTTCCATAAACGCCAGCGCCAGCAGTTCACGGTCATCTTCAACACCACGATGGGCGTCCATGAAGATTTCTGCCCACTCATAGGCTTCTGGGGTGATGTGATCTGGACAGCTCATGCTGCGGCTCCTGAGATTGAGGCGTCAGCAGCCAGGCCTTCAACATATGCGGCCCGCGCCTCCTCGACCGTCCGGAACACACCGAGATGACGTTGCTTGCCCCCAATGTTGCAATAAGCGCGGTAAGGCTTTTGGAGGGTTTTCTTCCCGCTGCGCAAAGCCACCCCTATGGGGAGGTCGCATTTCTTGGCAGCGGCAGAGAGGTTGTCCGCGCCCGGACCAATGAAGACATTGCCAACACGGTAGGGCCCCAAATCCTTGATCCGGCACATCATGTAGCCGCGCCCTACTCCGCGCAGTGGCCAAAGCCCCGACTGCTGCCACACAGACCACCAGTCAGCCAGGCTGATCTCCCAGGCGATGCCCCGGCGCCCTGCTCGATAGCGCTGATGCTGATAAGCCCGGAGCGGTGTAACGTCCTTGCTCGAACCGCCGGCAACCATCTCTTGGCCGATAGCGTGAAGCCTCAACCACAGATCGCGGGAGCATGGATAAGCCGCAAGCATTCGAGCCGTTGGGAGTGCAATGTCTGCGCCACTCATGCTGCCACCCGCTGGCTCGCCAGCCATTCCATGGTCACGCCGGGCACGCCCTTGCGCTCGCATGCACCAACAACATTGGCCCAGTGTTCCGGGGCGATGCTCTGGCGCCTGCGCATCTGGCGTGCGGCCTCGTACCCGCAGCCCACATCGTCAGCGAACTTGCCAATGGTTTCCCACTTGGCGATCAGGTCAGAAATGGAGGTCGGTGCTGTGATCATGATTGCATCGTACATAACGTACGACATAGGTGCAAGAGAAAAATCGTACACCTTGAACGATACCATTCGGCCATAAAGTACGAATGGAAGAGCCGAAGGACAGATTGAGGCAGGCCAGGCAGGCGGCGGGGTACGAAACGCCCAGCGATGCCGCGCGCGCCATCCGCTCAATCAACAAGAACACGCTGATCAGTCACGAGAACGGCAACCGCGCCATTTCGCGCAAGGCGGCCGAGAGCTACGCCCATCTCTTCGATGTGCAGGCGGGCTGGTTGCTGTATGGCGAGAATGCACCAGAGCCTACCGCCGAATATCAGATCCCACTGGTTTCAATGGTGAGCGCCGGCCACCTCAAACGGCAAGAGGCGGTGACGCCATCTGATGTCGAGCGATGGATCAGGCTTAGCGACCTGCCGAACGGAGACTGGATTGCTCTCACGGTCGAAGGAACGTCGATGGACCGCATAGCGCCCGAAGGGTCGACGCTTATCGTCAATCGGGCCGACGATCAGCTCATAGATGGCAAGTATTATATCTTTGCCCTGGGCGGCGGGGACGCGACATTCAAAACCTATAGGCGCAACCCGGAACGGCTGCAGCCTTTCTCCACCAACCCTGACCACATGTCGATTCCGGTGACGGACGACACTGACCTATATGTGTTCGGGCGCGTTCGCCGGGTCATTCAGGAGGTCTAAGGACATCTCCGCAACAATTCCGGAACATTTCACAACGGAGCGTGAACAAACAGGCAGTGGATAACCACTGGCCGGTTGACGACAACGATGAATCCCACGACAAAGAAAAAGCCCGCCAACCGGAATCCGGAGCGGGCTTGTATCAACCGCCAGGCAGGGCGACTGATGATCTTTGACAAATGGGTTCTTCCACGGAATCGCCCCTTCGGTCAACCCTGCTCGGCACACGAACAGGAGAGCCAATGAGGCCCCAGAAGAAGCGCGACACGCGCAAGACCCGCACCGTCTTGGTGTTGATGGTCGCTGTCAAATGGGACATCGACAAGTGCGCCAAAGAGATCATGGCCATCACGAAAAAGATTCAGGCGTGGCCGTATCATCCGACCATGCACAGTAAGCGTCAGGTGGCATATGTGATCGAGACGGACCTCAATGCACGCGGCTTAATGAATAGTCTTGGCTATACCGCCGAAGCTGGCTGTATCGAAAACATTTGGGCCTTCACACCCGGCAAGGATATCGCCAGCATCCTCCCGATGGACCCTTTTACCGAGCGCGTCCAGGGCGCGTGGGCTAACGTCAGGAAGTGGAACGATCCGCAAAACGTGCGACCACCGAAGGCCGGGCAGATTTTCATAAATCGGGGCGTAAAGGACAGCGAGCGCGGCGCACGCGTCAAGATGGGCATCAAACCGCGCAGTGTGAGGAAAGCGCCGTAGCACCCGGATAAGCAGAAGGGGGTCGATCATCAGGTTGGCCTCCATCTTCAATAAATGATGCCGAGGCGTTAACGCCGCCCTACCCCACCCCGCTCCGGCGGGGTTTCTTTTTGCATCATTGCAGAGAGGAAGGTAGCACGCGCTGAATCCGTCTGCATCAACAATCGTACATTTTGTACTTGACCTTGTTTCGTACGTTTTGTACGCTCTCCCCATCAGATCACCGAGGCAATGCCTCTAGAGGGATGGGAAATGAACACCAGAAAGGTTCGGGAAGCCGTAATCCAGGCGCTCAACAATGCCCGCGAGAACGATGAGTTCTGCCCGGGCGGCAATCTCTACCAGATGACTGCCGAGCATGTGGCCGACGACCTGGCCGCGTTCGATGCCGATCTCGAAGACGTCGCTCCCATCGATATCCAGCCTCATGTCGCCGAGTGGATGAGCCAGCAGCAGTGGCTTGAGCGCGCCGACGCCTGACCTTTCTTCAGCCCTCCTCCGCAGTGGGGAGGGACGATGAAGGATCAGGAGATTTCATCATGGCATGCGATTGCATCACCACCGTCAACGCTAAGCTGGCTGAGCGAAACACCCGCCTGACCGAGGCCCTTGTCTTCGGTCGTCGGGCCGAGATGCCGACCATCATGCTTCAGACCGAGGTCATCGAGAAGAAGCGCGGCGCCAAGCCCACCAGCATGTTTCTGACTTACTGCCCGTTCTGCGGCACGAAGTACGAAACCGAGGCCGACAAGGCCGCCTAACCCCTTCCCTCTCCTGGGCGGCGGGTTTGGCTAATAACCGGCCCGCCGATTTATTCCATGCCAAGGCGTTTTCGACGCGGCTACCGAGACAGTTTCTCAAGGCTCCCCATTGCCGTCCAACGGAAGATCAAGGCCGAAGAGGAAAACAGGCGCCGCCATAGGATCGCCCGCTACATGGCGAAGACGCCAGAAGAACGGCAGATCGAAGACGAGATGAATGAAGCTCTTGGCCAGGTCAGGGCGAAGCTGCACGCGGAAGGCGTCTCATTCGATAACTACGACGTTCTCAGCCTCATCGCCGACCGGGAAAACTTGATCAAGGCAGAGGCGGAAAGAAAGCTCGCCGCACTCCCCCCAGAGAAGCGCTCGGACGGCACATACGACGTCAACGCCTTTGACTTCGAGGCATACGACAAGGCCGAGCGCGAGGCGAGCCAGGCGCGCTGGGAAGAGTACCTGAACAAGCTTTTCCCGCCAGCCAAGGAAAGGACAGGCAATGCATCCCGCTCTTGAGGTTTCGCAAGGCGCTCCTGAGCCGAAAACCATAATGGACGCCGAGGGCAATTGGCTCACCGTCCTCATGGTCCGCACCCGTTCCGGCAAGGGATGGATAGAGACTGTTGTTACTGCGCCTTTTGACCAGGCTGGGGAAAGGAAGGCAGCGGCATGAAGATCAATGTCACGGACCGCCCTACCTTCTCGCAGCCAGTCGTCGGCAACGTCTATGCCATCAGTGGTGGGTATGGCCGAAAGGCCGGCCATTCCATGGTGCTCCTGGCTGTCACCGAGAAGCAGACCGCCCTGATGCTCGTCATCGACAACGACGGCAATCCCATCGGCGTGACTTCCTACGGCATCCACTATCTGGAAGAGCGGGCGCCGATAGCGTTCGTTCCTGGGTTTGCTGACCTAACCTTCAACATGGAGGCGCTGCCATGAGAATTCTGGAAAAGCGCCGCGGCTACTTCCGGGGCACCCACAAGGGCGCAGAGATCGAGATCGAGCGCGACCACGATTACCCGCAGCACAAGTTCTATATCCGGGTCACCTGGAAGGATGGCTGCATGATGTACGACGGCTACTCGCCCGAAGGCATCGAAACCATGGCCGAGGCGAAGCGGGAAGCAATTCGCGGCGCCTGCCTCGATGATAAGCCAGGTGCAGCATGAAGCGCCCCAATGCTAATGAACTGCAATTCCTGTGCATGCTCTCAGCAGTAGGGCACCGGCATAGGTTCGGACCAGAGGACAAGGTCACCAGTGAAATCCACCGCATGCTCCGCAGCTTGGATAGGCGTGGGTATGTGTCGGTGGAATCCGAAAATGGTGTGACGACTGTTTCCCTCACTGCCTTGGGGCAAGAGGAGGTGGATCGTGGCTAGATCCCGAAAGTCAAAAGGATGGGTTGCCAAGCACGATGACCAGGCCATCCCGGAATCCGTGCAGCGCCATATCCTCGAACGGCAGATGAACGTCGATGGGCTGATTATCTGCCCAGACTGCGGCAATCCGATCCGGCCAGGTCAGGCCAAGGCATTTGACCATGAAATTCCGCTGATCGACGGCGGCGAGCACTCAGAGGAAAACCTTCGGGCCATCCATGAGAAGCCCTGCCACGCCATCAAGACTGCCAAGGAAGCCAAGGCACGAACGAAGGCCAGGAGCCAGTTCGCGGCGGTCCACGGCATCAAGTCGAGCAAGACGAAGAAGCGAGGCGCCGGCTTCCGGCGATCAGACCCCCAGCGCACAGCCACCCGCCCCCTCAAGAAGCGAGTCGGCTATTTCCCGGAGATTTCCCAATGACCACACCAAATGCACAGTCCTTGGATGGGCTGATTGAGCGGGTTCGCATCGCCACGGGGCCGGATCGGGAGTTGGATATCGCCATAGGAGATGCCCTGCCACCGGCCAAGATATTCAGCAGCGGGCATTGGTTTAATCGTGACGATTTTATCCGCTATCCGGCTGTCACTAATTCCATCGACGCCGCCCTTGCTCTTGTGGAGCGGTGCTTGCCGGGGAAATGGGATGCTGTGCTGCATATGGCACTAGCCAGCCTGTGGGCAGAGAACGCCCCAAACACACCGCACAATCTGCTGCCGAAATACGTCATCCTCGCCCTTCTCACAGCCCTGCAGGACCAGAACAATGAACGATAAGACAGTGACAACTGAACGTCTGCGGGAAATCCTCGCGCAGCCATGGATGCTTCGAAAAGGCGATACAGTAGCGATTGTCACCGAACTTCTCGCCTCCCGCACTTCCCCGGAGCCGGGAGAGTAGCAGGTGGAGCTACAGCGTAAAATTGCATGCGCAATCAATGAAGTGCCAATAGATATACCTTGCGTGGTCCACATCCCAGACCTCGAAGATATCACCTCCGGTGGTACACCGTTTATCGAGCCTGCACATGACCGGTACACCACAAGAAAACCTACTCGTCAGGATTACATAGACGCCGCTTGCGGCGCCCTCCGCGCCGCTTCAATCCCCACCCAGCCGGGGGTGAGGCGCTGGTATTTGGGTTCGCAAAATGATGGGCTGTTCATCATCGACATGCCCCCGCGCCCCTCTAACGATGACCAGTGGCACGATAGACCTGATGGACCATCCTTGGTAATTCCGCTCGGAGCCATGAGCCGAGAAAAGGCCCAAGCAATCGTGGATGCGCACAATGAAGCCATCCTGGCCGCGGAGCCCGTCGGGCCCGTTCTCTGGGGGCGCGCGCCTAAAACTGGAGAGTGGCAGCAGATCGACGATGGCAGTCACACGGCAGAGGAGGTAGCGGCTTTCGAAGCGACGTATATGGCTGCGGGTTGGACCGATCTTCGCAGAAGCAACCCGTTCGCCACCGAGGCAGACGCAAAAGTCCCCGCCATCACCCCTGCATCTACCAATGGGGGAGAGGCTGTTGCAACAGACCGCGCCATGCGGGGCTGCGAACCGTGCGGGTGGTCCGATTGCGGCTGTGACTTTGACGCCAAGTGTTCCGATGCGCCTCCCGCTGTGCCGGGAGAGGTGACGGATGAGATGGTCGAGCGGTTTCGGGCAGAGCTTGAAGAGTTGGCGGACGTTCATCTGACGGGCCAGCTTGTCAAACGGTGCCTCACCGCCGCACTCAAGGCAGGGGAATGACGATGGCAGACCGTGGCATAAAGATCGGCGGCCTGCATCTGCTGTCGCCAACGACCAACCCCGCGCTGTTCAATCTTGCGTCTTGGCACCATCCGCGCTCCCTCACATGGAGGTGGATACTAGCGGTGTATTTCCGCCGCCCGATTATCAAACCGCACTTCCATGCGTACAGTCATGGTGGGCCGCACTGGAGCCGCAAATGGGGCTTCGGGACGCTGTGGTCCGGTTTCAATTGGGGGCTTTCTATGGGCCTCGGCACCATCCTGTCCTTCCGCATCTCCCCCCGCGACGTTGCGGTTTCCGTGCTTGGCGCTGAGTTGATCCTGACAGTTCAGCGCAACATGTGGAGAAAGGTCGTTCAATGACCCACTCACCAAGGACCGTCCCCATGACTGAGACAGAGAAGGGCCACGATCCGAAACTGGTTTCCGCGCTGCGCTCTCTGATGAAACGGCTCGAAAATACACCGGAGGAATTGCGCGGTCCGTTCTTGGTTAAGGGGCTCAAACCATATCTGCCAGCCGCCCCGGCTGATACAGAGAAGCCCGCGCCCGATGGGTTGGGCGAAGCGTTGGACCGGGCGATAGCGAGATTGCAAGGCATCGCTGACTACGCGGGTCGTCCTGCGTGGGAGACTGTGTTGCGGGACGAACTTGGCGCGGCATTCGACCAAGCCCAATCCCTCATTGCAGAAGCCCAAGTGAAGCGCCTTGAACATGAACTTGAGCAGCGCCTGGACCATATCAAGAAGCTGGAACGCCGCATCCATAACCAGCGACGGTCGAACCGCGACACATGGGAGATCGTGGAAGCGCGACGGAAATGGTTGGGGTCATTAGCCGCCAGACAGGTATACGCGAGACTTCTGGCGAGCTTTCGGAAGGCATACACCCGCGCCGAAACCGAGATCAAGCGCCTGACCGAATTGGCTGATCGACTCAAGCTCGAAGCCCAAAGCCACGCCAGCGAAGCGAGGACGGCAAACAGCACCATCTATGAAATCTACCAGGTACTGAGCGGCGGCAAGGGTGAACCAGGCAACTGGCATGGTGCGGAACCGGCGCAGCGCTATGTCGAAACCGCCGAAGCCCGCATCAAAGCCCTTGAGGAAGCGTTGGAAACGGTGATTTCCGCCTACGATGATTGCTCTGGTGCAGAACCGTCATTGAGCGTTCTTTTCCGAACTATCGACATAGACACCCGCGCCACTCTCAACAGGGAGAAGGCGACAGGAGGGCTCAATGCACCGTCCTGATCTTCCCCATAAGATCCCGCCATTGGCCTATGAGAGAGGCGATCTTGTCGGCCTTGCTATCGTGCGCCTGGGCAATGTCGATCAACAGCGTGATCTCGCCTTCCATCATCCCTATGTCCGCATGTGGGATTACCCCGCTGTCCATCATTGCCCGGTATCGGTGCAGTGTCTGGCGGGAGAGGATGATGCGCTGATCGGCTTCTTCGGGGGTCATGGGGGCACGATATGAGACAACGCCCCTTCACGCCAGACCAGGTTGCCAGCATCTGGGGATGCTCACCGAACCACGTGAGGAACCTTATTCACAGGGGAGAGCTACGGGCTTTCCGTCTGGGCGCCCGCCTGTTCAGAATACCGGCGGATGCTATCGAGGAATATGAGCAATGTCAGATGAGCCGACAGAACTCCGAATTGGACGCCTTAGCGGACAGTTCGTCGTCACATGGTGGGAAGATGGAAAGCGCCGGCGTTATCGTCTTGGGGCACAGTCAAGAACGGCGGCCGAGGCAGAAGGCCTAGCCGTCTATCAGCGTGAGACCGCCAAGGACCGCGGCACCACCATCGGCACGCTCTGGGAGATGTATCGGCAGGAGAAGCAGGGGCGCCGGGTGGCAACGGCCATGAAGTTCGAATGGAAGGCCATGGAGCCCCATTTCGGCAATCTGGAGGCCACAGCCCTGTCGATCGATGCGTGCCGCCGCTACACCGCTGCACGTCGCAAGGCGGGCAAGCATGACGGCACCATCTGGACAGAGCTGGGGCACCTGCGCACAGTGCTGATCTGGGCCGCGAACCGACGCTTGATCCCCTATGCGCCAGGTGTGGAGCGTCCACAGAAGCCCGCGCCGAAAGAACGCTGGCTGACAAATGAGGAAGTTCGGAAGCTCCTGGACGTGCCGAAGGCGCCGCACGTGCAATTGGCCATCCTGCTGATGCTGGCCACGGCCGGTCGCGTGAGTGCCATTCTGGAATTGACGTGGGAGCGGGTGGATTTCGATGCCGGGATCATCAACCTGCGCTCGAGCGAGACCGGGCCGCGCAAGGGCCGTGCCATCGTGCCTATGAACGCAGGACTGCGCGCAGCGCTGTCACAGGCCGAAGGGGCGGCCATGACAGACTATGTGATCGAATGGGCTGGTGAGCCGGTGAAGCGTCTCAGAACGGGCTTCAACAAGGCGGTGACAGACGCGGGGCTCAAGGGCGTCTCGCCTCACGTGCTGCGCCATACCGCAGCCGTGCATCTGGCAGCGGCTGGTGTGCCGATGGCCAGGATCAGTCAATATCTCGGTCACAGCTCTATCGCTGTCACCGAGCGGGTCTATGCTCGCTTCGCCCCGGATCATCTGCGCGAAGAGGCGGAGATTCTGGACTTCACGAGGCCAGTGCGCAGTGCCAGTTAGGTTCGAATGACCTTGGCACCAACCGCAAAATGTGGTCTAAGTTATTGAAATATATGGTGGGCCCACCAGGACTCGAACCTGGAACCAGACCGTTATGAGCGGTCGGCTCTAACCATTGAGCTATAGGCCCTTGCCCGCGTCATATCAGGGTCTTGGCTGCTGTCAAACTCTGTTTGCGCGGCCCAGGCATGTAGCCCAGCAGCCGCTTCCCTCCTGCCCGGTGCTCAGCTAGCTTGTGCGCCAGACGAACAGATGACGGATAGCGCCCATGCGCGACGGAGACATCATACATGGTCTGGTGCGCGGGCTCTCGGTCATCGAGTGCTTCGACGAGGACCATGCCCGCATGTCCATTACCGATGTCGCCGAGCGCACCGGCCTCGAGCGCGCCACCGCGCGGCGGTGCCTGTTGACCCTGGTTCATCTGGGCTACGCCACCTATGACGGCAAGTTCTTCCAATTGACGCCGCGCGTGCTCAATCTGGGTCACTCTTATCTCGCCGCCACGCCTCTGCCCCGCCTGATTCAGCCCTTTCTCGAAGAACTTTCCCGCGCCACGGGAGAAAGCACTTCGGCGGCCGTGCTCGAAGGCACCGACATTCTCTATGTTGCCCGCGCCTCGACCCGCCGCGTCATGTCGATCAATCTGGGCGCTGGCGCACGCCTCCCTGCCTATTGCACGTCAATGGGCCGTACCCTGCTGGCGGCATTGCCCGTCGAAGACGCTCAGGCGATTCTCGACCGCTCCGACATCGTGGCCTATACCGCGCGCACCAAGGCCGACAAGGCCTCGATCACCACGGAACTGGCCGTGATCGCGGCACAGGGATTCGCGGTCATCGATCAGGAACTCGAATTGGGCCTGTGCTCGATTGCCGTACCGCTGCACAACGCCATCGGCCAGGTCGTGGCCGCCATCAATATCGGCGCACATGTCGCCCGTGCGCCCACTTCGCGCATGATCGCCCATTTCCTGCCGCTGATGCGCAAGGTCCAGGCCGAAGTCCGCCCGCTTCTGCGCTAGCCCACAGGCCGCCAGCCACCTTCCGATCCGTCTGACGGCTGTCACATATCGTCTTTAGGGTCGGCGTCAGAACGGCGTCCGGAGTCTCTCCCGGTGAACCTTTACTCGGCGTCATGCCACCTCTCCCGAACAGCAACATAAACAGATTGATTTGACAAACAGTCTTTTTCTTCAATGGCTTATGCTGTCACAAACCAGTCATTGAACTGCAATAAAACTGTCGCTGCGCACTCCTATGGTCTGCCGCGTCACAGGGCGGCCCAACGAATGGCTGGCCATGTTTGCAAATGAATTCCGGAAGGGACATTCCATGAAGACCGCACTCTACGC
>Ga0207773_100297_pt1 | contig 25447 bp, 19 predicted proteins | sample TtaePargueraPR_2_FD_187281 | JGI IMG/M metagenome (GOLD analysis project Ga0207773, IMG submission 187281) | Aerobic enrichment media microbial communities from Bioluminiscent Bay, La Parguera, Puerto Rico - Tt and M1 (3) (SPAdes) | ecosystem: Environmental > Aquatic > Marine > Unclassified ...
GCTGACCGGCTCCCCCTCTCCCCCAAAGGGGGAGAGGGGACTGTCGGGGTGGGTAGTTACCCTTGCCCAGAGCCAAACCCAGGCGTTGACCACCATCATCCGCCAGCCCCAGCCGCAACCAGGCCTGTTGTTCATCCCCGGGCACTTTGTAACCCCAGCGTGAATAAACACCGGCTCGCCCCAGGCGTTGGTACAGGCTATACAAACTTCGCGGTTCGCCGTGAAGCGAAATAAACAATCCAGCATTCGTGGCAACGGCAGCCTCAGGCAGACGCCCTTCGAGCAATTCCATAAGGCGCTGACTTGTATCCGCGATGCGTCGCCGCTGCACCCCGTGCCAGGCGGAATCCGCAAGCGCCCGGGTAGCAGCCCAGAGCGCGGGGGCGCTCACTGCCCAGGGGTCCATGGCATCCCGCAGTTGCTGGACACAGGAACCTGAGCCCAGCAGAAAACCCAAACGCACGCCCGCCAAGCCAAAAAACTTGCCCAGCGAGCGCAGGACGTAGAGCCGGGGGTTTTCCGCCACCCTCCCCGCCAGCGAAAGCGCTGGATTCACATCGGCAAAGGCTTCATCAACCAGCATGATGCCCGGGAGTTCCCGATAAAGGTCGAGCAGCGTTTGCGGAGAGATGCATTCACCGGTGGGATTGTTCGGATTGATGACAACCGCGTGCCGCACGCGCCCGGAGAGAATCAGCTCGGACAACGCCTCACGGGAGCGGTAGTAAAAAAGCCGGTGCCCTGCGTTTTTCCAGCAGCGGGCGTGCTCAGCATACCCGGGCGCGGGCACAGCCACCGCTGCGCCATCTACCAGGCCCGGTAATCGCGATATCGCATATTGGCTGCCCGGTACCGGCAACAGGTGTTCCCGCCCCGCGCCGTAATATTCACTGGCTGTATCCATCAGCGCAGACTGATCCGCGGGCAGCGAGCGCCAGACGTATTCGGGAACCTCTCCCAGCGGGTAGCTCCAGGGGCTGACGCCCGTGGACAGGTCCTGCCAGCCGCCCTCCGGTTCGCCGAACAATTCCGTGGCATGGGCGAGATCGCCACCGTGAAATGTCTTACTCAATTGCGACTCCCAAAGAGAACCCAAGAAACATCAGCAACACCAGTGATGCGGCTACTGCACGGGCAGCCAGAGCCTGCGCGCGGGGAATATCCGCCGCCGTTGTCACTCGGCCGGCCGTAGCCGGCTTTTCCTGCCATTGGCCGTGATAACTGGCACCGCCGCCGAGGCGAAGTTCGAGTGCCCCGGCGCCGGCGGCAATAACCGGGCCGGCATTGGGGCTGGCCCAGTGGCCCGCACAGCTGCGCCACTGCTGGAGTGCCTCCGGCCTGTTTCCAAACAGGGTGAAGGCGGCGGCAGTGATACGCGCGGGAATAAAATTGAGCAGGTCGTCGAGGCGCGCGGCGGCCCAGCCGAAGGCGCGATAGCGCCGGTTGCGATACCCCCACATGGCATCCAGGGTGTTGCTCAAGCGGTAAACCAGCACTCCGGGCAGGCCGGCAATGGCAAACCAGAAGAGCGGGGCTACCACTGCATCGGAGGTATTTTCCAGCAGGGATTCTATCGCCGCGCGCGCCGTTTGCGCTTCGTCCAGGTTATCGCAGTCGCGGCTGACAATGCGCCCCACCGCAGTGCGCGCACCGGCCAGGTTTCCCCGCTCCAATGCCCGGGCAACGGGCGCTATGTGGTCGCTCAATGCCCTCCAGCCAACCGCAAAATACACGGAGCCCGCCCCGAGAATCAGTGCCCAAGGCCCCTGCGCCTGCAGCGCCTTGTCCCAGAGCAGGCTGCCGACCAACCATACCGGCACCAGCAGCAGTGCCACGGCCAGTATTCCGTACGCCTTTGGGTATTTGGCATCGGTGCCATTGAGCTTGCGCTCGAGCCCGCTGGCCAGCCGCCCGAACCCCACCAGCGGGTGAAGGTGCCGGGGCTCACCCAGAAACCTATCCAGCAGCATACCGAGCAGTAATGCGGCAGCGATTACCACAGCGCCACCAGGAGAATCAGGACCAGCAACTCACTCAGTTCCACCAGCGCACCCAGGCAATCCCCGGTGTAACCGCCGATCTGTTCGTGCCAGAAGCGCCACCAGTAGAGCACCAGCAGCGCCAGCGCCGAAAATAACACGGCGGCGACCAGGGGGCTGAGCAGTAAACTGACCAGGGCACCGGTGACCAGTGCCACCAGCCAGAGTGTCTGCACGCCAGCCGCTTGCGCAGGTGCCACCACCCCCTCGCTGCGGGCGTAATCGGCCAGGGCCATAAAAGGCAGTACCACCGTGCGCGCGAGCAGCGGAGCCAGCAATACCCCCAGTAGCGATCCCCCCTGCGCCCACAGGCTGGCCACAGCGATCACCTTGAGCAGCAACACCAGCAACAGTGCCACCAGTGCGACGGCTCCGCAGGCGGGATCACGCATTACCTGCAAAATGCGTTCTCGCCTTGCCGATTTGTCGGCCATCTTGTGGCCGGCGCAGTAGCCGTCTACGCAATCCGCCAGGCCATCGAGATGCAGGGCGCCGGTAAGGAGAACCCACAGGGTCACCGTCAGCGCCGCCGCCAGCCAAGTGCCCAGGGGTGCGAGGATAACGGTGGAGAGCAACAGCAGGCTTCCCATCAGCACTCCCACCAAGGGATAGAAATACACTGCCCTGGCGGCGACTTCGGTGTCTGCACTCCGCACAAACCTCCCCACCGGCAGGCGGGTGAGAAACATCAGTGCATAAAAAAATGCCTCGGTACCCCGGCGCAGTTGATCCCTCACATAGGGTTTGTTCCCGGTATGCAGTTTATCCTTGATATACATAGGCGGATTCCTGCGGGTAGAGAATATTCAGATTGCGGCTATCGAAATTCAGCGAAGCGGCAAAACCGTACCCGACCGTCAACTGCATGATGTCCGACGGCGGCTTCTTGCGCGCCACCGAGAGCAGCAGCCTGATCACACCGCCATGGGTAACCAGCAGAGTCCTGTCGCCAGCCCTCGCGCGCGCTATCTTCTCCACCGCCTCCAATACCCGCTGGCGAAAATCCCCGTAGGGCTCTCCGCCGGGCGGACCCACTTTGTCCGGCGCGCGCGACCAGGCCAGGCAGTGATTTTTGTGCTCCCGCCAGATTTTCTCGATGCTCTGGCCTTCCCACAGGCCGAAACCGAATTCCCTGATTCCCGGTTCTATACTCAGGGGCAGGTTCAACTTTTCCGCCTGCTGCTCGGCGAAAGCGCGGCACCGCTGCAGTGGCGAGCTGACAATGTGCGCCCAGGGCCCGGCGAGCCGTGCCAGGCCTTCGCGCATCTGCTGCCACCCTGCTCCCGTCAAAGGCACATCGGTATCCCCGCGAAAAATATGCCCGCCCTCGCAGGCACCGTGCCGCAACAGATCAATCTGCACTGGCCACTCCGGCCTCGGCAAAAGTGGCCATTTGGTTATGCAGTGCCAGGGCCTGGCGAATCACACCCGCCGCCACGGCCGCGCCGCTGCCCTCGCCCAGGCGCATATCCAGGGACAACAGCGGTTGTGCCCGCAGTTTTTCCAGCGCCAGTTTATGACCGGATTCATTGGATAAATGGGAGTAGACCAACCAGGGCTCTATGCCGGGATTGATCGCCAGGGCAACAGCGGCAGCGGCGGTGGTGATAAATCCGTCCACCAGTACCGGCACGCCTCGCTGGGCGCAACTGATATAGGCGCCCACCAGGGCGGCAATCTCAAAACCGCCCAGGACCTGTAGCAGTTGCAACGGGCTCTGGCGTTTGGGGCTGTGCAGGGCCAGCGCTTTTTCGATCACCGCTATTTTGTGTTCCAGGGCCCGGTCATCAATGCCGGTGCCGCGACCGGTGATGGCTGCTACCGGCAGCTGATACAGCGCGGCCAATATTGCGGCGGCGGCGGTGGTGTTGCCGATTCCCATTTCACCGCCGAGGAACACATCCGCCCCGGCGACCTGGTCGCGGCCGGCATTGAGTGCCATTGCCAGCTGTTCTCTGCTCATGGCGGGCCCTCGGGTAAAATCGCCGGAAGCGGGTGCGATGCGCGCGTCGATCAGGTCGGGATGCTCGGGTATCTCGCCCGTGCAGCCGAGGTTGACCACCTTGAAACCTGCCTCCAGTTTCCTTGCCAACACGCAAATCGCCGCACCGCCGCGACAGAAATTCGCCACCATTTGCGCGGTTACCGACTGGGGAAATGCCGACACACCCTGTGCGGCCACACCGTGATCGGCGGCAAAAACGCGAATGACAATGCGCTCGAGCTGCGGCTCGGCGGTTTGTTGCAACCCGGCAAAACGCACCGCCAGATTTTCGAGCTGCCCCAGGGAGCCCGGCGGTTTGGTCAGATTTTGCTGGCGCGCGAGTGCCGCCTGGATAAATGTTTCGTCCGGTACCCGGGTAGGAATGGTTAGCCAGTCCAGATCCATAATTAACCTTTAAAAGTTATGCTGAGCAGAGTGATAAGGCCGACGCGAAGGGCCTGATACCGGGGGTGCTTTGCGAGACTGTTGGCCGGAGGGACCCGGCCGACAAGCCCCCATGGATGGGTTCACGGCGTGTCTCGCAAAGCATCCCCGGTAGCAGGCCCGCCACCAGCCCTAGTACTTACCTTTCAGTCGCAGTGGCAGGCCCGCCACAACCAGTGTCACCTGATCACAGCGTTCGGCCAACGCCTGGTGCAGCCAGCCGCTGGCATCCACGAATTCCCGGGACAGCTGCCCCAGCGGCACGACCCCCGAGCCGACCTCGTTGCTCACGAACAGCCAGTTGGGGGCACTGCCGGTTGCCAGTCGCCGGTCCACTTCCGCCAGCAGTTGCCCGCGCTCCTTTTCCCAGCAGCCGGCGTGCAGGCAATTGCTGATCCACAGGGTCAGGCAATCCACCAGCACCCAGGTGTCGGGTCCAGAGGTGTCGGGATTAGAGATGCGCGCGAGGGCCCCCGCCAAGTGAAGGGGCTCTTCGCGGGTCTGCCAGCGCCGGCCGCGATCACCGCGGTGCCTGGCAATGCGCTTTCGCATCTCATCGTCGCGCGCTTCGGCGGTGGCCAGGTAAATCGGGCTCTCATCGCCACTCAGCGCTTCAGCGCGCTCCTGCGCGTATCGGCTTTTACCGCTCCTGGCACCGCCCAAAATCAATTGCATCTCACACTCCAACAACAACCGGCTTGCCCGATTCCGGGTGCGGGATGATCAATACCTGTGTATCGAATACATCGCTCACCACGGTATCCGTCAATACGGTTTCCGGTTCACCCTGGGCGACGCAGCGGCCATTTTTCATCAGCACCAGCCGGTCGCTGTAGCTGGCGGCGAGGGTGATATCGTGCACGGTCATCAGGACCCCCACCCCGGTTGCGGCAAATTCCCGCACTGCGCGCATCAGCTGGTGCTGGTGGCCTATATCCAGACTGGTCGCCGGCTCGTCCAGCAACAGCAGGCGGCGCTGATCATAGCTCCCGGCATCCTCCGCCCGCCAGATTTGCGCCAGTACCCGCGCCAGTTGCAGGCGCTGCTGCTCGCCGCCGGAAAGCGTTGGATACAGCCGCCCGGCCAGGTGCCCCACATCCATCGCCTCCATGGCTTCGCGACAGATGCGCAGATCCAGGGCCGCGCCGGTGCTGTGCGGGCCCCGCGCCAGTGACACCACCTCCAGGCCGGTAAAGGCAAACTCCAGCGAATTGTGTTGGGTAAGCACCGCCATCTGCCGCGCGCGCTCGCGCGCGTCTATGCCGGCGATATCCCGGCCGCCGAGTTCTATCACACCGCTGGCCGGCTGCAGATCATTGGCAATGACGCGCAGCAATGTGGTTTTACCTGCGCCATTGGGGCCGATAACCGATACCACCTCACCGGCACCCACGGACACTTCGGCGGCATGCACCAGGCGCTTGCCCGCCACATCCACGGACACCCCCGAAACTTCCAGTAACTTCAGCGGGCTCACCGGACCAGCTCCCGGTGGCGAACCAGCAGAAAGACAAAGAAGGGCGCGCCGATCAGAGTTGTCACCAACCCCACCGGCAGTTCGGTGGGCGCTATCACCGTGCGGGCAAGGGTATCGGCCAGCAACAACAGGCTGGCGCCACCCAGCGCCGACAGCGGCACCAGTATGCGGTGATCCGGCCCCACGCACAGGCGAACCATATGAGGCACCACCAGCCCAACGAAGGCAATGCTTCCCGCTACCGCGACGGATACGCCCACTCCCAGTGCCACCAGCACGATCAAGAGGGATTTCAACCGCTCCACATCCACTCCCAGATGCCGCGCCTGGGATTCGCCCAGCAGCAGGGTATTCAGTCCGCGCACCGTGGATTTCATACTGAGCAAAAGCACAGCCAGTGTCGTCAGCACCAGCAGAGCCCGCGCGCCGGTGGCACCATCCAGCCCACCCATGCGCCACAGGCTCATGCGTCGCAGGTTGGCGCTATCGGCGAAGTAATCCATCAATCCGGTCAGGCTGACGGCCAGCGTCGTAACGGCGATGCCCATCAGCAGCATGGTGGCCACCGAGGTGCCCTGCACGCCCGTGGCGACCCGATACACCAGCCACACGGCTGCCAGGCCGCCGGCAAAGGCACCCAGAGATACCGCACCCAGCATACCGCCGCAGAACATTATCGTCGCACTGGCACCCACGGAGGCACCGGCTGTTACACCGATCAGCGAGGGGTCCGCCAGTGGATTGCGAAACAATCCCTGCAGGTAGGCGCCACACACCGCCAGCACGGCGCCCACGGAAGCCGCCAACAGCGCCCGCGGCAGGCGAATGGCCCGCACGATATCGCCGCCAAACCCCTGCAGTTCACCGCCGGCCAGGGCCCGCAGTACGTCGGCAAAGGACAGAGCCACCGAGCCCAGGGCTATGGCGACCACCAGGCTAGTGGCCAGCAGTGTGGCCAGCGCGACGGACGCCCACAGGCGACGTTGTATGCGGTTGGCGGCGGGGGTCATGGGGCGGCCAGCCTGGCGAGCCAGCTTTCATCCAAATGCTGTTCAAACATCTCTGCCAGGCGTTCCAGCTGTGCCTCGCGGTGGGCGTTCAGATCGAACTGCGCCGGGGAGTGAGACGCAATGCCGGCCCAGAGCAACAACTGTTCCAGCGCCTCGGGGTGATCGAAAAGACCGTGCATGTAGGTGGCGAGAATATTGCCGTCTTCACTCAGGGAACCATCAGTGGTTTCCCCCTCTTCTCCAGGCACTTTGAAAACACCCGAGGCCATGGCAGGGCCATGGGTTATGCCGCAATGGATTTCGTAACCGGTGAAGGGCACGCTGAGATTATTTAAGGTGAGTCGCCCGCGCCGATTGTGGAGTTTTTTATCTTCCAGGAGTTCGGTGGAATAATTCAGATAGCCCAGACCGGTGATATGCCCGGGAGTACCTTCCATGCCGTTGGGATCGTCAATAAACTCCCCCAGCATCTGCAGGCCGCCACAGATACCCAGGATTTTGCCGCCGTAGCGCAGGTGTCGGTCGAGCTTGTTCCGCCAGCCGTTGTCGAGCAGGTGCTGTAAATCTGCGCGGACGTTTTTGCTGCCGGGCAGTATCACCAGGTCGCAGGGCGGCAGTTCATTCGCCGCGGACAGATACTGGAAATCCACTTGCGGGTGCAGTCTGAGCGGATCGAAATCCGTGTGGTTGCTGATGCGCGGCAATACCGGCACGATCACTTTTAGCAGTTGTGCCCCGCCCTGCCGCTGGGCGCTGTGAATGGCATCTTCCGCGTCCAGGAAGAAATCGGCCAGGTAGGGCAGCACGCCCAATACCGGTTTGCCGGTTTTTTGCTCCAGCCAGTCCAGCCCCGGCTGCAGGAGAGAGAGATCTCCGCGAAAGCGGTTGATGACGAAGCCTTTAACCCGCTCCCGCTCGCTGGGTGACAGCAGCTCCAGTGTACCTACCAGGTGGGCGAAGACGCCGCCCCGGTCGATATCGGCTACCAGTATGACCGGGCAGTCCACCGCCTCGGCAAAACCCATATTGGCGATATCGTTTTCGCGCAGGTTGATTTCGGCGGGGCTGCCCGCGCCTTCCACCAGTATGCAGTCGTACTGCTGGCGGAGGCGATCGAAGGATGCCAGCACGGCGTTTTTCGCGGTGGCCTTGTAGGCGTGATAATCCAGCGCCTGCATATTGCCCAGGGCCCTGCCGTGAACAATCACCTGGGCGCCGGTATCGGAAGCGGGCTTTAGCAGCACCGGGTTCATATCGGTATGCGGATCGAGGCCGCAGGCCTGTGCCTGCAGGGCCTGGGAGCGGCCTATTTCGCCGGCATCGGCGGTCACGGCACTGTTGAGTGCCATGTTCTGTGGTTTGAATGGGGCGACCCTGACGCCGCGTTTTTTCAGCAGCCGCGCCAACCCCGCCACCAGTGTGCTTTTACCGGCATCCGAGGTCGTGCCCTGCACCATCAGGCAGTTCATGCTGCGCCTGCCCTGTTAATAATCCACGCCCTTCCTGGCTTTGACGCCGGCTTTGTAGGCGTGCTTTATATCCTTGACCTCCGAGACGGTATCGACCAGTTCCTGAAGCGCGCTGCCGCCGCCGCGGCCGGTGATCACCACGCTCTGCTCGCGGGGGCGGCCGGCAATGGATTGCAGCACCCGGGTCTCATCCAGGTACTTGTAGGCAATCATATAAGTCAGCTCATCCAGCACCACCAGGTCGACACTGTCGTCGGCGAGCAGTTTTTCCGCCTCGGCCCAGGTTTTTTCCGCCTCGCGGATATCGCCGCTGCGGTCCTGGGTGTTCCAGGTAAAGCCGGTGCCCATTTGATATAGAGTCACTTGCGGGCAGTGGTTCTTGAGGTAAAGCTCTTCGCCGGAGAGCTGCGCGCCCTTGATAAACTGCACCACGCCCACCTTCTGGCCGTAGCCCAGGGCGCGCATCACCATACCGAAAGCAGAGCTGGACTTTCCCTTGCCGTTACCGGTGAGCAAAACGGCCACGCCCCGTTCGATATTCGCGGCGGCGATGCCGGCATCCACCTTGGCTTTTTGCTTTTCCATCGCCGCCTTGTGGCGTTCGTTCTTGCTTTTCTCCTGCTCGCTCATAGTCGCCTCAATTGCCAATTAGCAGATGCAGTGGCGGGCCTGCTACCGGGGGTTCTTTGCGGGACACGCCGTGAATACATCCCTGTAGGCTTGTCGGCCGGGTCCCTCCGGCCGACAGTCCCGCAAAGAACCCCCGGCACCAAGCCCTTCCCGTAAGCCTCTTCGCCATGTTCAACATTATTAAAAAGTGACCTCGACGCCGGCGTAACCGGAAGCACCGGCGGTGCGGTAACCCGACACTTCCACATAGGACTTGTCGGTGAGGTTCTCACCGCGCAGGTATACCGTTACCGAGGGGTTCAGTGTATATCGCAGGCTGGCATCCAACACTTGGTAGTTGTCCTGTGCCTCGCCGCTGGTATCCACGGCACCCCGCGCTGCGCGCAGGTTCAGGGAGGCACTGAGCGCATCCATCGGTACATAGGTGAGGCCGATGTTGGCCATGTGCTCGGGCATCCGCGCGCGCGGCGCGTCGGCGGCATCCTCGGCATCGGTGTAGGTGTAGTTGGTGTTCAGAACCAGGGTGTCGGTCAGGGGCGCATCGGCAATCAGTTCCACCCCGCGCGAGCGACTTTCGCCCCCGCTCTGGATGTAGCCGGTGAAGCCCACCAGGTCAAAACCGATCTCGTGTTCGATGCGCTGATCGAACAACACGGCCTCCAGGTGCAGGCCGTGGTCACCGAAGTATTCCACGCCCACGTCGATGCCTTCGCTTTCTTCCGGCGAGAGCGCCGCCAGCTCCGCGCTGTAGGGGGACGAGTGGTTGTAATCGATTTCAAACAGGCTCGGCGCGCGGAAACCCGTGCCATAGCTGGTTTTCAATTTGAGCGAGCCGGCAGCAACGGCGTCGATCAGGTAGGCGCCGCTGAGGCGCAGGCTGTCGTGATGACCGAAATCGTCGTTATCGTCCCGGCGCACGCCGGCGGTGAGATAAAAAGTATCGGCGTAGTTGCCCTGGTATTCGGCGTAAAGGGCCCACTGGTCCCGCTCCAGCTCTCCTACCGAGTCCTCGCGCTGCTCCAGGCCATAGACCAGGGCATGGACATCACTCAGGTCCGCGCGACCAGTGAGGTTGAGCTTTTCGATCTCGCCTTCGGTATCGTAGGAGACTGCCCCTCCGGCGAAGTTTTTGCGGGCAATTTCCGTGCGCGAATAGGCCAGCTGGTTTTCCAGTACCCCGGTTTTGTGGGCCATGCTTACGCGGGCATTGGTCTGATTGAAGTCGCCTGTGCAGTCATCCACCGCGGGGAAACCACAGCGGTCGAATTCATTGGAGGCTTCGGTATCCCGCGCCACCGCTTCCAGGCGCAGCGAGTCGCTGATGTTCCAGCCGCCGCGCGCGTGCAGGGTGGTATTTTTGTAACCGTCGTCGTCGCGCAGCTCCTTATCGTTCAGGCTGCTATTGAAACCGTCGGTGTCGGCGCGGGTGGCGGAGACGAAATAATCGACGGTTTCCCGGCCACCGCCGAGGCTGGCGCTGTAACGCTGCGAGCCGAAACTGCCGCCCTCGGCGGCAATCCTGGCTTCCATATCCTCCCCGGTGCTCCGGGTGCTGATATTGAGTACACCACCGGCATCGGCGCCGTACATCATGCCCTGCGGGCCGCGCAGCAGCTCCACCCGCGACACATTGCTGCTCAGGATATGTTGGATGGGCGCGCTGGCCTGAAGGTCCGTGGGGTCGGAGACGTCTACGCCATCAATTTGCACCAGGGTGCGGAAGCGGGCCTCGCCCCGCACCCGCAGGGAGGTGGCCTTGCCCATGCCGCCGGAGTTGCTAACGGAGACGGAGGGCATGGCCCGCAGCACATCGGCCATGGCGGAAAAGCCGCGCGCCTCGATCTGCGCTTCATCCATCGCCGCCACAGAGGTGGCCACCTGGCGCAACGGCATCTCCCGGCGGGAGCTGACCACCACGACGGTTTCCAGTCTTGGGGTTTCCAGGCTGGGCACGAGCTGGGCAGTATCGGTCGTCTGCGCCGCAACAGGCGCACTGGAAGCGGCAACCACTGCCGCTGTGAGAATGGATTTTTTCAAGGTTCAATCCCTAAGTTAGCAGAGCTTGGGATCGAGGGAGGAATAGCAATGCGGGACGCCGGGCGCGGTGATTCGTATTGCCAGATGGTAGCCCTCCGCTCCATCACGGTTTGATATCGGGCCGGTATCGGGCTGACAGCACCTTGTGGGAGGGCTGATCACCGTTGCGGGGGCAGCGCCGGATTTCCGGACTTCCCGTTTAACCTACTCAGCTATAACACCGCCAATGAAAGACGAGTCATGCAGCAGGCACCTGATATCGTGGCGCGCAATTTACGGGGCGCCGGACAAATTGTCAATTTAGCGGAGAGGCGTTCAAGTCGCCAGACTGCGTTCCCGGGCAACATCCGCGGTCCTGGAGGCCATGGAGATGCCACCCTTTCCCGCAAAATAGGCTTTCCCTTACAATGCGCGCCCATCTTGTCCAGATATAGCTGCGTTCCAATATGGCCATACATCGCGTTAACACCGAAGACTACCGCGACCAGCTCCAGCAAAAGGCCGAACGCCTGAAACAGGCTTACCGCGAATATACCGACCTGGAACCGGAGGTTTTCCCCTCGCCGCCGGTCCACTACCGCCTGCGCGCTGAGTTCAAGGTGTGGCAGGAGGGTGGCCGGGCCCACTACGCCATGTACCACCAGGGCGAGTACAAGAAGCCGTTTATCATCGAGGAATTCACCGTCGGTTCGGAGCTGATCAACCGGCTGATGCCGGAGGTATTGGAGGTGGTAAACGGCAGCGAAGTGCTGAGAAAGCGCCTCTTCTCGGCGGAATTCCTGACCACCCTGAGTGGCGACGCCCTGATCACGCTGATCTACCACAAAAAGCTGGACGACGAGTGGGTGGCGGAGGCGCGCGCACTGCAGGACAAGCTCGGCTTCCCGGTCCTGGGCCGCTCGCGCAAGCAGAAGCTGGTTTTGGAGCGGGACTATGTCACCGAGCGGCTGCAGATTGGCGACAGGACCTATAGCTACAAGCAGGTGGAGGGCAGCTTCACCCAGCCCAATGGCGAAATCTGCCGCGCGATGATCGGCTGGGCCAAGGATGTGTGCACGGACAGCGGGGGCGACCTGCTCGAACTCTACTGCGGCAACGGCAACTTCACCATTCCGCTGTGCGAGCATTTCGACAAGGTGCTGGCTACGGAGATCTCAAAAGTCTCGGTCAATGCGGCGCAGGAAAATATCCGCGCTAACAGCGTGACCAACCTGGATATAGTGCGGCTGTCGAGCGAGGAGTTCACCCAGGCCATCGACAAGGTGCGACCCTTCCGGCGGCTGAAGGATATCGACCTGGACAGCTACGATTTCTCCACCGTGCTGGTGGACCCGCCCCGCGCTGGCCTTGATGCCGATACCTGCGCCATGGTGGCGCGCTTCCCGCGCATTCTGTATATCTCCTGCAATCCGGAGACGCAGCTGGAGAACCTGAAGGCATTAAGCAAGACGCACAGCGTTGAGCGCTTTGCGCTGTTTGATCAGTTTCCGTACACGGATCACACGGAGTTGGGGCTTTTGTTGGTAAAAAAATAAATCGATCGCGGCCATGGGCCGCTCCTACAAAAAGCTTTCGTCATCACCTGTAGGAGCGGCCCATGGCCGCGATCGATCTTTCAGATCACTCAGAACTCCCGGCCGAGAATCCTCTTCGCCGCATCCAGCGCAAAATCCCTGTACTCCTCCTCGACTTTCGCCATCTCCACCTCAAACTGGAACTGCTTCTTACGCGGCAATTTCTTCCATTCCCGCAGGATCGGAATATGGCTGGTCTTGTCGGCAATCGTATAGAAGGCCACAAACTCCTCGCGCACGCCCTGCGCCACCTGCAGCGCATCCAGCAGCACGCGGATACGGATCGAGGCCTCGGTCAGGCCCACGCCGTCGTCCAGCAGGGTGCGGGCGATAATCTGGATGCTGTCGTTGACCCGCTGGCGCTGGTCGGCGGCGGCCCGCTCCAGTTCCGCCAGCTGTTGCGCCTGCTTTTTCTGCGCCAGGTGCAGTTGGCGTAGGTAGTAACCCGCCGTAACCGCAAGCGCAAAAATGATCAGCGCGGCCACAACCAGCAGCCAGGTGGGGAATACGGTCATCAAAACATTACCTCTAACAGCGCCAGCCCCAGGCTGGCGGTGACGATGGAAAGCAGGGTGCTGAGCGCGACGATATTGGCCGCCAGTTGGCTGTTGCCGCCCAGGGCCCGCGCCATGATAAAGGAAACCGTCGCGCTGGGCGCGGCGGCCAGCAACAGCAGCACGCCCATGGACTGCGCCGGCAAGTCAAACAGCCAGCCGAAGGCCAGCAGCGCCGCCGGCACCAGCAGCAGCTTGAAGCCGACCGCACCGAAAGCGGCCAGGGAGCTGCGGCGCAGCAGGCTGAAATCCAGGCTGGCGCCGATACACAGCAGCGCCAGCGGCAGCGTGATGGAAGCCAGGTAATCGCCGGTCTGCAGCAGTATCTGCGGCAGCGCCAGGCCCAGCTGCTTGCAGACCAGCGCCAGCACAATGGCGATAATCAGCGGATTCCGGACGATATCCTTCGCCAGTTTCCCCCAACTGAAGCTGGCCCTCTGGCTGTAGACGGCGAAGAGTGCCACCGCCGCCAGGTTGTACAGAATGGTCACCACCGCCATCAGCAGCGCCGCCTGCGCCAGGCCGGAACTGCCGTAGGCATTGGCCGCCCAGGCCAGGCCGATAATGCCCAGGTTGCCGCGGAAGGCGCCCTGGATGAAGGCGCTGCGGTCGCCCCGCACCAGCGGCCGCGCCGCCAGCCAGGCCAGGGGTATGGTCACAATGGTGCCGAGCAGGCCGGCGGCCAGCAGCGGTAATTCCCGCCCCAGTTCCGCCTGGGCCGTGAAGATCTTGGTGAACAGCAGCACCGGCAGGGTGATCAGGAATACCAGCCGCGAGGCGTCGTCGACGAACTGCTCCCGCAGCAGGCCGAGCCTGGCCAGCCAGTAGCCGATGATCAGCGTCAGGAAAATCGGCCCGGTGACCGAGAGGGCAAAGGCAAAGGTCTCGCTCATCGGGATTTATTCGCCTTCGGCCTCGACTTCGGCTTCCGGCTGGGGCAGCGCCTCGCGGTGGGTCTCCTCCGCCCGCTCGCGCAGGCCGGCGTCTATTTGCTTGCGGGTCTTGGCCCCCAGCTTGCGCAGGCTGTCAATGCGCTTGACCGCGTTGCCGCGGCCGCTGGCCAGGCGTTTATAGGTCTGCTGGTAGGCCTCGTCCGCCTGGCGGATACGGCTGCCCAGTTCGTCCAGGGACTCCAGCACCATGGCGAACTGGTCGTGCAGCTTGCCCGCCTCCGCGGCGATCTTCTCCGCGTTCCTGTTCTGCTTTTCGTAGCGCCAGATGTTCTCCACCGTGCGCAGGGTCGCCATCAGGCTGGTGGGGCTCACCAGCACTATCTGGCGCTCGTAGGCGTAACGGAACAATTCCGGGTCCGCCTGCATCGCCAGCATATAGGCCGCCTCGATGGGCACGAAGATGAACACGAAGTCGAGGGTGCGCACACCCTCCAACTGCTCGTAGGCCTTCTTGTTCAGGCCGGTGATATGGGCGCGCAGGGAGTTCACATGCTGCTTCAGCGCCAGGGTCCGCTCCTCGTCCGTCCCAGCGGCGCTGTAGCGCTCGTAATCCACCAGGGACACTTTCGAGTCGATGATCAGGTCCTTGTTTTCCGGCAGGCGCACGATCACGTCCGGCTGGCGGCGGCGGCCGTCCTGGGTCATGGTCACCTGGGTTTCGTACTCGCGGCCCTTCTGCAGGCCGGATTCCTCCAGCAATCGCTCCAGCACCACCTCGCCCCAGTTGCCCTGGATCTTGCGATCCCCCTTCAGGGCCGAGGTCAGGTTCAGGGCCTCGTCGCTGATGCGTTGGGTCTGTTCGCGCAGGGCCTTGATCTGGCCCAGCAGGCTGTTGCGCTCGGCGTTCTCGCGGTCGTAAACGTGCTCCACCCGCTTGCGGAAATCCCCCAACTGGCGCTCCAGCGGGTCCAGGCTCTTGCGCAGGCTGTCCTCGCTGCGGCGCACGAAGGCCTGCTGTTTCTCCTCGAAGATGCGGTTGGCCAGGTTCTCGAACTGCTCCGCCATGGCCTTGCGGGTCTGCTCCAGCAGCTGGCGCTGTTCCACCAGCGCCGCCTCGCTCTTCTCCACCAGCACCTGGCTGCGGGTCAGGCGCTGCAGCTTGTCCGCCAGCTCGGCGCGCAGTTTCTCCACCTCGGCGGAGAGCTGGGTCTCCCGCTCGCGGCTGGCATCCAGGCGGGCCTGCAAGGCTCCCGATTCCTCCCGGCTCTGCGTCAGCCGGCGCACCAGGCCAACGCGGGCCAGCCACACCGCTATGGCCAACAGACCCAAAAGGGTAACGGCGGCCAGGATGGCGTATTCAAGAGTCAGCTGCAGAGGGAACAATTGCATGGGATTTGGGGTATTCTTCTTTGACTGGATTTGTAGTCGGGATCTATTGCGAAACCAATGACGGAAGCCGCACATTCTAACAGCTTGGCCCCCAGCGCGCTGGTCTTCGACTCCGGCGTGGGCGCCATCAGCATAGCGCGGGAGATACGCCGCCTGCTGCCTGGCCTGACCCTGCACTTCGGCATCGACAACGGCTTCTACCCCTACGGCAACAAGAGCGAAGAGGCGCTGCGCCCGCGCATCGTCGAGCAGGCCAGCAGAATGATGGCCCGCAGCGGGGCCGATATCCTCGTGGTGGGCTGCAACACCGCCAGCACCCTGGCCCTGCCCCAACTGCGTGGAGTGCTGAGCCAACCGGTGGTCGGCGTGGTGCCGGCGGTCAAGCCCGCCGCGGCCGCCACCCGCACCCGCACCTTGGCCCTGATCGCCACCGAGGGCACCGTCAACCGCAACTACACCCGCGACCTGATTGAGCAGTTCGCCAACGGCAACCGCGTGATCAACGTGCCGGCGCCGGAGCTGGTGCAGCTGGCCGAGGCCAAGCTGCGCGGCGGGACGGTCACCGCCGAAGACCTGGAACCGGTGCTGGCCCGCATCTTCCACACCGCCGGCGGCGACAAGGTCGATATCGCTGTACTCGCCTGCACCCACTTCCCGCTGCTGCGGGAGGAACTTGACCGATTCGCGCCACGGCGTATTCAATGGCTGGATTCCGGCGAGGCGATAGCGCGGCGGGTGCAGTGGTGGCTGGGGGAGTTGAAGTTGGAGCTGCTGGAGCAGCCGGAGCAAAGCCTGCTGTTTACCAGCGCGCCAGACCCTCAAGGGTTTATCGGAGCGGCTTTTGGTGAATTCAACCCGACAGAGGCGCATATTCCATGAAGAAACCATCGGATGAAAGCCGGTCATGTCCACCGCTCAAGTATCCAAAGCTAACTGCAGAGGGAACCCAGTGGCTGCGGGAGAACCAGGAATCCCTCGAGGCCCTTAACCGTTTTACCGAGAAGAACGGACTTTTCTCCGGCTCATTTGGACTTCTCTCAGACACACCGAAATCGAAATAAAAATCCCTAAATGCTCCAACCCGCCTTCCCCGCCCTGGAAATCCTCGCGCAACTCCCCCCGGGAGGCCTGCTGCTGACCCCGAACAACCGCCTGCGCAACCGCTGCCAGCAGGTCTACGCCGCGCAGCAACCTGCCGGCAGCTGCTGGACACCCCCGCCGGTGGAATCCCTCTCCGGCTGGCTGGACAAGCTCTGGTTCGAGCTGCAGCAGCGCGGCTGGAAACCGGCCATGAAACAGGTGTTGAACCGCGAGCAGCGCCAGCTGCTGTGGCAGCGCGCCCTGGACGAGGCCCTGGAGCGCCAGCTGCTCAACAGCCAGCAGCTGTGCCGCGACGCCGACGGCGCCCTGGCGCAGCTGCTGCAGTGGCAGCTGGTAACGGATATCGACCAGTTGGATGCCGCGGTGGAACCGCTGCTGGAACAGTTCGCGCTGACGCTGAACAAAGACGAATTCCCCCTGTTCGCGATGATCCGGGCCTTCGCCCACCAGTTGCATACCCACAACGCGATTACGCCGGACCAGCGCGACCAGCTGATACTGCGCGCCTTTCGGGAACGCGCCCTGGAGAAACTGCCGCGGATAGACACCGCCGGCTTCGCGCAGAGTTCGCCGCTGGCCGACACAATCATTCACAGCGCCGCGGAAACAGTGGTCGCGCGCCCGGCAACGAAGCGCAAGGCGGAAATCCACAGCGCCCCCTGCCAGAACCCGGAGGAAGAACTCTACCAGGCCGCGCGCTGGGCGGCACAGAAGTTGGAGCGGGACCCCAATGCGAGCGTCGGCATAGTGGTCAACAATCTCGGCCAGTGCCGCGCCCAGGTGGAGGCCATCTTCGCCCGGGTACTGGAACCGCAGTTCCTGGACCCCGGGCAGCACCGCTACACACTCCCGTTCAACTTCTCCGCCGGCACGCCGCTGGCGCAGACGCCGATCGGCGGCGGCGCACTGCAGCTGCTGGAACTGCTGCAGGACGACTGGGACTACTCCCAGCTGCGCAACCTGCTGTTCAATCCCTTCTGGGCCAGCGACGGGGAAACCTGGTTGAGGGCCGCCCTCTTCCGCCGCCTGCAGAAACTGGAACTGCGCCGTATCGACGGCGCCACCCTGCGCTACTGGGCCGAACGCACCGCCGAGGCCCTGAACCTGGAAGCGCCGCAGTTGCCGCGCCAACTGGAACAGATCGGCGACCGCCAGCGTCGCTGGCAGCGCGCCCCGGCAGAGATCTGGGCCGCGCGCTTCTCCGAAGTGCTCGCCACCCTCGGCTGGCCCGGCAGCCGCAATCCCGACAGCCAGGAATACCAGCAACTGCTGCACTGGGAGAGCGCGCTCGAGAGCCTCGCCGCCCTGTCCGAATTCGCCGGCAGCCTGACCCCAACCCAGGCGCTACAACAACTGCGCCAGATCGCCAGCCGCACCCCCTTCCAGGCCGAGACCCGCGACGGACCGCTGCAGATTCTCGGCGTGCTGGAAGCCGGCGGCCTCGCCTTCGACCACCTGCGCCTGGTCGGCTTCGGACAGCAAGAGTGGCCCACCGCGCCGGCCCCCAACCCACTGTTGCCGATCCAGTGGCAGAAACACTGGAAGATGCCCCGCGCCAGCGCCGAGCGCGAACTGGAACTGGCCCGGGAACTGACCGGCGACCTGCTCAATGCCAGCACCGATATCGTCGTCAGCTACGCGAGCGAGGAGGACGGCGTACAGCAGGGCCTCAGCAGCCTGTTCGGCAGCCCACCGCCCGCGGAGCCGAGCGAAACCGACGCCCTGCGCGATCACTGCGCCCAACTGGCCACCGCCACAGCACTGGAAAAAGTCGCCGACGGCCGGCTGCCACCCCTGGCGCCGGCGGACTGCGAGCGGGTGCGCGGCGGCGCCGCGGTACTCAAGGCCCAGGCCCTGTGCCCACTGAACGCGCAACTGCGCTACCGCCTTGGCGCGAGCGGTTTTATGCAACCGGATATCGGCCTCAGCCCCGCCGAGCGAGGCAATATCGTCCACCAGGTGCTGGCGGAATTCTGGCAGCAGTGCGGCGACGTCGCGCACCTGCAGTCCATGAGCGACGAAACTCGCCGGCAGGCTATTGAAAGCGCCGTGGAAAATTCCCTGCGCAGCGTGCGCAGGAAACACGGCCACCTGCCCGCCGGTTTCTGGGCCATGGAACAGCAGCGCCTATTGCGTCTGCTGGAGCAGTGGCTGCAACTGGAAGCCGAGCGCCCCGCCTTCGCGGTGGAAGAAATCGAGTGGGAACAACAAGTGGAAGTCGGCGGACTCCATTTCAACCTGCGCCTGGACCGCCTCGACCAGCTCGCCAGTGGCGAACAGCTGGTGATCGACTACAAGACCGGCCAGACCAGCATCAACGACTGGCTGGGTGAACGCATCCGCGAACCCCAACTGCCGCTATACGCACTGGCCCAATCGAAAGCCCGCGCCATCGCCTTCGGCCAGGTGCGCTACGGCGACAGTAAATGGAGCGGCTGCGGCGAACTGGAGCAGCCGATCAAGGGCATCAAGGCCGTCGCCGATACGCAAAAGAATGCTCCCTACGCGACCTGGCAGGAACTGAGCGAACACTGGCAACGCGGCCTGCAGTTACTGGCCGACGAATACCGCAGCGGCGTCGCAACGCTTACATTCGATCGCCCGGCGGACAACAACAGCGAACTCTGGCCGCTCAACCGCTGGCCGGAACGGGAGCAGAATACGTAGCTCACCCCGGGACCGCTGAGCCCCAGCTCCGCAAGGCGGCGCAGCCGCCCACCCGAGAGCGCCGAACTATTATCTCGCTGCGCTGAAGGCTCCAGCTCGGCATAAAGAACACAACAATCTCCACTATGAACGAAGTGATCGAACAAGTCCGCCAGCCCGTAGACGCCGAGGCCCGCGCCCACGCCCTGGATATCACCCGGAGCTTCGCCGTGTCCGCTCCCGCCGGCTCCGGCAAGACCGGCCTGCTGACCCAGCGGGTATTGAAGCTGCTGGCCGCCTGCCAACAGCCAGAAGAAGTATTGGCGATCACCTTTACCCGCAAGGCCGCCGGGGAGATGCGCGCGCGTTTGATCGAGGCCCTGCACAGTGCCCGCGGCACCGAACGCCCCGAAAACCCGCACGACGCCATCACCTGGGACCTGGCCGGAAAATTGCTGGCGCGCGACAAGGAACTGAACTGGCAGCTGCTGCAGATGCCGCAGCGCCTGCGCATCCAGACCATCGACGGCCTCTGCCGCAGCCTCGCCAGCCAGCTGCCGATCGAGAGTGGCCTGGGTGCGCCGGGGGAGCCGCTGGAGCAGACGCAGGTCGCCTTCGAGATGGCGGTGGTCAACCTGCTCAAACACCTGGACGGCGAAACGCCGGACGCAGACCTGCAGCGACTCCTACTGCATCTGGACAACGATCTGGGCCAGTTGAACAAGCTGCTGCAAATACTGCTGGAAAAGCGCGAGCAGTGGCTGGGCCCGCTGCTCAACATCGGCCACGAAGGTGCCCGGGACTACTTCCACTTCGCCATCGACGAACTGGTGGCGGAAAACCTGGGGACACTCGCAGCGCGACTGAAGGGCCATGCCGGTGAATTGCTGGAACTCGCCAACTACGCCGGCAAAAACCTGCGGCGGGAAAAGCCGTCCCACCCACTCTGCGCCTGCGCCGACCTGGACACACTGCCGGACGCGGACAACAGCGCCCTGCCCCACTGGCTGGCGCTGACCGAACTGCTGGTGACCGGCAAGGGAGAAATCCGCAAGGCCGTCGACAAGCGCGTGGGCTTTCCGGCAGTGGACAAGAAGGACCCGGAAACAGCGCTGGCCAACGAGTACAAGGCGCGCATCAAGGACCTGCTGGCCGAACTCGGCAGCGACGAGTCATTGCTTGCCGCGGTCAACGAGGTGCGCAAACTGCCGTCCGGCCTGCAGCAGAACCAATGGCAACTGCTGCAGGCCCTGGCGCAGGTGCTGCCGAAACTGGTGGCGGAACTGAAACTGGTTTTCCAACAGCTGGGCGCCACCGACTACACCGAAGTGGCCCAGGCCGCGCTGTTGGCCCTCGGCAACAGTGAAGAGCCCACCGACCTGGCACTCAAGATGGATGTGCAGACAAAACACATCCTCGTCGACGAATTCCAGGACACCTCGCAGATGCAGCTGCAGCTGCTGGAAAAACTCACCGCCGGCTGGGAGCCCGGCGACGGCCGCACCTTGTTTATCGTCGGCGACGGCATGCAGTCCTGTTACGGCTTCCGCAACGCCAACGTCGGCATCTTCCTCGACGCCCGCGCCCGCGGTATTGGCGAGGTGCCCCTCACGCCGCTGGACCTGCAAGTGAATTTCCGCTCGGAAAGTGCCGTGGTCGAGTGGGTCAACGCCATTTTCCAGAACGCATTTCCGGCCGAGGACAATATCGGCCGCGGCGCCGTGCGCTACCTGCAGTCCCACGCCTTCAAGGGCGCCAAATGGCCGGGGCCGGCGGTGAATTTCTACGGCTGCGTCGACGACGAGGCACGCGGCCGCGAGGCGCTGCAGGCAGTGGAACTGGTCCGGGAACTGCAGGCGAAGGACACGAACGGCCGCATCGCCATACTGGTGCGCAAGAAAAAACACCTGGGCCGCATACTGCCGGCGCTGAGCGCCGCCGGTATTGCTTTCCAGGCTCCGGAGCTGGCGCCACTGGCCAGCAAGATGGTGGTGCTGGACCTCCTCAGCCTGACCCGCGCGCTGCTCGACCCCAGCGACCGCATCAGCTGGCTGGCACTACTGCGCGCTCCCTGGTGCGGCCTGCAACTGCCGGATCTCTACACCATCGCCAACTGGGGCAACGGCGACATCCCGGCCACGGACACCAGCGCACGCCCGCTGCTGCTGGCACTGCAGGAAATCGACGATATCCAACTACTGAGCGAAGACGGCCAGGCGAGAATAAAGCGCGCCGCCGGCCCGATACTGCAGGCCTGGCAAGAGCGCGGCCGCAAACCCCTGCGCGCCTGGATCGAGGGCCTGTGGCTGGCCCTCGGCGGCCCAGCCGCGGTCGCGGACCAAAACGACCTCGACAATGTGCGGGACTTCTTCCAACTGCTGGAACGCTACGACAGTGGCGGCGCCATCACCGACTGGCAGCAGTTCCAGAATGCCCTGGAAAAACTCTTCGCCCGCCCCGGCAAGGACGCCCGCGTACAGGTGATGACCATCCACAAGTCCAAGGGCCTGGAGTTCGAACATGTGCTGATCCCCGGCCTGGACCAGGGCGGCAAGCCCGGCGGCGACCAACTGCTGCGCTGGACCGAGTGGCTGAACCGCGACGGCGAGCCCCGCTTCCTGCTGGCCCCGAAGAGCGCCCGCGGCGACAGCGACCCCCTGTTCGACTATCTCAAGCACGACAACAACGAGCGCGAGCGTTTGGAAGGCACCCGCCTGCTCTACGTCGGCTGCACCCGCGCCATCCGCTCCCTGCATCTGCTCGCCTGTGTGAAGCGCGACGAAAAGAACGGCGACTTGAAGGCCCCCGGCGCCGCCGCCCTGCTCGCCGGCATCTGGCCGTCGATCCGGCAGAACGAGACAAGCGACTGGTGTCACTGGCTGGAGGCGCCGGAAAGCGCCGTCGAAACTGAACAACGGATGGGCGACCGCGACTATCTGCTGCGCCTGCCCCAGGACTGGCAGGTACCGGCCATGCCGCAACAGGCGTGGTTGGCCCGATACCGTATGCCCGATTACCAGGCGCGGGAAAACGACGAGGCGAACATACCCGAGCTGGGCCAGGCAGCCCTGCGCTGGCTGCGCCACGCCGGCAGCGTCGCCCACGAGACACTGGCCACAATAGCGAAGACCAGCATCGCCGAATCCGACCTGGCCGCCTGGAATGCCCCGCAGGTACAGCGGCAACGCCCCCTGTGGCAGCTGCGCCTGAGCCAGTTGGGCCTCTACGGCAGCGGCCTGGAAAAAGCCAGGGAAAAGGTCGAACAGGCCATCACCAACACCCTCGCCTGCGACACCGGCCGCTGGCTCCTCGATGGCAGCCACAGGGAATCCGCCTGCGAACTGGAACTCCACAGCGGCGGTCGCCAGCTGCGCCGCGCCATCGTCGACCGCACTTTCATCGATGAAAACGGCGCGCGCTGGATAGTGGACTACAAGACCGCCGAACCCGCCGAAGGCGAAAGCGCAGAGGACTTCATAGCGACCCAACTGGAGCGCTACCGCGGCCAACTGGAGGCCTACCGCAAACTCTTCTACGCCAGGGGCGAACGCAATATCCGCTGCGCCCTCTACTTCCCCCTACTGAAGAAACTGGCAGAACTCTGACCCATCCATCACTGGATGGGACGCGCTGCGCCCCCCCTGGGAACGCCGAGCTCCAGCTCGGCAACGCGGGCCAAAGGCCCGCCCCTCTCCCACCGCCCCGCCATACCGGCAAATTCCACTATCCCCACAAACAACAGAAACGGAATTTCCGGTCACCAAAAACCCCACCCCAGCAACCCAATCCCCCCAAACTGCCAAACTGTAGGAGTTTGTTTGCCGGCAACCCCGAGGCGTGAAGAGTCCCATTTAGTTACAAATGAAACCCTAGCCCTCCCGGAAACCAGTGAGTAGGATAGACATCCGCTTTGGCGCACTACCCAAAGCGAAGTAAGGAATTCAGACACCAGTGAACGCCATGACCACACAGCAGTTCGACGACCTGAACGTCGTCTCCCAGGAAATCCTGATCAGCCCCCAGGAACTCAAGGCCGAGCTCCCCGTGAGCGAGACCGCCGAGGCCACCGTGGCCACCGGCCGCGCCGCCGTGCGCGATATCCTCGATCGCAAGGACCACCGCCTGATGGTGGTGATCGGCCCCTGCTCCGTCCACGACGTGGACGCCGCCATCGACTATGCCGAGCGTCTGAAGAAAGTCGCGGACCAGGTGTCCGACACCCTGCTGATCGTCATGCGCGTCTATTTCGAGAAGCCGCGCACCACCGTCGGCTGGAAGGGGCTGATCAACGACCCCTTCCTGAACGACTCCTTCAAGATTCAGGACGGCCTGCATATCGGCCGCAAGCTGCTCCTGGATATCGCCGAACTGGGCCTGCCCACCGCCACCGAGGCCCTGGACCCCATCTCGCCCCAGTACCTGCAGGACCTGATCTCCTGGTCCGCCATCGGCGCGCGCACCACCGAATCCCAGACCCACCGCGAGATGGCCAGCGGCCTCTCCTCCGCCGTGGGCTTCAAGAACGGCACCGACGGCAGCCTGGACGTGGCCATCAACGCCCTCCAGTCCACCGCCAACCCCCACCGCTTCCTGGGCATCAACAAGGAAGGCCAGGTGGCCATCATCCACACCGCCGGCAACAAATACGGCCACGTGGTACTGCGCGGCGGCAACGACAAGCCCAACTACGACTCCGTCAGCGTCGCCGTCTGCGAACAGGAACTGCACAAAGCCGGCCTGATCCCCAACATCATGGTCGACTGCAGCCACGCCAACTCCAACAAAAACCACGAACTGCAGCCGCTGGTGGTGGACAACGTCACCCACCAGATACTGGACGGCAACAAGTCCATTATCGGCATCATGGTGGAGAGCAATATCAAGGCCGGCAACCAGAAAATCCTGGAAGACCACAGCCAGATGGAATACGGGGTGTCGGTGACGGACAAGTGTATCGACTGGGAGACCACCGAATCGCTGCTGTTGAAGATGGCGGAGCAGTTGCGGGGGCCGTTGAAGGTGCGTAATTCTTGACCAGTTAGATTTAACACCTACTGAAAAGGGTCGGCATTGCCGGCCCTTTTTGTTTCTGCACAAATAATCACCAACACCAGTAAAATATCGATCAGTCCCCGCGAATTGGCGCCCTCTCTGAGGTAAATGCGGTCGTGGAGGCCGTTATTTCTGTGCCTGCTGGTAAAACAGTAATAAATACAGTAAAAACAGATACCTAAGCAGTGTACGGAAAACCGGGATAGGAGCCTTGACGACCGTTTTGTCGAGTGCGGAATGGAGCTGCAAACTCCTTTAAGTCCCGCGCCTCGTAGTCTCAGAGCATTTTTCACCTTAACTGTGCCAATTGAGATAGGGGGCAGGGACAATCGGCCCTTGGGGCTACGATTTAAATGTTAGGCTATGTAGTCATGATTCGAGCGAGATTAATTATTTTACTATCATGTATGCCCTTGTTTGGTTTTACGTGTGCATACAATGTGCGAGAGATATCTGTTGCTCCATCCTATGAAGTGATTGATGTTGGCCAACATGGGCTAGATTTGCTCGCAAAAGACTTTGACACGGTTGTGACTACATTAAAGGAATGGGCTAGAAATACTGAGTTCAAAGAAGGTCACTGTCCGCCACGTAGCACTGAGCCTGATTTCGGTTCGCGATCTCCTGGGGTGTTCTATCTTTGTGCCGGTGCTACCGTAATTGAGGCAGTTATATACCCTGAATACAATTCGACTAGGGTCACGTTCTATGACCCAAAAAGCTTCGATCAAATTAACAAAATTGTGCTAGAAGTGAAAAGCCACTTAAAAACAAAACTTGGTGCAGGTGCGGTCATTGAGCATGAGTATAATTAGTGAGCTTAAAAAGCCTAACAATTCCATTAACTTCGCGCCTTCGGCGCCGGACGCTCGTACCTCGCGCCGGTTATGGCGGCGTTATGCAAAAAATAGAAAATGGCACCATTAATAGTTTTTCTTTTATACGGGGCAACGTTTTTACTAATTAAAACTATTACTCCAATTGAAATGAGCAATGAAGTAAGATTATTGTTTAATATTATGCCTCGTCAGTAAAATCTGTGGGCCATCTCCGGCACCGGAAGCCGTCCAAGTGCATGGTATAGCGCGATTTCCTGGCATCGGAAGGTCCTGAAGCCGTAGGATTTTCTCGCTGTCACTTTTGCCTTG
>Ga0207773_100298_pt1 | contig 25428 bp, 21 predicted proteins | sample TtaePargueraPR_2_FD_187281 | JGI IMG/M metagenome (GOLD analysis project Ga0207773, IMG submission 187281) | Aerobic enrichment media microbial communities from Bioluminiscent Bay, La Parguera, Puerto Rico - Tt and M1 (3) (SPAdes) | ecosystem: Environmental > Aquatic > Marine > Unclassified ...
TCGTCCGCATTGGGCCAGAACAGCGCGGCGAGCCGGCTACGCGCCTGCACCTGCTCGGGCGTGGACAGGATCAGATAGGCTGCAATCCGGAAAAAACTCGCAGGGACACCCTGGACCAGGCTGTTGCCGGCAAGCAGGCAACAGGGGCCAAGTAGCCTTATTGTTATATGGTGTGGCGCTTGAGTACCCATCTGCGCCCTCCATCCCCTCACTTACGCATTATTGTTATAAACTAGAAATATTCATTCTATCCTAAGTTGACCCTACATTGTAGAACTTACTGCCCGCGCCTTTTCCGGTCACGAATTTTTGTTCCAGATCGTAAAGGGTCGGCGCAAAGCCTTAGGGCTTGATGCCGCTGGCGGCGAAAAAGGCCCACATGTCCCGATTGACCGCGGTGATCGCCTGGATCGCCGCCTGCACCCGTTCAAACTCCATATCGTCCAGCGCCTCGGCCTTGCCGTATTTGAGCGCGTCGTCAAACTCTACGATGCGCATCAATTGAGTCCCGCTCAATTCACCATTGGAGTCGAATGAGTAGATGCAATGATTATATTTGTTCCTGACCTTGGCTTCCTTTTTGAGGCGCTCGGTCAGGTCCAGCACGGCAGCCCGGGTCTCGTGTGGTGTAGCCGGCAGTTTGGCCAGCCTGTCGAGCAGGTCCAGCCGCGCCCTGGTGGTGTTCAGCGTCAGGAAGATGATGACCGCAGCATCCTTGGACGTTCCGGCCAGATGGGCGATCAGATAGATGAACAGGCTTTCCGTATTGGTCCACACATAGTTCAGCTGACCGACCTGCTGGAGCACCCTGTCCAGGCTGGGCATGGCATCACCCCAGCGCGGTGGCCCGGCGGCGGTCACCATTGCCTGGGTTGATCGAGCCCCTGTCGAGCCTGTGCTCGTGCAGATAGGCCGCTGCCTGCGTCCGGTTCGTGACCCGCAGCTTGGCAATCAGATTGTGCACATGCGCCTTGACGGTATGTTCCGACAGCGCCATGCGGTCTGCAATCAGCTTGTTCTGATAGCCTTCCGAGACCAGTGTCAGGATTTCCCGCTCCCGGGCCGTCAGGGTTTCCAGCCCGTTCTCCGCCCCGGCCATTGTGCCCTCGTGATGGCGATCGGCAGTTTCGGCAACCGGCCGGTTCCGCGGGGACTGGGCATTGCCCGCCACCGCTGCCGGCACGGGCGGGTGAGAAACCTGGTGTGGCGGCATGAAATGGCTGGCAGTCGCGCCATTGCCCTGCGGCAGGTATTCACCGCCGGCCATGACCAGGCGCATCAGCGCAAACCAGACATCGAGCGGTAGCGAGGTCGGCAGGATGCCCTGGATGAGGTGCTGCTCGATCAACTGGGAATCCACCACAGGCAGGCCGTTGTCGACAGCCACCGCAATGGCCGCATGGGGAAACCGGCGCTGGCATTGCTCAATCACGTCCAGGCCAATCAGCCGCGCACCCGCACCCAGCAGCACCAGCCCGACATCAAAATCGGGCTCCGAGCTGTCATCGATCCGATCCACGAGAAACACGTTCGCATCGCGAAAATGGTCCTGCAGCGCGCTGCAGAGGCATTGGAATATGGCTTGTTGCGGCGCAACAAAAACGAGCCGGAATTCGCCGGACTTTGGTGACCGGTCTTCGGCCTGACGCGGACTGCGTTGACCGTCGTAGAGGTTTTCACGCACTTTACCACTCCCTCCCCTCGCGATAACTGTGGGCTTGGGTCCCCAGCTGTGTCTGGCACCATCGCTCTCAAGGTTGACAAAACGTTAACACCGGGGGCGTGACTCTGGCGTGATTCATTCCCCCGCAAGATTAATGCAAAAGATTGAGTCGATCCGGCTCAAAAGCGGCAGAAATCGACCATTCGATTGAGCTGCAGGCCTCGTTTCTCCCCCGTCCAGGGTATTGAAAACGATCTAGCTCGCCAGGGCACCGGACAGATGTTCTAAATCGATAAGATGAAGTTTGGGCCCTTCTGCCTAGCCTGAAGTGGCAACTATACTTCGCCTCTCTCACGACAATACTTGGACCCCGCGGTGCAGCAATCTGCGCATCGTGTTGGGTAATTGAGTTCTGGGATCCAGGGCGCTGATTCAGTTTCTGCGTGCAGTGCCGATAATCCGTGTTTCTCGCGTATGCCCTGCAAGACATGAGCGACCAGACATGCCTCCATTCAAGATGACAGGAGGTTTTTGGACGCTCAGCCATTTTGTCACAGAGGAGAGTAATTATGGCTGACGACTTCAACAACAATGGTCCGGCGACCGACAACTCCACCAACTTCGACGACTTCGAACCCGAAGATTCCTTTAACGATAACTCGACCGACAATTCGACGACGGTTGATGACATCGAGGTCGACGTTGAGGATTCCGGCAATTCGAACTCGTACAACGACAACTCCACCGAGAATGATGTCGATTTGGATGTCGAGATCGAGGATTCTCTGAACGACAACTCAGACAATAACTCCCACAACGACAATTCCGACAACCGCGACCAATCGACTGCGTTCGCCATGTCGGACTCGTTGAACGATAACTCGGACAACAACTCCCACAACGACAACTCGACCGACAATTCGACCACCATCGATGACATCGAAGTGGAAGTTGAGGACTCGGGCAACACCAACTCCTATAATGACAACTCGACCGACGTCGATCTCGACGCCCATATCGAGGATGTTGCCAACGACAAGTCGGTCAATGGCTCGATGAACGACAACTCGAACAACTCGGTCAACAACTCCAACAATGACGCTTCGACTGACGTCGATGTCGACCTTGATGTGGATGTTGACATCGAGGACTCGTTCAACAGCTCGGACGACGACGCTACGAACTCGTTCAACTCCGATGACGACTTCGCCGACCTCGATATCGGCACCGCCACCATGGACAATCTGTTCATCAACAGCGGCTCGCTCGAATTCGATCCGGGTGACGATGTCAACTTCGAGAACGTGTTCAACGGCGCCTTCTCGGGCGGCGGTGGCGACACCGGCTTTGCCATCAGCCAGGTGGCTGACATTGTCGACAATGACACGCTGAGCAACGTTCAGAACAACGCAAATGGCACCTACAACGCCTATGCCTATGCTGACGATGCTGATGCCGACGACAATGACTTCGAAGGTGATGCCGGCAACAACTCGACCGCCAGCAACATCGCCGATGCCAGCGCTTCGGTGTCCGGTTCGGCCTTCAACATGGAAGTGGTGCTCGGTGCAAACCTGCAGCAGAACGCTGTCGATGCCGTGGTGGTTGGTGGCAACAACCACATGAACAACGACGCCAGCACCGACGACGCATAAGCGAGCGCCCCCAACGCTTGCCAAGGATCTGCGCGGTAGCGCCCCCACCGCGCAGATCATCTTACTTCCGTCGGTTCACTGGGAAATGGATCGGCGAGTAGGAGGTGTCCCGTGTTTTTTCCAAGCGATCCGATTACAGAAATAGTCGTTCATTTCCTCGGTTACTTCCAGATTGCCGTTGAGGACATGAAGGTCCGGCTGGAGATGGTTCTGGCAGAGCATGAAGCCGAACCGGCCCCCGAAGCTCCGGAAATGCAGCAGGTTTCCGTCGATGTGCTTCAGGCCTATGCCCTGGGCAATTATGCCCCCGGCGTGTTCTATGCGCCCCCCGAATTCCTGATCCGTGGCGAGGCCCAGTTCGGCCCGGTCCATCTCGGTCTTTCCAATACCCCCGATTTCAAGGTGTCCGAACTTGGCGCGCCCCCGGCCCATTGGACCGTTTCGCCAGGCGATCTGGTGATCCCGCTGGTCGGCACCGAGCCGGGATCGGTGATCGCGGTCTTCTCCCAGACCATCAGCCTGTCCGATGATGACGTGTTCATCATGGGTACCCTGGACGAGCCCCTGAGCTTTCATTCCGGCGCCGATGCCGGCCTCATGGGCCTGCAATCGGCCAGCAATGCCGTACTCGGCCCCATCGGATCCGGCCCCGGCATTTCGAGCTATGACGACGTGCCGCTGGTGATGGACAGCGTCAACGCCACCGCCAAGGCCCATCAGGACAACCCCGATACACAGTTCGAAGCGGTCGACTCCCTGACCGGCACCTATGTCAATGGCGCCAAGGTCGAAGAAGTGCCCGAACTGTCCGACGCCCTGCCACAGCATCTTCAGGAAGAAGAAGAGGACGCTACACCCCCGGGTACCATCAAGGTGGAAGGCGAGCATGAGGCCCATCTCCAGATTCTGGGCGACGATATCGAGGGCAGTGTTAACTACAAGAGCGGCGGCAATTTCCTCGTCAACGAGGCCGCCGTGCTCAATGGCGGACTGGTCGGAACGCATTTCGTCGTGGGCGGCAACTTCCACCAGCTCGATGCCATCATCCAGACCAACAGCTATTGCGATACTGATTATGTCAACGATGACCTACCCTTGGCGGCCATGGCCGGGGGGAGCACCAATGCGGTCAATGTCGCCAGTTTCGTACAGGAAACCTTCGACGCCGCCGGTGCCAATGCTGAAGCCAATCCCGGGGTCATGCCCCAGAACTGGCAGGTCACCTGCGTAACCGGCGACATCGTCTTCCTCGAGTGGATGAAGCAACTCACCTTCATGTCCGATCAGGACATTGGTGTGCTGACGGCCGCCGGCACCAACGCGGTGGTGACCAGCGGGGAGAATATCGGCTTTAACGGTGTGAACTTCGCCAATATCGGCCAGTTCTATGACCTCATCCTGGTCGGCGGCAATGTGTACGATGCCAATGTCATCGTGCAGAACAACATTCTCTACGACAATGACACCATCACCCTGCTTGGGGCGGGCGACGATGACGGAGCCTATCCGGAATCCGGCAGCCTCAATACCAGCGGCAACCTGCTCTGGAACCAGGCCTCGATCCATAATGTCGGGGCCACCGAGGTCAAGCAGGGCATTTCCGATCACAACAAGGCGGCCATGGATGGTTTGGCCAGCGGCAACAAATTCATGCCGTCCAGTTTCTATGCCGCCGAGGAATTCGAGGGCATCGCCATCCCCCGCGTGCTGTATGTCTCGGGCAGCATTTACGATCTGCGTTATATCGAACAGACCAATATTCTGGGCGATGCCGATTTTGTCGCCCTGCAGAAAAAGGCCTTCCTTGATGGTCAGCCGGCCACGGAATGGAACATCGACACCGGCTCCAATGCCCTGGTCAATATTGCCGCCATCAAGGACTACGACACTTTTGGCGACACCATCGAGGTGGGCGGCAACCACTATTCGGACTCCGTGCTGATCCAGGCCAATATTCTCGAGGCCCAGGGCGATGGTGATGACGAGGATGCCCTGGTCAGCGAAGTCGTTGCCTTTCTCGAACACACCGAAACCCTTGCCGACTCGCCCGACTATGCCCTGGGCGACACCACCCATGACGCGGCCCCGGTCGACCTCATGCAATCCGTCCTCGCGTAATTCAGTTCCCGGATAGAGCACATGACTTTTGAGCACCTGAGCCGCAACGACCAACAGGCGCTGGGCCGGCAATTGCGCCATGCGACACAGGTCCGGACCGAACGGATGGACCAGATTCTGGACGATATCCATCTGGCTGCCGCCGAGCTTGATGAATTGGCCCGGGGCTATGCCCCCTCCTCACAGTCCGGAGAAGACAATACCGCGCAGCGGGCTGTCGAAGCACCATCCCGTGCGGGTGGCAATACGTCCCCGACGCCCCGTTCCGTGTTGCATCCCCGGCCCGCAGAAGCCACCGAGGCACCCCCCGCAAATGCGGATCAGCCGGACACATTGGCGAGCACGCCAGCATCCACCGGTTCAGCCGCGGAGGCCCAGCAGCGTCCTGAGGGCCCGCCGCCGCCAGGCAGTGACGAGGCTGACGCCGGGCCAGCCTCCGAAGCCCAGCGCCAGACGGCTGCGGAGCCGGAAGGGACAAAAGCCCCGGACCAAGGGGCGGCACAGGCAGAAGAGACGCGTGCCGAGTGGCCACAACGTGAATTTCGAACGCCGGAGCCCGACAAGCCCAAAACCCGCATCCCGCCCATCGTGGAGGGCGAGCGCGGACCGCTCAATACGACCAGGAAGACCTCCTCTGGCGATGGTGGCGGCAAAGGGGTGAGTGGCTCCGGCAACGGTGGGGGCGGGGGTGGCGGCGGCGCGGCTTTTCACAAACGCGCCGCCCAGCCCAATTTCACCGAAAGCCTGGCCAAGGGCATGGCGGCGGTGCGCACCAATCTCAGCATCGTGATGGCCTTCACGGTCTTCATCAATATTCTGGTGCTGGCGATTCCGATCTATCTGTTTCAGATCTCGGACCGGGTGCTGACCAGCCGTTCAATGGACACGCTGGTCATGCTGACCGCGGCCGTGGTGGGCGCCGTCATACTCCAGGCCATTCTCGACGCTGTCCGTCGCTTCATTCTCATGCGCACCGCCGTCGAGATTGCCGTGCAACTGGGCTCGCCGATCTTGAGCGCCGCTGCCCGGGCCTCACTGCACAGCAATGGGCGCGATTACCAGGTGCTGGGCGATCTGCAGCAATTGCGCAGCTTCATCGTGTCGGGGACTTTGCTGTCGTTCCTGGATGCACCGATGGCCCCGCTCTTCGTGCTGGCCGTGTTCCTGATCCACCCCCAGCTCGGACTTGTGGTGGTCGGAGCCTCGATCTGCCTGATCATCATCGCCATGATCAATCAACGCATGACGGCGCGGCCATTTACCGACGCCAACAACCTGCTGAGCCGGGCGGCGCTGCACCTGGATTCCATGTCGCGCAATTCCCAGATCATCAATGCCCTGGCCATGATCCCCGAAGTGGTGCGCATCTGGGGCCGGGACACCGCGGGATCGCTGCAGGCCCAGGTCAAGGCGCAGGATCGCAACATTGTCATGTCGTCCATTTCCAAGGGCGTGCGCCTGCTCACCCAGGTGGCGATGCTCGGTTGGGGAGCATTCCTGGCCATCCAGGGGGAAATTACCGGCGGCATGGTGATTGCCGGCTCGATCATTGCCGCCCGTGCCCTGACCCCGATTGAAGGCACCATTGAGGGCTGGAATGGCTTTTCCCAGTTCCGGGCCTCATTTGGCCGCATCAAGGGACTGCTCAACTCGTCCCCCTTCAATTTTCAGCGCCTGCTTCTGCCCGAGCCCAAGGGGCGCCTGGATGTAGAACGGATTCTGTTCGTCCCCCCGCCCAACAAGAAGGTCCTGCTCAACGGCATCACCTTCTCGCTGATGCCCGGCGAGTCCCTGGCCGTGATCGGCAACTCCGGCTCGGGCAAGACCACGCTGGGCAAGATGCTGGTCGGCTCGATCCTGCCCACATCCGGCTCTGTCCGGCTCGACCTGATGGATCTGCGCAATTGGGACCAGCGCCAGTTCGGCGAGAGCATTGGCTACCTGCCGCAGGACGTGCAACTGTTTCCCGGCACCATCAAGGCTAATATCGCGCGCATGCGTGAGGATGCCAGTGACCAGGATATCTTCGACGCCGCCGTGCTGGCCGATGTGCATGAGCTGATCGCCGGCCTGTCCCAGGGCTATGAAACCTTTGTCGCGGCGGACGGCGCGCCGCTTTCGGGCGGTCAGAAGCAACGGATCGCGCTGGCCCGGGCCTTTTTTGGCAATCCCAAGCTGGTGGTGCTTGACGAGCCGAACTCCAATCTCGACTCGCAGGGCGAGGCGGCGCTGGCCAAGGCGCTCGAACATGCCCGCAAGCAGAAGATCACCGTCGTCACCATCACCCAGCGTCCGGCCTTGCTCAATGTGGTGGACAAGATCCTGGTGCTCAACAATGGCTCGGTTTCCATGTTCGGCACGCGGTCCGAGGTCATGGCGGCCCTGACCGGCAAGCCGGGCAGCAATCCAACCAGCATCAACGCGCCCAAGCCAACGGGAGGGAACTAGACTATGTCGGCCGTCGGCGAACTGCAGAACCTGGAATGGTATAGCGGAGTGCCCCGCTCCATCCGGACCCCGGTCTGGATCGGCGCGCTCCTGGTGGCGCTGGCCTTTGGCGGCTTTGGCACCTGGTCGGCAACCGCGCCGCTTTCGGCGGCGGTCATTGCCCAGGGCAGCTTCGTGGCCACCGGCGAAAACAAGATCATCCAGCACCTGGAAGGCGGTATCATCAAGGATTTGCTGGTGCGCGAAGGCGACAAGGTCATTGCTGGCCAGAGCCTCCTGCTGCTTGACGAGACCTCGGCCAACGCCGCCACCAAGCAATTGCAGCTGCGCGTCATCCGCCTCGAAGCGATCCGTGCCCGGCTCAACGCCGAGGCGCTGGAACTGGACGAATATGTGCCACCCGATACGGTCAAGGACTATATGGGCAATCCCGATATTGCCGCAGTGGTGGAGAGCCAGCGTACCAATTTCATCGCGGCCCGCGAAAAGCTCAACAACGAGCTGGGCTTGATCGAACAGAACCTGGCCGCATTGCGCTTCCGCATCACAGGCCGCCAGGCCCAGATCGAGTCCATGCAGAACCAGTTGGCGCTGCTGCGCGAGGACCATAAGGCCATGCTTGACCTGTTCGACAAAGGTGTGGTCGCCCAATCCTCAGTCCGCGCGGTGGAACGCTCGGTATTCGATGCCGAGGGGGATATCTCCCGGCTCGAATCGGAAGTGCAGGAAACCTATACCCAGATCGAGAAATATACTGGCGAGATCGTTCAGGCCCGCGATGCCGTGCGGCAGGCCGCACTCGATGAAATGCAGTCCGTGGAAGCCGAGCTTGAGGCGCTGCGCGAGCAGAGCCGCCAGGCCCAGAGCGTGCTCAATCGCACCACGATTTCCTCGCCGGTCGCCGGCACCATTGTGCGCATGTATTACCATACGACAGGAGGCGTGGTGGAAAGCGGCTTGCCTATCTTCGAAATCCTGCCGGCCGATGTGCCACTCATCGTCGAGGTGCAGATCCCGCGCATGCAGATCGATGAGGTCAAGGAAGGCCAGGCGGCCAATATCCGCCTGACGGCCCTCAACCAGCGCACCACCCCGGTTCTCGAAGGTGAGGTGCAATACATCTCAGCCGACACGATCGTTGGCACGCAGGGCACGCATCGCGATGTCTATCTGGCCCGGGTTTCGATTCCGGCCGATCAGATCGGGCGCATTCCCGGTTTCTCACCAACGCCCGGCATGCCGGCTGAAGTGCTGGTGCGCACCCGCGAACGCACCTTCCTCGACTATCTGATCAAGCCGGTCACCGACAGCATGGCAAGGGCCTTCCACGAGCAATAGCCGGACACCGGCTGTCCGCCTGCACTCGCGCGTCTCGGCGCGGCCCGCTGTGCCGACAGGGCGATTGCCCATCAGTGCCTTGCCACTTGCCCGCCGATCATTTGGTTATGTACAATAACAAAATGATCTGGCCGGTTTGACGGCTGGATAGTGCAGAATGCTGGGAGGGCATTGTGTCATGGCAGCCAGCCAATCCCCCTCGTCCACGGCCACCAAAGCGCTTGAGGCCGCTGGAGACCAGGAAGCAGCGCGAGACATCGGGGCGTTGGACACCGCCAGCGCTGGCGCCGATGCCAAGCTGGCACCTTCTCGGCGCAGCCTGGTCCAGCGGCTGATCTATGGCCCGCCGCCCGGTTCGGACGAGTTGCAGGCCGGCGGCGTCATGGCGGCCGCCATGACGAAAACGGGACATCCCGTCATCGAGGCGGCATTGGAGAGACTTGCGGCCGGGGATGCCTTTGCAGCGGACGGCAAGCTGTCCGATGGCCTGCGCGCTGCACTGGCGGCGGAAGGGGCCTATGGCCTGACCGTGGCGCCGGAGTTCGGCGGCCGGGGCGAGAGCTATCTGCAGTTGGCTGCGGTCGAAGAGGCTCTGGCTGCCAACGGACTGGGCCCCATGGCAGTGGAAATCTCCGGGCACCTGACCATCGGCGCCGGCTCGCTGATCGGCTATGGCTCTGAGACTCAGCGCAGCACCTTTCTGCCCCTGGTGGCCGAGGGCGTGCCAATGGGCTTTGCGCTGACCGAGGTCGGTGTCGGCGTCAACGCCAAGAAAATCGAAGCTTATGTCGAGCGCGACGCGACAGGCGATTTCCGTCTCTTTGCCGAAGGAAGTCGCAACAAGCTCTGGATCACCAATGCGCGACATGGCGCGCTGGTCGGTATCGTGGCGCGGCTGGGGCAGGGCGGCAAGCAACTCGGTCTGTTCCTGACACGATTGCCCGACACCGATATTGAGGTCGAAACCGCCGGTTGGTCCTTTCGCTGCGCGCCTTCCGGCGTCACGGCATTTACAGCCAACCATAACAGCCGCCTTCACTTCTCCAACTATCCCATCCCCGCCGCCAATCTCATCGAGGGCGATGGCGTCGAAATCCTGTTCTATAGCCTCCGCCTGGGGCGCTGCATGCTGGCGGCCATGTCGGCGGGCTACCAGCGCATGCTGGCCTGCGACGCGGCCAACTATGCGCGGCAAAGGCGGGGAGTGGGCGGTCTGGTTATCCGCCATGAACTGCCCCAACTGGCGCTTGGGCGCATGCTGGGTGGGTCCCTGCAGGCACGAGCGCTGGCCTTTCTTGCTCTCGCCCAGGACGCGGCGGGTGCCGATCTTGCCGGTCTGCGCGACCTGACCAAATCGGCGGCTGCCCAGACAGGGCTGGAATCCATGATTGCCTGCGAACACGTTCTGGGCGGCCGGAGCTTTGCCGCCGATAGCCGGGTCAATGCGGCGCGCGCCAATCTCCATTTGTTCGGCGTGGTCGAGGGCGAGGACGAGATGATCCGCATGGGCATGGTGCGCGACGTCACCATGCCTTTTGTCGAGCGCTATCTGGCGTCACTGCTGGACCAATTGCAGGCGATCAATACCGATGGCGCCGGAAAGGCCGTGCCAATCGATCAACGCATTCTGGTCCTGGGCCCCGGCGCGCTGTGGCGCTACCCGCGCAGAACGCTGACGGCGCTCGGACGCACCATCGGCAATCCGGCGCTCTATCGACTTGGCGCCTGGATCGGACGCAATGCCCTGGACGACCTTTTGGGCATGCTGCCGGGAGCGCGGCAAGCTGCCAGCCAGGACTTGCCCGACAGAGCGCTGCGCGCGCATGCCCGCTTTGCCACACGCGAACTGGCGCGCCTGCGCTGGACCTATCTGCGCCTGAGCCTGACCTTCCAGTTGGAGCTGGCTTCCGCCCAGATGGTCATGCAGCGCTTCGGCCAGCAGATCGAGTGGCTGGTTTCCATCCTCGCGCTCTGCCACCATGCTGCTGCTCAGGATCAGAGCCAGTGGCGGGCTGCCGATCTCCAATGTACGCTTCTGACCGAAAAGGTCCGGGCGGGTCGGGAGGGCCTGCGCACCGGCCATCTGCGACAACTGCGCCGGCGCGTCGCAGCTATTGGCGGTGACCTGGTGAACGGCTCGGCTTCCCTGTTGGATGGATTGGAGCCCGAGCCATTTGCGCATCCCATCGATCTTGAGGATAGTGCCGCACGCTAGGCAGTCCGGCACCACTGCAGGCCCCGCAATGTGTTCAACACTTGCATCTTGTTTAGTTATGTTGCATAACTAAATATAGGAGGAGTATGTTCATGAATGCTCAACTGACCCCGTACCGCGCGGTCCGGCTTGGAAACATGGCTGCAACAGCCGATCGCCGCGCCGACGGCACAACGATCATCGGTTCGGTTGATCCGCTTGGGCCCTATCCGCGCTCCATTGTCGACGCGCTGGAAGCCTGGGCCGCCAGGACGCCGGACGCCCTGCTCATTGCCGACCGTGAGGGCGATGGCTGGCGCAGGCTGAGCTATGCCGATGTCATGTCCCGCATTCCGCCGCTTGCACAGGCGCTGCTCGATGCCGGATTATCGGCAGAGCGTCCCCTGATGATCCTCTCTGGCAATGAGATTGAGCATTTCCTGCTTGGCATGGCTGCCATCTGGGTGGGCATTCCCTATGCGCCCATTTCTCCCGCCTACTCGCTGATTTCCACTGACTATGGCAAGCTGCGTCACATAGCGGAGCTGCTGACACCGGGCATGATCTACGCCAGCGACGGCAATAAATTCGCTCCAGCCATCGAGGCTGTCTTCGGTGCAGACGTGCCGCTGATCGTGCGCAGCAATCCGCTCGCCGGGCGTCCGGCCCATGTCTTTGCCGACCTGCTGGAAACGCCTGTGACCGCGGCGGTCGCTGCCGCGCACGACGCCATCACGCCAGATACCGTTGCCAAGGTGCTGTTCACCTCCGGCTCTACCGGCCTGCCCAAGGGCGTCATCACCACCAACCGCATGATGGCCTGCAACCAGCAGATGATCCGCCAGGCCCTGGCCTTCGTCCAGGATGAGCCGCCGGTTCTGCTCGACTGGATGCCCTGGAACCACGTGGCCGGCGGCAGCCACAATACCGGGCTCGCCATCTACAATGGCGGCAGCTTCTATATTGATGATGGTCAGCCGACCCCGGCGCGCTTCGGCCGGACGCTGGAAAATCTCAAGCAGGTGCAGCCGACCCTGTTCACCAATGTGCCCAAGGCCTATGAGTTTCTCGTCGCAGCCTTCGACGAGCACCCCGAAGTGCGGCGCAATCTGTTTGCACGGCTCAAGCTGCTGCAATATGCCGGGGCTGGCCTCAGCCAGCATGTGTTTGATGGGCTCGACAAGGCGGCGCGTGCCGAAACCGGTGAGCGGGTGATGATTATCACTGGCTATGGATCCACCGAAACGGCGCCCTTTGCGTTCACCACCACCTGGCCCGTCGAGCAAGCCGGTCATATCGGCCTGCCCGCCGCTGGCATGACCATCAAGCTCGTGCCCAATGGCGACAAGACCGAATTGCGCCTCAAGGGCCCCAATGTGACGCCCGGCTATTGGCGGGACGCGGAAAAGACGCGCGAAGCTTTCGATGAAGAGGGCTTCTACAAGATCGGCGACGCGGTGCGCTTTGCCGATCCGGATGACCTGGCCAAGGGCTTCGTCTTTGATGGCCGGGTTTCGGAGGACTTCAAGCTCTCGACCGGCACCTGGGTCAACTTCGCGGCCGTGAGAGGAGGGGTCATCTCCGCCTGCGCGCCGCTGATCCGCGATGTGGTCGTCACCGGTCTCGACCGCAATTTCATCGGTGCCATGATTTTCCCCGACCTGTCCGCCTGTGCCCGCCATGCCGGCCTGCCTGCCGACGGGGATGCGGAGCGTATTCTTGCCCATCCCGCCGTGCGGCAGACATTTGCCGACTCCCTGGCTCAGCTGGCACAGCAGTCAACGGGCAGTTCCAATCATGTTGCGCGTGCCATGTTGCTGGTGGAGGCGCCCGACATTGACCGGGGCGAGATCACCGACAAGGGCTCGATCAATCAGCGGGCCGTTCGCGCCCATCGCGCTGCGCTGGTGGAGCAGCTCTATTCAGACACGCCCGGACCCGACATTTTCCTTCTTGCCCGGAAAGGGGCCTGACCATGAGCAAAGGCCTTCGCCTCACCTTCGATGACGCCTATCTGCTGGGAGGCGCGCGGACGCCCTTTGTGGACTATCGCGGCGCCCTGGCGGAAATCTCGCCGATTGACCTCGGCATCAAGGCGGCGCGCGCTGCCATTGCAAAGACGGGCGTCAAGGCCGCCGATATCGGCCATACGATAGCCGGCTCCATGGCCCAGGCCTCATTTGATGCCTATGTCACCCCGCGCCATATCGGGCTTTATGCCGGCGCCCCGACTGAAGCGCCGGCGCATCTGGTGCAGCGCATTTGCGGCACCGGCGTTGAGGCGATTGCCCAGGCCGCCGACTCCGTTTCCCTGGGGCGCGTTGACCTGGCTCTGGCCGCAGGCTGCGAGTCCATGAGTCGCAATCCAATCGCCGCCTATACCCACCGCAATGGCTTCGCCATGGGCAAGGTGGAGTTCAAGGACTTCCTCTGGGAGGCGCTCTACGATCCGGCCGGTTGCGTCAATATGGGCGACACCGCCGAGAACCTGGCGAAGAAATACAATATCCCGCGCGAACGCGTGGACCGATTTGCCGAGCGCAGCTTCAATCGCGCCATCGCCGCGCGGGACGCCGGCATCCTGGCCGAGGAAATCGTGCCGGTCATCAACGAAATTTTTGAAATCGAGGGCATCGACAAGCGCGGTATCAAGCTGCCGCGCGGGGTCGAAAGCGTCGATACCGACAGCCATATCCGTCCCTCGCCCTATGAGGTGCTGGCAAAGCTCCGTCCCGCCTTTGGCGGCGTGCAGACCGGCGGTAATTCCTCGGCGATCGTCGATGGCGCCGGGGCCGTTCTGGTCGCCTCGGGCGCCTATGCCAGGTCCAATAGCCACAAGCCCTTGGCGCGCATTCTCGCCAGCGCTGCTGTTGGCGTACCGCCCCAGATCATGGGCATCGGCCCGGCACCGGCCATCCGCGCCGTTCTGGAGGCGGCCGGCATGCGGCTCGATCAGATTGATCGCATCGAGATCAACGAGGCCTTCGGCGCGCAGATCCTGGCCTGTGTCGATGAATTGGGACTCGACGAGGACAAGCTCAACGTCAATGGCGGCGCCATTGCCATTGGCCATCCGCTGGGCGTGACCGGCATTCGCCTGGGGCTGACACTGGCCAATGAGCTCAAGCGCTCCGGCACCCGCTACGGCATTGCCTCGGCCTGCATTGGCGGTGGGCAGGGCATTGCCATGCTGATCGAAAACGAGGAGGCGGCCTGATGGACATAGCGGGCAAATCCGCTTTCGTGACCGGCGGTGCCTCTGGCCTTGGTGCTGCCACGGCCCGCGCGCTCGCCGCTGCGGGCGCGACAGTCGGCATTTTCGATCGCGACAAGGACAAGGGCGAGGCCATTGCCGCCGAGCTCGGCGGTCAGTTCTTTCCCGTTGATGTGTCGGACGCGGCCAGTGCCGAGGCGGCCGTCAGCGCGGCCGTCGAAACGCTCGGCGCGCCCTCGGTGCTGGTCAATTGCGCGGGCATCGGTACCGCTGGGCGCATTGTCGGGCGGGACGGCCCCATGGCGCTCGACGCCTTCACGCGGGTCATCAATGTCAACCTCGTGGGCAGTTTCAACATGATGCGACTCTGCGCCCATGCCATGTCCCTGGCCGAACCTGATCAGAACGGCCAGCGGGGTGTCATCGTCTCGACGGCATCGGTTGCTGCCTTCGAGGGCCAGATTGGCCAGGCGGCCTATGCCGCCTCCAAGGGCGGCATCGTCTCCTTGACCCTGCCGGCGGCGCGCGAATTTTCCCGCTTCGGCATTCGCGTCCTGGCTATTGCGCCGGGGCTCTTCCTGACCCCCTTGCTCGAAGGTCTGCCGCCCGAAACCCAGGATGGCCTCGCCGCCGCCATTCCCAATCCACCGCGGCTCGGCAAGCCTTCCGAATTTGCCGATCTGGTCATGGCTATGGTGGGCAATGACTATCTCAATGGCGAAGTTGTGCGGCTCGACGGCGCCCTGCGCATGCAGCCCAAATAGGAGCCGCCCATGTTCACCAACACCACCCGGGTGGAGATCCAGTTCGGCGACTGCGATCCGGCCGGCATCGTCTACTATCCCAATTATTTCCGCTTCTTCGACAATGCCACCGCCGCCATGCTTTCGGCGGCCTTCGCCATGCACAAGCGCAACTGGCTCGCCCATTTCGGCATTGCCGGCATCCCCATGGTCGATACTGGTGCCCGGTTCATCCGGCCATCGAGCTTTGGCGATGTTGTCGAGATCAAAAGCGAGATTACCGAGTTGGGCCGCTCCAGCTTTGCGGTAAAGCATAGCCTCTTCAAGGATGGCGAACTGGCCATAGAGGCCCACGAAAAGCGCGTGTGGGTGGTGCGTGGCGAGGATGGCGGCATTCGTTCTGCGCCGCTGCCCGACGAAGTCCGTGCGCTGTTGAGCATGTCCACCTGAACCAAGAAGGAATAATCCCATGAGCCAGGATCAGGTGCTGATCGTTTCGCAACAGGGTGCCATCACCCATCTCACTCTCAACCGGCCTGACAAGCGCAATGCGCTCAATGATGACCTTATCGCCGCGCTCGACGCCTTCTTCTCGGCCGTACCGGCATCAGCGCGCGCCATCGTTATTTCCGGCACCGGCGGGCATTTTTCCTCCGGGCTTGATCTTTCCCAGCATGTGGCGCGACAGCCGCTCGAGGTGATGGCCCATTCGCGCAATTGGCACCGCGTGATGGCGATGATTGCCAATTCGACCGTTCCGGTGATCGCGGCCATGAACGGCGCAGTCATGGGTGGGGGGCTCGAGCTGGCCGCTACCTGCCACGTACGCGTTGCCGAGGAAAGTGTGCGTTTCCAGATGCCAGAAGGCCTGCGCGGCATTTTTGTCGGCGGTGGTGGTTCGGTGCGTATTTCGCGCCTCATTGGCCCTGACCGCATGACCGAGATGATGCTGACTGGCCGCTCCTACGCGGGCACTGAGGGAGAGCGCCTGGGCCTTGCCCACCATGTGGTGCCCGAGGGTGCTGCCTTGGACAAGGCTTTTGAACTGGCGGGGCGCATCGCGAAAAACTCGCCTACCATCAATGGTTTCATCATCCAGGCCATCGCCCAGATCGGCACCATGCCGCCCGAAGCGGGCCTCTATGCCGAAAGCCTGACTGCGGCCCTGAGCCAGACCGGTCCAGATGCAGAAGAGGGCCTGCGGGCCTTCCTGGAAAAGCGTGCGCCGAATTTCGGTTAAAGAGCCGCCGGCGCCGTTGTCGCCCTTGCAGCAGACGGCGCCGGGCTCAGATCAGCTTGTCCAGCAGGGCCAGAAACTGTGCCCGCGCCTCCGGCCCGCCCAGTTGCGCCACGATCTCGTCTTCCAGCGCCCCGTGACGGGCCTTGGCCATTCGCAGGAAATCCTGGCCCGCTTCGGTCAGGTGCAGCGCGTTGGCGCGTTTGTCTTCAAGCGAGGGGATGCGTTCCACCAGCCCGCGCTGTTCCAGCCCATGCACCAGCGTCACGAAATTGGCGCGCTTGATGCCGAGGACTTCGGCGATTTCGGTTTGCTTGCGGCCCGGATTGTCGTCGATGAGCACCAGCACCGAATATTCGGCGGGCCGGAGCTTGAGTTCATCGAAGACGGCCAGGAATTTCTGGAACACACTAAGCTGGGCACGGCGCAGCCGATAACCCACAATGGACGTCGTCGCATCCGTCCGCAGTGCGGCGTCGCGATCATCGGGGGCAGCAGTAGAGGACTTGTTGCGGCGCATTGTCTGGTGACCCTAGCGGCGAGAACCAGGAAGGCAAGCGGACATGCGTGCAGGTGATGCGAATGCGTGGGATAACTTCATCCCGCACGACATGTCAGAGGGTACGGTGCGCACAATTCGGTTATCAAACCAGGGGGCGATTTTGCCAATTTGGCGGAACTTCCTGTGAAATGTATAATCTGGGTGTTATGGGTTGGCGAACAATTGTCATTTTACTTGACCAGCTCCGGCGCCCTAAAAACGCTATGATACAAGGGGGGAGGCCCGCGTGTTTAGAGACGAGTCCTTGTTAGGACGAACTGTGGTGGGCCTGGCCAGGATGCTGGCCATTGCCGGCGGGCTGGTCCTGCTCGCCATGGTCGCCATGATCGTGATCAGCATTATCGGGCGCGCCCTTCTGTTCATCGGTCTCAAGCCGATCACCGGCGATTATGAACTGGTGTCGATCGGCATGGGGTTTGCCATCTTCGCCTTCATGCCTTGGGCGCATCTGACGCGCAGTCACGCCCTTGTCGCGCTGGTGACCGACAGCTTCGGCATGCGGGCCAATAGCTGGATTCTGGTGATCACCGACGTCATGATGCTGGCCGCCTCATGGTTCATCGCCTGGCGCCTCTATTTTGGCATGATGGACAAGTTCGCCTATCGCGAGACCACGCTGTTGCTGCGCTTCCCGCTCAGCTGGGCCTATGCGATGGGCTTTGTCGGTGCCGTCGCACTGGTCGTGGTTGCCGTCTATGTTCTGGGGCGATCCCTGACCTATGCCCTCAAGGGCGAAGCTGAGCCCAAGCAGGCGGGAGCCGAAGTATGACCCCCTTGATGCTGGGCTTTCTTGGCCTGCCGCTTGTTCTGATCCTCATTTTCCTGCGCGTGCCCATTGGTCTTGCCATGCTGGGTGTCGGCGTGTTTGGCAGCTGGCTCATCACCGGCAGCTTCAACCCGGTTTCGGCCCAGTTCAAGAACCTGACCTATTCGACCTACGCGTCCTATTCGCTTTCGGTGGTCCCGCTCTTCCTGCTGATGGGCCAGTTCGCCACGCTGGGTGGCCTGTCTTCGGGCCTTTTCAATGCCGCAGCGGCCTGGCTGGGGCACAAGAAGGGCGGCGTGGCCATGGCCGCCATCGGCGCCAGTGCCGGCTTTGGTGCCATCTGTGGCTCGTCCCTGGCGACGGCCGCCACGATGGGACAAGTGGCGCTGCCCGAGCTGAAGAAATATGGCTATTCCGGCGCTCTCTCGACCGGCACCGTTGCCGCCGGCGGCACGCTGGGCATCCTTATTCCGCCGTCGATCATCCTGGTTCTGTTCGCGGTGCTGACCGAACAGAACATTGCAAAACTGTTCATGGGCGCCTTTGTCCCCGGCATCCTGGCGGCCCTGGGCTATATCGTCGTCATCATGCTCTATGTTCGCATGGTGCCGGGCTCGGGCGGCGTGCGCGAACGCATGCCCTATGGCCAGCGCTTCCGCGAACTGGCCAAGACCTGGCCGGTTCTGGTGGTCTTCCTGCTGGTGATCGGTGGCATCTATGCCGGTATATTCACCCCGACCGAGGCCGCGGCGGTGGGCGCTGCAGGCACCTTCATCATTGCGCTGGCGGCACGGAGCCTGGACCGCAAGTCGATCGTGGAGGCCTGTCTGGCGACTGCCAGTGCCACGGCTATGATCTTCCTGATTGTGCTCGGTGCCGCCGCACTCAATGGGTTCCTCGCGCTTTCCCAGGTGCCGCAGGTGCTGGCGGCCTGGGTGGGCGAACAGGGCTTCAACCCCTGGGTCGTGATGGTCCTGGTGCTGATTTTCTATCTGGTCATGGGCTGCGTCATGGATTCGCTCTCCATGATCCTGCTGACCGTGCCGATCATCTTCCCCATGATGTCGGTGCTCGATTTCGGCCTGACGCCGGACGAATTTGGCATTTGGTTTGGCATCATCGTGCTGATCGTGGTGGAGGTTGGGCTGATTACCCCGCCCGTCGGCATGAACCTGTTCATCATCAATTCCATGGCGCCCGAGACGCGCCTGTCGGAAACCTATCGCGGCGTGCTGCCCTTCGTGGCCAGCGACATGGTCCGCACTGCAATCCTGGTAGCCTTCCCGCCCATCACCTTGTGGCTGGTCTGGATGCTCTATTAGGGAATAACCTGTCCTTCCCCGCCCTTGCCGGGCGGGAACGGGGCAATATCGGCCATATTGGCCAAGACTAGGGAGGGATACCCAATGAAGACCAAGACTCTGGTACTGGGGGCGCTGGCTGCGCTGGCCATGTCCACCACCGCCTTTGCCCAGGAAGTGACCCTGCGCATTCATCAGATGCTGCCGGCCCAGGCGACCATTCCGGCCCAGGCCATCGAGCCCTGGGCTGCCAAGGTGGCCGAGGAATCGGACGGCCGCATCAAGTTCGAACTTTACCCGGCCATGCAGCTCGGTGGCGCGCCGCCGGAACTCTATGACCAGGCCAAGGACGGCGTGGTCGACCTGATCTGGACCGTGCTCGGCTACACGCCCGGCCGCTTCCCCAAGTCGGAAGTGTTCGAGCTGCCCTTCATGACGCCGAATGGCGAAGCCGGCTCTGCCGCCTTCTACAACTACGTCATGGAAAACTCGGCTGATGAATTTGCCGGCGTGCATGTCATCGCCCTGCACACCCATGGCCCGGGCCTGTTCCACTCCAAGAACCCGATCACCAGCCTGGAAGACCTCCAGGGCATGAAAGTCCGCGGTGGTTCGCGCATCATCTCGGACATGCTGGCCAATCTCGGCGCCGAGCCGATCGGCATGCCCGTGCCGCAGGTGACCGAGGCGCTCTCCAAGGGCGTCATCGATGCGACCACCATCCCCTGGGAAGTGACCCCCTCGCTGCGCGTTTCCGAACTGGTCAAGAACCATACCGGCTTCACCAGCCAGAACGGTCTTTACACCCAGACCTTCGGCTTCGTGATGAACATGGACAGCTACAACAACCTGCCCGACGACCTGAAGGCGATCATCGACGCCAATTCTGGCCTCGAGGTCTCCCGCATGTTCGGTAGCGTCATGGACAATGGCGACGCCAGGGGCCTGTCCATTGCCGTCAACGCTGGTAACAATATCGTCCAGCTCGACGAAACCGAGACCCAGCGTTGGATCGATGCGGCCCAGCCGACCATCGACAAGTGGTTTGCCGACATGGAAGCCCAGGGCATTGACGGCCAGGCGCTCTACGCAGCCGCCCAGGCCGCCGTCGCCGCCCAGATGTAATCTGGCGCACGCCAGGCAAGAAAACAGGGGCCCGGCCGGGAAATCGGCCGGGCCCTTTCGTGTGCAGTCAGCCTTACCGGAAAGTCCGGCGGCAGCTCTCCCAGCGCCGGCAAGCCAGAGCGTTTCCAGCAGGAGTGGTAACGGTTTGGTGGTCCAGGAACGCGACAAATCAAAGATCTGGAGCGCTCTCACCGTTTCAACGAAACGGTGAAATGCTCTAGGCCGGCAAGCCTACATAGTTCTCGGCCAGCACCTGCTGGGCCGCCCGCGAACCGCTGAGATAGTCGAACTCGGCACGCTGAATGCGGCGGCCGAAGCTGCCGGTTTCGGGGAAGGTATGCAACAGGCTGGTCATCCACCAACTGAAGCGCTCCGCCTTCCAGATCCGCGCCAACGCGCGTTGCGAATAGGTGTCGATCCCGGCAGCAGATTTCTCGGCATAAAGCTCGATCATCGCATCGGCCAGCATGGCCACATCGCTCATCGCCAGATTGAGCCCCTTGGCGCCCGTGGGCGGCACGATATGGGCAGCGTCTCCGGCCAGGAACAGCTTGCCAAACCGCAGCGGCTCTGCCACGAAGCTCCTGAGCGGCGCGATCGACTTTTCAATCGATGGGCCGGTCTGCAGGGCCGCGGCGGTTTCCGGGTTGAGCCGGCGGCGCAGCTCGTCCCAGAACCTGTCGTCGCTCCAGTTCTCGACCTTTTCGTCGGTCGGCACCTGCACATAATAGCGGCTGCGGATATTGGAGCGCTGCGAGCACAGCGCAAAGCCGCGTTCGTGATGAGCATAAATCAGCTCATGCGCCACCGGCGGCTTGTCGACCAGAATGCCCAGCCAGCCAAAGGGATAGACGCGCTCAAAGGTGGTCAGTGCCTCCTGGGGCACACTGGCCCGGCTGACGCCATGATAGCCATCGCATCCTGCGATATAGTCGCATTCAAGCCGATGCGTGACGCCGTCCTGCTCCCAGCTGACCGATGGGCTGCCGTCGAAGTCATGAACAGCCACATTGGCCGCTTCATAAATGGTGTTGCCCTGCCGGGCTTCCATCAGGTCGCGGGTCACCTCGGTCTGTCCATAGACGGTGACGTGCTTGCCGACCAGCCCGGTAAAGTCGATCCGCAGCCGGTCTCCGTCAAAGCTCAGATCGGTGCCGTGGTGAATCAGCCCTTCTGCAACAAGCCGGTCCGCCACCTTTGCGCGATGCATGAGATCAACCGAGCCTTGCTCAAGCACGCCTGCGCGGATGCGGCCCAGTACGTAATCGGCGCTCTTGCGCTCCAGAATGACATTGTCGATGCCGGCAAGGTCAAGCAGCCGCCCCAGCATGAGACCTGCCGGACCGGCGCCGATGATAGCAACTTGCGTGCGCATGTGTTCCTCCCGTTTCTTGCGCCCATCATGCCCTTGCCGGGACATTGGGAGAATGGACAGAGCGGGTAATTCCTTGCACTATCTGAACATGAATACGATCCCGACCTATACGCTCTATGGTGAAACCGACGGCGAAACCCACCATGACTGGTTGCACTGGGAAACCATCCAGGCGCGCAGCCGGCTGCACGACTATCGCATCGCTCCCCACCGGCACGATCAGTTCCTGCAGGTGCTGCACCTGACAGCCGGGCGCGCCGAGATGACGCTGGACGGCGACGCCCACCGATTGATGCCCGAGAGTGTAGCTGTCGTTCCGGCCGGTACAGTGCATGGTTATGGCTTCAGCACCGACGTGCAGGGCGTGGTGGTCACCCTGATGGAGCGTGACATCGCCGGGTTGGGGCTGCCGCACCCGCGACCAATGGTGATCCATGGCGATTGCCGGGAAATCTCTGCAACCCTCCATCGCCTGACGGCAGAGGCCGACCGGCCCGGGGTGGGGCACAATCTGGCGATGCGGGCGCATCTGATGCTCTTGCTTGTGGCGCTGCGGCGCGGCGACGTGGCCGCGTCCCCCACGGAGGACACCGGCCGGGGCGCCCAATTGCTCTCGCAGTTCCGCGATCTTGTCGAATTGCGCTATCGCCAGTCCCGCAGCGTAGCCGACTATGCCGACGCCGTGGGGATCAGTCACACCCACCTCAACCGGCTGTGCCGCCAGCGTCTTGGGTGCTCCGCACTGGATGTCGTCGAGCAGCGCATCGCTCTCGAGGCCCGGCGGCAATTGCTGTTTTCAACGCTGACCATCAAGCAAATCGGCGCCGAGCTGGGCTATGATGATCCGGCTTATTTTTCCCGCTTCATCACGCGCCGCTTCGGACTGCCGCCTGCCGCCTTGAGGGAACGGATGCGCGAGCGGCAGGGGGAAAATTAGTGGCCGTCCTTCCTCAGCCGTTCTGCAACCTCGCGCACGCTGTGCATCAGGCTCGTGGTCGAGAGGGAGGTGGGGGTGTCTGTGCGGGTGGTGAAGCCCACCGGCCCGAGCGTCTCGCTGGTGTCCACCGGCAATAATGCCAGCCGGCCCTCGGCGACATCGTCGGCCACCACGCCTTCGGAAATGATCCAGATCGCATCGGTCTGGCGCACATAGGAATGACCAAAGGCATTGGACACGGTCTCGATTTCATGGCGCAACCGCGTTACCCCGTGCGCCAACAATATGCGCTCCACCACAGGTCGGATCACCGAATCCGGCGTGGGCATCAGCGTCTGATAATCCTCGATCAGCCTGAGGTTGAACTCGGCCGCGTCGAGTACCGGATGCCCGGGGCGGACCGCCAGCACCACGCGCTCGGAATAAAGGTGCTCAAACGAGAGGCCCACCATGGCGTTCGGTTCGGCCATGCGGCCAATGACCAGGTCAACGTCGCCGGTACGCAACAGCGAGAGCAGATAGCCATTGGGCCCCGTAATGATGCGTGTGGTCACCCCGCCATTTTCCTCGGTGAAGGCGCGCACCGCATCGGGCAGCATGCGCGCCGACACGGTGGGCAGGGCGCCGACCCGTATCATAGCCGCATCATGGGTGCCGCGCGCCGCGTCGATTCCCTGTCGCAGCGCGGCCACGCTGGTTGAGGCGTAACGAAAAAACACTTCGCCAAAAGCCGTCAGCGCCAGCCGGCGGCGGCTTCGGTCGAACAATTGTCCTCCCAGCAAGGCCTCCAGTTCCTGGATGGTCTTGGTGGCGGCAGGTTGGCTGATACTGAGCGCATCGGCCGCGCCCGCCATGGAGCGCAGCCGTGCCACCTCAAGGAAACAGGCAATGTGCCGCAAGCGGATTCTGGGGTCGATAATGCGGGCGGACATTGCGCCTCCGGTTATGTCATCCGATCGCCAGATAGCAAAATACCAGATATTGGCGCAAATTCTATAATCTCGGAGTTATTAAATGGGTCGGACTTATCATTTTACAGCGCCTCCGCCTGTCCCTTAAATCAAGGCCACGAGGAAGCCATGTCTTTTGTCCGCATCAACAGCACCTTGCTGCACTATCGGCTGACGGGGCCAGATGGCGCGCCGGCGCTGGTCTTTGTCAATTCGCTGGGCACCGACGCCCGCATCTGGGATGCAGTGATCGCCGCTTTCGCCGGCCGCTATCGCTGCCTGTCCTATGACAAGCGCGGCCATGGGCTGAGCGACGCCCCCGCTGGCGAATATTCCCTCGATGATCATCTCGATGATCTGGGTGGATTGCTTGAGCGGTTGAATATCGACCGGGCTGTTGTCATCGGCGTCTCGATCGGTGGTCTGATCGCGCAGGGTTTTGCGTTGCGCGCGCCCGAACGGGTCGCCGGGCTGGTGTTATGCTGTACCGCACCTCGCATGGGGGACGCTGCCATGTGGGCTGCCCGCATTGAAACCGCCCGATCCCAGGGGCTTGCGCCAATGGCCGATCCGGTCATGGAGCGCTGGTTCAGTCCGGATTTTCGGCGGTATCGGCCGGACGACCTGGCTGGCTGGCGCAATCTGTTTGTGCGCACCAATCCACTTGGCTATGCCAGTTGCTGCGCCACATTGCGCGATACCGATCTCACCGCCCAGATCGTCGGCATCCCTGCGCCCGCTCTCATCGTGGCTGGCGGTGCCGACCTGGCGGCGCCGGTTGAACTGGTGCGCGGGTGTTCCGCCATTTCCCATTCCCGCTTCGAGATTCTCGAAGGCGTCGGTCACATCCCTTCCATCGAGCAGCCGGCCCGCCTGTCCGCTCTGATCGAGGACTTTCTCAAGGAGGCCGCTTATGGCTGAAACCTCACTGTTTGATCGCGGCATGGCGACTCGTCGGGCGGTTCTGGGCGATGGGCATGTGGACTCCGCTTCGGCCCGCACCACGGCGCTGGACGATGCCTTCCAGACCTTCATTACCGAAGGCGCATGGGGATCGGTTTGGTCGCGGCCTGGTCTGAGCAAACGCGAACGGTCCATAATTACCTTGGCCCTGCTGGCCGGGCTCGGGCATGAAGAGGAATTCGCCATGCATGTGCGCGCCACGGTCAATACCGGCGCCACCGCCGAAGACATCAAGGAATTGCTGTTGCATGTCGCCATCTATGCGGGCGTGCCAGCTGCCAATAGTGCCTACAAGATTGCAAAGCACGAACTGGCCAAACGTGAGGAGACGGCCCGATGAGCGGCATCATTCTACCCGGGGCCGATGGCCTGCTGTTCCAGCGCGATCGGGACTGGCACCCCAAGGCGGATACGCCGGGTTACAAGTCCACGACCTTCCGCGCCCCCAGGCACAGCCTGCTCTCACTTGGCCCCACCAAGTCCGAAATGACTGGCCCCACTTTCGGCCACGAAAAGCTGGGCGAACTGGACAATGACCTGATCCGCAATTTCAGCCAGGATGGCACCGATGCCATCGGCCAGCGCATGATCGTTTACGGCCAGGTCCTGGATGAAAATGCCCGGCCGGTGCCCAATACGCTGGTCGAATATTGGCAGGCCAATGCCGGCGGCCGCTACCGGCACAAGAAGGAAGGGTATCTGGCCGCGCTCGATCCCAATTTCGGGGGCTTTGGCCGCTCGATCACCGACGAGAACGGCTTTTATCACTTCCGCACCATCAAGCCCGGCGCCTATCCCTGGCCCAATACCGGCAATGACTGGCGCCCCGCCCATATCCC
>Ga0207773_100299_pt1 | contig 25286 bp, 20 predicted proteins | sample TtaePargueraPR_2_FD_187281 | JGI IMG/M metagenome (GOLD analysis project Ga0207773, IMG submission 187281) | Aerobic enrichment media microbial communities from Bioluminiscent Bay, La Parguera, Puerto Rico - Tt and M1 (3) (SPAdes) | ecosystem: Environmental > Aquatic > Marine > Unclassified ...
TGCTATCTCTGAGGCAATTACGTTGCCTGAATTCATCACCTTCTCCAAGTTGAGAGGTTCATGGGGTATTGTGGGGAATTACCCTGACATTTATAAAGCTAACATTGCCTATACTCAAAACTCATTAGGGGAACAGCAACCAAATGGCTCAAATGTCCTTTATACCCTATTGCCATCTGAATTTGGAAATGATGGTATTAAGCCTGAGCAAAAGCATGAATTTGAATTTGGTTTGGATACACGATTCTTCAATAATCGATTTGGTTTAGATGTTTCTTACTACAATGCACAGATCCGTGACCAGATTTTACCACTTACTTTGCCTTCTTCCTCAGGAGCAACGTCTGTATTGACCAATATCGGTACATTAAGAAACCAAGGGATTGAAGTTTCCTTAAACGGGGCATTGATAGAAAACAGGGACTTTGGATGGAATGCAACAATCAATATTGCCAGAAACATCAACAAAGTAGAGAAACTGGCGAATGATGCAACTGAACTTTTGCATCAGGATTATGATGGTAATGCTGCACAACTTCGATCAGTAGTAGGGCAACCAATGGGTGATTTTTATGCCCGTCCAATAGCTACGGATGATAATGGAAATAAGATTGTTCAGCCAAACGGTCTTTATAAGATCGATGACCAGAACTGGATCAAAGTGGGCAATGCTATGCCAAAGGCAGTTGGTGGTATCATCAATGATTTTAGGTACAAGAATTTTTCCCTGTCAGCGGTAATGGACTTCCAAATTGGAGGAAGCGTGATGCCAACAGGAATCAACTGGATGATCAGCCGTGGTTTGACCGAGGAAAGCTTGAAGTATCGAAATACGGAGTCAGGAGGTCTGTCTTATTATCAGGAAATCACAAGGAATGATGAGGGAGATGTGATCAGGACCAAAGGAATTCAGGTAGCTCCAGGCACTGCTCAAGGACCTAATGGAGAAACGGTTTACCATGATGGCATGTTGATGGAGGGGGTTACAGCAGATGGTTCTCCAAACTCCAATGTGGTTTCCCAAGCTTATTACTACTGGAATACCTACAATTGGGGAGGTCCTCAGTATAGCCAATCTAGATATGAATTGTACGTCAAAGACAATGACTATATTAAAATGAGAGAGTTGTCCATAGGCTATGCTGTTCCAAATCACATCACCTCTAAAATTGGGATGTCAAACGTAAATATCTCCGTATTTGGTAGAAACTTATTCTTCCTATACAGAAATATTAAGGATTTGGATCCCGAAGTGTTAACAGGAGGTTCTAGGTGGGCTCAAACATTGACCAGTGCGGGTACTAACCCTGCCACCAGAACTTATGGTGTAATGTTAAGAGCAAAATTCTAAAAGTTAGTTTAAGAACAATTCATATTAATAGACATGAATATCAATAGACTATTTATATATATACTCCTGATGGGCAGCTTAGTGAGCTGTACGATATCAGACTTCGAAGATAATTATACTGATCCCTCAAAGCTGTCTGAGACGACTGTTGGGAAACAGTTTTCCGGTATGATTTATAGCCAACGTACTTACGAGTTGCCCAGTTATTGGGATTATTTTGTAGTGAAACGTATCACTACTAACCGATTTAGCCAAGCAGTAGGATGGGTAAACGGGGAAAACCAATATGTGCCAGGTTCTGCAGCAGTAAATGATCGCTGGAATTCTTTCTATAATTTTTTGGCCCAGTACCGTGAATTGCAAAAGGTTTATGAAGAGTTACCGGATGTGGCAAAAGAGGATAATCGTGTATTTATGATTGCGGCTGCTGTTTATTTCTACGATCATACCCAACAAGTAGTGGATTTGCATGGAGATATCCCTTGGAGTGAAGCAGGAATGATAAGCACAAATGGAGGAGATTATACTAAGTCCTATCCTGCTTATGATAAGGCTGATGAGATCTACAAAAAAATGTTAGATGATTTGGCAGCATTTGCCGATGAGTTACGTGAGTTGGACATTAAGGCTGCCATACAATTGGATTTTAATACACAGGATTTGATTAACCGTGGTGATATTGATCTGTGGTTAAAGTATATTAACTCTTTGAGATTAAGAATGCTCACCAGAGTAAGTGGTAGCAGTGAATTTGGTGCAAGAGCAAAATCTGAAATCAATGCCATTCTTTCTAATCCTGCAGATTATCCGGTTGTGATGGACAATGACAATAATATCTTGTTTAATATCCATACATTGGGAACACTTATGGACGCAAATAGTTTCCAGAGTGGTTTGGAAGACTGGGATGGTAACTTGGCAGGCAAAAGGATTTTGGATCATATGGTAGATAACCAGGATCCAAGACTTACCTATGTGTTTGAACCAGGTTTGGAATCAGGTGGAGAGTATTTGGGGCTTGACCCATTGATGAATTCTACGGAACAAAATGCATTAGTGTTAACTCAAACCTTAAGTATCTATAATAGATCTACTATTAGTAGAAACCAGTATTTCCCTGGAATTATCATTACAGCGGCAGAAGTACATTACCTTGCGGCTGAATATTACCTGAAGGAAAACCAAGATGCGATGGCTAAAATGCATTATGAAGAGGCTATCAAACAGTCAATTGGATTTTATGAATACTTAAGAAGTATCAGTAATAATTCAGATTCTGATAATCCAGTGGTACCTACTGAGGGTGCGATCAGTGATTATTTGGCTACAAGTGCGGTGTCTTGGGATGCGGCAACAAGCGCCGATGATAAACTGGAATTAATTGCTGAACAAAAATGGCTTCATTTTAATGTGGTTCAACCTAATGAAAACTGGCATGAGCTAAGAAGGCTTAAGAAGTTGGATTTGGAATTCTGGGTAGATAATTCCAATCAGCAAAGCTTGCCTCCAAGCCGTTGGATGTATCCAGGTTCTGAACAAACCTATAATATGGAAAATTATGCCAAAGTTCAGGAAAGTGATAGGTTAACAAACAAGATCTTCTGGGATGTGAATTAATGAACATCAGAATTGATTTTATATAGTTATTAGGTTTAAGGTTATTGGAAAGGCCGTACATTCAGCTATGCTGGAATTGTACGGCTTTTTTGTCCTAATGAAATGTTTGCTTAGGGGCTTTCCGGGATCAAACAATATTTCTGGGGACCAATTTAAATAGTCCACGAATTTCACGGATTGACACGAAGGATTATACTTTAAAAGTATTCCAAAAAGGCTCTTGAAAGTGCCTTTTTACCATATTTTGGGAGCACTTAAAGTCAAAACATCCGTAACAATTAGTGTAATTAGTGGACCAAAATATGATTCTCCCCAACTTTTCCGCTTGATCTTTTTTTCTGAATTAATAAAAATGCCCTAAGAAAAAGCCGCTGGCTTAATCCAGCGGCCTTCTTCTTAGGATTAAAAATAAAAAGTTAAAGCGTTTATACTTTAATATGATTGAAAAAGTGAAACAGTAATTCTAATGTACAATAATTATTTTTAAAATAAAATACCGTGATCAGGGTATTTTTTAGACTTTATTGTAAATAACTGTCATAATTGGGGGACGGAGAATATGATTGCAAGCCTTTTATTTTGCTGTAACGTTTTAACACTACTTAAAAAATAAGACCCATATCTTGCTCTCCAATCAAAGAATTTTATAGATATAGAGTTTGACTCTTCTATAGCAATTAATTTATTGTATTTTTGCAGTAAATCGAAGAAAAGGAGAATATGTTTGATAATCTCAGTTATAAGCTAGATAGGGCATTCAAGACCCTAAAGGGTACAGGGAAAATCACCGAAATCAATGTGGCCACTACTGTCAAGGAGATTAGGAGGGCGTTGATTGATGCGGATGTCAACTATAAAGTAGCAAAAGAAGTAACCGATACCATCAAGGAGGAAGCTCTGGGTAGGGATGTATTGATCTCTGTTTCCCCAGGGCAGTTGTTGGTAAAAATCACCCAAGAGGAGCTTACCAAGCTTATGGGGGGAACCAAGGAGGATATTGACCTGAAAGGTGATCCGAATGTGATTTTGATTTCCGGTCTGCAAGGTTCGGGCAAGACTACCTTTTCAGGTAAGCTGGCCACTCATCTCAAGAAACAGGGCCGTCAGGTTTTATTGGCTGCCTGTGATATCTATCGTCCAGCTGCGATCGAGCAGTTGAAGACCTTGGGAGAGCAGATTGGTGTGGAAGTTTATGCCGAGCCTGAAAATAAAAATGCCTTGGAGATTGCTTCCAGGGCAATAGATTATGCCAAGAAAAATGGCAAGAAAACCGTCATCGTGGATACTGCAGGCCGTTTGGCTGTGGATGAGCAGATGATGAATGAGATTTCAGGATTAAAGGAAAATCTAAAGCCGGCGGAAACCCTCTTTGTGGTGGATTCCATGACTGGTCAGGATGCCGTAAACACAGCTAAGACCTTTGATGAGCGATTGGATTTCGATGGGGTGGTCTTGACCAAATTGGATGGTGATACCCGTGGCGGTGCTGCCATTTCCATTCGACACGTTGTTGATAAGCCGATCAAATTTATCTCCACCGGTGAAAAAATGGAAAATCTGGATGTGTTCTATCCAGATAGGATGGCCCAGCGAATCCTTGGAATGGGGGACGTGGTTTCCTTGGTGGAACGTGCCCAGCAATCATTTGATGAAGATGAGGCCAAAAGGATCAATGCCAAAATCCGGAAAAACCAATTTAACTTTGATGATTTCCTGTCCCAGATCGAGCAGATTAAAAAGATGGGTAACCTAAAAGATTTGATGGGGATGATCCCGGGCATGGGCAAGGTGATCAAAGGATTGGATATTGACGACGATTCTTTCAAGCCTATTGAAGCGATTATCAAGAGTATGACCCCAATGGAGAGGGATAATCCTGATGTGATTGATGGGAGCAGAAGAAAAAGAATTGCCAATGGTAGTGGGAGAACCATTCAGGAGGTGAACAATCTGATGAAGCAGTTCAATGATATGAGAAAGCTTATGAAACAGATGAACAAAATGGGAGGTGCTCAGAAAGCTTTAGGGAATATGATGCCCAAAATGGGCCGAGGAAGGTAATCGACTGTTTAGTTTTATTGAGAAAATAAAAAGGCTCTATATGAAATAGTGTGACTAAACCCTCCAGGAAAAAAACACCTTGGATTAAATATTTCTTAGATCAGACAAACGTTTAAGTTGGTCCGCCTTGCAGGTATTGGGCGTTAAGAAATTAAAGAAGAGGGCAAGCAAGAAGGCAGGCTTGTCTGACGAATTGCAGATCAAAAAGGTGGCTGGCAGCTAAAAAGGAGGAGTTTGCCTGCATGAGGGAGGGCTTTAATTTTAGTCCAATAGATGCACAGCGGCGGGGTTTTTTGGTTACTTTTTTTACCTGCAGAAAAAAAGTAACAAAGTATGAAGTGATTATAACTGTGAGCTCATGCTACTACAAGTAAATCTAGCACCCACTATAAGTCATATAGGAGAACCAAATAAAAAATCCAGCAAGCCACGGCTTGCTGGATTTTTTTATGGATAAAATTACGGTTGTGTTTAAGCTTCTACCTTCCCGGAAGGATTGGCAATTTTCATGATTTCATGAAGGTCCTCATCAGTGATTTCTTTCTTGACATCAGCATGTTCCAGGAAAAGTTGATAGATTTCATCAAGCTGTAATTTGGTAATGGTATAGCCAATTTTGTGTAACCTAAAAGCTAAGGCTGCTCTACCGCTGCGCGCTGTCAAAACAATCAATGATTCATGAACTCCCACTTCCTCCGGATCGATGATCTCATAAGTTTCGCGGTTTTTAATTACTCCATCCTGGTGGATTCCTGAAGAGTGGGCGAAAGCATTTGATCCTACGATTGCCTTGTTCGGTTGAACAAACATGCCCATTCTTTCAGAAACTAGTTTTGATACTGGGTTGAGCAATCTGGAGTTAATATTGTTGTATACGTTTAGTCTAGGGTGTTGCTTCATGATCATGGCCACTTCTTCCAAAGAGGTGTTGCCGGCTCTTTCTCCGATGCCATTAATAGTACATTCGATTTGGCGGGCTCCATTCATGACTGCGGAAATGGAGTTGGCAGTAGCTAAACCAAGGTCGTTGTGACAGTGGGCAGAAATAATGACGTTTTCAATGCCTCTAACATTGTCCATCAAATACTTGATTTTGGCCCCGTATTCATCAGGAAGGCAATAACCGGTTGTATCCGGGATATTCAAAACAGTAGCACCTGCTTTGATGACTGCTTCGCAGACACGGGCCAAGTATTCATTGTCGGTTCTTCCTGCGTCTTCAGCATAAAACTCGACATCCTCAACAAAAGATTTAGCGTGTTTTACAGCTGCAATAGCTCTTTCAAGGATTTGTTCAGGTGTACTCTTAAATTTATATTTGATATGGGAAGGAGATGTTCCGATCCCTGTATGGATTCGTGGTCTCTTGGCAAATTTTAATGCCTCTGCAGCTACTTCTATGTCCTTTTGTACACCTCTTGAGAGTCCGCAGATAATGGGCTCAGAAACATTTTTAGAAATTTCTACGACTGATTTGAAGTCGCCGGGACTGGAAATAGGGAATCCTGCCTCAATTACGTCAACGCCTAAAAGTTCTAGTTGTTTGGCGATTTCTATTTTTTGAGGAGTGTTCAATTTACAGCCTGGGACCTGTTCTCCATCCCTTAAAGTGGTATCAAAGATCAATACTTGTCGTTTATCCATAATCCGTATTTTTTATCTAAAATCTAAAGTAAAATCTTATGGTTTGATTGTAAATTGGTTTAACTTTATTTGTCCAATATTCAACATGTTTTTGTATAACATAATATACTGTAAATCAGTTTATTGTAATAAATATTTGTATGAGGTCTGATAAAGAAAAAGATAATGTATTTATTTTAATAAAGTCCTTGAGCACTTCAGACAAGAGAGGATTTAAACTTTATGCCAAAAGGTTTGGGGCAAATGAAAATGCCAAGTTTGTTCAGCTTTTTGATGCTTTGGACAAGATGGAGGAGTATGATGAGAAACAATTGCTAAAAAAGGCTCCGGTATCCAAAAAGCAACTAGCCAATATGAAGGCCCATTTGTACAAACAGATTTTGGTGAGCCTGAGATTGATTTGCTCTGATCAAAATGTGGAGCTTCAGCTAAATGAGCAAATAGATTTTGCAAGGATACTTTATAACAAAGGCTTGTACAAGCAAAGTCTTAAACTTCTTGGAAGGGCTAAGGGAATAGCAGAAAAATACTTTTTGGATACGATAATGTTGAGGATTGTAGAACTGGAAAAAGTCATAGAATCCCAGCATATTACCAGGAGCATGAGGGACAGGGCTGAAACACTTGCCAATGAGGCTATTAATTTGGTGAATAGTGCATCGCTAAAAAATTCGTTGAGCAATCTTTCTTTACAGCTTTATGGGCTTTATTTGAAAATGGGCCATGTGAAAGATGAACATGATAGAAAGCTGGTGGAAGCTTACTACCTGAAAAACATGCCCGATTACAAATTAGAGGATTTGAATTTTTACGAAAGGCTTTATCTGTTTCAGGCACAAGTTTGGTTTTATCATATTTTGCAGGATTTTCCTCTTTGTTACAGGGCTGCACAAAGGTGGGTGAGCTTATATCAAGAGCATCCCCATATGAAAAAGGTGGCCACGGGAAATTACCTGAAAGCATACCATTACCTTTTGGATACCTTGTTCTATCTGCAACAGTATGATAAGTTTACAGAGGTATTTGAGCAGTTTAAAGACAGCTTGGAAAAGGACGATTTCAAAATGGATGATAACTGCAGGGTCCTGGCGTTTTTATACTATTATTCCAATAGCATTAACTATCATTTTTTAATCGGGGATTTTACCACAGGGGTAAGTACAGTGATTCCCTCTTTGTTAAAAGAAATGGAATCTTTGGAGACTAAGTTGGATGTGCATCACGTCACAGTGCTGCATTATAAAATAGCCTGTCTATATTTTGGCAGTGGTGATAATATCAATGCGATTAAGCACCTGGATGAGGTGATAAATCATACAGGGGATGGTCTGCGTGAAGATTTGCAATGTTTTGCCCATATATTGAAATTAATTGCCAGCTATGAGGAAGGCTTGGATGATAACCTGGACCAGCAGATTAAAAATGTCTATAAATTCTTGATAAAAATGCAGGATCTTCATATGGTACAGCAAGAGATGATGCACTTCGTCAGAAATCTTAACGGTATATATGAATCTGAATTGAAATCTGCTTTCATAGAATTAAGAGAAAAATTAGTTCAGTACGAAAATCATCCGTTTGAGAAGCGCGCATTCTTATACTTGGATATTATTTCCTGGTTGGACAGTAAAATCCAAGGCAGGCCTGTTCAGGAGGTTATTCGAGAGAAATTCCAGAAAAAGATGATAAGAGAGAAATAGTATTAGTAAACTTTTTTGTTATTGTTGTTTTTCCACTCTTCAAAAACATCCAAAGCATTTTCGTGCGGAAAATGCTCCATACTGATTTTACGGCTTTGGGGAGGTAATGGCAGTTCTTGATAGATGAAATCATCATCAAAGCCTGCCTCAGCAGCTTCATGACGGGTATTGGCATAAAATACCTTTTCAGGCCTGGCCCAGTAAATGGCTCCAAGGCACATCGGACATGGTTCGCAGGAAGTATAAATTTCACAGCCATCCAACTGGAACGTGCGCAAAGTTTTGCAGGCTTCCCTAATGGCCACTACCTCGGCATGTGCAGTGGGGTCATTACTGCTCAGTACTTGGTTGTTTCCTTTACCGATAACTATACCGTCTTTTACAATTACACATCCAAATGGTCCCCCTTTACCGGAGTTCATGCCTTCCCGAGAAAGGCTGATGGCCATTTCCATAAAAGTTTTCCTAAGATCAGTCATAAAATATTGTGTGAATAAGTTTCAAAAATTGGGAGACTAGGTCATATATTTTTATCTAAAATAGGACAGTTTTATAAATAATGAAATCCTTATTTATAATTATACGCAATAACGCCATTAACCTAGGTCTTACCCCCTAAATTCAATATAAAGCCAAAGGCATTATGCCTTAGCCCATCCATTTGTTTACAAATTTCAAGAAATTCTCCTTATAATGGTCACTTACAGCGATGGCGGTTTGGCCCATATTGACGGTATTTCGGGAAATGGATGCTATATGGTCAAGGGAGATGATGTAGGACCGGTGGATCCGCATAAACTGATTTTCCGGAAGAAGCTCCTCCATATTTTTCAAACTATTGAGAGATAGCAAAGGCGTAGCCTTGCCCACAAGGTGGACTTTGACATAGTCTTTATACCCTTCCACATAGATAATGTCCCTGAGCATTACTTTGACAAGTTGGTACTCGACTTTTAGAAATATATAATTTTGCTGGCTGACTTCAGCCGAAACGGAAGGCTGCTGATTTTTGGTTTCGAAATACTGATAGGCTTTAGTACTGGCCTTTAGAAATTCTTCATAACTGTATGGCTTCAAGAGGTAATCCAGGGCATCCACCTTATAACCTTCAATGGCAAACTGATTATAGGCCGTAGTGAATATGATTCTGGTGGATGAATTCACTTTATTGCTTTCGAGGATCCTGGCCAGTTCCATACCTGACAGATCCGGCATTTGAATATCCAGAAATATAAGGTTTACTTCATTTTGATGCGTGTAAGCCAATGCATCGATAGCATTTTCAAACTTAGCCTCTAAAGAAAGAAAGGAAGTTTGTTCGATAAAGCTGCAAAGCATTTTTAATGCCAGAGGTTCATCATCAACCGCAATGCATTTGATTTTCATGCCAGATTGATTTTTAGTTTGACACGGTATTCATTTTCAGCGTTTTGGTCATCAATGATCAACTCGTGCTTATTACTGTACAATAAAGATAATCGTCTTTTGGTGTTGGTCAAACCGATTCCCTTATGATCGGATTCCGGGCTGTTCAGGTTTTTGGGAACAATTTTGTTAACGGTTTCCATAACAAGTGTTTTGTCATTGGCTGCGACTTTGATAAAAATTGAACTGGGCTGTTTGGCGCTGATACCGTGTTTGAAACAGTTTTCAACAAATGGTAAAAGGAGCATGGGTGCGATAACCCTGTCTTCAAATTTCTCTTGAATATCTAAGTTAACATGGACTTTTTCAGAAATCCGAAGCTTCATCAATTCTATGAAATCTTTAATGAAGCCAATTTCCTTACTGAGTAGCGTCTTGTCTTTTTCGGTTTCATAAAGTACATAGCGCATCATTCTGGACAGCTTATGCAAAGCTATGCGGGCGCTTTCAACATCAATATTGGTTAATGAATAGATATTGTTGAGGGTGTTAAAGAAAAAGTGGGGGTTGATTTGGGCTTTAAGGTAGGAGAGTTCTGAATTGATCCTTTGTTGATCCAGCTCTCTCCGTAACACATCATCGGCTTGCCATTTTTGTACTGCTGCAATGCTGGTGCTTATCCCAGCGGATAAAAAGACCACCAACAAAATAAATATATTGATGAATTCATCCTTGGGGACAAATTTACTTTTATCATCCGGATGAAATGCCCGGTGCATTAATTCCGGTAGATTTATTAAATTTTCAAAGTATTCAAGCGAATACATGATGATAAAACAAGCTCCTAAAATTATAAGTAAAAAGAGCCCGATTTTCGCCTTAAACAACAGCTGTGGCACAAGCACATCCTTGTTGAAATAAAAAAGTACAACAAGAAAGAAGAGCAAGAGAGATTGTCTGTACCAAAACTCACTGGGCAATGTGGTTTTCCATGATAGGGGACCTAGCAGCAATAAAACCGAACCAATGAGAATCCAGGCAAGGATATGGATAAGGACTGAAATATATTTTTGGAGTACAGGAGGATGATTCATTCAATATTTATGGTTTTCCACACTAAACATAAAACAAACTCTTCAAAAGCGAAAAGCATAATCGTCCAAATACCTTTTTTTGCCTATAGAATGGGGCATATATTCTATAGTTGCTTTTTCTCCAGCTTTTAAATTGAATTATCTATTGAAATGGGACTTTTGTCGACAAAGTCAGGGAGCCTATCTATTCCTTTTTTTTGTGTTTGTATTTAGAACTACTTTGCTTTTGAATTTTGCTTAAAGGGTTATAGAGACCTGACTAAATCAATTTATTGAGAACTTTCAAACCTAATTTTAAATACATGAAATTATTATTTAACAAGTTGGTGCTACTGTGCTTATGTCTTTTTGGTATAGGACAGTTCGGATTTGCCCAGGATGGAAATGGGACCGGTAAAAAAGTCTACCAAATCACAGGTAAAATCATCGAAGCTGATGCAGGTTCTCCTGTTTCATATGCCACAGTTCTATTGCTTGAACAAGGAACTGATAAGCAGATTTCAGGAGCTGTGGCTGATGACAACGGCAAATTCTTTATTACAGGATTTGAACCAGGCAAGTACAAAGTACAAGTGAATTTTGTGGGCTTTTCACAGTTTACAAAAGAAGGTGTAGTTGTTAAGGAGGGGCAAAAATCGCTGGATTTGGGTGAATTGAGCTTGGAGGAAGAGTCTGTTTCCCTAAGTGAGGTGACTGTACAAGGCCAAAGAGAACTGATCACCGAAAAAGTAGATAGAACTATTTATAATGCAGAGAATGATAAAACCACGGTAGGGGGAGATGCTTCAGATGTACTAAGGAGGGTCCCGATGCTTTCAGTTGATTTGGATGGAAATGTTTCCATGAGGGGAAGTACCAATATCAAAGTGTTGATTGATAATAAACCTTCCACCATGTCTGCCAGCTCCATTGCTGATGCGTTAAAACAGATTCCGGCGGATGAAATTAAATCTGTTGAAGTGATTACCTCACCTTCAGCCAAATATGATGCAGAAGGTACCGGTGGGGTCATTAATATTGTTACCAAGAAAAATAACATGCAGGGAACTTCACTGAATATTAATACCAGTGCGGGAATGCGGGGTTCTAATCTTGGCCTAAATGCTAGTGCGAGAAAAGGGAAATGGGGCTTCAATTTAGGAGGCTTTGGAAGAGCCGGCTATAATATTAACGGTGGTTTTGAAAACAATCAAATTATTACGAATCAGGACGGGGCAATTACCAATATTATTCAGCGTTCTGATACCCGGAACAACATGCTGATGGGAAGGTATAATTTTGGTGCCGACTATGAAGTTGATAAATACAACTGGTTAGCTGCTTCAGTGAACTTTGGTATGTTTAATAGGAAAAGCAAACAGGACAATTTATTAACAGAGAGTTACTTGGAAGATGAATTGGTCAGTGCGTTGATGAGAAGGGTAAATACAGATAATCTTTCCAATACGGTTGATGTAAGCTTGAATTATACCAGAACCTTTGAAAAACCGCAGAAAGAGTTCAGTATAATGACCCTTTACAGCCGGAATAACAGAACGAATGATTTTGTTCAGGCCCTATTGGATGGCAATTTTACAAACGTAGAGCAGCGGGTAAAAAACGAAAATGTATCCAACAACCAGGAGTTTACCCTTCAAGTGGATTACATAACCCCATTGGGAAATGGGGAAAACCAGATTTTGGAATATGGTGCAAAGAATATCCTTAGAAAAGTAAATAGTGACTTCGCCTATTTCACGGCGGAGGGAGCAAATGGTGAATATGTAGAGAGTGAAGATGTGCGATACTCCAATGTATTTGATTATGACCAAAATGTAACGGCTGGTTATTTGTCCTACACCCAAGGGTTTCTCAAAAATTATACCTTGAAGGCAGGATTAAGGTATGAGTACACAAGTATCAATGCTGATTTTAAAAACGGTGAGGTAAGTGAGGACATCCCTGATTATGGAGTATTGGTGCCAAGTGTAAACCTGAGCAGGAAGATGAAAAATGGCAATATGATCAAGGCAGCCTACAACCGTAGGATTCAACGGCCCTCATTGCGATTTTTAAATCCAAATATAGATCAATCCAATCCAACGCAAGTCTCCCAAGGAAATCCCCTGCTGAATCCTGAGTATACGGATAATTATGAATTGTCCTACAGCACTTACTTAAAAGATGCCAGTATCAATATTTCCAGTTTCTTCAGAAATACCAACGGCTCCATTCAGCCCGTAAGAAGTGTTTTGGAAGACGGGGTGATTTATACCACGTATGAAAACATCGGAAGTGAGCAAGCCGTGGGATTGAATTTATTTGCCAATGTCAATATTTCAAACAAGTTGTCTTTCAATGGAGGTATCGATACCTACTATGCCATGATAGACAACAATGTGAATGACCCACTTTACAATGCCTCCAATGATGGTTTTGTAGTCAGTGGACGGATGTTTGGAAACTATAATATTACGGAAAGCTGGGTATTGCAAGGCTTTGCCTTTGCAAGAGGACGTAGAGTAAACCTTCAGGGCTATGACAGCGGTTTTGGAATATACGGATTGAATATCAATAAACAATTTGCCGAGAAGAAAGGAAGTATTGGTTTTGGAGCGGAAAACTTCCTTACACCTGAATTTAAAATGAAAAGCGAAATTGTGTCCCAGTCCATAACGCAACATAGCACCAACATCATGCGCAATATGAATTTTAAAATCAATTTCAGCTATCGAATTGGTAAAATGAGTGTGGCTCCGAAAAGAAAGAAAAGGTCGATTCAGAATGAAGACCTTAAGGATGGTGATGGTGGAGGCGCAGGTATGATGGGAGGCGCTCAGTAATTAAACCTGAAATATGCAATAGAAAATCTATTACGGCCTGAAACTGCTTTAAAATCAGTCGCGTTGCTGCCCGATTGCAAGATCGGGACTGATTTTCTTGCATTTTCAGCCCTCATAACGAAACCTATTGCATAATCCGGGTTAAAAAATTTGGGTTTGATTAATGAATTAAGCACATCAGGCATCCTGATGTGCTTTTTTGTTTATTTTATGTATTCCAAAAAGCAGGAACAATGGGGCACTCTACTTACCTTTTTAGGCATCAAAAAAGGCAGCCAATGTTAATTGACTGCCTGCTGATTTTATATCCTTAAGCTTAATTACTTAACGTAAGTAACTTGCTTTACTGCCTCAATAGTTCTTTTAACATTTGGAAGAGTAGCCTCAATATAGGTAGGGGCATAACTCAATGGGATATCCATAGAGTTTACTCTCAAAACAGGGGCGTCCAGAAAATCAAACATATTTTTCTGAATGTTGAAAGCAAGGTCTGTAGCCAAAGAGGATACCGGATTAGCTTCCTCAACTACTACGCATCTGTTGGTCTTTTTAACGGACTCATATACGGTAGCATAGTCGATCGGCCTAACAGTCCTCAAGTCGATTACTTCTGCTTCAATGCCGTCTTTAGCCAATTCTTCAGCAGCTTCCAGCGCTACTTTCATGATTTTACCAAAAGAAACGATGGTGACATCACTACCTTTTCTCTTGATGTCTGCTACGCCGATTGGAAGTAAGTATTCACCCTCAGGAACTTCTCCTTTGTCAGAATACATCAATTCAGATTCCATAAAGATAATAGGATCATCATCACGGATAGCCGATTTTAAAAGGCCTTTTGCATCGTAAGGGTTACTTGGAACCACTACTTTAAGGCCAGGAGTATTTGCAAACCAATTTTCGAAGTTGGAAGAGTGGGTAGCGCCTAATTGTCCGGCATTACCAGTAGGTCCCCTAAATACAATAGGTACATTGTACTGTCCTCCAGACATAGCGTACATCTTAGCAGCTGAGTTGATAATTTGGTCAATAGCCACCAAAGAAAAGTTGAAAGTCATGAATTCGATGATCGGCCTTAGTCCGTTCATTCCCGCACCTACACCTAAACCGGCAAATCCTCCTTCCGAAATAGGAGTGTCATATACCCTGTCAGGTCCGAATTCATCTAGCATGCCTTGGGTTACTTTGTAGGCTCCATTGTATTCGGCCACTTCCTCACCCATGAGAAACACGTTTTTATCGCGTCTCATTTCTTCGGTCATGGCCTCTCTTAATGCTTCTCTAAATTGTATTATTCTCATTTTTTAGCCAAAATTTTCGCTCGTAAAAATAGAAAGTAATCCATCAATTAACAAGTCGATTAAAGAATTAACCAATATTTAAAAAAGATTCATTATTAACCAAGGTATACGGTCTTGATGTTCACGAACTCCTTTATGCCGATTTCCGCAAGTTCCCGGCCATAGCCAGAAGTCTTAATTCCTCCAAAAGGGAGGTGGGGATTGGAAGCAACCAGTGAATTGATAAATACAGCTCCAGCTTCAATTTCCCTTGAAAGCCGATCTGCCTTTTCGGCATCTTGGGTCCAGAGGGAAGACCCTAGGCCAAATGCGGAATCATTGGCTATCGCAACGGCCTCCAACTCATTTTTTACTTTGAATACAGAGGCTACAGGACCAAACAATTCTTCCTTGTAGGCGGGCATATCTGGAGTCAGGTTGCCTAAGATCATAGGCTTGAAAAAGGCTTTGCCTGCTTCAGGTTTGATGCCTTCCAGGATTATTTCAGCACCTTTTTGAATGGATGCATCCACTTGCTTATATAATTCCTGGGCCAAGTCGGGCCGGGCCATACAGGCATAACCTGCATTTTCGTCCAATGGCTCCCCTGGTTTATAAGCTTCGATATGAGCCTTGAAAGCAGCAATAAATTCCTCATAAACGGCCGCTTCTACAATAAAGCGTTTGGCGGCAATACAGCTTTGTCCGAAATTGATCATTCGGGCCTTGGCTGCTACTTCTGCAGCTTTTTGAACATCTGCATCTTTGAGAACTATGAAGGGGTCACTTCCCCCTAACTCCAGCACCGTCTTTTTTATCCGTGCCCCAGCTTGGGAAGCAATTTGTTGTCCGGCCTTTTCACTGCCAGTAAGGGTGGCGGCTTTTACGAAAGGGTGGTCTATCACTTTGGATACCTTATCGGAACCTATCAAAAGGGTTTGGAAAACTCCCTTAGGAAATCCTGCTTCCGTGAATACCTCTTCTATGGCCAATGCACATTGGGGGACGTTGGAGGCATGTTTTAGAAGTCCAACGTTGCCGGCCGTAAGATTTGGAGCTGCAAAACGAAAAACCTGCCAGAATGGGAAATTCCAAGGCATTACGGCCAAAACAATGCCCAAGGGGTTGTAGACGATCTTTGCCTTTTTTCCTTTGGGAAGTTCAATAGGATCATCAGATAGGAATTCCGCTGATTTTTCAGCATAGTAATCACAAGCCCAAGCACATTTTTCGACTTCCGCTTTAGATTCTGTGATCACTTTTCCCATCTCCAATGAAATGATCTTTGCATATTTGTCCAGGTTGTTGCGAAGAACCTGTCCCGCTTTTTCCATCAACAGGCTTCTTTCAGCAATTGGAACTTTCCTCCAGCTTAAGTAGGCCGTTTGGGAGGATTGTATGATTTCCTCTATTTGGTATTCGGAATGCGCTGGAAATTCTTTAAGGACTTCTCCGGTATATGGATTGATGGATTTCATGTACAATAATGGTTTTCGGTCTCCTCTAATAATTAATTTAAGCTTGTTAAAGTTTAACTATTCCTAAGGTAATATCCTATTTTTGGAAATTCCTGTTTTGATCAATTTTCAAATTCCATTTCTTTGTGAACTGATATGACATAAATACTATTCTGATTATACGCAATGATGCCACTAACCTAATTTCCTTTGTTTAAGGCTCGGAAAGCCTGCCCCGGTGGCTATAGGGGGCTGAAGACCGAAGATCGAAGATCGAAGTAGACTTGGTTTTCAATAACAAGCAATCTTCCAATCAGGTCATGCTCGTTACTGGCAAAATAACGTATATACATGAATACTATTACCGTAAATTTTTGGAACAAGTAAAGATGATAAAAGTAGGCCTGATTTCCGATTCACATGGTTTTATTGATGAAAAAACATTGGCACATCTTCAGGATGTAGATGAAATATGGCATGCCGGTGACATTGGTGAGGAAAAGGTAATGGAGGCCTTGCCAAAGGATAAGAAGATCAGGGCGGTTTATGGTAATATAGACGATTTAGCTGCAAGACAAAAGTATCCTGAAGAATTGGTCTTTGAACTGGAGGGGGCCAAAGTGATGATGGTACATATTGGAGGCAAACCTCCTAGGTACGCAACAGGGCTGAAGAGAAGAATAAAGGAAGTACGTCCGACTTTATTTATTTGTGGGCACTCTCATATCTGCAGATTGGAATTTGATCAGGAACTTGGGTGCTTGTACATGAATCCTGGCGCCATAGGGAACCATGGTTTTCACCAGGTAAGGACCATGCTTAAATTTGACTTAGAGGCTGGCCAACCTAAAAATTTGCGAGTCGTTGAATTAGGCAAACGGGGGAGTTTGGGTAATCGATAATCAGTGGCCAGGCAAACCCCATCAACCAATTATCTAATTGCCAATAACCATGTTACTTTACGAGGAAATTGCTTTTTACGAAATGAATGCCTGGCTGAGGAAAGTCAAAAAACATCCTTCTTTTATCAACAGGATGGCAAAAGGGGTGCAGCATAAAATCAATGATATAATACCGGAAAAGATTCATCAGGCAATCACTTACGCGATCGAAAAAATGGTGAAAGGGGTCCTTTTTGGATCTTCATATGTGAATGCCTCTTTACCTGAGCAGGTAATTCTGGAAAAACGTGAAGCAAGGATTAAGGAAAAGATCAAATGGTACCAAAAAACCGCTTCAGTGGAGGGGGCTGTGACTGGAGCTGGTGGGATTTTGATGGGTTTTGTTGATTTTCCGGCGTTTTTAGCCATCAAAATGAAAATGCTTTTTGAGATTGCTTCACTTTATGGACATGATGTTAAAGACTTTAAAGAAAGGCTTTTTATCCTTCATGTTTTCCAACTGGCTTTTTGCAGCCAAAAGAAACGGAATGAACTTATTAACGTTTTAGAAAATTGGTCGACGTATAAAGAGACCCTGCCCGGTGAGGGAGATACTTTCGACTGGCGCAGTTTCCAACTCGAATACCGCGATTATATGGATTTGGCCAAACTGGCACAGTTGATCCCTATTGTAGGTGCAGGGGTTGGGGCTGTTGCCAATTGGCAGCTATCCGATCATTTGGGTAAAACAGCCATGCAATGTTACCGATTGAGGTATTTTGATCGGAAAGGGATGTTGGGGTAAAGGATGGAATGTAAAATAAAAAAATGAGGCTGTCTCAGGAGTCGTTTTCATTGTTTTACGACCAAACGTTCCTCCGGTAACGAAATAGGACGAATGGATTGGCTAATAAGTAAAGTCCTTCAAGGATTTAAGCCCTTGAAGGACTACTTTTTTTATGGATATGTGATAGATTTGATAAGCAGCGAGAAGCATTTACTTTACGGCTGCCTCTTCAAGTATCCTTTTGAATTGAGGCTATCTATTATTAAAATTCCTTAGTTTAATTTGAGTAAACTTCCTTTTGGTGTCCAGAGGAAAATCTCCTTTCATCATCCAGTCGTAGTAGTTAGGTTCTTCTTTTAAAACCTGTTCGACCGGCTTGCCTTTATGTTTGCCAAAGTTAAAACACTCAACCCCTTCATCGTTGAAAATAAACCTTCCGGCCAGATCCACCATTTTCTCATTAATAAGGTTGTGGATTTTTTTCATGTCATTTTCGATGATGCCCAGTTTGTTTCCTTGCAGATCTATGGCTTCCTCGTTTTCATAACGCTCCACTTGGGCCTTAAATACTTCATAAGTGGCCAATGTATCGGCCTCTGCACTGTGGGCATTTTCCAATGTCTTTCCGCAGTAGAATTTATAGGCCGCGGTAAGGTTTCTCTTTTCCATCATGTGGAAGATTTTCTGCGCGTCCAGTAGGTTACGTTTTTCGATATCAAAGTCTATTCCCGACCTAAGAAACTCTTCCACCAAAAGTGGAATGTCAAATTTAAGTACATTAAATCCAGCAAGGTCCGCACCTTCTAAGAACTGATATAGTTCACGGGCCACTTGTTTGAAGGTAGGTTTGTCTTTAACATCCTCATCATAAATGCCATGAATTAGGGAAACTTCCTTAGGAATAGGGATGGTAGGGTTGACCATCATGGTTTTGATTTCTTCATTTCCATCAGGATGGATTTTTACGATGGATATTTCCACAATGCGATCCGTGGAAATGTTTATGCCAGTGGCTTCAAGATCAAAAAATGCAACCGGGGATTTTAAGTTTAAATTCATTTTTTCAAAGTTTATTAAATCGCAGTGTTCTTAGAACAATACCATTTGCTGCCAATTTTTTCAGTGTCGGATTAATCTATTTTCATTCAAAGATAAGGTTTTCGATGTTAAATAAATAATTGTAGGGTTGTCCTGGAGATCTTGAAATATACAGTTAAATCAATTAGATGAGCAAAGTGCCTCAAAGTGTTAGGATTATGTATTTAAAAATGGCTAGATGCGTTATTTTTATGAGAAAGGGGGATTTTATTTATAATAAAATATGAAAAATATCAGATTATTTTGCAAGTTGTTGGTGTTGAGTTTGTTACGGGTGGTGTTGATAAGCAAGTGAATAAATTGTTTAAAATGTTTAGAACAAAGACAGTACATTTGTTTTTATGGCAGAAGGAAATACCAATGGAAGGGATCGAACTTCCTATAGACGAAAAAATACTACAGATTCCAGTTTTGGGGTAGGGGTAGGGAAAATCCCGCCTCAGGCAATTGATTTAGAAGAAGCGGTACTCGGGGCTTTGATGCTGGAAAAGGAGGCCATCACTGCTGTGGTGGATATTCTCAAACCGGACAGTTTTTATAAAGATGCCCACAAAGAAATCTATGATGCGATCCTTCAGCTTTTCAACGAGAGTGAGCCCATTGACCTGCTTACCGTAACCAATAAGCTTCGTAAAAATGGTAAGCTGGAAGTGGCAGGAGGAGCCTTTTATATCACGGAGTTGACCTCCAAAATCTCTTCTGCGGCCAATATAGAATACCACGCCAGAATCATTACCGAGCAGGCCATGAAGCGCCATATGATTCGTATTTGTTCAGAAATCCAAAAGGAAGCCTATGAGGAGACCACGGATGTATTTGAGCTGTTGGATACCATGGAGCAATCCCTATTCGAAATTTCTGAAAACAATATCCGGAAAAATTATGCTGACATGAAGTCCATCATGAGGGAGGCCATTACAGAGCTAGAGGGGAAAAAGGATCTTTCTGATGGCTTGACTGGGGTGCCCAGTGGGTTTACAGCCCTTGACAGGGTGACTTCCGGTTGGCAGAAATCCGACTTGGTGATTATAGCTGCCCGTCCTGCCATGGGTAAGACGGCCTTTGTCCTTTCAGTTTTGAGAAATGCAGCAGTGGATCATAACCGTCCAGTGGCTATTTTCTCCTTGGAGATGTCAGCTGTACAGTTGGTTAACCGTTTGATCTCTTCGGAAGCTGAACTGGATTCAGAGAAAATCAAAAAGGGAAATCTGGCAGATTACGAATGGGAACAGTTGATCCACAAGACCAGTAAACTTTCCTCGGCACCGCTTTTTGTGGATGATACGCCCGCCCTTTCCATTTTGGAGCTAAGGGCAAAGTGCCGTCGTTTGAAGGCGCAGAGTGATATTCAGATGATTGTAATTGATTACCTTCAGCTGATGTCAGGAGATTCCAAAGCCAGCTCAAGCGGCAACAGGGAGCAAGAGATTTCCAGTATTTCCAGGGCGCTTAAAAAGATCGCCAAAGAACTGGAAGTGCCGGTGATTGCACTATCCCAGCTTTCCAGGGCTGTGGAAACCAGGGGAGGTGATAAACGGCCTCAGCTTTCTGATTTGAGGGAATCAGGAGCCATCGAACAGGATGCGGATATTGTAATGTTCCTGTATCGACCGGAGTATTATGGTATCAATGAAGATGAAGAAGGCAATAGTACTTTGGGGACAGGTGAGGTGATTATAGCCAAGCACAGAAGTGGTTCCTTGGAAACAGTCAGGCTTCGCTTTATTGGTAAATACACCAAATTTACAGACCTGGAACTTAACGTGCCTTACCAGCCCCAGGCACAAGAAGCCATGTATGGCAATAAATTCCCAAGCGCTGCTGGTGGCAAAGGATTTGATGATTCCAATATGATCAGAATACAAAGTAAGGCCAATGGGCCCGACGATGATGATGCATTCCCAGGAGGGCTAGGAAGCAATGAACCAGCACCTTTTTAGACCATAGATTTATTGAATTTATAATAAAAGCCATTTAAACATGCTTGCAGCAGTCTTAGATCAAAATAACCCATCAGGAATTTCGATTACAGATGTTTCTTTGCCGGATTTGTTACCCTACGAAGTGAAAATAAAAGTAAAGGCGGCTGCTTTAAACCACCGGGATGAATGGTGCCGCCAAGGCCGTTATCCCAATATCACCAATGGCATTATCTTAGGCTCTGATGGGGCGGGGATAGTGGAGGAAATAGGCTCCAAGGTGAGCCAGGAATGGCTCGGCAAGGAAGTGATCATCAATGCGGCCAACAACTGGGGAGATGATCAAAAGGCACAATCTAAGGATTTTCAGATTTTGGGGATGCCAAAGCATGGTACCTTAGCGGAGTATGTTCAAGTGGAGATCAGCAGAATTTGTGAAAAACCTGGGCATTTATCCTTTGAGGAAGCAGCAGCTTTGCCATTGGGAGGATTGACTGCTTACAGGGCTGCCTGTTATCAGGCCAAGGTGGAAAAGGGAGATAAGGTTCTTGTTACCGGTTTTGGTGGAGGAGTGGCCCAATTTGCAGTTCAATTTGCACTTGCCAAAGGCGCAGAAGTTTATGTAAATAGTAGTAAGCAGGAAAAAATCCAGAAGGCGCTTGAAATTGGAGTCAAAGCCGGATTTAATTACAAGGAACCATCATGGGAAGAAGAGGCTTTAGCACAAACAGGGGGCTTTGATGTTATCATAGATTCAGCAATGGGGGAGACCTTACCGGGGCTAATTAAATTATTGGTGCCGGGTGGAAAGCTGATATTTTATGGAGCTACCTTAGGCAATCCGCCTATGTTGGATGCCAGAAGGATATTTTGGAACCAACTGACCATTCAAGGAACCACAATGGGCAGCGATCAGGATTTCAGGGATATGGTAGCATTTGTTGGAAAAAATAAGATTAAGCCCGTGATCGATTCTGTACGGCCAATAGCTAAGGTATTAGAGGCATTTGAGGTCATGGCACAAGGAGGCCAAACAGGAAAGCTTGTAGTGAAGGTGAGTTAAAATCAAGGAGCTAATCAAGGTCGTTTTCAAATAGAAAATTTTGATGGGCATTTTTTAGTTCCCGGAGTGCGTGTTGGTTGTTTTGGCTTTCTGCTATAGCTATTCCCTTGATATAGATTTGGTTGGCTTTTTCTATTTCCTCAAGGTCTGCGAAGAGGGCAGCTGCATGGTAGTAAGAAGGGAGGTAATCCGGATGTTTGTCAAGCAAATCATCAAAATACCCGGCAGCCACTTTTAGGTCCGTGTTTTGGTATTCCAGAGCAAGTGCATAAAGGTTAAAAGGATTGTCAGGTTCTTCTTTTACAAACTGTAGGAGTAGCTCAATCCGGGAGGAATTGCTCATAAATTGGTTTTTTAATTATAGTTGGATTCCTTAAATTCACACGAAATTTATAGAAAATAAATAAAATAATATATATGAAAATTCTGGTTTGTATTACTCACGTCCCGGATACCACCTCTAAAATCAAATTTACAGATAATAATACAAAGTTCGATAAGACTGGTGTTCAGTATATTATCGGCCCTTACGATGATTATGCTTTGGCAAGAGCCGTTGAGTTAAGGGACCAAACCGGAGGAAGCCTGACCGTCCTGAATGTGGGCGAGGCGGAAACCGAGCCTACACTAAGAAAAGCCTTGGCGATCGGTGCAGATGAGGCGATCAGGGTAAATGCCTTTCCTTCAGATTCGCTTTTTGTCGCAAACCAAATTGCTCACTATGCTAAGGAGGGCGGCTATGATTTGATCTTGATGGGTAGAGAATCCATCGACTTTAACGGCGGTATGGTCCATGGAATGGTGGCTGAGATGCTCGGTATGCCATCGGTTTCGCCGGTAATGAAATTGGACCTTGAAGGAGATGTGGCCAAGTTGGCAAGGGAAATCGAAGGTGGTAAGGAGTTTTTGGAGGTGAAATTGCCGTTTGTAGCCGGGTGTCAGGAACCTATAGCGGAATGGAAAATACCTAATATGCGCGGGATCATGTCGGCTAGAACCAAACCCTTGAATGTAGTAGAGCCTTTCAGTGATGAAACGGCCACTTCTACAGTTTCTTATGAACTTCCACCGGCTAAGGGAGCAGTTAAACTCATCGATAAGGACAATGTCGAGGAGCTGGTGAAACTTTTACAAAATGAGGCTAAGGTACTTTAAGCCCCGGAAATTTTAAAACAAGAAGATAATGTCTATTTTAGTATATATTGAGCACGCAGAAGGTGCAATAAAGAAAACATCATTAGAGGCAGTTTCTTATGCAAAGGAACTTGGACAGAAAGAAGGACTGGACGTGGTAGCGGTTGCTTTGGGTACGATTGACGGAGCTGCTCTGGCTAAAGCCGGATTGGCAGGAGCATCAAAGGTACTTCATGTCGATAGTGATCAATTAAATGCGGGGATCATTCAAGCTCATGCCAGCGTGGTTGCCCAAGCATTTGAGAAAGTAGGGGCAAATACCCTGGTATTGGCCAAATCCTCGTTGGGGGATGCTGTAGCTGCCCGTTTGACGGTAAAGCTTAAGGCAGGATTGGTGTCGAATGTGGTAGCACTTCCTGACACTACTTCTGGTTATAAAGTAAAGAGAAGTATTTATACCGGTAAGGCATTTGCAGAATCAGAAATCAGCACTGCCAACAAAATACTTGCTGTAAAGAAGAATGCCGTAGCGCTGAAGGAAGATGGAGCTGAAGCCCCGGTTGAAAAACTGGAGGTTTCCCTTGATGATGCCGACTTTGCTGCAAAAATCACTTCCACGGAGAAAGCTACAGGAGAGATTTCCCTTCCGGAAGCAGATATCATTGTTTCCGGTGGACGAGGATTGAAAGGCCCCGAAAACTGGGGGTTAATAGAAGGCTTGGCCAAAGCCATGGGAGCTGCTACCGGATGCTCCAAACCGGTTTCCGATAGTGGTTGGCGTCCTCACCATGAGCACGTAGGACAGACGGGAGTAAAAGTTGCTCCTAGTTTGTATGTGGCAGTTGGAATTTCAGGAGCTATTCAGCATCTTGCAGGTGTCAATGGTTCTAAATATATTGTTGTTATTAATAAAGATCCAGAAGCCCCATTTTTCAAGGCAGCAGACTATGGAATCGTGGGGGATGCTTTTGAAATTTTACCAAAACTAACCGAAGCTGTCAAGGCAATAAAGTAAATAGCTAGTGGAGAATACTGTAGAATTAGAAATATTAGGGTTGTCATCCAATCATTCGCAGTCAGGGTCATTTACTTTGGTGATGGGCGAAACTACTGGGACCAGAAGACTTCCTATCGTGATAGGCATGTTTGAGGCTCAGGCTATAGCTATTGAGATTGAAAAAATAGTGCCCAACAGGCCTATGACGCATGATCTTTTCAAATCATTTGCAACAAATTTTAATTTCTCAGTCGAACATATTTTGGTTTCTGACATGCGTGAAGGTGTGTTTTATGCCAAGATTGTCTGTAAAGACAATGATAAGAAAGTGGAGATAGATGCCAGGCCTTCAGATGCTATCGCCATAGCCGTTAGGTTTAATGCCCCGATTTACTGTGAGAAAAAAGTAATGTCAGAAGCGGCTATCGAGTTCAATGAAGAAGAGGAAGCAAAAGCTGAATCCTCGGAGTCTTCCTCCAAATCAAAAGGCTCCCCTTCAAAATCCCAACAGCAGGAAGCCTTAAAGGATTACAGTTTGGAGAAATTGAACCAGATGCTGGAAAAGGCCATCAACAATGAGGATTATGAAAGGGCTGCCCGGATTAGGGATGAGATAAACCGAAGAAATTAATAAATTGTTAAACCTGGGAAATTTCTCAGGTTTTTTTTATGCCCGCTGTAAAGCTTTAGCGATTTAGCTTATATTTACCTCTTCTGAAATTTTGAAGAATTTGTCAGTAACTTTTGCAGGTTACCTTTTCGCGTTTTTATTATGGAATACATTAGAGGATTCATTGGCATTTCGGCTCTTCTGGCGGTAGCTTTTCTGTTTTCATCAAATAAAAAATCGGTTGATTGGAGGTTGGTGGGAATAGGGGTGGCCTTGCAGACGGTTTTTGGTTTATTGATTACCAAGGTGGATTTTGTAGAGAATATATTTGCCGGAATCAGTGGAGGTTTTGTGAAGCTGCTCAGCTTTGCCCAGGAAGGGGCCATATTTCTTTTTGGGGATTTGG
>Ga0207773_100300_pt1 | contig 25105 bp, 21 predicted proteins | sample TtaePargueraPR_2_FD_187281 | JGI IMG/M metagenome (GOLD analysis project Ga0207773, IMG submission 187281) | Aerobic enrichment media microbial communities from Bioluminiscent Bay, La Parguera, Puerto Rico - Tt and M1 (3) (SPAdes) | ecosystem: Environmental > Aquatic > Marine > Unclassified ...
ATCAGGTGAAGCTCCGGGTGATATCGCGCCGCTGCTGATCCATTTCTGTCTTGCTCAGCCGGCCGTTAAGACAGCCGGTCTGGGACCGGACGGTCATGCAGCCCGTGGCGGCTTCCTGCCGCCCGTACCCCTGCCCCGACGCATGTGGGCAGGCGGCGAGTTCACCTTCCAGGGTGACATCCGGATTGGCGAAGAGGTCCGGCGGGTGTCAACTGTCAGGGATGTGGTCCTGAAACAGGGTCGCACCGGGCCACTCTGTTTCGTCACGGTCAATCATGAAGTCACTTCTGACGGCCAACCTGTCTTGAGCGAGCGTCAGGACATCGTCTACCGGGAGCCGCCGGCTCCCGGCGCGGCGGCGGCCGGCGAGACGCGCGCGACGCCGCGCGAGGCCCAACGCAGCCGCGTTTATCTGCCGGACGACGCCATGCTGTTCCGCTATTCGGCGCTCATCTTCAATGCCCACCGGATCCACTACGATCGGCGTTACGCCACCGAGGTCGAGCACTATCCGGGCCTTGTGGTGCATGGCCAGCTTGTCGCCACCTGCCTCGCCGACCTCGCCGCGCGGGAATGGGGACGGCCGCTCGCCAGCTTCTCGTTCCGCGCCCAGCGCCCGCTGTTCGACGGCGCACCCTTTACCGTGGCGGGCGCCCAGAGCGGAGAGCGCCTCGATCTCTGGGCCTGCGATGCGGAAGGCGCGGTGACGATGGTCGCGGAGACCACCTTCGCCTGATCCAGGAAGAGGCTCGGTGCGGCGGAATCAAAGATGAAAAGCGGGGCAGAGAGAACCCGCGGAACGAAGTGGAGGAAGATGTGAAAAGCGCAAAGAAGGGATTCAAGTGGGTTGTGGCGGCGGTACTCGCCCTGGCAGCTGCGGCGCCGGCCGGAGCGCAGGACTATCCGAGCCAGCCGATCACCGTTGTTGTACCGGGGGCCGCCGGCGGCGGTGGAGACTTCGTCGGACGCTTGCTGGCGGAGAAGATGTCGGAGCAGCTCAGCCAGCCGGTCGTCGTGGAGAACCGGCCGGGCTCCAACGGCAACCTGGCAGCGTCCTTCGTCTCGCGGGCAGAGGCTGACGGCCACACGCTGCTGCTCGCCTACTCCGGCTCACACGTTGCCAATCCTTCACTGTTTCCCAACCTCGGCTGGGACCCGGTGGAGAGCTTCGAGCCGATCGCCCTGGCGGTGAAGGCGCCGCACGTGATCGTCGTGCGCAAGGACCTGCCCGTCGGCAACCTGCAGGAGCTGATCGACTACGCGAAAGCCCATCCGGGTGAGGTGACCTTCGCCAGTTCCGGCATCGGCTCGATCCAGCATATCGGCACGGAGCAGCTTGCCCGCCATGCGGGCGTGGAGATGCTGCATGTGCCGTACGGCGGGGCTGGCCCGGCGATGAACGACATGCTCGGCGGTCGCGTCGATCTCATCATCACCACGCCGCCTGCCGTGGTCGGGCATGTGCAGGCGGGCGCCGTTCGTGCCCTTGCGATCGCCAGCGCGGAGCGCCACCCGATGCTGCCCGATGTGCCGACGACGGCGGAATCGGGCATCGAGGGCTTCGAGCTCGAGGCCTGGTTCGGCCTCTATGCACCGGCGGGAACGCCAAAGGCGGCAATCGATGTGCTGAGCGAAGCCGCAGAAAAGGCGATCAAGAGCGACGACTTCCGCACGCGCGCGCAGGAGCGGGGCACTCAGGCTGCCTACATGCCCGCTGAGGAGTTCGGCGCCTTCACCCGTTCCGAACTCGTATTCTGGGCGGAGGTGATCAAGGACGTCGGGATCACGATCCAATAGCGCTGCCGAGAACCGGGCATCTGCGCCCGGGGATGCCTCCGGGCGGCTTGGTCGTTGACCCCCCAAGCCGTCCGGAGACAGCAGGAGGCTCAAGTTGAAGTCAGTCGACAAGCGTGACCTCGCCGCGGGCGCAGCTCTCATCGCCATCGGCCTCATCTTCGCCGTCGGTTCCGTGCAGCTGCGCATCGGCACCGCCCGCAGCATGGGGGCCGGATTCTTTCCCCTGATTTTCTCGGTCGTGACGGTCGTCATCGGCCTCCTCGTCGCCGTTCCGGCCCTGTCGCGCAGCGGCGACCTCGTGGTCCCGCCGTGGCGCCCGTTCCTCTCGGTGATCGGCAGCATCGCGCTCTTTTCCGCTGTCATGGAGACCTTCGGACTGGTTCCGGCGGTTGCCGGCACGGTCTGTCTAGCCGCACTGGCGGATCGCCGCTCAACCGTGCTGTCGGCGCTGCTGCTGGCGGCGGGGCTGGCCGTCGCGTGCTGGGTTCTCTTCGTTCTTGCGCTGGGCTTGCCGATGTCCGTGCTGAGGAACCCCTTCTGATGGATCTGCTGTCGAACCTGGCGCTCGGCTTCGACGTCGCCTTCTCGCCGGCAAACCTCCTCTACTGCTTCCTCGGCGTCTTCCTGGGAACCTTCATCGGCGTGCTGCCGGGTATCGGCGCCCTCGCGGCCGTCTCGATGCTGCTGCCGGTGACCTTCTACCTGGAGCCCACGACGGCGCTGGTCATGCTCGGGGGCGTCTATTACGGCGCCGAGTACGGCGGTTCAATCGCTTCCATCCTGATCAATCTTCCAGGGACCCCGGCGTCAGCCGTAACCTGCCTCGACGGTTACCCCCTGTCCCGCGCGGGACGGGCAGGGGTGGCGCTCTTCATGACGACCCTTGCCTCCTTCGTGGGCTCGGCGATCGGCATCTTCATTCTGACCATGTTCGCGCCGCTGCTCGTCAAAGTCGCGCTCGCCTTCGGACCGGCCGAATACTTCGCCGTGATGCTGCTCGGCCTCGTGGCCGCTGCGGCGATCACGCAGGGCTCGGCGGTCAAAGGGATCGGCATGGTGACGGTCGGCATCCTGATCGGGACGATCGGCACCGACATCAACACCGGCGTCTGGCGCTTTACCTTCGACTCGCCCTATCTCATCGACGGCGTGAGCCTCGTCGCTCTGGCGATGGGGCTGTTCGGCATCACGGAGGTGATCGCTTCCATCAACGCCCGCACGACGTCGCCGACGGGTGACATCACGCTCCGCTCGATGCTGCCGCGCGGCGAAGAGGTGCGACGCTCGATCTTCCCCATGCTGCGGGGCACCGGGATCGGCGCCTTCTTCGGCACGCTTCCCGGCACCGGCCAGACGATCGCGTCCTTCGTCTCCTACGCCGTCGAGAAGCGGGTATCGGCCGAGCCTTCGCGTTTCGGCAAGGGAGCGGTCGAGGGCATTGCCGCGCCGGAGGCGGCCAATAACGCCTCGGCGCTCACCGCATTCGTGCCGACGCTTTCGCTTGGTATTCCCGGCAGCGCGACCATGGCGCTGATGCTGGGGGCGATGATGATCCACGGCATCACGCCGGGGCCGCTGGTCATCACCAATCACCCCGATGTCTTCTGGGGCGTTATCGCCAGCTTCTGGATCGGCAACGTGCTGCTCGTCCTGCTGAACGTGCCGCTGATCGGGATCTGGGTGCGGCTGTTGCGCGTCCCCTACCAGTTCTTGTATCCCGCGATCATCGTGCTGATCTGCGTGGGCGTCTACAGCGTCAACAGCAACATCTTCGACGTGGTCCTGGCCTTGCTGATGGGGGTCTTCGGCTACGGCATGCGGCTGCTCGCCTTCGAGCCGGCGCCGCTGCTGATCGGCTTCGTGCTGGGACCGATGATGGAGGAGAACCTGCGCCGGGGGCTCCTGCTCGCGCGCGGGGACTACGCGACCCTTGTCCTGCAGCCGATCACCGGCACCATCCTCCTGCTGACCGCCGTTCTCGTGGTGTGGTCGGTCTGCAAGACGTTGCGCGCCGGCCGGCGCGCCGTCGCAAGCGAGATATGAGCGGAGCCTGCTCTACTTGACGCTGCCGCTCAAGACCGCCGCCGCTGCCGCCCGTCCCGCCGTGCGCCCGAAGACGGCGCCGGCGGTGAGGCCGGTACCGCTCGGATAGTTGAAATAAAACAGGCCGCCGACCATCTCGCCGGCGGCGTAGAGGCCGGGAATCGGGGCAAGGTCGGTGTCGATGACCTGGGCGCTCTCGGGATCGATCCGCACGCCGCCGAACGTGAAGGTGATTCCGCAGCCCACCTGGTAGGCCTCGAAGGGCGGCTCGTCGATCCGGTGCGCCCAGTTCGACTTCGGCAGGGCGAGCCCGGCGGTTCCGCGCCCGTCCTTGACGGTCGGGTCGAAGGGCACGTCGGTGCGCACCGCCTCGTTGTATCGGCTGATCTCGTCCAGGAAGGCCGCCCCGTCGACCCCCTCCAGCTTGCCGGCGAGCGCTTCCAGGCTGTCGGCCGACACCTTGGTCACGCCGCGGATCCTGTACTCGTCGCGCAGCAGGGGCAGCACTTTGCGATCGAAGACCTGCCAGGCGAACTGGCCCGGCTGGTTCAGGATCTCGCGGCCGTACTTCGCGTAGGTGTAGTTGCGGATGTCCGCGCCCTCGTCCACGAAGCGCCGTCCGGTGGCGTTCACCATGATGCCGAGCTGATAGGAATGCTTCTGGAAGCCGTCGCCCACGGCAAGGTCGCCGAACTCGGGGGCGTTGTGATCCCATTCGCAGGCATGGCAGCCCGACCAGTTGCCATAGGGCGAAGCACCCGCCTCCAGGGCCATGCGGATGCCGTCCCCGGTGTTGAAGCGGGTGCCGCGGACCTTTGCGAGCTCCCAGCCCGGGCCCAGATAGCGGGTGCGCCATTCGGCGTTGGCCTCGAAGCCGCCGCAGGCCAGCACCACCGCCGGCGCCACGATGTCGTGCAGGCTGCCGCCATGCTTCACGCGCACACCGGTGATCCGATGACCGTCGCCGAGCAACGAGACCGCCCTGGCGCCATAGCGGATCTCGACGCCGTGGCGCCGGGCGATTGTCGTCTCCTGCTCGACGAGTCCCGGTCCGCCGCCCCAGGACTCGACGACGACGCCACCCCAGAACTTCTGGCGACCGTCGACCAGAAAGGACTGGCGGCCATAGATCGGCACGAAGCGGACACCCTTCTGTGCGAGCCACAGCATGGTCGGCAATGACTCAGTGACCAGCTGCTCGCAGAGGCCCCCGTCTGTGCGATAGCGGGTCAGGCGGAACATGTCGTCATAGAAGTCCTCGACCGGATAGCTGCCGAAATCCGTGCGGGAGATTTCCTCGTCGGTGAGATCCGGCATCATGCGCCGAAGGTCGTCGACGCCGCCGTAGACGCAGCGCATGCCTCCCGCCGTGAAGCGCGAATTGCCACCGCTCTCCGCTTCAGGCGCGCGTTCAAGCACGAGAACCTTCGCACTGCTTTCGGCAGCCGCGATGGCAGCGCTCATCGCGGCGTTGCCGGCGCCCACCACGATCACGTCGACGGCATGGGTCATTCGATTTTCGCTATTCGAAATATTATTCGCATAGTGTAGGATCGATCGTCAGCCCCGGTCAAGCGGCCGCCGGCGCGGCCGGCGCGGAGCGACTCTTTCGTCCCCTGGTGCTTGACGGCCGGAAGGGTGTCTGGCAAGATTTTCACAATGCAAAGAAAAATTCGCTAAGCGAAATCAGCCGGTGAACGTTGCGGCGTGGCCGGCGCTCAGGGAAATGGCCTTGCTATGGCGCTCGCGGACGATATCAGCCGGGCTTTTCACGCCATCGAGGCGGCGCCTGCGCCGGCCGCTGCGGTCGCCCACCTGCGTTCCCTGATCATCGATGCCTTGGCCTGCATCCTCGCGGGGGCGGACTCCGACATAGCCCGGCTTGCTGTGCGCGCCGCGAGCAAACCGGCCACAGGGCCGGCCGGCGCGACGCTGCTGCCGAAGGGCGCGCGCGCCACCAGCGCCAATGCGGCGCTGGTCAACGGCACGATGCTGCGATCGCTCGACCTCATGGATGTCTACGTGGATGCCGACGTCACTCACCCCAGCGAGTCGATCCCGGCCGCGCTCGCCGTTGCCGAGGCGCAGGGAGCAAGTGGCAGCGCCTTCCTGGACAGCGTGCTGGCGGCCGTCGCGCTCCATACGCACCTGGCGAGCACGGTCGCCCTCCACCGGCACGGGCTGCATCACGTCGGGCATGCGGCCTGGACGGTGCCGCTCATCGCCGGTCGGCTCGCGGGCCTCGGGGAGGGCGGCGCCGCCAATGCGCTCAACCTCTCGGCTGGCAATCTTGTTGTCCCGGAGGGCTTCAGCCGCGGCCATGTCGCCAACGTCAAAGCGATGGCCTTTCCGCTGATCGCCAAGCGCGCTATCGAGCTTGCCGACCTGGGCGCTGCCGGCTTGGTCGCCCAAACCGGCGCCTGCGAGGAGGTCGTCCGGCTGCTCGCGCGGATCACCGGCGAAAGCCTCGAGCCCACGGCCTTCGTGCCGTCGTGGGATTCGCCGCGGATTGAAGCGGTTACCTTGAAAACTTACCCGGCGCAGTACGCACTGCAGCCCCTCATAGCTGCCGGCGCCGCCTTCCGCCGCCACCAACCGGAGCGGGTGGGCGACATCACGCGCATCGTCGTGCGTGCCGCAAAACAAACCGTCATGCGCACGGCTGACCCGGCGAAGTTCCGGCCTGTCAGCCGTGAGGCTGCCGACCACAGCTTGCCGTTCTGTGTCGCCTGCGGGCTGCTGGAGGGCGGTCTCGGCGCGGAGAGCCTGCAGAGGGAGCGTTGGAAGGATGACGACATTCTCCGCCTCACCGCCGCAATGGAGGTCGAGGCCACGGGCGCTGGCGATGCCTTCGCCATCGGGCGCCAGGAGATCGTCCTCACCTTCACCGACGGTACCTCAGCGGAGCTCGACTGCGTCTACCCGCCGCAAGGCCGCTCCTGGCGGCAGATCGCCGAGGAAAAGCTGTCGCACTTCGCGGCAGGCCGCGACGTCGACCGGATCTTGGCCATCGTCGACAACCTGGAGAACGAGGCGAGCGTCACGCCGCTGGTCGAGGCGCTGTGCACCGAAGGTGCAGCACGGGCCAGGGCCTCGTGACGGCATGGCCGTTACAGCGCGCCGGCCGACAACAATGAGAAGAGAGGGAGACAGCCTATGAGGATAATGAGACCCCTACTGCGCACCGCCGGTGCGGCACTCGGCGCGCTGACGGTCCTGTGTGCTGCCCAGGCGCAGGCAGAGAACGGCTACTATGCCGGCAAGGACATCGAGCTGCTGGTTCCCTACGCGCCCGGCGGCGGCAACGACACCTTCGGGCGGCTGCTGCAAACACAGTACAGCGCCTGCATGCCCGAGGCCGCCTCGGTCCAGGTGGTCAACGTCCCCGGCGGCGGCACGGTGATCGGTGCCAACGAGTTCGAGCTGATGCGCGAACCTGACGGCCTGACGGTCATGGTGACTGCGGGGACGACATCCTATGCCTGGATGCTGGGTCAGCCGGGCGTGCGCTATTCGCCGCGCAACTGGACGGCGATCCTGGGCCTGCCCGGCGGTGGCGTGGTCTACGTCAATCCCGATACCGGCGTCACCGGCATGAAGGACCTGGTGACGACGGACGCCGAGCTGGTGTTCGGCGGCATCAGCGCCACCGGGCTCGACCTGCTGGGACTGTTGACCTTCGAGATCCTCGGCCTCGATGTAAAGGCCGTGCTCGGCTACGAGGGCAAGGGGCCGGCGCAGATCGCCTACCAGCAGGGCGAGATCAACATCGACTATCAGACGACGCCGGCCTTCATCAAGCTGGTGCGCCCCCAGGTCGAGGCGGGCACCGCGCTGCCGCTCTACACCGCGGGCATGGTGCAGGACGGCGAGCTGGTGCGCGATCCGGCGTTCCCCGAGTACCCCTCCTTCCTCGAAGCCTATCGCGAAGCCTACGGCAAGGATCCGAGTGGTCCCGCGTGGGAGGCTTACCTGGCGCTGGTCAGCTCAGGCGTCTCGGCTCAGCGACAGGTATGGATGCACAAGGACACGCCGCCGGAGGCTCTGGTTGCCATGAAGACGGCCACCGACTGCGTGATCAACCGCGAGGAATTCTACGAGAAGGGCGACAAGATCCTCGCAGGCTATAAGCCGATCGTCGGCGAATCCCTGCAGCGCAACACCAAGGCCATGCTCTCGGTGTCCGACGATGTGCTGAAGTGGTTGCGAGCGCATCTGAACGAGAAGTACGACCTCGATCTGAGCGAGTGATAACAGCGGTGCCGGATGCGGCAGCCGGTTGCTGCCGCGTCCGGCCCTTTGTGTGAAGACAGCAGGAAAGTCAGTTGTTCGAAGCAGCGGTCGAGGCCCTCGGCCTCATCTTGCAGATCGATCGTTTGGGCTGGATGCTGCTCGGCTGTTCCGTCGGGCTGGTGGTCGGCCTGCTGCCGGGCCTCGGCGGCACGGTCGGCATGTCCATCCTGCTGCCCTTCGTCTTCGGCATGGACGCCTACAGCGGCGTCGCGTTGCTGATCGGCATGGCTGCTGTCATTCATACCGGCGACACCTTTCCCTCCGTGCTGATCGGCGTCCCCGGCTCCTCCGGCTCGCAGGCCACCATCGTCGACGGCTATCCCCTGGCGCGTCAGGGCAAGGCGGCGACCGCGCTCAGCGCGGCCTTCATCGTATCCATGGCCGGCGGCGTGTTCGGCGCGGTGGTGCTCTTCGCCACCCTGTCCGTCGCTCAGCCGCTGGTCCTGGCGCTGGGCTCGCCGGAGCTGTTCATGCTCGCGATCTTCGGTCTCAGCATGGTCGGCGTGCTGTCGCTGGGCTCGCCGCTGGCGGGGCTCATCTCCGGACTCCTGGGTCTCGCCATCGGCACCATTGGCGGCGCGCCGGGCGTACCCGTCTACCGCTACACCTTCGATCTGATCTACCTGTTCGATGGCATCCCGCTGCCCGTGTTGGCCCTTGGGCTGTTCGCGGTCCCGGAAATGCTGGATCTCCTGGCGCAGCGCGGCCAGATCGCCCACGGGGCCAAGCTGACCGGCAGCCGCCTGGAAGGCATTCGCGAGGCCCTGCGCCACAAATGGCTGGTTCTGCGCAGCGCCGCCCTCGGCTCAGCTTTGGGGATCGTTCCGGGTATCGGCGGCAGTGTCATCGACTGGATCGCCTATGGCGTCACCAAGCAGACAGTGCGCGACCGCGAGAACTTCGGCAGGGGCGACATCCGCGGCGTCATCGGGCCCGAGAGCGCCAACAACGCCAAGGAGGGCGGTGCCCTCGTGCCCACACTGATCTTCGGCATTCCCGGCAGCGGCACGACAGCCATGCTGCTCGGCGGCCTGGTCCTGCTGGGCATCGAACCCGGCCCCGCGATGGTGAGAGAGCACCTGAGCGTGACGCTGTCGATCGTCTGGAGCCTTGCGCTGGCGAATATCTTCGGTGCCGCGGCCTGTATCGCCTGCGCCGGCCTGGTGGCGCGCGCCAGTATCGTTCCCGCGAGCCGGCTGGTCCCCTTCCTCTTCATCATCATCACGGTGGCCGCCTATCAAAGCACGCGCCATTGGGGCGACATCGTCGCCTTGCTGGTGCTCGGCGTTCTCGGCTGGATCATGAAGCAGGCGGCCTGGCCGCGCGCCCCGATGCTGATTGGCTTCGTGCTGTCGCTGGTGACCGAACGCTACCTGCATCTTTCGATGAGCCGCTATGGCCTCGAGTGGCTGGCCTTTCCCAGTGTGCTGGCGATTCTGGCGATGATCGTCATCGCCCTGGTCCTGGGGCTGGCGCCGGACCTGCGGCGCCGCCGCGCCCGCGCGCGGGCAGCCTCGGAGGCCCAGTCATGACCGTCCGCGATCGCCTGCGCCTGGGCTTCAGCCTCGTCGTTCTCTGCCTCTTTGCCTACGCCGGCTTGGAGGCGCTGGATTTCTCGCGGCGCGCGCGCTACATGCCGCTCTACGTGTCGGTGGCCGGTTTCACGCTGTCGGCGCTGTTGGTCTTCCTCGAGTGCTGGCGAATGCGCACGGCCGCCGGCCGTGGGACACGGCGCGGCGTGGCAATCGAAGATCTGGCGGCGGAGGATCTGTTTTCGCCTGAGGAGGAGCGCCACCGCCTCAAGACGACGGCCTACTACCTGCTGTGGATGGTCGGCTACGTGGCGATGATCGCCCTGGTCGGGCTGCCGGTGGCCAGCGCGCTCTTCCTCGGCGCCTTCCTGCTGGTCGAGGCGCGCATGAGACCGCTTGCGACGGCCCTGTCCGTGGCGGCGATGCTTGCCGGTCTGCTGGTGCTCACGCACCTCATGCACCTGCGCTGGCCGTCGAGCCTGGCCGGCTGGTGAGCATGCTCGCAAGACTGCTGCAGGGCGCGCGGATCTTCGACCTCGGCCGCCCGCTCGAGCGGGGCATGCCCCAGTCGCCCAACCATCCGCCCTTCCAGATGATCCTGGAGCGCCGGCACGGCGATCGCTATCGCCCGGACGGCACCTCGGGCGCCAACGAGATCATCATCACCGGCGGGCATGTCGGCACCCATGTCGACGCGCTTTGTCACGTCGCCTGCGGCGGCAAGCTGCACGGCGGGATTGATGCCTTCGACGCTCAGGCCGGCGGCCGCTTCAAGGAGCACGGCATCGAAACCCTGGCGCCGGTCTTCGGGCGGGGCGTCCTGCTGGACATTCCCGCACAGCTAGGCGAGGCGCGCTGCGCGGCAGGCTACGAGCTCACCGCCGCGGACCTCCAGGATGCAGCGGCCGGCGCCGGAGTCACCGTCGGTGCCGGAGACACGGTGCTGGTGCGCACCGGCTGGGGCCGCCTCTGGGCCGAGCGCGAGGCCTTTCTGGGGCTGTCGGATGGTCTCCCCGGGCCCGGAGCGCAGGCCATAGAATGGCTCTGCGGCCTCGGCGTGCGCGCGGTGGGCTCGGATACCATAGCCTTCGAGCACATCGCCGCCGGCAAGGGCCTCTCCGAACTGCCGGGCCACAAGCTCCTGCTGGTCGACCACGGCATCCCTATCATCGAGACCCTGGATCTTGAGCCTCTGGCTGCGGCCGGCCTTGCTGAGTTCCTCTTCGTGATGGCGCCGTTGAAGCTGGTCGGGGCGACGGCCTCGCCGGTGCGACCGTTAGCCGTTGCTGTAGGACATTAGTTCCGCCGAACCGGCGGCACTTGGGACCCGCTCCTGGTACGACCCTGACATTGGGAGGAGGGCAGAGCGTTTCCGCTCTGCCCCGGAATTCAGACGTCAGCCCGTTCGGCTCTCGCGAAAGCGCGATCGCCCTCGACGCCCTAAGTACCGGACGAAAGCTGAACGGTTCTGAGGTTGCAGGTCCGGGCGCCAGCGGCGGTCCGCGCGATTGGGCAAAGGGACGCACGCAGAGAGGGCGCGTCCAGTGGTTCCAGCCAATTGACAGGGCGAGCCGCTCATGCCAATCATATCATCTAATGAAATATTGTTTCGTCTAACAAAACGCTATGGGGGGAAGATGCGAAAGCTTATCAAGGGTGTTGCCGTGGCGGCCTGTGTGCTCGCGGCAGGCCTGTCACACGCCGTCGCCGAAGAGCTGGTGTTCTCCGGCGTCGCGACTACATCGGACGACTACCAGCTGGGTGTGCTCTGGTCGAACGTGCTGACGCGCACGGACTCCAGCATCCAGCTCACCGTCGTGGAAAATGGCTCGGTCGCCGGACTGCGTCGGGCGGCACGCGGCCAGGTCGATATCGTCGGCATCGGTGCGCCTCACTTCCTCGATGCGATCGGCAAGACGGGCAGCTTCAAAGAGGACCCCGACGAGCTGGTGGAGCTCTACAAGGGCATGCGCGTACTCTTTGCCATCCCGACGGGGATGGCGCAGTACGTGGTGCCGGCGGACAGCCCGATTGACGCCTTCACCGACTTGGCAGGCCGTGCCGTCGGCATCGGCCGCCCCGGTGGCAACGCGGGCCGGGTATCGCAGGTGCTCTTCGAGATCCACGGGATGAAGGACCAGGTCCACGGCGAGCACATCGAGTATGGGCCGGCGCTGGACCAGCTCGCCAGCGGCACCATGGACGCGACCCTCGTCTGGGGTGGACTGCCCGACCCCGCGATCGACAACGCCTCGCGCAACGGACCGCTGCGTTTCGTCTCGCCCGATCCGGCATCGCTCGATGCCTTCCGGGAAAAGATCACCAACGGCAAGTACTACATCTATCAGCAGGTACCCGCAGCGACCATCGAGCAAGCCTACGAAGGCCGGGTTACGAGCAACGGCCCGGCCTACTTCTGGACCTTTCCGTTCCAGATCATGGTCCGCGGCGAGGTGCCCGACGACCAGGTCTACGCCATCGTCAAGGAATTCTGGGAAAACATCGACCGCATCCGCGAGCAGTCGGCCGCGCTGTCGCTGATCTCGCTGGATACGGCTCTCGAGTCGTTGTCGGCGGAGATCCATCCCGGCGCGCTGCGATACTATCGTGAGAAGGGTGTGTACTGAGCTGACAGCGCAATCTGCCGCGCAGCGTCCACGCAAACATTCCTTCTCCGCCCCGAGGGACCGTTCGAGCCCTCGGGGCGCCACCGAGATCACGCTTTTGAATATGAAGCAGCTGTACACGACTTTGATCGGGCGGCAACCCGATCGCCCGCTCGATGTCGCGCTCGACTTCGCCGGGCTGCTCGCCGCCGCAGCGATTCCTGCGTTCGTGGCCGGCACGCTGGTGTTCGGGCGGCAGCCCTCGCCGGTGCAGTACGGCACCGTCCTGGTGCTCGGGCTGGTCGCGCTGTTTTTGTTGCGTCCGGGTCCTTTCGCCCGGGAGGGCCGCCGCAACTTGATCGATGCCGCCTTCAGCCTCCTGCTGGTCGGCCTTGCGATCTATGCCTGGGCCTACATGCTGGAGAACTATCGGGCAATCGCCGCACTGCGTGAGGGCCTGCCGAATCAGGCCGACATGTGGTGCTACGCATTGGGCAGCCTTGCGGTGGTGTTCGGCGCACACCGGGCCGAGGGCTGGGCCCTGACCGGCATCGTCGGCGCCGGCGTCCTCTATCTGATGCTCGGCCAGTACATGCCGGGCTTCCTGGCCCACCGGCCCTTCGCCATCAGCGAAGTGCTGGAGATCAGCTACAGCTATCAGGGCATCTTCGGAGTGGCTCTCGCGTCGGTCGTCGACATCGTCTACATCTTTGTCATCCTCGGTGTCGCTCTGCGCTTGACCGGCGCCGGCGAGCTGTTCAGCGATCTGGCGCTGATGCTTGCCCGAGGGCGCCGCTCCGGGCCGGCGCAGTGTGCCATCGTCGCCTCCGCCTTGTTCGGTTCGATCAATGGCTCGGCGCCGGCCAATGTCGCGTCCACCGGCGTGCTCACGATCCCGATGATGCGCAGGGCCGGGTTCAGCGGCCGCTTCGCCGGCGGCGTCGAGGCGACGGCCTCCTGCGTTGGCCAGATCATGCCGCCGGTGATGGGTGTCGGTGCCTTCATCATGTCCGATGTCACGGGCATTCCCTATGTTTCCATCATGTTGGCGGCCGTCGTGCCGGCGCTGCTCTATATTGCCTCGCTCTCGGTGGCGGTCACTCTTGAGGCCTGGCGCCTCGACATCCAACCGCTGAAGCAGGACCGGCCGCGCTGGACGGCGCAGCGTCTCTCTCGTCTGGCGGTACTGCTGGCCGGCTTCGCCGTGCTGCTGGCGCTGCTCTTCAGCGGCTATCCCGCCACCTATGCCGGCTTGATCGCTTGCGGTGTCGTGCTGGCCACGGCGATGCTGCTGCCGCCCACCCGGTTCACGCTGCCCGACGGCCTGCGGTTGCTGGTCGATGGCGGCCGCGACGGCCTTTCGGTGCTGGTATCCTGTGCGGCGATCGGCATCGTCATTGCCGCCATCACGACCACCGGCCTCGGCATCAAACTGAATCAGATGATCGCGGCCCTGGGCGAAGGTCACCTGCTGCTTGCGCTGCTGCTCGCGGCTCTCTGCTCGATCGTGCTTGGAATGGGACTGCCGACAGCCGCCTCATATCTCATGGTGGTGTTCGTGGCCGGGCCCGCGATCATGGAGCTGGGGGTCGGCCAGCTCGAGACCCACCTTTTCGTCTTCTACTACGCAGTCATGTCGGCAATCACACCGCCGGTGGCGCTTGCCGTCTTTGCCGCAGCGGCCATTGCCGCAGAACGGCCATTGGGTATCGCACTTCAGGCGAGCAAGCTGGCGGTCGTCGGCTTCATCCTGCCGATAGCCTGGATCTACCATCCCGAGATCATGATTGGCGCTGGCGACACCTACCTCGGGGCGGCACTTGCATATCTGCCGCTTCTGAGTGTCGCGGTGGTGGCGCTGGCTGCGGCTGTCGTCGGGTTCTTCTTTGGCCGGCTGATGATCGTGTGGCGGCTGCTGCTCGGTGGCGCGGGCCTGATCGTTTTTCTGCCCGGGTTCGAGACAAGCCTCGCCGGCGCGTTCGCGGCCGCCGCCCTCCTGTCGTTCCGGTTCTGGAGGTCACGTCATGTCACGGCTGCTTGAGGGGCTGCGCGTTCTCGATCTGACCAACGTCTTGGCCGGTCCCTTCTGCGCCTACCAGCTGGCCCAGCTCGGCGCGGAGGTGATCAAGGTCGAGGTGCCCGGCTCCGGCGACCTCGCCCGCCAGCTCGGTGCGGATCCGGAGCTGAACCGCCGTCACATGGGGGCCTCCTTCCTGGCGCAGAACGCCGGCAAGAAGTCGATCACCCTCAATCTCAAACATCGCCGCGGCCGCGCGCTCTTCCAGCAGCTCGTCAAAAGCGCCGACGTTCTGGTAGAGAACTTCCGGCCGGGCATCATGGCGCGACTGGAGCTTGACTATCCGAGGCTGAAGACACTGCGCCCCGAGCTGATCTACTGTGCCATCTCCGGCTTTGGTGCTGACGGTCCGCTGCGCGACAATCCCGCCTATGACCAGATCATCCAGGGGCTGTCGGGGGTCATGAGCGTGACCGGAACGCCGGAGAGCGCGCCGCTGCGCGTCGGCTACCCTGTGGCCGATACCATGGGCGGCATAACGGCAGCCTTCGCCATCGCCGCGGCGCTGTACCGACGCGCGGTGTCGGGGGAGGGGGAGTTCATCGACGTGTCGATGCTGGAGTCCACGCTGATGGCAATGGGCTGGGCGGTGTCCAACCACCTGATCGCCGGGCAGGCGCCGCAGCCCATGGGCAATGAGAATGCGACCGCGGCCCCCTCCGGCACTTTTCGCACGCGCGACGGTCTGCTGAACATCGCGGCAAACAAGCAAGAGCAATTCGAGACGCTGTGCCGTCTGCTCGGGCGGACGGACGTAGCCGCCGACCCGCGCTTCGCGGACCGGGAAGCGCGCAAGACGAACCGCAAGGCCCTGAGTGCGGCGCTCGAGACGGCGCTCGCCGGAGCGTCGGCCGCTGAGTGGGAGCTGCTGTTCAACCGGCACGGCATTCCAGCCGGCCGCGTCCTCGATGTCGCGTCGGCCCTCCGGCAGCCGCAAATCGCGGCGCGTGGATTCGTCCGCAGCTTTGACGCCGCGCCCGGCGTCGATCGTCCTGTCTCGGTCGTGCGAAGCGGTTTCCGGCTTGGCGGCGGCGATCCCGCGCCGGACCGCCCGCCGCCATTGCTCGGTGAGCACACCGCCGAAATCCTCGGCGAGCTTGGAGTGGACGCGGCGGAGATCGAGACGCTGGCGGCGGAGGGCGTTGTATGAGCTGGTTCTCGCCGCCCCAGGATATTCCGACGGAGGTGTTCGCGAGCCTGCCGGCAGCTTTTCGCGAGCCTCGTCTCACCGGATGGTCGCGTGCCAACAAAGGGGGCGCGGTCATCGACAGCTTCCTGGAAGGGCCAGTGGTGGAGCCGGACGGCAGCCTGTGCGTGGTGGATATCCCGAACGGCCGGGTCTTCCGTATCTCTCCGTCGGCCACCTGGAGCCTGCTCACGCAGTATGACGGCTGGCCCAACGGGATGAAGCGCCAAGCCGGCGGCGCACTGCTGATCGCCGACTATCGGCGCGGACTGCTGCGGCTCGATCCATCCAATGGCGATCTCGAGCCGCTGCTCGAGACGCTTCGCAGCGAGAGCTTCAAGGGATTGAACGACCTCACTTTCGGCCCGTCCGGCGAGATCTACTTCACAGACCAGGGCCAGACCGGCATGCAGGATCCGAGCGGACGGGTCTACCGACTGAGCGGCGACGGCAGGTTGGATTGCCTGCTGTCCAACTGTCCCAGCCCGAACGGCCTGGTGCTCAACAAGGCGGCAACCCATCTCTACGTCGCCATGACCCGCGCCTGCCAGGTATGGCGCGTGCCGGTGACGCGGGACGCCGGCGTCTCAAAGGCGCAGGTTTTCGTCCAGTTGCCAGGCGGCATCAGCGGGCCCGACGGTCTGGCGATCGACGAAGACGACAATCTCGCGATCTGCGATCCCGGCCATGGTTGCGTCTGGCTGGTCGATGCCTTCGGCGTGCCGCGCCACCGAGTCCATTCATGCGCCGGACGGACTGTGACCAACCTGGCCTACGGCGGCGAAGACAGGCGGACGCTGTTCATGACCGAGTCGGCGAGCGGGCAGGTATTGGCCGCGCGCGTGCCGGTGCCCGGCTTTCCCGTACGTGCCCAGGAGGCATAAATCAAATGGCCGATGGAGGTGTGGAGGCGGTCGAGCGTGCGCTCCTGCTGCTGGAGGCCTTCGGTGACGACAAGGCCTGGCTGGAGCTGCGGGAGGTGGCGCAGCGCAGTGGCCTGAACAAGGCGACGATCCTGCGGATTGCCGTGTCGCTGGAGCGCTTCGGCCACCTGCGCCGCGATGCCCGGGGACGCTTCGCCCTGGGGCCGTCGCTGTGGCGCCTGGGGGAGCTTTATCGCCGCAGCTTCGACATCGGCGATCTGGTGCGGCCTGTCCTCGACCAGATCGTGGAGACGAGCGGAGAGACGGCGGCATTTTACGTGCATGCCGGCGGAAAGCGCCTCTGTCTGTTTCGGCGCAACTCGCCGCGTGCCGCGCGTCATCACGTAGAGGAGGGCGACCAGCTGCCGCTTGACCAGGGCTCCGGTGGCCACCTGCTGCAAGCGTTCTCCGATGCCCCGGGCGAGCGCTATGACGCGATCCGCCGGCAGGGCTGGTGCCTGAGCCGGGGGGAGCGCGATCCGGACGTGAGCGGCGTCGCGGCCCCCGTGTTCGGGGCCGATGGTCGCCTGGTCGGAGCACTGCTGATCAGCGGGCTCAATTCCCGCTTCGAAGGGCCACAGGCGGAGCGACATCGCGACCTGGTGGTGGAAATGGCCGCCCATCTCAGCGAGAGCCTCGGCTGTCGCGAGGAAAATCAGAAGGAGAAGGAATGAGCGACAGATCCGAGGAGCATGACGCGACACGCAGCGAAGCCTGGTGGCGCACCGAGATCATCGAGATGCACCCGGGCGTCATTCGCCTGCGCGGCTATCCCATCGAGGAGCTGATCGGCCATGTCTCCTTCCCCGCGATGATCTGGCTGCTGCTGAAGGGCGAGCTGCCTGATGAGCGGCAGGCGGCGCTGCTCGGCACGGCGCTGGCCGCGGCGGTCGACCATGGCCCGCAAGCTCCCTCCATCGCCATCGCGCGGATGGCGATCACCTGCGGTGTGGGCATCAACAATGCCATGGCTTCGGCAACCAACGTGCTCGGCGACGTGCATGGCGGCGCCGGTGAGCAGGCGGTCGAGCTGTACCAGGCGATCGCCGCGGATGTCGATCGCGGCACAGACACCGGCGCGGGCCTTGCTGAGGCGACGGCGCGTTGCCTGGATCGCCTGCAGGCCGCCGGCACGCGCTTCGTGCCTGGCTTCGGTCACCGCTTCCATCCGCTCGACCCGCGCGCGCCGCGGCTGCTCTCCTTGGTCGACGAGGCGGCCGCCGACGGCGTCGTTTCCGGTCGCTTCGCCGCCATTGCCCGCGCCGTGGAACAAGAGTTGGAGCGGCGCAAAGGCCGGCTCATCCCCATGAACATCGATGGCGCGACGGCCGTCATCTATGGCGAGCTGGGTTTTCCGCCACCGCTCTGCCGGGGCCTCTTCGTGTTGTCGCGCTCGGTTGGGATCCTGGCCCATGCCTGGGAGGAGAGCCAGTCAGGCCTGCGCAACAAGGGGCCGATCCCGCGCGAACGCCTCTGGCAATACGACGGACCGCCGCTCCGTCACCCCTCACGGGAAGGCTGCGACTGATCCTGAGAGGCGGGGCGACGGCCGCCCTTCGGGCGGATACGGGGCGCTGCGCTGGTTCGGGCAAACTGGGCCGATCGCTGGCGACCACGAATGGTACATTCAGATTGGGCTTTGCAGGCCAGGGTCCCAGATGGCGCGGCAGGGGAGAATCTCGATCTAGGACATGTCTGCTTAGCCGCGCCGAGCGGACCTAAGCCGGCCGCGTGCGGAATGACTGCCCGTGACCCAAGAGGAATTCTGATCAGCCGAACTTTTTGACCTTAGTATTCAGACTGAAACCGGGCTCTCTCAGAACGTCGGCGGGGTGTTCACCCACAGTACCCGTGTGGTGACGTCTCCCGGATTGTAGTAGCGGTGGCGCAGCTCGGAGCGGAAGTAGAATGAGTCGCCCGACTTCAGGTGATAGGTCACATCCTCGATGGTGAGTTCCAGCTCGCCCTGCAGGACGAAGCCGACCTCTTCGCCGGCGTGGGTGATGTCGCCGCCGCTGTCGGTCTTTGGATCGACGATGTGAATGTTGGCGTCCAGCAACTGGTCGTCGCCGAAGGGGATGATGCGCTCCAGGCTCACCGCGCCGCCTTCCTGGGTGGCGCGAGTCACCACCACGCGGCGCTGCCCCTCGTGCTGAATGTTGATCTCGTTCTCGCGCTTGGCGGTGAACAGCTCGGCGATTGAAGTCCCCAGCACCGCGGTGATCCGATGCAGCACTTTGAGGGACGGCTCGACCTTGTTGTTCTCGATCTTGGACAGCAGGCTTTCAGAGCACTCGACCGCCTCCGCGACATCCTTCAGGCGCATTTTGTTCATGCGGCGCATCATGCGCAGCTTGGTGCCCAGATCGTGATCCGGTCTCGGCATGTCCACGGCCGGTCTGTCTCCCTGTTCTTCTGGTCCTGACTACACGTTAGGGACGCAGAACTATTTGTCCACCTATTTTCCTCTCATTCAAGTAGCTTGACTGACTGTAAACCCTATGGAATCCTTGTCGAGAACAAAAAAGCCGCCAGGCGGCATCACGACACAGGGGTAAGGCGAGATGGGAGAGGGCAGTAGCGGCCCAGGCCGCAGCGTGCGCGTGGCCTGTGTGCAGATGGAGCCGAAGGTCGGCGCCAAGGACGCCAACGTCGCCGCTTCCTGCCGCTTCGTCGAAGCCGCCGCCGCCGAGGGTGCCGAGCTGATCGTCCTGCCGGAGCTGTGCAATTCCGGCTACGTCTTCGAAAGCATGGAAGAGGCGACGGCGCTGGCCGAGCCGGTGCCGGGCGGGCCGACCTGCGATGCCTGGGCGGCGCTCGCCGCGCGCCTCAATCTGCACATTGTCGCCGGCATCAACGAAAAGGCCGGCGAGAAGCTCTACAACTCGGCCGTGGTGATCGGGCCCGGCGGCTACCTCGCCACCTACCGCAAGGTCCATCTCTGGGACAAGGAGAACCTCTTCTTCACGCCCGGCGACCTCGGCTTTCCGGTCATCCAGACACCGGTGGGCAAGCTCGGAGTCTTCATCTGCTACGACACTTGGTTCGCGGAATGCTACCGCCTCTGCGTATTGCGTGGTGCCGACATCATCTGCCTGCCCACCAACTGGGTGCCGATCCCGGGCCAGGATCCCAAGCGCGAGGCCATGGCCAACATCCTCTGCATGGCCGCCGCGCACACCAACAGCGTCTACGTCGCCGCCGCCGACCGCGTGGGCGAGGAGCGCGGTCAGCCCTTCGTCGGCCAGAGCCTGATCGTCAGCTATACCGGCTGGCCGATCGGCGGCCCGGCGAGCGCCGACCGCGAGGAGATCATCTACGCCGACGTCAATCCGGCCGAGGCGCGGGCGAAGCGGGAGTGGAACGATCACAACAACATCCTGCACGACCGCCGCAGTGACGTGTACGACGAGATGCTGGGTACCTCGTTGACTCCCGGCAGTTATTGAACCGCCTTCACGCCTAACAGGGAACGAACAGGGAGCCTCATCATGATGTTGCACATCAAACTTCGAGTCCTCAGCGGCGCTGCCGCACTCGGCCTGGCGCTCGCGCAGCCGGCGGCCGCCGCCGACACCTTGAAGATCGGCGTGCCGGTCGGCCTCAGCGGCGCGAACAGCGTCGTGGCGCCCTCGGTGGTGCAGGCCGCCGAGCTGGCGGTCTCCGAGATCAACGCCGGCGGCGGCGTGCTCAGCAAGCAGCTGGAGCTGGTCGTCGCCGACGACGGCAGCGGCGCGCAGGGCGCTCAGAAAGCGTTCGACTCTCTGGTATTCCAGAAGGAGGTCGACGTGCTGATCTCGATGGAGACCTCGGCGGCGCGCAATGCCGGCCTGCCGATCGTCAATCGCGGCAAGGTCCCCTATATCTACACCTCCTTCTACGAGGGACGCTCCTGCAGCCCCTGGATGTACGTGAATGCCTGGGTGCCAGAACAGCAGGTGGCGCCGATCGTCGACCACTTCATGAGCAGCGAAGGCGCTAAGTCGTTCTTCCTGATTGGCAGCGACTATGCCTTCGGCCGCGGCATGCTCGAGTTCACCAAGAAGTACATCGAGACCAAGGGCGGCACCGTGCTCGGCGAGGAATACCTGCCGATGGACGGCACCGACTGGACGGCCATCATCTCCAAGCTGAAGGCAGCCGGCCCTGACGCCATCATCACCTCGACCGCCGGCGGCGCCCCCAACGTCACACTGACCAAGCAGCTGCGGGCGGCGGGCGTTTCAATCCCTTACGGCAACCTCGCCGTCGACGAGGGAACCGCGCGTGGCATGGGCGCCGATGCTGCGGGCATCTACATCTCCGCCTCCTACATCACCGGCATCGACAGCGAGGAGAACAAAAAGTTTCTCGCTGCCATGGAGAAGCACTTCGGCGGCGATCTGAAGACGCCGAACGATCTCTCTGTGCCGCAATACGAGGCGGTCTATCTCTACAAGGCCGCCGTCGAGAAGGCGGGGAGCGCCGATCCGGAGAAGGTGATCGCCGCTCTGGACGAGGTCAGCTTCAAGGGGCCGCGCGGCGAGATCAGCATGAACAAGCAGCGCCACGCGCCGCTCACCATGTATCTGGCTCAGGTCCAGGCCGACGGCAGCGTGAAGCTGATCAACAGCTTCAAGGATGTCGATCCGGGCGAGCAATGCCCGAACCTCTGAACCGCTAGCCTTCCGGCGCCCCCGCTCAAGGGCGGGGGCGCCATCTGTATTTTCCGGAAAGGGGCGGCGCGGTGAGCGTTCTCATCCTCGACATCGTGACCACGGCAGCGATCCTCTTCACCGTGGCCACCGGGCTGATGATCATCCTGGGCGTGATGAAGCTTATCAACTTCGCTCACGGCGCCTTCCTTACCATCGGCGGCTACGCCGCCTACATCACCACGCTGGCCGGCTGGAGTCCCTGGCTCGCCATTCCCTTCGCGGCCCTGGTCGGCCTGGTGCTGGGTCTGGTGGTGGAAATCTTCATCGTACGTCCGCTCTATTCCCGCCCGCTGGACGCGATCCTGGCCACCTGGGGGCTCGGAATCATCATCGGCCAGCTCATCACCATCGCCTTCGGGCGCGAGGTTCAGTTCGCCGAGCCGCCGGTCAGCGGCGCCGTCGAGTTTCTCGGCCTCAGCTATTCGACCTACCGCCTGCTGCTGGTGATGGTGGCGCTGATCGTCGGCGCGGGCCTGACCGGGCTGCTGTACTTCACACGCTTCGGCCTCAATGCCCGCGCGGTCATCATGAACGAGGACCTGGCGCGCGGCCTCGGCATCGACAGCACCAAGGTGCGGCTTGCCACCTTCGGGCTGGGCGCGGCGCTCGCCAGCATGGCCGGCGCGCTGATCACGCCGCTGATCTCGGTTGATCCGAACCTCGGTCTGCCCTGGCTGGTGAACTCCTTCATGCTGGTGCTGACCTCGGGCGTGTCGATCCCCGGCCTCCTGATCGTCTCCCTGCTGCTGGGTGGCGCGCAGGTGGTGGTCAGCACCTATCTCAGCCCCATCATCGGCGGGCTGACCATCGTCGTGCTGGCGGCTCTGATCCTGCGCATCAGGCCGCAGGGCATTGGCTGGGGAGGCAGCTGATGAGCGGCGAGACCTTGACCGCGCCGATGGCGGAGGCGCTGGCGGCCCCGCGTGCCCAGCTGCACCGTGTCCTCCGCTGGGGCCTTTTCGCCACCGCGCTGCTGGTGGTGGCGCCCTTCCTGCTCGACACCTACACCGTCAACATCCTGATCCGCGCGCTGTTCCTGGCGGCGCTGGCGCTCACTGTCGACATCCTCTGGGGCTACACCGGCGTGCTGACCTTCGGGCAGTCCGCCTTCTTCGGTGTCGGTGCCTATGCTTGCGCACTGGTGTTCACCCACTACGGCTTCGGCCCGGGCTGGGCGGTCTTCGCCCTGATCCTCGGCATCCTGGCGGCCATGGCGGTCGGACTGCTGGTCGGCTGGCTGGCGTTCTACCACGGCGCTTCGCCGCTCTATGCCTCCATCGTCACCCTCGCGCTGCCCATTGTGTTGACCCAGGTGGTCTTCGCCGGCGGGCGCTACACGGGCTCCAGCAGCGGTCTCTCCGGCTTCCCGACCTACTACTGGGACCTCGAGGTGTGGTTCTGGATCGCCGGCGCCTTCCTGATCCTGGTCACCTGCCTGGCTGTCCTCTTCGTGCGCTCAGACATGGGCCGCGTGCTGGTGGCGATCCGCGAGAATGAGATGCGGTGCGCCTATCTCGGCATTCCCGTTTCGCGCATCAAGATCCTGCTGATGGTCGCCATGGGCGCCATCGGCGCCGCCGCCGGCTTCGGCTATGCCGCCTTCACTAACGTGGTGGCGCCCGAGCTTACCGGCTTCCTGCTGGGCACCGAGCTGCTGATCTGGGTCGCGCTGGGTGGGCGGGGCACCATCATCGGTCCGGTGCTGGGCACCATCGCCATCGACGTTACCAGTTCCTATCTCTCCGGCAGTCTGCCTTTCGTGTGGAAGCTGATCATCGGCACGGCCTTCGTGCTGGTGATCGTGGTGCTGCCCCAGGGCCTGCTGCCCGAACTGGGCAAGGCCCTGCGCCGCCTGCTCCGGCGCAAGCCGGCGCCGCGGCCGGTGCCCACCCTGCAGGTGACCGCGTCAAAGCCGCCGGGGGACGAGGCCGAGATTCCGTTGGTGGTCGAAGGGGTCGAGCGCCACTTCGGCAGCCTCCAGGTGCTGCAGGGCATAGATTTTCGTGTGGGCCGGGGCGAGCTGCTGAGCCTCGTCGGCCCCAACGGTGCGGGCAAGACGACGCTGATCCGCTGCCTTGCCGACGGCATGGAAAAATCAGGCGGGCGGGTGGTGATCTTCGGCAAGGACCTCGGGCGCTGGCCACCCGACCGCTGCGTCGCGCTGGGCATCGGGCGCAAGTTCCAGGCTGCCAGCATATACGACACCCTGACGGTCGCAGAGTGTCTGCGTCTGGCGCGCTATCGGCTGGAACGCTTCTCCCTATGGCAGGTGACCCCGGTGCTGCAGCTGCCGGAAGCGGCTCTGCGCATCGTGAAAGAGACCGGCCTGGCCGAGCGGCTGGACGTCGAGGTGCGCCATCTGAGCCACGGCCAGAAGCAGGCCCTCGACCTCGCCATGGTGCTGGCGCTGGAGCCCTCCATCGTGCTGCTGGACGAACCGACCGCCGGCCTCACCAAGACCGAGCGCGAGCGCATCGGCGGCATCCTCACCTCGCTGGTGGAGCGCGAGCGCCTCAGTGTGCTGCTGGTAGAGCACGATCTGAACTTCGTGCGCCAGATCTCCTCGCGCGTTATCGTCATGCACCAGGGCAAGATCGTCCTCGACGGCTCGGTTGCCGAGGTCGTCGACAGCGCGCTGGTGCGCGAGATCTACGCCGGCTCCAGCCATCCGGTGACGGAGGCAGGTGCATGAGTGCCGAAACGGTCCTGGAGCTCGCAGGAGTCAGCAGTGGCTACGGCGAGGCGACGGTGGTGCGCGATGTCTCGCTGTCCGTGAAGAACGGCGAGATCGTCGCCATGTTGGGCAAGAACGGCATGGGCAAGTCGACGCTGCTGAAGACTGTCATGGGCTACCTGCCGGTGCAGAAGGGCGCCGTAACGGTTCTTCAGAACGACATGACGCGGGAGCCGCCGCACCGCATCGCCCGGCGTGGCGTCGCCTATTCGCCGCAGGCCGAGGCGATCTTCCACGACCTGACGGTGCGCGAGAACCTGGTGCTGGGTATGCCCGACCCGCACGGCTTTGATGCCGAGTTCGCTCGCATCTGCGGCATCTTTCCCTTCATGAAGGACCGCCTGGCCCAGCGCGCCGGCACCCTGTCGGGCGGCGAGCAGAAGATGTTGATCCTGGCGCGCGCTTTGATGGCGCGTCCAAGGCTGATTCTGATCGACGAGATCACCGAAGGTCTGCAACCTTCGGTCATCGACCGTCTCGGCCAGGCGCTGCTCGACGAGAGGGCCAAAAACGGTGTTTCCATCTTTCTGGTCGAGCAGCACATCCAGTTCGCGCTGCGCGTGGCTGACCGCTGGGCGGTGCTGAAGCTAGGCGAGATCGACGATGCCGGTGACTGCACCGCGCCGGGCGCCGCCGCCCGCATCGCCAATCACTTGGCCGTGTGAGTAGGATCATGACGGCATTCCTGCATACTTTTTCCGTAGCTGCGCGCTGCCCGCGCAGCGGCCGGCTGGGCGTAGCGATCTCGACGGCGCTGCCGGCGGTCGGCGGCTACTGCAGCTTTGTCGAGCCGGCGGTGGGCGCCGTGGCGACTCAGAGCTGGACCAATCCCTATCTTGCCCTGGATGCGCTGGAGACGCTGGCCGGCGGTGCGTCGGCACAGGAGGCGCTGAATGGTGTTCTGCGGCGGGATGCGGAAGCGGAGCTGCGCCAGATCGGCCTGGTTGACGCCGCCGGCAACACCGCGGTGTGGACCGGCGGGGCGTGTACGGCCTGGGCCGGTCACCGGCAGGGCGAGGGCTACACTGTGCAGGGTAACATGCTGGTCGGCCCCGAGACGGTTACCGCCATGGCGGAGGCCATGGACGCGACCGCGGATCACGACCTGGTTGACCGCCTGGTGGCCGCGCTGCTGGCCGGCCAGGCGGCAGGCGGCGACAAGCGCGGCAAGCAGTCGGCGGCGGTAAAGGTCTACGGTGCCGAGGCTTATCCGCTCC